>Ga0268299_1000313_pt1 | contig 168121 bp, 132 predicted proteins | sample NOBtaG_FD_193484 | JGI IMG/M metagenome (GOLD analysis project Ga0268299, IMG submission 193484) | Activated sludge microbial communities from bioreactor in Nijmegen, Gelderland, Netherland - NOB reactor | ecosystem: Engineered > Bioreactor > Aerobic > Activated sludge | place: Netherlands... | reverse complement strand
GACCGCCAAGACTTATCCGTTCCGCCTAGCCATGCCCTCGAAGCGCTCAGCCTCGAGGGGGCCTTTTGTTGAATATTACCCATTGACAGCAATGGCCCCATTACAGAAGGCATCGGGATCGCCTCCGTCGAGAACCTGGGTGAGCCAGCCGTCGGTATAGGTCCAGGCGATGGTCTCGCCGGTGGCGAGATCGAGGACATGCGCGCCGCCGCCGAAGCCGTCGAGGCGCGGCTTCGAGCAGGTATTGGCATATTGGAAGCCCCAGCGGCCGGAGAGACCGAACGCCGCCGCGCACCGCTGGACGAACCGGATGACATGCGCGGGATCGCCGGTCGTGTCGTCGCGCATCCAGAGCTGGGTGCCTCCATGCTCAGGTTCGATCGACAGGAGGAAGCCTTCCGATGGCGGGTCTTCGGCGGCGTTCTCGGCGGCGAGCAAGTTGTAGAGATCGAGCGCGCGAGCGGCATTGTCGGGCGTGCCCACGTCGAGCAGGCAGGAAAAGTGGGTGAAATATTCGGCCATGACTGGCTCCTGAAACGACGAAACCCGGCGCATGGCCGGGTCGAAGGGATGAAAGAGCGTGGCGGAACGTCAGGCGGCGAGCGGCAATCGCAGAAGCTCGGCGGCCTTCTCCCGCCAGAGCGCATCGACCAGCCGCGCTTCGAGCTGGCTGGCGCGGTAGCGATATTCGCGAGCCGGGCCGTGCTCGCTGCGACCGGCCGCGGCGAAGGCCGCGCCGCGCAGCTTGCTGGCCTCGGTCACGATCTGGCGGGCCTCGGCGTCGGATGCGACCGGCTGCTGCCAGAGGATGATCCCGGCCCGGATCGTTCCGGCGAGAACCAGTCCCTGATCGCAGTCCTGAATGATCACGATGCGCGGGCGGAAACGCAGCATGTCGTCGGTCCCGACACGGATGTCGCCAATCGCGACACGGCGGCTGGCGACGGACATGGCCTCTTCGGGCGAAGGGGATTCGCCGAGGATGACGATACGGTCGAAACCACCGGCTTCGTTGACGCCTTCATAGCTGGCGGTGCCGATGCAGGAGATCCGGAACGGCGATTTCTGTGCGCGTTGCAGGGTCGGCAGGACGTGCCGGGCGAGAATGGCGCCGATCGGGGCGATGCAGGATTGCTGGGAAAGGGTCATGGGATTGACTCCGCGACGGGCGGCGGAAGACTCTCCTCCACCTCGTAACCCGTCACGGCCAGGCCATCCGGCCTCTGCCTCTCTCCACTCCTGGAAGGCGGCCGTGGCCAGCATGGAAAATGCGCCCCATCGGATGATGGGGCGCATGTTTCGATCATTCGGCCGCGACGAGAACGACTTGCTCGTCTTCGGCCTCGGCGGCTTCGGCCTCGTCGTCATCGCCTGCCAGGAAGTCCGGCAGGGCCTCGCCGTCACCGGCATCGCCGACGTCTGCCGCGTCGCCATCGAGGTCCGCCAGGCGCAGCGGTTCGGGCAGCCAGCCGGTTTCGGCCAGCAGGCGCTCGGCTTCCTTCGCCATGTCGCCCTTCTTCAGATGGCTGATGAGCTGGGCGGCGCGCTCGCCCGCACCTTCGCGGACGGCTTCGAGGATGCGCTGCTTGGTCACGCGGCCGAGATAGTTGTCGACCGTGGGCCTCCAGCCGGCGTCGGCCACCATGTCGAAGCCGGTGGCGCGGGCGATGCGATCGGCACCGGAGAGGCGACGATCCAGTCCGAACTGCGAGACGCCGGAACCGCTGTGGGGGTTCGGCCGCTCGTAGAGCGCATTGACGCCATAGCTGACGCAATGGGCCAAGAGCGCCATCCGGCTGGCGTCGTCGAGCGCGGCGATCCAGTCCCAGAGCGCGCCTTCGTCGGAAGGAACGTCGGCCTTCCAGGCGTCGAAGCGTTCGTCGATCGCTTTGGCTGAGAGCGTGTCGCTGAGATCGGCGCCCTGCACACCGAAACGCTGCTGACGCACGAAGATTTCCAGGCAGCCGGTCGGAGCCGAGTAATGATAACGCTCCATCACCATGCGATGCAGAAGCGCCGTCATCGCGACATGCGGGTTGTTCGCCAGCGCCTCGTGGAGCGCGAGCGTGCGATGGGCGGTGAGTTCGATCACCAACCGCTCGGGAAGCGGCTTGATACTGTCATCCTCCTCGTCCTCCGCATCGACTGGCTCGCCGCCAATGGTGATGACGGCGCGCTGGACGCTGGCCTGGGCCGCGACGGCGCCGCCTTCGGCATCGGATTCGCCATCGCCGGCATCCTCCTCGCCGTCGACGGTGACGGGCGCCTCGTCCTCGGGACGGACATAGCCGCGCGCAACGACAAGCTCGCCGGCGCGGTCGATGCTGATAAAGACGCCTGCGCGGGCGATCTCGGCAGCGTCATAGATCGCCGGGCGGTTCTCGAAGGTGCTCAGCGCGGCTTCGATCTCCCCGAGGCGCGCGTCGATCTCATCGGGCAACTCGTCGTAATCGGCATGTTCCGCCTCGAGCCGCTCATATTCCTCGCGCAGCGCCTCGCGGGTGGCGCGCTCCTCTTCGCTCAGATCGGGGAACGTGCCGGTCAGCACACGAAGGCCGCGATCATGGCCGTAGGGCAGATCGGTATCGACCTCGATCCACTTCCAGCCTTCGGCCGCGACTTCATCGGCGATGCCCTTCAGCTTGTCGGCGACCAGCCGGTCCAGCAGCGCGGGGTTTTCCAGCCAGCCCTCATCCTCGTCGGAGAAGAGATCGCGCAGCATCACGCCGCCGGCCTGCTCATAGGCTTCGACGCCGACGAACTGTGCGCGCTTGTCGTCGGTCGGCACGGTCGTCTCGGTGAGAAGATCGCGAATATACCAGGGCTGGCGATTGTGCGAACGCTGGATCGCCTCCCAGACCTGTTCCTGTCGGGCATGATCCGGGTTGACGGTGAACGCCTCCAGCATCGCCAGCGTCATCTCGCTGCGCGCATAGGCGTCCAGCAGGGACTGCGCGACGCGGGCAAGGCGCAGCCGCTGGGCGATATAGCGCGGCGTGGTGCGATAGGCGTCGGCGACTTCCTCCTTGGACATGCCGCCATCGACCATGCGCTTGAACGCCTTGAACTGGTCGAGCGGATGCAGCGCCAGTCGGATGACGTTCTCGGCGTAGGAATCGTCGACGGCCGAGGTCTTGGCATTGGCCTTCTTGACCAGGCAGGGCACCAAGCCGTCGGTTGCGAAGCGGCCTGCCGCGACCAGGCGGGCGATCGCGCGGTAGCGCCTGCCGCCGGCCGGGGTCTCGAAATCGCCGGTCTCGGCGCCGGCATCGTCGAGGACAGCGCGGACATTGAGACCCATCACGAGGTCTTCACGCCGGTCGATGTCCTGGGTCAGCTCATCGAGGCCCTGTTCGACGTCGATCTCGCGGACATTGCTGTCCGACAGCCGGATGCGGTTGAACGGAATGTCGCGCGAGCGGGAAAACTCGATCATCGGGGCGACAGAGTTCTTCTTGCGGGTAGCGGCCTTGGCCATGGTCTTCACTCCATGACGGACTCCGTGAGGCTCTCTCTCGGATCTCAATCCGTCACGAAGCGAAGCGCCGCCCTCTCACTCTAGGAGGGCAGCGCCACGCACCATGCTCGCGGGATTGTCGCAGACGCACGCATCCGGCTTTCCGTATTTCCGGCTTTCAGCCGATCAGATTCCACACATCCCCTCACATTCGTTCTGCCAGAGATCGAGCTGGCCGTGGTCGGCCGCCGTCGTCAGGTCCGCTTCCTCCAGCGGCACGGCGGAGCGGTGAAGATAGACTTCGCCACGAATGCCGCGCAGGCCAGTGCGGATCGTGGCGTCGAGCGACACGGCGTCATCCCACGCCTCGGGATCTTCGTCGCGCAGGCGCCGCCATGCTGCGTCGGAATGAAAGGGACAGCCGATGCAGGCGCTCTTGGGCGGCAGCGGATAGTGATGACGCTCCAGCCAGCGCAGGCAGTCGTGGCGGGTCATGCCCCGCTCGATCAACGGCCAGCGGTTGACCTGCCAGTCCTCGAACGACGGCTTCATGCGAAGCGCCTCGTCGAGTGAAATGCCGATCCATTGCTCGGCGACTGGCGATCCGGGCGAGCGCCGTCCGGCTATGCCGAGCAGATCGCGCACCTTCCGGCGGATCGGCACAATCTTGTAGGAAGAGGTGCATTGCCGGCGGATCATGCCGACGCCGATGCGCTCGGTTTTGAGAATGCGGGAGCCGACGGGAATGAGGTCGCCGTTCTCGTCCTCATCATAGACGGGCAGCTCGGAGCCGGCCGGCGTGACCGTGCGGGTGAAAGCCGGGATCGAAGCCCATCGTTCACCGCGCGAGGCGGCAATGAGGTCTGCGCGCAAAATCCCCGGCTGACACGATATGGACGGGGAACGGCAGGACGTTGGGCGTTCTGAGCCAGGCGAGATGCTCATAGACCGCCTTGGGCTCCCAGCCGGTGTCGGCGAAAATCGCGCAATCCGGCATGGGGCCGATTTCACCATGAGCGGCCATCAGGGCGAGCGTGGTGGACTGGACGCCCGCACCGAGACTGAGCACGCGCAACTGTATGTCGGCTGCGAGGCTGGGATCGGGCACGAAGCCGGGGAAGGCGAGCGCGTTCATCACGCGGCCCTCCGCATATCGTCGGTGTCGGGAAGACGCTCGGCATCCGGCAGGAAGGACAGGAGCCAGTTCGCCGCCTTGCTCGCCTGCGAAGCGCAGCGGACGATGGCGCGATTGTCCTCGCGCAGCACCTCCAGCCACGATCCGATATAATCGGCATGGCGCACGGTCGGGACGATGCCGAGCGAAGCGCAGCAGAACGCCGAGATCAATTCGGCCGTGATTTCCTCGACCGAATAGAGCTTCGAGCCGAAGGAGCCGGAGAGATTCCGGTTCAGCCGATGTGCTGCGCCGCTGGCGTGACCGAGTTCGTGCAGCGCCGTCCGGTGCCAGTTGATCGGCTCGAAATAGGCGGCCGGCGGCGGCACCTGCACATAGTCGAGCGACGGCACGTAGAACGCCCTGTTGCCACCGATGCGGAAGTCGATGCCGGTCGCCTTGATGAGCGCCTCGACCTGGGGCTCGATCATGCCGGGCGGCGGCGGAGGCACGGTCGCCTCGATGTCGTCGGGCAGGCCGTCGCATTGCGCCGTGTTGAACACCGTGAAGCGCTTGAGGAACGGGATCGCCTGCGCTTCCTCGCCGGCCTCGAAGGCCCGGCGCTTTTCGTCCTCCGGCGTGAAGCGGTCGGCATAGACGACCGTGGTGCCGCGCTCGCCTTTGCGGACATGGCCGCCGAGCGACAGCGCCTGGCGGAAGGTGAGCCAACCCTGGCCGGCGAAGCCGTGTTCGATGACGGCGCCCCAGAGGATCAGGACATTTATGCCGCTGTAGCTGCGCGAGGTTGCGGCGTTGCGCGGCAGGCCGAGCGGGGCTTTGGCGGCCGAGGTGCCCCAGGGCTGGACCCACGGCACGCGGCCGGCCTCCAGCTCTGCGATGATCTTGTCGGTGATTTCGTCGTAGAGGTTCGCCCGGTCGGCGCCGGTGCGCGCGCGGCGATCATATCTGGACATCGCGGTTCTCCGCGACGGGCGCTGGAAGCCTCTCCTCCAGCTCTCTACCCGTCACGGCAAAACCGGCCCGCACTCTCACTCTAGGTGTTGAGGTGTTGTCCCTTGTGTGGCTTAGACTGACCGCATGGGACTATTGACCTTCAGCATCAACGTCACCCTCGATGGCTGTGTCGACCATCAGGAGGGAATTGCCGACGACGAGACGCACGCCTTCTTCACCCGCCTTATGGACGGGAGCGGGGCGATGTTGTGGGGGCGCGTCACCTACGAGATGATGGAGGGCTACTGGCCGGCAGTCGCCCGCGGCGACGAGGAGGCGCCGCCGGCGATACGTGAGTGGGCGGTGAAGCTGGATGCCAAGCCGAAGTACGTGGCGTCGTCGACGCGAAGTGTCTTCCCATGGACCAACAGCCACCACATCGCCGGCGACCTGCGAACGGGCGTGCAAAGGCTCAAGGACGCGACCCCGGCCGGCGTGCTCCTCGGTAGCGGCAAGCTCGCGGCGGAACTGGACCGGCTGGATCTGATCGACGAATACCAGTTTCTCGTCCACCCAAGGATCGCCGGCCATGGCCCGACCCTCTACCAGAGCGGACTACCCGGTACGCGGCGGCTCGAACTGATCTCGGCCGCGCCGCTCGGCAACGGCGCTGTCGCCATGCATTACCGGCGCGCGCGCTGAACCAGAACAGCCTCTTCGCCCTGGCTCTCAGGCCCGCGCGTCGCGGGAAGTCGTCTCGCCGCGTAAGACGGCATAGAGGGGGCGTTGCGGGGGCCTCCCCGCAGAAGGGTCGGCCGAGACCGTGGCTCGGACGCAGGGGAAGTCTTTCCCCTCCAGGCTCGTTTATCTTGCCCGTCGGCGACTCAGGGATGACGTGTGACAAAGCCTCTGATAAGATCGTGATCGATTAGAGGATTTGTAACATGCCTTCGACGCGAGATTCGCAAAAGGCGAAGCTCAGAAGCCTGCTCGATGCGCGCAGCATGATGCACGCGCACGAACTGCGTGAGGCTGGCATCAGCGCGCAAACGATCGCGCGCGCCGTCGAGAGTGGCGAAGTCGAGCGTATCTCGCGCGGGGTTTATCAGAAGCGTGGCGCGGAAGTCGAAGAGAACCAGATCCTCGCTGAAGCCATCATGCGCGTCCCCAAAGGGGTGATTGCACTGGTCTCGGCGCTCGCCTTCCATGACCTGACGGACCAAATGCCAAGACGCGTTTGGATGGCGATTGGAAAGAGCGATTGGGCGCCTGTGCAATCCTATCCGCCGCTGCGCATCGTCCGATTCACGGAATCCTATCTGCGACAAGGTATCGAGCATTATGCGATCGCTGGCGTCGACGTGCCGGTCTATTCGATCCCGAAGACTCTCGCCGACCTGTTCCGAAACCCCAAGCTCGTAGATCGATCGGTCGCTGTCGAAGGTCTGCGCGCTGCCCTTCAGCAGCGCAAGGCGCCTCCGGGCGCTATTGCCGAGGCCGCAAAGGCCGGCGGCGCCTGGAAGATAATGCGGCCCTATCTTGAGGCGCTGACATCCAATGGCTAAAGCACCGACGAATATGGCGAAGTCGGTCAAGGACCGGCTGCTCAATATCGCCCGCAAGGAAGGACGTGCATTCGATATCCTGCTGGTGCGGTTCGCGCTCGAACGGTTGCTCTACCGCCTGTCGATCTCGGCGCATCGGGACCGTTTCGTGCTGAAAGGCGGCATGCTGGTCACGGTCTGGGTGGCCGACGACAATCGCGTGACGCGGGATGCGGACTTTCTCGGACATGGGGACGCCGATCCCAACCGCCTGATCGCCGACTTCGCGGAGATTATGGCGATCGAGAGCGACGACGGACTCGCCTTCGATATCGATGCGCTCGCTGCGACCGTCATTCGAGAGGAGATGGAATACGGCGGCATTCGCCTCAAGACCGCTGCCTATCTCGAAAGGACACGCATCCCCGTCACCATCGACATCGGTTTCGGGGACGCCATGGCCGATGCGACGCAGAGCCTCGACTATCCGACCCTGCTCGATCTTCCCACGCCACAGGTCCGCTCCTATCCGCCGGCCACCGTGATCGCCGAGAAATTCCAGGCGATGGTGGCGATTGGCGTCCTCAACGGACGCATGAAGGACTATTACGACCTGTGGGCGATCCCGCGTGCGATCGACATCTCCGCGGACGATCTGGACGCGGCCATCCACGCGACGTTCGATCGCCGGCGGACGCCGATCCCGAAAGAACGCCCGCCGGGCCTCTCGGCCGAGATGTTTGGCGACGAAGGGAAGCAGCGGCAATGGCGCGCTTACGCCGCTTCGCTCGACCTCGACGCTGTTTCGCTGGAATCGATCATCGAAAAGGTTTGGGAGTTGGTCGGCCCGTCATGCGCGCGGATCGTAGCAAGAAACGGGAATAAGGTATGAAGTCCGTCGACCCCCTGGTGAGACACCGCTCTATTCCTCGGTTCCAGATTCACTGGTCTTCCGTGCCTCCCGAGCACGCGCCAGGTTTGATTGCAGATGATTGCTGCCTGCTGACCATGTGGCCGGCGCTGGTAAACCATGATCGCTGCTTCGAAAATGCAGGCTCTGCCCTGTTTGGAGACAATGACGAGGAGCGGCACAATCGTCCCTTTCCTCGTCTTAGCAGGGATGTCATGCGCTTGCGATGATCCGCAATTTCATCGCGCGGGTCTCCAGCAGGTAGGTCTCGGCTCCGGCCAACAAGTGCAGGCCTTCTTCCGTGATTGCCGCACGCGAAAGGCCAGGTTGAATGATGCGAACGTCGTATTCGTAGCGGTAGTCCTGCCAACTCGCTTTCAGCTTCTTTAGAAAGGCCGCTGTGCCTTGCTCGAAGCGGGAGCTTTGCCCTTTGTCGAGACGCAGTTTCTCACGCTTCAGCATATGCGTGAACATCCGATTAGGACGATCGCGCCAGCGGGCAGATTTCTGCGCCTGTCCGCAAACCTCATAGAGATCCTTGACGCGGGCGCCCGGGGTCTCTGCGCTCGAATATTTGCAGTGATACAGCGTGACCTGCACAAGGCCCTCAGTCACGCGAAGCGAAACGACATCGGCGATTTCTCCGGCACCGTCATCGTCGAAGACGAGATCGTAGGCTTCGCCATCGGCAAGCAGCATGTCGATCACGCGCCGCTGAACGGAATCCGAGCGCTTTTCTGGACCTTGCGCTTCGGCCCGGATGTTGGTCTTCGACCAATCCCAGGCCTCGATCCGATCAGCGGGATAGGGTTCGACAGTAACGCCTTCCGGCAAGGCGTAGAGATGGCTGTAGATCAGGAGCGAGCCGTCTCCGAAATCGATCTGCGGCGAGTCATCCCCGAAGGATTCGGACAAGCTCTTCACCTTGCCGCCAACCTTGACGGTAGTCTTGGGACCTGACCGTTGCGGATAGCGCGCGCCGCCTTCAGAGAACACGATTTCGAACTCTGCAACATGCGCATCACTGCGAACCGCGAACCGCAGCGGCCCCGTCCGTTCGTGGTCGAGAAGCTCGATGTCGCATTCCGTGAACAGCACTGGCTCGTCGCCAAAACTGATTTCGACGCGGTCCTCGATCTGCGTCAGCAGCGATTCCGGCCAATGGATCGCGACCGGGGGAACGGCTGGCCGTTCACTGATCTGGCGCGGCCGCATCGCACTTTTGAAGACGCCGTCGGTGGTGATGCCCGGATCATTCACCGCCTGACCGATGTCGGCGCACCATTCGACCCAGTCGGTGAGATCGCGGACAGGAGAGATCGACCAGAACTTGCCCTTGGCCGAGCAGCCGCGCGAGGCCGGGATGCCATCGAGGAAGCCGGTTGCGAAGACGTTGTTCTTGATCCGAGACTGGGATTTGGCGGTTTCCAGACCGTCGGCGACATCGACACCCATATACATGGAATAGCGGACGCCACGTCCCTGATGATGGGTCAGGCCGAGATTGCGCAGGATCAGGCGATTGAAGCCGTGCAGGCTGCGGAACACTTCCTCACCCTCGACACGGCGCGCTGTGTCGCCGCAAACGGCTTTGGCCAGCCGGTCATAGGGGCCTTTCGCCGAACTGCTGATGTAGAGGAGACCTCTGCTGGGATCCCAGTGCATCATATGCAGATCCCAGATGACGTTGGTCGCATGTTGCGCCGTCGTCCATCCGGCCTGTTCCTCGGAGCGGGTGACGAAGATGGCCACGCGCTGGTGCGGGTTGACCTTCATGCCGAGATAGACACCGGCATTGTAGAGATCCTCGGCACGGAACGGCTCCCAAGCGTCGCAGGAGGTGCGGTAGACGACCGCATTCATTTTCGGTTCGAGGGTCTGCAAGGGAATATCGGTGATCTCGCCGACAAAGCCTTTGAACATCTCGGCGCGCCGGACTTGCCGATCGATCTTAGCCGTGCTCAAAGCCTCGACCAGAGCGTTCCAGTCGGCATCTTCGGCATAGAGTTTGGCCAGCGATCGGTCGATGTCGTCCACGCCTGTATTGGCGATCACCGTGGCGTCGCCGAGCCGGGGATCTTGCCGAGTGAAGCGGCCGACGAACTGGATGGTCACCGCGATGCTCTTGTGCGGGTCATGCAGGCCCGCGATCTTCAACTCCGGGAGATCGAAACCTTCGCCCAACATGTCGACGCAGACGATGATCCGACTTTCGAAGCGCCGTAGAGCCGCGAGGCTTGCTCGGCGATCGCGCAGTGGCTGTTGGCTGTGGACGATCACCGGCCGGAACTCCGGATACATCGCGCTGTAGAGTTGATGGAGGTCCCTAGCGCGGTCGATTGTCGAGCAACGCGCCATGGCGAGATGATTGAGGCCGGCGTCCAGATCGGCCTGTAGAACCTCGCCGAGCTTCTCGGCGATCGCGAGGTCAGCGTCCCCCTGGTCGAGACCAAAGACGGCCTCGAAGCGGATCGGTTTGAAGTAGCCCTCAGCCTGCGCCTTTTTGAGGGGGTAGGTATAGATGAATTCGCCATCGACCCGGCGGCCGTCCTCGCGGAATGGCGTCGCCGTGAACTGGACGATGGGCAGAGGCGGATCGCGGTCGACGAAGAGGCCACGAAAACGCGCCCAGGTCGGAGCGCCAATATGATGGGCTTCGTCGATGAACAGGGCTGATGCGCGGGCCGCCATCTGCTCCTGGACTTGCGCATCGGCGCGACCGGCGATCTGCATGGTCGTGACCACGACGTTGGCGCTGTCGAAGATCTCATCGACTTCCTCGGGCGTCGTCGGGATATGGGAAAGCCGCATGACCAGCGGGAAATCCGCCGAGGCGTCGAGGCACTGTTGTTGCTTGAGAACGCCGAAGGTCTCGAACTTGCCTGCGATCTGCTCGCGCAGCGCGTCCGTGGGAACCACCACTAGCAGCCGCGCGAATCGCCGATGGGCGTTGAGCGCGAGCATGGTCTCGGTCTTGCCGGTGCCAGTCGGCATGACGATGGTCGCCGGCTCGGTCGAGCGTGTCGCATGCGCAAGCGCGGCATGAAGCGCGCCAATCTGCGGACGGCGGAACCCGGGCTTCGCGGATGCGCCATTTTCGGCAGAGCGGCCTTCGCGCAGGTGAAGCGCCTCCTGCCAGGAGGCGGAGACGGCTGCCAGCCGCTCCGCGCGTGTGGCGGTGCCCAGCAAGCCGATATTGGCCGGCACGATGTTCACCCACCGGCCTTCGCCCAGTTCGAGCGCCTCGGCGATCTTCGCCGGCTCCATCGCACCGGGGGCGAGGAGCACTAGATCGGCTTCAAGCTGAGTGGCGCTCTTGGTGCTGATGATCTTCAGCGTCTCCCCGGATTTCAGGGTGGTCTCGTATCCATTCACCCGGCGGATGGAAAAGGTCCGCAAACGGCAGCTTGCGCGTAGCGCCGGGAAGGCCAGTTGCCGCACAGGGCTTCCGAGCACCTTGCCGTCGACGGCAAAGCGCGGCGGAAGCAGCAGGCTGACCTCCGCGTCGAAGAGGTCGTTCTGGGTAGAACTGGCGAGCCGCTTGCGGGAGGACATCTGGACGTCTCCCTCAGGCCGCTATGGTCTGCGGAGACGGCAAGACTGTGATCACCGTGCCGGTGGTCATGAGGACGATCAGGCCCTGCTCGGCGCCGGTCATGTCGAGATAGGCGCGAACCTGCGATCGATAATGATCCAGAGTCTGGGGGGCGGGACTGACGTCGCTCTTCCAGTCGACGACAACGACTGGGCGGCCATCCGGGCTGACCGTCAGCGCGTCCGCGATGCCGGCGGTCGCGATCTCTTCACCCTTCTCGGCTTGGACGGCATAGACGGGAAATTCAGCCAGGAGCCCAGGCCGCAAGTCTGCGATCACAGGCAAAGCTAGAGTTCGCGTAACGCATCCCGCCAGTTCCTCGGCGGACAGACCCATCGCCGGATCGGCGACCGCGGTCTTGCCGAGCGCACGGATGAGATTGGCTGCGCGCTCGGTGAGCGCTGCTGGTGCTTCCCCCGTTTCGCCGGTCAGCACCTCTTCCATCAACTTGTGAAGGATCAGCCCGCGCTCCCGACCACCTTGTACGACGATGTTCGTCTCAAGTTCCGGCGGCTGATCGTCGGCTGAGCCGGTCCAAATGTCGGCTTCTTCCTCCCGCAACACGGAGCCGCCGGCATTCTCATCACGGCTGGGCGCGAGCCAGATCAGGCGCGTTTGGCGATCAGCGATAGCGGCCGCTTCGGCGGCGAAGCCGTCGCGGGTTTGGGCATTGCCCGCGCCGACCGCTGCGGCAGCAGCGTCGAGCGGGAGATGCGAGACATCCAAGACCGGAAGATCGGCGAGCGACAGATCGACGAGACCGATCCAAGCCGATTTCGAGGGCGAAATATCGAGCCGGGGAAGGACAAGAAGTTCACGGGCGCGCGTTGCGGCGACATACCAGAGTCGGATCCGTTCGCGATCCAGCTCGTCCTTCTCCGTCTGGCGGGCGGCGTCATAGCCGTTGGGCGCAACACCCAGGACCGGGCAGTAGAACGTATCAGTCTGACGATCGATCACCGCGCTGTCGGGCGCCATCACGCCGGTCATCGTGTTGACGGGGATGACGATCGGCCACTCGAGGCCCTTGGCAGCATGCATAGTGAAAAGCGCGACGGCCTCCTCCTGTGCGTCGGGCCGACCTTCGACCGCGCGCGCCTCATCGATCCAAGCCGCCGTCATCGCTTCGGCGAAAGCGCGGAGTCCACGCACGGCATAAGCGGTCGACAGGCTGAGATAGAGATCGACGTTGGCGAGCGCGCGCTCGGCCTGGCCACGATGTCGCTCAAGAAGGAGAGGCCGCATCCTCAAGGCGTCGACGGCATGCGAGAGCAGTTCATGCGGCGTCGTGCTGTTGCCTCGCCGGTAGAGCGCCTGCAGCGTCTCGAGGGCGTCGCGCGCCATCGGATGTCCGATGGTCGCGGGATCGACGCCGAGGTCGAGGCGGGGGATCCGGTCTGGCTCTTCCTCGGAGCGCGGAAGCGCCCAGACGATGTCCAGCAGTTCTTCTTCGGTGAGCCCGACCAGCGGGCCGCGCAGCAGCGCGCCGAGCGCAAGCGTGTCGCGCCGGTCTGCGAGAACACGGGTCAGGGCGATCAGGTCGTGGACCTCCTGCCGGCGGAAGAGGCCTTTCCCGGCCTGTGTCGCCACGGGGATGCCTCGCCGCTCAAGCGCCTCCTCATAGCGCCACAGGTCCGCACCGGTCGGTGCCAACAAAGCGATGTCGCCGGGCTGGCAAGCTCGTTCAGTGCGGCTGCGCCGGTCCAGGATAGGCTGGCTGCCGATCAGTCGCGCGCAGAGCTCGGCCACCGCATCGGCTTCAGCATCTCGTTGCTGCTCGGCGCTGGCCTTGCCGTTCTCGTCCGCCACCGCAATGTCGAGCGACGCGACACACAGGCTGCCTTCGCGATCGTCGTGAAACGGGTCGAGGGCGGTAAAGCCGGGTTGCCCGTCGGCCGACAGCACGGCCTCGAAGCGCTCATTGACGAAGGTGAGGATCGAGGCGCAGGAGCGGAAATTGGTCGAGATGGACAGAAGACCAACAGCGTCCTGCACCCGAAATGCGTCGCGCGCCTGCACATAGGCGCCGACATCGGCGCCGCGGAAGCGATAGATGGCTTGCTTCGGGTCGCCCACCAGGAAGAGCGCACCCGGCCGAATCCGAAAAGAGGTCCAGTCGGGATCGGCATCGACAGGCTCGCCACAGAGCCGCCAGAAGATCTCCGTCTGCAAAGGGTCGGTGTCCTGGAACTCGTCAACGAGGACACGGGCGAAGCGCTGTCCCAGCGCGCGTCGGACATCGTCATGGTCGCGCAGCAGGTCACGTGCGGCGAAGATGAGATCGTCGAAGTCGAGCTGGGCGCTGGCGCGCTTGTGCTCGCGATAGCGCTCAAGGATCGGACGCGCTTCATCAATCAGCGCTGCCAGAATCTGGCTGGCCGCCGCCTGAAGAAGCGAGATCCACGCAGCGCAGCAGCCATCGTAGTGACCTTGGGCTGCATCGTTCAGCCGATCACCATCGGTCTTGGAAAGGCCTGCCTGTTTTGCCGCAGCCGTCCACTTGCCTTTCTTGCGATAGGAGGCGAAAGCGCCGGCCTTGGTGCAAAGGTCAGGGTGCGGACGCGAGACCAGAAGCCGAACCAGACCCGAGGGCGTGGCGGGATCAAGGCCGACTGCCAGCGCGGCTGCCATTTCGACCAGCCGCGCAACGATTGCTTCCGTTTCCGGCTCGCTGGCCCCGGCGCTGCGCATGAAGGTTACAAAATCGGCGACTGCCTGCCGGAAGGCCGTCATGTGACCATCGAGAGGCGGCGCCGTCGGAGCGGCAAGGGTGCGGCGGCGACGCAGATTCTCGGCGATTTTGTGCATGAGACCCACGGTTTCACCAGGGCTGTGCAGCACCATTTCAGCAAGGATGCCGCCCTGGTGGCCGGACAGGCGCTCGCGCAGCCAGTTGTCGACGATTTCGAGGAAGGTGAGATCGGCCTGATTACGATCCATGACCCCTGCGCCGGGATCGATGTCCGCCTCGGCGGGATACGGCTTGATCAGCCGCTGGCAGAAGCCGTGGATCGTAGAACAGGTGATTTCGTCGATGGCAGCGTTTGCGGTGGCGAGATTGTCGCGCTGCGATTGCGACAAGCCATTGGGCAGCGCCACGCGCAGCTCGGCCGCGACATAGCCAGCCGAGAGGTCGGCGACGAATTCGCGGACACGTGAGAGAAGCTCGCTCGCCGCCAGTTCGGTGAAGGTGACGGCGGCGATAGCGCGTGGCGAGACGCCTTCGGCCAACATGATGGCGATACGCCCGGCCATGACGGCGGTCTTCCCTGAACCTGCGCCGGCCTCGACCAGGATCGAGCGGTCATGGCGGCTGATCGCGTCGCGGCGAGCCCCGTCATCCTTGAGAACTTTGGACACGCTGCTCATTATTCCGCCTCCCAGACCAGAGCGACTTCGCCTAGCCGTTCCGTTGCGGCTGGTTGCTTGCGTTTGCAGTAAGTGGCACCGGCATTGGCCGGCAGGGCGAAGGCAAGATCGTCATAGTCGTCGCCCGTGTCGGGGCCTGGCAGCGCCGCGCCGCCGGCGAGGCTGGTTCTTGCTGCGCGGAGATACCCTGTGATTTCGGCGAGCACGGCTTCTGGGTCGTCGAGCTGAAGGTCGACCGGCTCGCGCGGGTAGAGCAGAGACGCGCTGATCGCGACGTCCTCTCCGAGGAGTGCCTTCACGGCGAAAGCGTATAGGCAGCGCTGAAGCTCGCGACCGCCATTCAGCCGGATGTCGCCTCGCGGCGGGCGGCCGGTCTTGTAGTCGCGCACGAGCGCACGTTTCCCGTCGCCCGAAATGTCGAGGCGGTCGATATAGCCAGTGATGTTGAACCCGGTATCGGGAATTGTGACCGGGACGCTTGCGTCCCAGGGCGTCTCGGCCTCCGACTTCGGTTCGGACCCGCCGAACGGTACTTCGCCGTAGGAGCGGGCGTCGGGCAGACGATCATCACCATAGGTGAGGGCTCGCCCTGCCAGGAGCCGAGCGTCCTCGAGGGTGCGTCCCCAGATGACGGTAGGCGGGACCGGGCGTTCGCTTTCCCAATCGGCCGCGACAATTCCCGCTGCTCGGTCCACCGCGGCTTCGATCGCAGCGACGTCTGCGGTCATCAGTCCGCCCGAGCCCTCCAGATCGCGCAAGGCGCGGTCGAGCACCATGTGGATCAGATCGCCGACGCCGAGCGCGTCGAGCACTAGGGGCTCGGCGCTGCTTTGCGGCGCTTTCCATCCGAACGCATACCGCCACACGAAGCCCATCGGGCTGCGGAGCAAAGTCTTCAGCGAACTTGCCGATTGGGTTCGTGCGAGAATCGCCAGAATGAGCGGATGATCGGCTCGGACGAGACCGTCATGGGCCGTGATCTCCGCGCGCCGCCAATCGCGCCAGCAAGTTAGCGCGCTGATCGCTTGCGGGTAGCCGCCGAACTCCTGCGGCCGGGCCATGAGGCGGTCGGTTTCGCTGAAGGCATGTCCAGGCACGGCATTGCGACGGAGATACGTCTCCTCACCATGCCCGGCCAGCAGCGGACTGCGTCCGAGAAGGCGTCCATCGCTGTCGCGCCGGGCGCGTGAGAGGACGACTTCGCCGGACGTGGTGGCCAGGATCGTCTCGAAGTCGCGGCGATCGGCGAGGTTCACCGGCAGCGGATCGAGTTCAGCCGTCGGGATGATATGGTCCGGGATCAGTCGATCCTCGGCGATTCCTCTCGGCCAGCGTGAGGAGTTGAGGCCGATCAGGCGCGCGAAGCGGCGGGGTGAGGCCGCAAGCGCGCTGGCCGGCATCCAGGCGACGGACACACAGGCTTCCAGCCCGTCATCCTGCTTCAAGGTTTCGAGGGTCGCGTCGATCGAGGCGGCAGGCCCTGCAAGCAGCGCCTTGCGCCAGATGGCGAGTGCCCGGCCCTTGAGGAAGGCATCGCCGATTTCGGACGCTGCCTCCGGTCCCTTCGCGAGCAGTTCGGCCACTGCGCGCAGGCCGGGGGCGTGATCGGCGTCGTCGGGCCAGTCCTCGGGCTTCAGCCGGGCCAGCAGACGGCTCCAGGCGCTGGACGTTGACAGGGGCGCATCAGTGGGCAGGACGCGCAACCAACCTTCGGGCAGAGCTTCGAACGGCGCAGAATCCCGGCACAGCGCTGCAAGTCGACGGAGGCGCGACTGTGAAAGGCCGCGAACGACGATGTCCGCCAACGCTGCGGCCGCCTGTCCTTCGCGGGTGGTGACGGTCCTCACGCCGTGGACGAAGTGCAGGTCGATATTCGCGTCGGCGCGCAGGGCCAGGAAGTGATCGTCGTAGTCCGCGGGCGACGCAGTGGCGATGGCGATCTCCGAGGGCGCGATGCCGGAAGCCAGCAGCGACCGCACCCAGCGCATGGCCTCGATGGCTTCGTGATAGGCCGTCGCCGCGCTGATGGCGCTGAGCGCCGGCGACTCGGCAGCCCCGCGCGAGATGCCGACGCCGGCGTCCGCGAGCCAGGTGGGGACGGTTCGCGGCCCGGCCACCCATTGCACGGGGATATGTGCGGCGAGTCCCTTCAGCAAAGGGCGCCAGCATGGCGACAACTCGGTCAGGCCAGCGATCTCCATCGGTCCGAGGACGGTCAGCGCATGGGCGAGACGGCTGCTGGCGGCGGCAACAATATCGACAGGACGCATCATGCCGAGGGGAAGCTGATCGAGGACGGAAGCTTCGAGCCTGGCAATGGCATCGAGTCGCGGATGATTCGGCGCACGCGCGGCGAGGTCGATTCCCGCGCGCCAAGCCTTGTGCAGCGTGTCGGCGGCCGCGTCGATCATGCCGGGAAGCGTCTTAATGCTTTCCAGCTCTCCCATCGGCGTCGCGGGCAGCGCTATCTGGATCGCGGCCCGCAGGCTCTCGTCGTCGATCGGCCGAATGAAGCCTCCCGCGAGCCGCACCGCGGCTTGCTCGAAAGACATGATCTGGAGGCCGTGACGGCTGCAGCGAGCTGCCGCGAGACGACCTTCCCGCATGGCGAGACGACCATGAACGACAAGAGTGGATCGGCTCGCTGCGGTCATCGCCATTCTTCTTCCCGGGGTTACTTCTTGTTCGGGCGCTGGGTCAGCGCCGACGCTGCCGCGCTCTTGGCAGCTTTGCTGCTCTTGGGGTCCCGCAGAACCTTTGAGGCTGCGGTCGCCGCCTTCTTGCTGGTCACTTCACGGTTCGGAATACGCTTCGGCATTGCCTTTCCTCGCGAATTTCGCTCTCGCCACCATTGACGGGCGCCTTTGATGGGAATAATAGTTATACGGGTCGCGTCGATATGTCCATATACTTTTTATCTGCATCGGCGACAAAATTGGAGTGACGATGTCGGAAGCCGCAGCGGTGCTGAAGTGGGGCGTGGAACGGCGACTCGAGTTCATCGAGTTCCGGCTGTTCTGGGAGGGCGGGGTCAATCGCTCCGACATCATCGAAATGTTCGACGTGTCCGTGCCGCAGGCATCGAAAGACCTGACTCACTACCAGGAGCGCGCGCCGCAAAACGCGATCTATGACAAGAGCGCGAAGCGTTATGTCGCCAGCCCGCAGTTTTCGCCGATTTTCCTCAAACCCGATCCTGACAGCTATCTCTCCCGCTTGCGGTCGCTAGCCGAAGGCCTGGCCGATCCCGGCGAGTCCTGGATTGCCCATCCCCCTGAGACCGACATCGCCTTGACGCCTCACCGCGCGGTGGATTCAGGTGTGTTGAAAGCGATCCTCAGTGCTGTCCGCGAGAATCGCTCGATCGAAGTTCATTACCAATCGATGAGCAGTCGGCGGACCGATCCGACATGGCGCCGAATGACTCCGCATGCCTTCGGGTATGACGGCTTTCGTTGGCACGCTCGCGCCTATTGTCACATCGATGACAAGTTCAAGGACTTCTTGCTGCCGCGCATACTCGGCGTGCGCAATATGGACGCCCCTGGGCCAGGCGGCGATCAAGACACCTTATGGAAAAAGACCTTTGACATTGAGATCGGGCCTCATCCCCGTTTGACTGCGAGTCAGTGTGCTGTGGTGGCTAAGGACTATGGCATGACAAACGGGCGCGCCGTTCTGACGGTTCGCTATGCGATGCTATTTTATGTGCTCAAACGCTTGGGTCTCTTGGGGGATGCGAGCCAGCAAAATCCCCGTACCCAGCATATTGTAGCGCTGAATGCCGATGAGACTGAGCGGGCGCTAAGGCGCGCCGAATTCGATTTTGGCGAAGTCGAGAAAGCTCCGAAAGTCGGCGGGAGCGCTTGATGGAGGGGGTAACACAGCAACCATACCTTATGTCTTTCGGGACGGGGGGGCTCTTCATAAACGAGAGCGCTGCTGTCGCTCGTTTGCATACGCCCGATGAAAGCTGGGATGCGACGGCTGCACGGGCCCGGCAGAGCGGCGCGTTCCCGGTGCGAAAGGCGAGCTCGGCGCAGCGTTCGATTCGTGAGATCGTCAACCGGCTCAAAAGGCTTTCAGATGATGAGCTGGCGCTCTTTATCGACGGAGAGCGGAGCGAGCAGGCAGCGCTGCTTTGGCTTGCTAGCTGCCGCGCCTACCGATTTATCGGCGAATTCGCGGTGGAGGTGCTGAACGAGAGGTTTCTGTCGCTCCGCACCACTCTCAACTACGACGACTTCGATACCTTCTTAGCGGCTAAGGCGGAATGGTCGCCGAAGCTGGCAGGCCTGTCGAACTCGACCAGAGCCAAGCTGCGCGCCGTTCTCTTTCGCCTCATGCGGGAGGGCGAGATTCTGTCTCCGGATGATCGGATTCTCGGCGCGATGCTGTCGGCGCGTGTGCTGACCACAATAGGGGCCGGGCAGCCGGACGAACTTCGGTTCTTCCCGGGCGCCGAGCGGCAGCGGGGGAGGAATTGATGATGCCGCGAACGGAAAAGGCCGCGGCTCCGAAAGACCGGTTCGATCGCCTGCTCAAGGTGATCGCGAGTCAGCGCTTTCTGAGCAAGCAGGGTCTGGGCAACGAAGTACCATTCTTTATCTGCCCCTATCCGGCGGATGAGGCTGTCGCCATGGAGGCGATGCGAGCGAGTCTCGTTAATCAGTTGGAAAGCCGAGGGGTACGGGCGTTCGAGATCAACTTGTACGATCTTAGCATTACGCTGCTGCGCGAAAGGGGGATCTGGGATGAGGTTCTCGCGGCCGAGCCCGGCATCAGTAAGGACGAGCTCAAGGAGCTCCTGCAGGGGGTTCTCGATCCCGAAACTCACTTGGTTCCTGAAATCGGCGCGCGCCTTTCAGACCAGGAATTCGACGTCCTGTTCCTGTCGGGGGTAGGTGAGGTTTTTCCCTACGTTCGGTCGCACAATGTGCTCAACAATCTTCAAAGCACTGCGAAGGAAAAGCCGACGGTGATGTTCTTTCCGGGGACCTACACACATGGTCTGGCAACGGGCGCATCGCTCGATCTATTCGGTATTTTGCATGACGACAAATATTATCGTGCATTCAATATAATGCACTACGAGATCTGAGGGCGCGCATGACCAAACTTCGCGATATTTTCGAAAAGCCTGTCGATCGCGCGATCGAGGGAGTTATCAAGGCTGATGATGAGGCCAGCCTCCGAGTCGAGCTCGAGGAATATGTCATCACCAACGAGATCGAGCGCCAGCTCGAGAAATTCCTTGACGCCTACAACAACTACGAGACGGCCAACGGCGTCTGGATCTCGGGCTTTTTCGGGTCGGGCAAGTCGCATCTTCTGAAGATGCTGGCGCTCCTCCTGGAGAATCGGGACGTCGGAGGAACGCCTGCCTATGAGTTGTTCAAGCAGAAGTGCGCCGACAACGAGATTTTGGCAGCCGATCTGCGCAAGGCGGTCTTGGTTCCCTCGAAGAGCATTCTGTTCAACATCGACCAGAAGGCCGATGTGATTTCCAAGGAGCAGATCGACGCCCTGCTGTCGGTGTTCCAGAAAGTCTTCGACGAGATGTGCGGCTATTATGGAAAGCAGCCGCACATCGCCCAATTCGAGCGCGATCTGGACAGTCGCGGAGTTCTTGAGGAATTCCGGACGGCCTACCAGGCCATCTCCGGCAAGGCTTGGGAGCGCGGACGCGAACAGGCATTGCTGGAAAGCGCGAACGTCGCCAAGGCCTATGCGCAGGCGACTGGCGCCGATCCGTCAGAGGGCCAGGGAATCCTTATGCGTTATCGGCAGGATTTTCGGTCGTCGATCGAGGATTTTGCCGACAAGGTGAAGGCCTACATCGATGCACAGGAGCCCAAGTTCAGGCTCAATTTCTTCGTCGATGAGGTCGGCCAGTACATCGCCGACAACGTCAAGCTCATGACGAATCTTCAGACGATTGCGGAAAGCCTCAACACGAAGTGCCGCGGTCGGGCCTGGATCATCGTGACGGCGCAGCAGGACATGGGCGCGGTCATCGGCGATATGAACCACCGGCAGGAGAACGACTTCTCCAAGATCCAGGCGCGCTTCGCGAACCGCATGCCGCTCAACAGCGCTGATGTGGCGGAGGTAATCCAGAAGCGGCTTCTGAAAAAGACTGAAACCGGCATCTCGGACCTATCGGACCTTTACCATCGCGAGGCCAACAATCTGAAGACACTGTTCGATTTCTCGGACGGCTCCATCCGCTTGGAAAACTTCAGGGACCGCGATCATTTCATCCATAGCTATCCGTTTGTTCCTTACCAATATCCTCTGTTCCAGCTAGCGATCCAGAACCTGTCGCAGCACAACGCCTTCGAGGGTAAGCATAGCTCGGTCGGCGAGCGCTCGATGCTGGGCGTCTTCCAGGAGGTGGCGGTCAGGCTCGCGGACATTCCGGTCGGCGGGATCGCGACCTTCGACCAAATGTTCGAAGGCATCCGGACAGCGCTCAAATCGAATGTCCAGCAATCGATTCTGATCGCCGAGAAAAACCTCGGCGACGAGTTCGCGACTCGGGTTCTGAAGGCGCTGTTCCTCGTCAAATACGTCAAAGCCTTCAAGCCGACGGCGCGCAATATCTCGATCCTGATGCTCGATCGGTTCGATATCGACCTAACCAAGCACAAGCGAAACGTGGAGGAGGCGCTAAGCCTGCTGGAGCAGAACACCTATATCCAGCGCAACGGCGATCTGTTCGAATTCTTGACCGACGAGGAAAAGGACGTCGAGCAGGAGATTAAGGCGATCGAGGTCGATACCGCCGAGATCGCCAAGGAACTGGAAATCCTGATCTTTGACGGAGTCATCAAAAGCCGGAAGCTCCGACACGAAGCCTCGTCCCAGGAATATTCCTTCGCGCGTTATCTCGATGATCGGCCGCTGGGCCGCGACTACGAACTCGCGATCAATGTCGTCACACCGTTCCACGAGCAGAGCGGGAACGCCGAGGCCATAGCCATGCGCACTATGTCGCGCGACGAGCTTGCCATCGCCCTGAATGCCGACGCCCGCTTCGTCACCGACCTGATGACGTTCAAGCGCACGGACAAATATGTCCGCCAGGCCCGCGCGGTGGCGCAACAGCCGACCATCGAGCGGATCATCCGCGAAAAGGGCGAGCAGAACAGCAGTCGCCAGCGCGATCTCACTCTCCGCGCCCGATCGCTGCTGGCGGACGCGCGCCTGTTCGTGCGTGGCGAGGAGATCGAGGTCCGGTCGGAGGACCCGCAGGTCAGGATCGAGCGCGCGTTCCAGACCCTCGTCGACAAGGTCCATATCAATCTCGGGATGCTGCGCGGCGTCGCCTATTCCGAGAATGAGATCGGGAAGTTCCTGGCGCAGGGCAACGACGGCATGTTCGGGGGCGACGACGCCAACCTGACCGAGGCCGAGCAGGAGATACTGAACTACGCCCAGGCCAATGCCCGCACCGGCATTCGCACGACGGTGAAGGCCATCCTCGAACGGTTCGAGCGCAAGCCCTACGGCTGGTCCTACGCCGCGATCCTGTGCACGACCGCCAGCCTGATCGGGCGCGGCAAGATCGAAGCGCGCCAGGACGGCAGCCCGCTGGAGGGCGAGGCCTTGCAACGCGGACTTCAGAACTCCCATGCGCACGGCAACATCGTGCTGGAGCTGCAGGTAGAGTTCACGCCTGCGCGGACGCGCAAGCTCAAGGAATTCTACAGCGAGTTCTTCGACTCGCAGCCGGCCGGGTCGGAGGGCAAGGTGCTGGGGCTTGAAACGGCTGAGGCCTTTGCCGCGCTCAAGAACGAACTTGGTGTGCTGGAGGCACAATCGTCGCGCTATCCGTTCCTCTCCGCCCTGACGCAGGTGCAGGAGGAGGTGCGCGAAGTCACCGGCAAGCCCTACGCGTGGTACGTGCAGGAGCTCGGCCGCCATGAGGATCGTCTGCTGGATCTGAAGGAGAGTATCCTCGATCCGGTCCGCCGCTTCATGGGCGGGTCGCAGAAGAAAATCTATGATGAGGCGCGAGCCTACCTCTCCGACCAGGGCGCCAATTTCGGCTATAGCGGCGACGATAAGGCAGGCGCCATCCGCGCGATTCTGGACGATTCGAACTGCCTCAAGAGCAACGCCATTCAGCAGATGAGAGGCACGCTCGATTCGTTGAAGGCCGAGGTAGACGCCCGGATCGTAGCGGAACGCAAGGCGGCACTTTCGGAGGTGGAGGCGCTGCGGGAGAAGCTGCGAGCGCTCCCCGAATATTCCGCCCTGGCTGATCCCGATCGCCGGCAGATCGAAGCCGGGTTCACGAGCGTCCTGGAGACCATCGAGAAGAGCAGCCTTATCGCGGTGATCCGCGAACGGGTGAACGGCTTCAAGTCGACCGCCTATCCCGCGCTCCTCGGTCGGGTGACTGCGCCGGTGCCGAAGCCTACGCGCGAGGCCGCTGGCGTCGGTGACGAGCAGCAGGGCTTCCGCGACGCTGAAAGCCCAGCGCCCGCGCCGCCGCCACCAACCGAATACGTCGCGGCCACTGCGCTGCGCGTTGCCTACGCCAAGCCCTTCCTCGCTGACGAGCGGGATGTGGACGCCTACCTCGATACCCTGCGCGAGACGCTGATCGCAGAAATCCATGCGGGCAAAAGGATCACGATCTGATGGATTCGATTACCCCCACGAGCACCCCGCAGCGCAAATCGATGGACACCGGCGCGCTGAAGAAGTTCGCGCAGGAAGCCCGCCGAGTGCTGCGCGACCAGGTGTCGGCGAAACTCGCTCAGGTGCTGGCTGAAAACAGTGCGGCGCGGCGCGAGGCGCCCAAGGCGGTGCAGGAGCTCGCAGGTGAAATCGGGCGCACATCGCGCGATCAGGTCATCGAACGGGTCGCCTATATCTGGTTTAACCGCTTCACCGCGCTGCGCTTCATGGACGCCAATAGCTATACGACCGTCCGGGTCGTGACGCCGGCCGATGGGCAGACGCGGCCCGAAATCCTGTCGGAGGCGATGGCGGGAGTCATCGGCGACGAAGTTCCGGAAGCCGTTGCCGCGCAGGTCCGCGCATTGCTCGACAACCGCACGCCGTCGCGCGATCCGCAGGGCGAGGCCTATCGCCTGCTGGTGGTCGCGATGTGCAACCACTGGCATGCGGCGATGCCGTTCATGTTCGAGACGATCGCCGACTACACCGAGCTGCTGATGCCTGAGGATCTGCTATCGCAGGCCAGTTTCCTCGCCAAATTGCGCACGGTGATGACCGAGGATGCCTGCCAGGACGTCGAGATCATCGGTTGGCTCTATCAGTTCTACGTCTCGGAAAAGAAGGACGAGGTTTTTGCCGGGCTGAAGAACGGCAAGAAGATAACGGCAGAGAGCATTCCTGCCGCCACCCAGTTGTTCACTCCGCATTGGATCGTGCGCTACCTGGTGGAAAATTCGCTCGGCCGGCTGTGGATGCTGAATCGTCCGAACTCCCGGCTGAAGGAGCGGATGGACTATTACATCACATCCGCAGAGCTGGAGCCGGATTTCCTGCGCATCTCCTCGCCGGAGGAGATCAAGGTCTGCGATCCCGCGTGCGGTTCGGGGCACATGCTGACCTACGCCTTCGATCTGCTGTATGCGATCTATGAAGAGGAGGGCTATGACGCGACCGAGATCCCGGGCCTGATCCTCACCCAAAATCTGTACGGTATCGAGATCGACGAGCGCGCCGGGGCGTTGGCGGCCTTTGCGCTTACGATGAAGGCGGCGGCACGACGGAAGCGTTTTCTGCGGCGGGGAGTGCAGCCCAATGTCTGCGTGCTGAAGCCGGTTAAGTTCGAAGCCGGCGAGCTCAATAACTATATGGACGCCATCGGACGCGACCTGTTCACCGCGCCCCTGCGCCAGATCCTGACCCAGTTCGAAGAGGCCGACAATTTTGGCTCGCTAATTAGACCGGCGCTCACCGATGTTGCCGGCGTGAGGCAGATCATTGAAGGCAAGGACGTCGGTGGTAACCTATTCCTGCGGGACGTGCACGCGCGGGTGCAGGTGGTGCTGCGCATGACGGACTATCTCGCGCCCAAACACCATGTAGTCGTGGCCAACCCGCCGTACATGGGTAGAAAAAACATGAATCCCGCTCTTCAGCGATATGTTGTTGAGCAATACAAGGAGAGTTCTGGAGACTTTTTCGCGACGTTCATCGAGAGATGCTTAGCGCTAAAGGCGCCTTCCGGATTCGTGTCCATGATCGCGATGGACAGTTGGATGTTTGGGGATGACTACACCGGATTCAGGGGGCAGATTTTATCTCAGTTTGAGATCCAATGCCTGATGCACCTCGGGCCGCACGCCTTCGATGAGATAAAGGGAGAAGTTGTCCAGGTTGCTGCTTTCGTATTGAGAGATAGAGAGAGGAATAGACGCGTCGGCACGTTTGTAGACCTAACGAAGCAGCCTAACTCGGGTTCAAAAGAGGCTGCGTTCCTGGCCGGAGACGGAAGGTACTATGTCAATTCGAATGAGTTTGATGATCTTCCGCGGAATGTCCTCGCCTATTTTATCTCAGAGCATACCAGATCGGCATTCAAGAACGGAATCGCGCTGAGAGAAGTTGCGGAGGCGTTCACAGGCTTGCAAACCGGCGACAATCCTCGCTTCATTCGATCATGGAGCGAAGTAGGTTTCAGTCAAATTGACTTCAAAAGACGCCCGAACCTGGGGGGCGATACTGGAAACAGGAAGTGGGTTCCATACGTAAAAGGCAGTGACTTTCGCAAGTGGTACGGGAATCACGAATTCGTCCTGGACTGGAGTAATGATGGATCTGAGATTAAATCTCATAAGAGTTCAACGGTTCGCAATCAGCAGTACTATTTCCGTGCAGGATTGGCATACAACAACATATCGGAAAGACTTTCACTAAGGTCCGTTGGCTTTGGCCAAATATTCGATCAAAAAAACTCGATGTTCTTTTCGAATACGGAGGAGGACGCGAAATTCTCGATGGCATACTTGCATGCGAAAACTACTCCTCCTTTTCTGAGAGTTGTGGCCCCTAAGGACTTTGGCCCAGGGTCAATGAAACTGCTGCCTGTGATGAAGAATTACAAGGAGCTTTATTCGGCAGTAGAGATTGCGGAAGCAGCCACTGCCATCGCTCGAAAGGATTGGGATGCCTACGAGGCGTCTTGGGACTTCACAACGTTGCCGATTCTCGATGCCAAACTTCGGGCGGACACGCTGAAAGGAACGTGGGCAAGCCTGCGCGCCTATTGGCGCGAAATGACCGAGCAAGTGCAGCGGCTCGAGGAAGAGAATAATCGCATCTTTATCGAGGCCTACGACTTGCGGGACGAATTGACGCCCGATGTTCCTCTCGAAGAGATCACACTCACCTGCAATCCCGCCTATCGCTATGGCGGCAAGAAGAGCGAGGCTGAGCTGGAGGTGCTGCTGCTTGCCGACACCATGCGCGAGTTCGTCTCTTATGCCGTGGGTTGCATGTTCGGTCGCTACAGCCTCGACGCACCGGGGCTGATTCTGGCCAACCAGGGGGAAGGGCTGCAGGATTATCTCGCCAAGGTTCCGAGTTCCGCCTTCGAGCCAGACGCCGACGGAGTGATCCCGGTGCTCGACGGCGACTGGTTTGCCGATGACATCGCCGCCCGTTTCCGCAAGTTCCTGCGCGTGACATTTGGGGACGAGCATTTCCAGGAGAATCTGGCTTTCATCGAGGAGGCGCTGGGTAAGGACGTCCGCAAATACTTTACCCGCGACTTCTTCAACGACCATGTGAAACGCTACAAGAAACGTCCCATCTACTGGCTGTTCTCTAGCCCCAAGGGCACGTTCAATGCGCTGATCTATATGCACCGCTACCGCCCCGACACAGTGAGCGTGGTGCTGAACGACTATCTGCGCGAGTTCAGGTCCAAGCTGGAAGCGCATCGCCGGGCGCAGGAGGCGCTGAGCATCAGCGGCGATGCCTCTCCGACACAGAAAACCAAGGCGCTGAAGGAGATCGAGGCGACAGCTAAGCAGATCGAGGAGCTCGACGTCTGGGAGCGCGATGTTCTGTTCCCGCTGGCGACGCAGAAGATCGAGATCGACCTCGATGACGGCGTAAAGGCCAACTATCCCAAGTTGGGCGCCGCCCTGAAGCCCATCAAGGGCCTGAACGACACGGACGACTGAGCCCATGCTTGACCGGATCACCAAGGGCCTGGAGGCTCAGTTCGACAAGCATCGCGTGGTCTTCTGGTACGACCCCAACCGCGAATTCCGTGAGGCGTTTGAGAGGCTGGCGCTGGACGGCGTCGAAAAGATTGAGGTAGCCAACACCGAATTCGCGGTGAAACACCGGATTCTGCGCGAGGCGCCGAAACAGCGGTTTCTGCTCTATCGGGAAGGATCGCGGCCGGCGGACATCGACAATTGGCTGCTCGACGTTGAACTGGCAAACGGAGTGTTTAAGACCGACCAGGTGGCGATATGGCTGAGCGATCTTGGGCTGCCGCTTAAGTTCGAGGACCTCGTGCGTGAGCATCAGGAATTCTTTCGCTCGAGCCGCCGGCTGGAGAAGCTGAAGACGGTCATCGGGGGGGGCGACACCAGGCCCGCGATGCGACTTCGGATGCTCGGCGTCTGCGTCAGTGCGGACGGCGGTTTCGACACCGTGGTCGAGGCGCTGCTGGCGGAGCTTGCCGCTGGCCGTGACGATAGCCTGCGTCTGATCGACCGCGTCGGATTGGACGGATTCCTCTGGGATCAGATGGCCCGAATTTTCGGCTATCGCGCCGACAAACCCAGCGTCGGCGATTTCTCGATTACGCTGTTCAAGTCCTGCTACCAAACAGCCGTTGGCGGCGAGCCGATCCTGACCTCGGACGCCTTGGTGTTCTTCCGGCGCTGGAAGAACAACCGAAACGCCGGAGACGTTTTTGCAAAACTGTCGGCCGACTACGCCGAGGTGTTGGACGTCGCTGGGGATCTGGCCAAACGCGACTTCCGCACCTTGATCGAGATCGATTATTTCGAGGAGGTGGATCGGGCGATCATCCGCGCGCTGGTTCATGAGCTCAGCGCCCAGACTGTGGCACAAGCCGATGTACTGGCCTGGATCCGCCGGCGCCGCCAGAGCCACTGGTACGACAGCTATCGCGACCTCTACGAGGCGATCGGCTTCGCCGCCAAATTCCAGCAGGCTATGGCGCAGGTGACACTCGGCATGACAAGCCTGGCCGAAGGCATACAACGCTATGCGAAGAGCTGGTTCCGGATCGATCAGCTGTACCGGAAATTCGTCTGGCACATGCAGAAATCCGGGCAGGCGTCGCTGATGCGCGAGCTGTCCGAGCAGGTCGAGAACCACTACGTCAACAGCTACCTCTTGCGCCTGAACGACGCCTGGCAGGTGCATGTGGACGCGGCCGAAAGCTGGTCAGCCCCGCCCATTCCGTCGCAGCGGAGCTTTTACCGTGAACATGTCGGCGAGTTTCGGCGGCGTGATCAGAAAATCTGCGTCATCATCTCCGATGCGCTTCGATATGAGATCGCCGAAGAGCTACTGGGGCGCATCCGGAGCCTCGACCGTTACGAGGCCGAGATCGAGCCAATGTTCGGTAGCCTGCCGAGCTACACCCAGCTCGGCATGGCCTCGCTCCTGCCCAATGGCGATTTGCAGATCGCCGACAATGACACTGCTACCGTTCTGGTGAACGGCCAGAGCTCACAGGGGCTCGAGAACCGCAAGAGGATCCTGTTGACCGGTCGGGTGGGTGACCGGACCGCGGCCCTGAAGACTGAGGAACTGATGGGCATGGACAAGGATCAGGCGCGCGCGCTCATCCGCGATCATGACGTCGTCTACGTCTATCACAACCTCATCGACGCAATTGGCGACAAACAGATATCTGAGGAGCGCGTTTTCGACGCGGCGGAGGATGCGATCGAAGAGATCGTCAGGCTGGTGAAAAAGCTCAACGGCGCCAACGCCGCCAACATGATCGTCACCGCCGACCACGGCTTCATCTACCAGCACCGGCCGATTCAGGAGAGCGACTTCTCCTCGGCCCAGGTGGAGGGAGACACGATCCTGTTTCGCGACCGGCGCTTCATCCTTGGGCACGGTCTGAAAGGCAATCACGGCTTGCGGCGCTTCACGCCCGATCAGGCCAACCTTCAGGGCTCGATGGAAATTCTGATTCCAAAATCGATCAACCGATTGCGCCGGCAGGGCTCGGGCAGCCGGTTTGTGCATGGCGGGGCGACACTGCAGGAAATCGTTGTGCCCGTCATGAAGATCAACAAGAAACGTCAGAGCGACACTTCAGCAGTCGAGGTTGAGATCATCGGAAGTTCGAATCAGATGATCACTTCCAGCCAGATTTCGGTGCGCTTCTATCAGATCACCGCGGTGACCGAGAAAACCCAACCGCGTCGGCTCCGGGCCGGCATCTACGCTCAATCGGGTGAGCTAATCTCTGACAGCCATGAGTTGGTGTTAGATTTACGTTCGGACAATCCGCGAGAGCGCGAGGTCTCGGTCCGGTTCCTGCTGTCGCGCCAAGCCGATGCGGTCAACGATCAGGAGGTGATCCTGAAACTCGAAGAGCGTCACGGCGAGACATCCCACTTCCGGGAGTACCGCACGGCTCGCTACAGGCTGAAGCGCAGCTTCTCGAACGATTTTGATTTTTGATGTGGGGGAGCGATGACCGCGCTGGACGACAAGATCAACGAACGCTTCCCCGGCCTTGTGGTGCGCAAGGACCTGGTCAAGGCGGTGAAGGGCAATGCCATCGTCCCTTCCTACGTCCTCGAATTCCTGCTGGGCCAATACTGCGCCACCAATGACGAGGCTTCGATCCAGTCAGGGATCGAGACCGTCAAGGAGATCCTGCGCAAGCATTATGTGCACCGCAACGAGGCGGGCCTGATCCGGTCGAACATCCGAGAAAAGGGCAGGTGGAAGGTGATCGACAAGATCAGCGTCGATCTGAACACCGACAAGGACGCCTATGAGGCAACCTTCTCCAATCTCGGCATCAAGAACGTCATCATCGATTCTAGCACAGTGAAGGCTCATCCGAAGCTGCTGGTCAGCGGCGTCTGGTGCATCGCCGACGTCGAGTATGAGCACAGCGAGGACAAGAACGTCTCACCTTGGGTCCTCAGCAGCATCAAGCCGATCCAGCTCTCCAAGTTCGACTACGACGCCTATCTGGAGGCGCGGGGAGGGTTCACGACCGACGAATGGATCGATCTACTTTTCCAGACAGTCGGCTTCGACCCAGAGATGTTCGGACGCCGTAGCAAGCTCTTGCAGCTGATGCGCCTCGTCCCGTTCGTCGAGCGCAACTACAACCTGATCGAGCTCGGCCCCAAGGGAACGGGCAAGTCGCATATCTTCTCGGAATTCTCGCCGCACGGCATCCTGATTTCCGGCGGCGAGGTCACAGTCCCCAAGCTGTTCGTTAACAACAGCTCGGGCAAGATCGGCCTGGTCGGCTACTGGGACGTGGCAGCCTTCGACGAGTTTGCGGGTCGCCAGAAGCGAGTCGACAAGGCGCTTGTCGACATCATGAAAAACTACATGGCCAACAAGAGCTTCTCGCGAGGCGTGGAAACGCTCGGTGCTGAGGCTTCGATGGTCTTTGTCGGCAATACCAAACATACTGTTCCCTACATGCTCAAGCACACTGACCTGTTCGAGGAGCTTCCCGAGAAATATTACGACTCGGCATTCATCGATCGCCTTCACACCTATGTCCCTGGCTGGGAGATCGACGTCATCCGCGGCGAGATGTTCGCATCGGGTTATGGGTTTGTCGTCGATTACCTCGCTGAGATTCTTCGGCACATGCGCAATGACGACTATTCAAACCGCTACCAGGGCCTTTTCACCCTGTCCTCGGATATCTCGACGCGCGACCGCGACGGTGTGAACAAGACATTCTCGGGCATGATGAAGCTCCTGTTCCCATCGGACAATGCGACGGAGACCGAAGTCGAGGAGATGCTGCATCTGGCAATGGAGGGACGGAAGAGGGTCAAGGACCAGTTGCTTCGGATCGACAGCACTTACCCAGAAACCGATTTCTCCTTTACGGCACGTGACGGTCGCAAGATTATCGCAACGACGCTCGAGGAAACGGAATATCCTCAATACTACCACAAGCGTGCGGCCCGGCTCGAGGAGCCGGAGCCATCGGTGAAACCGGCGTCCGATGCCGCCGGTATGCCTGCGGCGCCCGCCGCACCGGCTGCGGCCGAGGTAAAGGCCAAGCCCATTGACCCGCGCGAGGGACACAGGGTTTTCAGCGAGAACCAGAAGGGCGTGACCTTCGCCGACCTGTTCTGGCCCTGGATCGAGGGGGCCACGAAGATCGTCGTCACCGACCCATATATCCGTATGTTCCATCAGATACGGAATCTAATGGAGCTCATCGAGATGATCGCCGTGCGCAAAGCGCCAGAGGATGAGGTCGCGGTGCACCTGATCACGTGTCTCGATGACACGTACCCTGACAAGCAGCAGGCCAATCTGATTGCCGTTGAGAACGCCAGCACGGCTGCCGGGATCAACTTCTCTTGGGAGTTTGACGGGACTAACACTATCCATGCGCGCCACATTGTCAGCGACGCGGGCTGGAAGATCAGCCTCGATCGTGGACTCGACATCTTTCAGAAGTTCGAGATGAACGACGCCTTCAGCCTAGCCAATCGGTTGCAGGCTTATCGTCAGGTCAAGGCCTTCGAAATAACCTATCTGCGCACAGGCGTTGGATCGGCGTAGTCGCGCTGCGAAGGCCCGTACGTAGCCCTAGGGTGTTCGACGTGCGAGGCGCCTTCCTGCATGGCCGCGCGATGACGGCCATTTCGACGGAGGAAGGGGTGATGGCCCGTTCGCTGGCTCGGGAGGTCGTGGAAGCGCTGATCCTTGCCACGCAGACCGGGCCTATTGCGTCCCGCGAGGACTTCCTGGACGGCCTCCTCGATAGGGGCGCCCCGCTCATCTAGCCGGGACCGCCAGTCCCCAGGTTGAAAACTGTCAGAAAATTGCGTATATTTATGACAGGAGAATCGCCATGCAGCGCTTGACCGAACAGATCCTTGAGCATGCGACGCGGCTGCCGGAGGGTACGCCCGTCGCGGCTAAGAGCTTGCTTCACCTCGGCAATCGCGCCGCGGTGGACCAGGCCTTGTCGCGCCTGGCCGAGCGGGAACAACTGATCCGTGCTGGACGCGGCGTTTATTTGCTGCCGGTCACGAGCCGGTTCGGCACTAGAGCGCCGTCCGTGGAACAGGCAGTCGAGGCGCTCGCCGCCCAGCGCGGCGAGGTCATCGTCTCGAGCGGCGCGGCCGCCGCCAACAGCCTCGGGCTTACGACGCAGGTGCCGGTCCGGTCGGTCTATCTGACGTCGGGGCGCACCCGGAAGATGAACCTTGGCAAGCAGACCGTCGAGCTTCGCCACGCACCTCGCTGGCAGCTCGCCATGCCACATCGGCCGGCGGGTCAGGCGGTGCGAGCACTCGCCTGGCTCGGGCCGGAGAAAGCCGAGGCGGCCCTCAAGACCCTGAAGCGAAAGCTTCCGCCTACCGCTTTCAGCGAGCTGGTGGCAGCGGCCCCTCAGCTTCCGACCTGGCTCGCGCGCAGCGTGGGGAAGGTCGCGCATGGCTGACGTCTTCCTGCTCCTTCCGGCCGAGGATCGCCGGGAAGCCTTGAGCGTCGCTGCCGACCGCTCGGGCCGACCGGCGCACCTTCTGGAGAAGGATGCGTGGGTGGTGTGGGCGCTGGCGACGCTCTACGGGTCGCCGCTCGGCGAACATCTCGTCTTCAAGGGAGGTACTTCGCTTTCGAAAGCCTATCGGGTGATCCGGCGGTTTTCCGAGGACGTGGACCTGACCTACGATATTCGCGCGCTCGCCCCCGACCTCGTCGGAGACAATTGCGAAGCGCTGCCGAAGACACGAAGCGAGGAAAAGCGCTGGACGAGTGCAATGCGCGAGCGCCTGCCGCAATGGGTGGTTGGGGCCGTTCAGCCGGTCATCGCCGAGGCGTTGGCGGCCGCACCGCTGTCTGCGGCGATCCGGGTCGACGGTGAGAAGCTCTTTATCGACTATGAGGCGACGACGGTAGGCTCGGGATATGTCTCGCCGAGCGTCATGCTCGAATTCGGCGCCCGCTCAACGGGCGAGCCAGCGAGCCTGCATGATGTCGTCTGCGATGCTGCCGGGCTCGTGGATGGCGTGGTCTTTCCAACCGCTCGGCCAAGGGTCATGCATGCCGAGCGGACCTTCTGGGAGAAGGCGACCGCGATCCACGTCTTCTGCCTGCAGAAACGACTCCGCGGTGATCGCTTCGCGCGGCACTGGCATGATGTCGTGCGTCTCGATGAAGCCGGCTTTGCGACCGCTGCCTTCGCGGATCGCGAGCTGGCCAACGCCGTGGCCCGCCACAAGACGATGTTCTTCGCCGAGAAGGCCGCGGACCGCTCTCAGATCGACTACGCCGTAGCCGTGAACGGCGGATTGCAGCTTGTCCCAGCCGGCGACGGCGCCGAAGCTCTCGCAGAAGATTACGCGCGGATGGTCGACGATGGGCTCCTCCTTGAGGAAGCCGAGCCTTTCGAGACGCTCATGGCGCGTTGCGCCGAGATCACCGAAAGAGCCAACGAAGCGGCAAATAATGAGGGGGGAGGTTAATGCGGATCAAAGGGGTCGAGATCGAAAACTTCCGGCTTCTGCGAGATGTCGCAGTTGGCTTGGAAGATCGAACTACGCTGATCGTAGGGCGAAACAATAGCGGCAAGACCTCAATAGCGGAGCTTTTCCGACGCCTTCTTGGCGAGAAATCACCGTCGTTCAGGGTGGAGGATTTTTCCCTAGGTTGCCATGAATGCTTCTGGACGGCGTTCGAAGCCTTCCAGGCGGGCGCCGCTGCGCCAGACGTCGTTGCGCTCCTCCCGTCCATCAAGGTCACGATCGACATCATCTATGATGTCAACGCTCCAGATCTCGGCCCGCTGAGCGACTGCATCGTCGATCTGGATCCAAACTGTAGCGACGCAAGGCTCATCCTCACTTACGGCCCTCGGCCCACCGCGTCGGCAACGCTTTTCGCTGACCTCGCGGTCGGCGAGGATGTGGCGGTCAACCGTTTGGCTTTGTTTCGGGCGTTGGGCAGCCGCGTGCCAGGTGCCTACGCGACGTCGCTGGAAGCGGTCGATCCAAACGATTCGACAAATCGAAAGTCGTTGGAGCCGAAAGCGCTCACGGCGCTGGTCCGGGGCGGCTTCATCAATGCGCAGCGCGGCCTCGATGATGACACGCACCGCGAGCGGGACGTCCTCGGCAAAGTCGTGGAAGTGCTTTTTCAGTCGGCGCTCACCGATCCCGTCGACCCCGAGAAGCGGACGACGGCCGAGCAGCTCAAGGCGGCCGTTGAGCAAATTCAGGGCGACCTGCACGTCGGCTTCAACGCGAAGCTCACTTCGCTTCTGCCGACGTTCGATCTGTTCGGCTATCCTGGTCTCTCTGATCCTGGACTCGTTACCGAGACCAGCTTCGACGTCGACAAGCTGCTGAACGATCACACCAAGGTTCGTTACGTCGGCGTCAACGGGATGACCCTGCCCGAAACCTATAACGGGCTCGGCGTGCGCAATCTGGTCTACATGCTGCTCCAGTTACTGCGGTTCTTTCGCGAGTATCAGGCTACGCCGACTGCAGCCGGTGTGCATTTGATCTTTATCGAGGAACCGGAAGCTCACCTGCATCCCCAGATGCAGGAGGTCTTCATCCGCCAGCTTGACCAGATCACCAGCGCCTTCGTCGCTCAGCTCAACGAGAACAGGCCCTGGCCGGTCCAGTTCGTCGTAACCACACACTCACCGCATATGGCGAACGAAGCGCGCTTCGAAGCCATGCGTTATTTCCTTTCGATTCCGGATGGCGAAGGCATGCGCCGTTCGGTCGTGAAGGATTTGCGCAAGGGCATGGGCGGCGCGCCCGAGCCTGATCGCGAATTCTTGCATCAATATTTGACCCTGACGCGATGCGATCTGTTCTTCGCTGACAAGGCCGTCTTGATCGAGGGCACGGCGGAGCGAATTCTTCTTCCGGCAATGATCGGTAAGACCGACAGCGCCGCCGCCGGTCAGCCGCAACTCGGCAGCCAGTATCTCACGGTGATGGAGGTCGGCGGCGCCTACGCGCACCGCTTCTTCGATCTCCTGTCGTTTCTCGAACTGCGCACTCTCATCATCACCGACATCGACACGGTGAAGCCGAACGATGGCGGAAAGCGTGTCGCCGTGCCAGTGGCGGAGGGCTTGTTCACGAGCAACGGATGCCTGAAAACCTCATTCGGGAACGACGTTTCGCCGGAGGCTTTGCTAGGGAAGACCGCGGCCGAGAAGACAACCGGCATTCGGCGCATCGCCTTTCAGATACCCGAAGCACAGGGTGGGCCTTGCGGCCGGAGCTTCGAGGACGCCTTCATCCTGGCTAATGCTGCACGCTTTCCCCTTGGCGATGGCGATCACGCGCTTGCGGCCTATGCGCTGGCGAGTGACCAGAAGAAATCCACCTTCGCGCTGGAACACGCGATCGAGCACACTGACTGGAATGTTCCCAAATATATCGCCGAGGGGCTGCGCTGGCTGGCGGAAGGCAATCCCGCTCCTGCGGCGCCGATTCCGCCGGTCGCGGTCGAGATCGTTGCAGACGCCGCAGGCGTCGCGGTGAACGTGGCCGAGGTTGGCGACGATGGCTGAGCAAGCGGAAAATCCCGCAGACGCGGCAGGGCGCGTCGCGCTTGAGCGGATGTTCGCTTGTCTCGACGAAGGGCGCAGCTTTCGTCTGGAGGCCGGCGCCGGCGCCGGAAAGACCTACTCGCTCGACAAGGCGCTCCGGCGTCTGATCGACCGCCGTGGTGCCGAGCTTCTTCGCCGCGGGCAGCAAGTCGGCTGCATCACCTACACGAACGTCGCCAAGGACGAGATCATCTCCCGCATCCAGGCCCATCCGGCCGTGCGTCCCGAGACGATCCACGGCTTTTGCTGGTCCCTCCTGCAGGATTTTCAATCGACGCTGCGCGCGCTCGTTCCCGCTCTTGAGGGCTGGGTGGAACGTCTCGAACCCGTTGGCGGCATTGGAGCGCGCCGTGTCCACTACGAGTTGGGATACCCCAGCGTCGGCGACCATCAGGTGACGCTTCGGCATGACGACGTTCTAGCGCTGATGATCCAGGCGCTTGCCTATCCGAAGTTCCGATCGGTCCTGACGGCGCGCTATCCCATCCTTCTCATCGACGAATACCAGGACACCGACGCCGGCTTTATCGATGCGATCAAGGCGTGGTTCCTGAACACGGGCCAGGGCCCGCAGTTAGGGCTGTTCGGCGATCACTGGCAGAAGATCTATGGCGAGGGCTGCGGCCTGGTCGAGCATGCGGCGCTGGAAGTGATCGACAAGAATGCGAACTTCCGATCCACCGACCCGATCGTCCAAGTTCTCAATCGAATGAGGCCGGCGCTGCCGCAAATGGTGCGTGATCCCGCCATGCCGGGCGAAGCGCGGGTGTTTCACACCAACCTTTGGCCTGGCGTCAGGCGGACCGGACAAGGCGGCGGACACTGGACCGGCGATACAAGCCCCGAGGCGGCAAAGGCGTATTTCGCGCACATAAAGCATCGGCTCGCAGCCGAGGGTTGGGACCTCGCGGTCGGGAAAACCAAGATTCTCATGCTCAGCCACAGCGTCCTTGCGCGCGAGCAGGGCTATTCGAGCATCCCGCCGATCTACGGCCAGTTCAACGATCCCTGGCTGAAGAAGGACGATCCGCACATCAAGTTTCTGGCCGACCAGTTGGAACCGGCTTGCGCCGCCTTCGAGGCGAAGCGCTACGGCGAAATGTTCGGATTCTTCGGAACCGGAACGCCTAAAATCCACAAGCACGCGGACAAGGTGGCGTGGTCGGACGCTATGACTGCACTGATCGCGCTACGAACGTCGGGGACGATCGGCGAGGTTGTCGACTTCATCGCCGCTCAGCCGCACATGCGCCTACCCGAACCTGTGGAAGAAGCGGAGCGGCGACTGGCCGACGCCGGCCCCGAGCCGGTGGAAGGAGAATCCCGGCGCGTCACCCAACTTCGGAAGCTGCGTGCGGTCCCCTATGCCGAACTGATCGCCCTCGACCGTTTTATCGACGGGCACACCCCCTTCGCCACCAAGCACGGCGTCAAGGGCGCGGAGTTCGAGAACGTGCTGGTGATCGTCGGTCGCGGGTGGAACAAATATAATTTCGGCCAGATGCTCGAATGGATCGAGCCCGGTCCGCCTGCCGACAAGACCGAGTTCTTCGAGAACAACCGCAATCTGTTCTACGTGGCATGCTCCCGGCCAAAGGTCCGCCTAGCTCTCTTGTTTACACAGGTGCTCAGTGCAAATGCGATGGCGCGGCTCACGACTTGGTTTGGGGCCGACAACATTGTCGCCTTGCCGGCGGAGCCGGTGGTCGTGCCGGCATGAGCATGGCACCCTCTCTGAAGCTGCTCGACTTTGCCGGCATTGAGGAGACCGACGCTCAGCATGTTCGAGCCGCGATCCAGCGTGGCGACAACTTCCAAGGCTACATTCCTTCGGATGCGCTCGACTTCATCGTGCGCAATTATCGCGCGCTTGCCCGGTTACAGGCTTTGGAGCCGGCATGGCTCGATTGCTATGTCCACTCGTCGCACTTCAGCACCTATGGGATCGAGACGATCAAGGCGATCTTCGACGCTTGTGATCGGCAGCGGCTGCTCACGCTCAAGCCCCTAACGCGGATCGTCGGAGACCGGGTGACGCTGTTTCGAGGGTGCGCCGGGCCGGTCCACACACTGGGAATGTCGTGGACCTCGTCTCTCGATAAAGCGATCTGGTATGCCGCCCATCACGCCACGTACTACGATCTCACCGATTGTGCGGTTTACGTCACCACCATTCCGGTCAGCGAGATCTATTGCTGCCTGGACCACTACGACCACGACTGTGTCGCCCATCCGAGCTCGGCGTGGCGTGTGGATGTTCCGGCTGAAGAGTTCCGACTAGACCGACCCCGTTGACGACACCGTGGGCAGGGACCGTCAAGCTCGCGCATAAGAGAAGACTCTGCTATTGGATGACGGTACTTTCTGCAGGTTTCGAGCGGAGCAGGGCTTGGCCTGCTACGCCCCTCAGGGACCCGATCGGCACCGATAGATGTCGAAACCATGCAAAAAAATTTTCGGGGGAATTTCCCTTTAAAATCAACATCGTAAGTTTTTGACGGCCCATAGGTCGGCTTTCGGCACCGAAAACAAGAAATAAACCAGCTAGATCAATGACCTAGCTGGGCTAAAAACAATTGAGTGGGAGTAGCCAACGGCGGCGATACGGGGCCTCCTCTGCATCCAATGAGAGTGAGTGCTATACTACTACAATTGGAGGTTTGAACCGGTATGGCAAAGAGAGGTCAGCATGTCGTCCCGACCGCGGGAGGCTGGAGTGTAAGAAAGGCCGGCTCTTCCAAGGCTACGAGCACGCATGCAACTCAAACGGAAGCGATCGAGGCGGCCGTGAAGATCGCCCGGATCCAACAGACTGAGCGGTACATCCACGGACGGGATGGACGGATCCGTGAACGGAGTTCGTATGGCAAGGACTCGTTTTCGCCGAAAGGCTGACGTTGTCACCGCCGTTCGATCGTTCGGTCTTCATCAACTGCCCGTTCGAGAGGGCTGTCGGGCGCGTCAGGACTTGGCTCGTGGCACAAGCCGGCGCAGAGAGAATTGGGCCAGCCCGTATTCTGGGAATGAATGTCGCCTTTCAGGAATGGTTTTACGAGCGTGAGTTGGCGGCTGGATCCTCCGAAGACGATATCAAAGAGTATCCGACCGTAGAGATGATCAGCGCCATGCACGAGTGGATGAACGCTGGTCAGCCAACCTAGTTTTGGAGCCCGGTCCCCACGACGAGATCTGGCAGGCTGGACAACGTCGATCTCGTCCTTTGGCGCTGCGGGGGATCAGCCGGTTGTCGTGAACGAGCTAGAAGACATTCTCCGGCGACACGCCGAGCATGACCTGGCCGACGGTCTCGTAGTGCAGGATGCGGCCCTGGCCCTGTTGAGCGACGGTGTCGATGTCACGCAGGCGGCGTTCGAAGGGATTCTCCTCGAACACCGCGATCGAGCCGCAATCGTGGAACAGCGTGTTGACGATCTCCCGTGACGATTGAATGGCCCAGGTGGAGGCGAGGCGCAGGCGGGTGCGCTGATCCAGGTCCATCTCGCCCCGTTCCTCGATCGTTTCCAAGGCTTCGTCCGCTGCTGCGTGAAGGAAATAGCGCGCGGACCGCCAGCTCGCCTCGCACTGCGCCACATGCGACTGGACGACGTTGTTCTCGACCATCGGCTTGCCTGCGCCGCGGCGGGTCTTTTCCCGCGGCAGCGCCAGGAACGCGTCCATCGTGGCGCGGGCAATGCCGAGCGCGACCCCACCGAACCCGATCGAATAGAGCTGCGTGCTGGTGAAGCGATAGAGCGGGCTGTCGCTCCGACGGTCGCGCGGCTCGTCGCGATAGATGGCGCGCTCGTGCGGAATGAACAGGTTGTCGACGGAGTACTCGTTGCTGGCCGTGCCGCGCAGCCCCAGCGTGTGCCAGATGTCGTGGAACGCGGCACTCGATTTGGGATACAGGAAGGTCTTCGTTTCCCTGGTGCCGGCAACCCGCAGATGCGCGCCGAGCCAGGTGGCGTTCTGGCTGCCGCTCATGAAGCGCCATTTTCCGGTGATGCGGTAGCCGCCTTCCACCGGCGTGGCCTCGTAGGGTGAACCGGGAGGTCCCCAGGCGACGATCCCGTCCGGCCTGCCGAATATCTCCTGGGCAATGCTGGGAGAAAGATAGGCGCTCGTGGTCGAGCAGCCGTTGCTCTGGCACACCACCCACCCGGTGGATCCATCCGCCTGGGCGAGAGCCTCGGTCACCTGGGCGAAGATCGAGGGTTTCAGCTCCATTCCGCCGACCGACTTCGTCTTCAGCATGGTGAAGAACCCGCCATCGACCAGGGCATCGACGACGGGCCCTGTGAGTTGCCGAATCCTGTCGTGCTCGTCCGAAGCCCTGGCAACCAGGGGCATGAGATCGCGCGCCTTCTGTACCTGTGGATGAACGGTCGGCATGGTGTCTCCTGGTCCGCGCAACCTCAACTCTACCGGTGTCGCGGCGAGTACGGCGTGATCTCGATCTCGTCGATCATCGAGTGGACTGATGGGGCCGCGCGGTCATCCCCTCAATCATACCGGCCCGGCCTGCCGGTCGATGGGCCGTGCCGGAAAGTCGTGCACGACGACCTCCTCCGACGCCGTGTCGAGCACGGCGCAGCTCAGCTGCCGGCCGTTGCGCGGGTCGCGGCCCTCGCCGGCCGAGCCGGGATTGACCACCAGCACCCGGCCGACGCGCCGGACGACCTGCTGGTGGGTATGGCCGTAGAGCACGATGTCGGCATCGGCCTCGCCAAAGCGCTCCAGCTGGGAGCTGGTGGGGATGATATAGGCGCCGCGCGGTTCCCACGGCGTCGAGTGCACCATCAGGATACGCTTGCCGCCGATCCCGAGCTCGCGCCGATGCGGCTGCCCCGCAAGCCAATCGAGCAGGGATGGGTCGATGTCCGGCCGGGCGCGCGCCCGCGCGCCCGAGGCGCCGAGGAAGATCTCCTCGTGGTTGCCCAGGATGGTGAGCGCGTCGAGCGCGCGCAGCCGGTGGATCACGGGGTTTGAGAAGCTGTACTCGTAGATGCTGTCGCCGAGGCAGAGCAGGGCATCGATCGGGCCCATGGTCTCGAGGGCCCGATCGAGGCCGTCGATGTTGCAGTGCAAGTCGGAGACGATGCCGAGCTTCAAAAGGGGCCTCTGGTTCGGTTCGCGCGCGGCATCGATTGTTCACCGCCCGTTGCCGGGTGCACGAAGTGTATCGTCACGCGGGCGTTCAGCAATGATCTTGAAGCAATCCTGCTCCGCTTGCGAAAGCGTCCCAAGGCACTGTTCGTCATCGGCACCGGGCCGCGCTACGATGGTGCGGCAAATCGAGCGAGCCTACCGGGTGAGGAGACGCCAGCCATGCGCACCAGCTTTTCCGTCAACGACATGACCATCCACCGCATCGTCGAGCAGGAGGCGGGCTTCACGCCGATGCTCGATTTCCTGCCGACATTGTCGAAAGAGACTCTCGGCGAGAACCTCTCCTGGCTGGCGCCAGGCGGCTACGACAGCGCGAGCGGGAATGTCGTGCTGTGCTTCCAGTCGTATGTCGTGAAGACGCCGCACCATAACATCCTGGTCGACAGCTGCATCGGCAACGACAAGAACTTCCCGTTGCGGCCGACCTGGAACAAGAAGACCGACCCCAACTGGATGACGGCGCTGAAGGCCGCCGGCCTCGGGGTCGAGGATATCGATTTCGTGATGTGCACGCATCTGCACGGCGATCACGTCGGCTGGAACACGCGGCTCGAGAACGGCCGCTGGGTCCCGACCTTCCCCAAGGCGCGCTACCTGTTCTCGAAGAAGGAGTACACCTACTGGAGCGAGATCCATCAGAAGACGCCGCTCGACCAGATCACCGACAGCGTGCTGCCGATCATCGAGGCCAACCGGGCCGACCTGGTCGCCAGCGATCATGCGCTCAACGACCATGTCCGCTTGAGCCCGACCCCGGGCCACACGCCCGACCATTTCGCGGTCTGTGCCGGCAAGGGCTCCGACGCCGCAGTGTTCACCGGGGATCTGATCCATTCGCCGATCCAGGCCCGCTATCCCGACCTGGTCATGCGCGTCGATACCGACCGCGACCAGGCCGTTCGCACGCGCCGGGGTTTCCTCGAGCGCTACTGCGACACCGACACGCTGTGCTGCACCATGCACTTCCCGTCGCCCTCGGTCGGCCATATCAAGCGCTGGGGCGACGGCTTCCGCCTGGACTACGTGAAGGGATAGAGGGGCGCCATCGCCTTCGAGGGCACGCTTTTCATTCTCCTCCTTAGCGAAGCTGGGGAGGTGTCGCCGTCATACGGCGACGGAGGGGTCATGAGCAGCGGGACTGGAGCCCATGACCCCTCCGCCCCCGATTACGGGGGCACCTCCCCAGCTTCGCTAGGGAGGAGAATGAAACCGCCCCTTCGGGGGTACCTCCCCCGTAAGACGGGGGAGGATCGGAGACGTGTTCACTCCATGGCAGCGGAAGCTGGGGAGGAGAACCGCACAAAGGGCGCTATCGCCCCGGATGCCAGCCGGCCTCGGTGGCGAAGCGCTCGAAGAACTGTTCCTCGTACGCGTGCTCGGGGTCGTCGCGCACCATGCGGTCCATCAGGTGCGCGTCCGCTCCGACCAGTATGCGCCACCGTTCCGCCTTGACCCCGTCGAGGATGATCCTGGCCGCCTCGGCCGCGCTGGTCGGCGCATCCGACAGAAAGCGCCGGGCGCGTTCGGCGAGCATGGCCGCGATCTCCTCGTCCGACAGCGCCGACGCGTCCTTGCCCATCGAGGTGAGGCGGGCCCGGGCCTGGGCGATCTGCCGGGCATCCAACTCGTCGGATTCGTTGCCGGTCTGGACCTTGAGCGAGTTGGTGCGGAAGCCGGTGCCGATGTGCCCGGGCATGACGACCGAGACCTTGATGTGCGGTGCGTTCAGCCGGAGATCGGTCATCAGGGCCTCGGAGAAGCCCTTCACCGCGAACTTCGCTGCCGAGTAGGCCGTGTGCGGTGCGCCGGGGCCGATCGAGGCCCAGAAACCGTTCATGCTGCTGGTGTTGACGATGTGCCCTTCGTCCGCCGCCTGCAGCAGCGGCAGGAAGGCGCGGGTGGCGAGGTAGACGCCGCCCCAGCAGATGTCGAAGGTGCGCTCCCATTCGTCGCGGCCGTTCGCGATCATGCTGCCGCCGCCGCCGATCCCGGCATTGTTGAACAACAGATTGATGCGATCGGTCGTGTGCTGGCGCGAGGCTTCGTCGCGAAAGCGCGTGACGTCGGTTTCCCTGGACACGTCGGCGACGTGGGCGGTGACGCGCACGCCCTGCGGCAGCCCCGTCGCCTCGCACTGGCGCCGGGTCTCCGCCATGCCGTTCATCGAGACGTCGCACATGGCGACATGGCAGCCCTCGGCCACCAGCAGGCGCACCAGCTCGCGTCCCATGCCCGAGCCGCCGCCGGTGACGACCGCAATCCTGCCGGAGAGCTCTTTCATCCGTTCGTTCCCCGGTCGATCAGGCTGCGACGTTCGCGAAGGTGCTGCAGCGCACGATGGCTGTCGTCCCTGGCGTCCATCACACGGTGGCAGTGGCGGCCGCGGCCGCCTGGCGCGGCTTGATCTCCGCGTCCCACGGGCCGGGGAATAGTCCTCGGCCAACCACGTCCGCGGCGAAGATTCGCTCCTGTCGCGGCCACTGCGCGCGCGGCAGCTCGTAGTAGACCTCGATGCCGTTGCCGTCGGGATCGCGAAAGTAGATGCCGAGCGAAATCCCGTGGTCGACGACACTGCCGATCGGCACGCCCTTGTCCTTCAGGCGCCCATAGAACTCCTTCAGGTCGTCGAGGGTCCCGACACGCCAGGCCATGTGATTGAGCCCGACCTGCCCGCGCTCCTGGAGGGGCGCATCGGCGCCGACCTGCATCAGCGCAAGCTCGTGAGACTGATCCTCGTCGGCCGCCAGGAAGGCGGCCCGGCCAGGGCGATAGTCGTTGGTGTGCAGGCCGAGCAGGTCCGCGTACCACGCGTGCGACCGCTCGACGTCGCGCACGTAGACGTTCACATGGGCGAGATACTTTGGCCGAAAGCTCATCTTTCGTTCCTTCCTGCGCCGGGGATGGTGCATGAGCGAGCCCGCACCGGGAAGAATTGTCGTTGATCCAGGTCAAGGCTGCAACAAGGGGGCGGGGTCTCGATTGCCCTGTCTCTCGATCGGATCCGAGGCGCCCTCCGGAGCGCCGTGCCTTGCCCCTCGCAGGGGCAAGCCGGGCGACGATGCCCTCTCCGCGCCATCCCGATGGGCGGCGACAGGGAAGACGAGCGCGCCTAAGCTGCCCGGCATGAAAGACAACAGCATATGGCGGGCGGTGCGCGAGGGGCGGGCCGCGCTGGGGACGGGGCTGAAGGAGTTCGCGTCGCGCGGGGTGCCGTGGATCATCGAGGCCTCGGGCTTCGACTACTGCATGATCGACCACGAGCACGGCGCCTTCGATATCGGAACGATCGCCGACCTTGCCGGGTGGTTCCAGGCGACGGACGTGTCGGCGATCGTGCGCATCCACAAATCCTCGCTGCATCTGATCCCGGCGATTCTCGACCAGGGGATCATGGGCATCCAGGTGTCGGAGGTCGACGGCGTCGAGGAGGCGCGCGCGATCGTGCGCGAGGCGAAGTATCCGCCCGTGGGCAACCGCGGCATCTCGGGGCAGGGGATGCACACCGGATACCGTGGCTATGGCGGCCGGCACGCGACCGAATATGCGCCGTGGGCCAATGCCAACGTCATCGTCTGCGTCTCGATCGAATCGCTCGAGGGCCTGGAGAACGTCGAGGCGATCGCGGCCGTGGAGGGCATCGACATGGTCGCCTACGGCCACTCCGACCTCAGCGCGCGACTGGGCGTCCACCTCCAGCTCGAGCACCCGACATTCAAGGCGGCGGTGCGCCGGATCGCCGAGGCCTGCAGCGCGCACGGCAAGCTCGCCCGCGGGTCGGCGGAAACCGAGGCACAGATCGAGGAATACTGGCGGCTCGGCTGCAAGGTGCTGAACCTGCCGGGCACCGACGTCAGCACCTATCTCGACGGCCTGAAGGCGCGCGCCGGCCGCGCCCACGCGCGGCTCAAGGCCATCGGCGTGCCGACACCCTGAGGTGGCCGCGCCGCGCCGCCTTCCCGTCGTCCCGAGCGGAGCTGGACGAAGCCAGGCATCGTCGATGGACCTGTCCTGCCGTGGTGTCGAGAGGGTGGCTTCCTCGACGTCATGGCCCTGCGGGCGGTTTCGCACGGGATGACGAAGCCCAGTCAGGCAATGGAGAGCGGCTCGGAAATCGCGCATCCTGCCGGCGATCGAACGTCAATCGGGAGGACAGGATGCGATTGCGGGGCAAGGTGGCGCTGCTGACCGGCGCGGCGGCGGCGATCAAGGGCGAGCTGATGGGGTTCGGCGGCGCGGCGGCGCATCTGTTCGTGCGCGAGGGCGCAAAGGTGGTGCTGACCGATATCCGCGACGAGCTGGGCGAGCGCTCGGCCGCGGCCTTGCGCGCCGACGGCCATGACGCGCGTTACCTGCGCCTCGACGTGACGTCGGAACAGAACTGGGCCCAGGTGGTCGACGCGGTGATGGCGGCGCACGGGCGGCTCGACATCCTGTTCAACAATGCCGGCGTCGCCGTTCCGGGCAAGGTCGAGGACATCACGGTGGATGTCTGGGAGCGCGAGCTCGGCGTCCATGCCAAGGGGGTATTCCTGGGCACGAGGACGGCGATCCCGGCCATGCGCAAGGGCGGCGGCGGGTCGATCGTCAACACGTCGTCGGTCATGGGCATCGTCGGCAGCCCGACGTCGCCGGCTTACTCTGCCGCCAAGGGCGCCATCACGATCTTCACCAAGTCGGCGGCGCTGCAGTACGCCAAGGAGAACATCCGCATCAACTCGGTGCATCCGGGCTATGCCGATACGCCGCTGACCGACAGGCGCTTCAGCGATCCGGCGGTGCGCCAGGCGCTGATCGATCGCACGCCGATGGGCCGGCTCGGCACCGCCGAGGACATCGCCAATGGCGTGCTGTTCCTGGCGTCGGACGAATCGTCGTGGATCACTGGCTCGGAACTGGTGATCGACGGCGGCATGACGGCGCAGTAGGAGCGATCGAGGTTCATGCTTTTCAGGACCGGGAGCGTCCCGCTCGCTCAGAGGCATGAGCGAGCGAGACGCTCGATCCGGAAGAGCATGAGCTGATCCTTCGCGTGTGAAGCGATCGGGAAGCTAATACGCCGAGAAGCCGCCTTCCGCGGGGATCGCCGCGCCGTTCACCATGCGCGATTCGTCGGAGGCGAGGAACAGGGCGACGTTGGCGATGTCCTCCGGCTGGCCGACGGCGAACGGGTACTGCCCGGTGATGTCGTCGATGCCGCCGAAGCGGATCTGGTTGCCGCCGGAGAAGCGGCTCTTGACCCGTTCCGTCAGCACGATGCCGGGGCAGATCGCGTTGACGCGGACGCCCTTGGGCGAGTAGGCGCCGGCCAGCGCCCGGGTGAAGGAGATCAGGCCGCCCTTGGCCATGACGTAGACATGCGCGATGTGGTTGCCGCGCAGGGCCACCACCGAGGAGAAGTTGACGACGCTGCCCTTGCCCTGCTCGACCATCAGGGGAATCACGTGCCGGCAGCACAGGAACGGCCCCTTCAGGTCGAGGTCGATGGTGCGGTCCCATACCGAAGGATCGACCTCGGTGACGGGCCGGTCCTCGCGCAGCGAGCCGCCGGCGCAATTCAGCAGCACGTCGACGTGGCCGAAAGTATCTCTGGCCTGTTGCACCATCCGCTTGACGCTCTCCTCGTCGGTCACGTCGGTCGCTACGAAGCGGGCGTTGGCGCCGGCCTCGCGCGCGCTCGCCTCGCCGAGGGCGGCATCGATCTCCGCCACGACGACCCTGGCGCCTTCGTCGACGAACAGCCTGGCCGCCGCCCGGCCGATGCCGGAGCCCGCGCCGGTGATCACCGCAACCTTGCCCGCGAGACGATTCATCTGGTCCTCTCCCCGTTCGACGTCACCACTTGTAGACTTTCTGCACCGTTCCTCCCATGAGCGCTGCCTTGTCGCTTTCGGACAGGCGCGTGGTCACCCGGAACGGCGCGACGCCCTGCTCGTAGGTCAGCATGCCGATCGTGCGCGTCCAGTCGGTGCCCCACATGCAGCGATCCAGCCCGAACGCCTCGATGACCCGCAGCACCGGCGCCCAGATGTCGTCGTAGGGGAACTTCGAGCGCGTAGCTCGGATCGTACTCGTAGGCGCTGAACGACGACACCATGATCGCGCCGTCGACGCCGACGCTGTCCATCGCCGCGACCATCTCCTCGCCGGTGGCGGAGAGCAGCCCGTGCGAGGGACCGGCCCACGGCCGGCCCGGATGATCGCGATCGAAAGGATGAACCTGGACGTCGATGACTGGCATGGCTGTGTGGTCCTGGGTCGCAATCGAGTCTTGCCATCGTCCTGCGTGCAGCGAAGGACTTCATCGCTGTTGATCACACGTGTGCACCTAACCTCCGGCAATGGGAGCCTTCGGTGTGCGCAGGATGACTGGACTGAACAGCAGACAGCGGCCTGCTTCCATGCGCAATCGCTCAACCTCCGAATTTCCTCAGGGGCGATGTCGGCATCGGACGACCTCGCTCGTCGTTCTCATGAACAGGCCGGCGAGGCCGGCAATTGGCAAGGAGACGGATGATGCGTGTGATGGTGCTCGTGAAGGCTACCGAGGACAGCGAGAAGGGCTTTGTCGCCACGCCCGAAACGCGCGCGCTGCTCGAGGCGATGGGTCGATTCAACGAGGAACTTGCCGATGCCGGCATCCTGCGCACGGGTGACGGCCTGCGGCCCTCCTCGCAAGGCAAGCGCGTGGCGTTCGACGGTCCCGGGCGGACGGTCATCGACGGGCCGTTCGCGGCGACCCGCGAGTTGGTCGCCGGCTTCTGGCTGTGGGAAGTCAGAGACATGGACGAGGCGGTCGCCTGGGTGAAGCGCTGTCCCAATCCCATGCCGGGACCGAGCGAGATCGAGATCCGTCCGCTGTACGAGATGGCCGATCTGCAATGAGATGACGGTAGACAGGTATGGAGCAGCTTGGCCCGTCAGCCGAAAGCTCGAAGAATCCCGACAGCCCGTGTCGGGTCAGCCCAGACTCGTTCGTCCTTGCGACATCAAACGGCAATTTACAGGATAGTCAGCATGCCCAGTACCATTCGCCTGCACCGTGTTCTCTCGACCAGCCCGGGAAAGGTCTATCGCGCCTTCCTCGAGGCGGATGCGCTCGCGAAATGGCTTCCGCCCAACGGCTTCGCCTGCACCGTGCACCATCTCGAGCCGAAGGTCGGCGGCACCTTCAGGATGTCCTTCCGCAACTTCACGACAGGCAACAGCCATGCGTTCGGCGGCGAGTACCTCGAGCTCGTCCCGAATGAACTCCTGCGCTACACGGACAGGTTCGACGACCCCGGCCTGCCCGGCGAGATCGTGGTGTCCGTGACGTTGAAGAAGGTGTCGGTCGGCACCGAGGTGGACATCGTGCAGTCGGGCGTGCCGGATGTCATACCCCCCGAGGCCTGCTATCTCGGCTGGCAGCAATCGCTGCTGAACCTGGCCAAGCTCGTCGAGCCCGAAATCGATCAATAGCAGGGTCGAAGTCTGCTTCGCGGCAGGCCCTTTCCCATCCATCCAGCCGTCCGGTGCCGCCTTTATTCCGCGGCCCGGCGGTCCCGGCTGTAGCGGCTTGTCACCGGGCGCAGGCCGAGGTTTTCCCGCAAGGTCCGGCCCTCGTACTCGGTGCGGAACAGGCCGCGGCGCTGCAGCTCGGGAACCACCATCCCGACGAAATCCTCGGCCCCGCCGGGCAGGGTGGCCGGGGTGACGTTGAAGCCGTCGCAGGCCTTCGCCTCGAACCACTCCTGCATGGTGTCGGCGATGTCGGCGGGTGTGCCGATACGGGCCGAGCCGGTGATGCCGGACCTGAGGTAGAGCTGGCGGATGGTAGGCTTCTCGTGCCGCATCCGCTCGACGAACTGGACGCTGAGGCTGCGCAGCTCCTGCGGGCCAAGCGCATCGACGGGCACCGGGTCGTCCAGGGCATGGCCCGACAGGTCGCCGAATGCGCTGTAAAGGGAGCCGAGGCCGGCAAGAGGGTCGAACAGGGCCTGCAGTTCGTCGTACTTCGCCTGCGCCTCGGCGCGGGTGCGACCGACGACCGGGCAGAGCGCCGGCATGATCTTGAGATCGTCGGGCTCGCGGCCGTGCTTCGCCATCCGCCCCTTGACGTCGGCATAGTAGGCGCGCGCGCCCTCGAGCGAGCCGGCGACCTCGTAAATGACCTCGGCGGTCGCCGCGCCCAGCTCGCGGCCCTGTTCCGACGCGCCGGCCTGCACGATCACCGGATGGCCCTGCGGCATGCCGGCGACGTTGAGCGGGCCCCTCACTTTGAAGAACCGCCCCCGATGGTTCAGCACGTGCATCTTCGCTTCGTCGAAGTAGCGGCCGCCCGCCTTGTCGAGCACCAGCGCCCCGTCGTCCCAGCTGTCCCACAGCCCTTTGACCACCTCGACGAACTCGGCGGAGCGGGCATAACGCGTGTCGTAGTCGAGCGTCGTCTCGAGCCCGAAATTCTGCGCTTCGAGCTCCGACCAGGAGGCGACGACGTTCCAGCCGGCGCGGCCCTTGCTGATCAGGTCGAGCGTGGCGAACTTGCGGGCGAGATTGTAGGGCTCGTTGTAGGTGGTCGAGGCCGTCGTCACCAGGCCAACATGCCGCGTGACCATGGCCAGTGCCGGCAACAGGGTCATCGGCTCGAGCTCGACCATGTCCCGGCCGGTCCGGGCCAGGGAGCCGCGCGGGGTGTCGCCCTGGCGAATGCCGGCGCCGTCGGCGAAGAAGATCATGTCGAGCCTGCCGCGCTCGGCGATCTGCGCGCTCCGCACATAGTGCTCGACATGCAGGGTGCCGTCGGCCGGCACGTCCGGATGGCGCCATGCCGCCGGGTGATAGCCGTGGCCGCGTATCGACAGGCCGAGCCGCATCATCCTGCGTGCCGTCATCGCTTCGTCTCCTCCCGAGGGAGAGCTTCCCCGTTTTGCGGCCGCCCGACAATTGCCGCGTGGAGCCGCCCCAGGCTGGCGCGAGACCGCTGGCCCTTGCAAGACGGCGTCGTCCAGCCGCGCGCTTGCGAGGCCTTGGTTGCAAAGCAGAGCGGCCGCGATTGACGAATTAATGCGACATGATGTAGCAATAAGGAAATGCCGATCATCACACGGCCCGGCGGCCGGACCGCACGCATCCGCAGCCGCGTGCTCGAAGCCACACTCGACGTCCTGATGCAGGAGGGCTTCGCCGGTGCCACTTTCGAGGGCATCGCCGCACGGGCCGGCGTGCACCGCACGACCCTGCATCGGCGCTGGCCGTCGCGGGCCGCGCTGGTGGCCGATGCCCTCGCGGCCGTGTCGGGCACGCAGGTTCCCATTCCCGACAGCGGCACGCTGCGCTCCGACCTGCGTCGCTTCGCGCGCCAGGTTCGGGATGCGCTCGCGGCGCCTCTGGCGCGCGCCGTCGTCTCCGCGCTCGCCGACCCGCGCGCCGCGAGCGAGCTGAGCGAGGTGGCGCGGACCTTCTGGGGCGCGCGGTTCGCTGCCACCCGCGTCATCGTCGAGCGCGCCGTCGCGCGCGGCGAGGTGCCGGCAGGGGCGGACGCGCGCCTCGCGGTCGAGGCGGTGGGGGGGCCGATCTGGTTCCGGACGTTCGTCGTGCGGGAGGCCTGCGGCGATCGCTTCCTCGATCGCTTGGTCGACCTCGTGATCGCGGGCCTGAAGGAAGGAGACGCGTGATGCCGTCGGTGCAGGATGTGTCGGCCGGCGTCCGGCAGATGGTTCTCGACAGCCCCCGCCTTGCCGGCATGGCGGGCGGCGCGGCCGAGGTCGAGCGCATGCTGGCGGCGATCGAGGATGCGTGGGTGCAGGCGCGCGGGCGGCGCATCCATCTCGACGTGCATCCCTGCGCCGAGCCCAAAGCGACGGTGGTGTTCCAGCCGGGCAGCGGGGCGCACGCGCGCCTGTACTTCCTGCTCGGCGGGCTGCTGGCGCGGCACGGGTACACGTTTGTCGGCGTCGATCGGCCGGGCCACGGATTGTCCGAGGGGGCGCGCGGCGACTGCACCGTCGAGGAGGCGATCGCCGCGGCCGGCGCGGCGATCGACTTCTCGCGGGCGCGCTCGCCACGCCCGGTCGTCCTGATGGGCTCGAGCATGGGCGGGCTTCTCACCATCTTCGGGCTGCTGCGCGGGCTGGCGCCCGACCTCGCCGTTGCCCACAACTTCGTCTATCCCGGCAAGCTGCTGTCGTTTCGCCTGCGGGCACGCTGGATTGCGCGCTATCGCACGCGGCCCTATCCCCTGACGACGCTGGTGCACGGCTTCGAGCATCTGTCGCCCGATCCCGCCGTGGCGCGCTACGTGCGCGAACGCGCCGATCCCGCGATGGCCTGGGAGCTGAGCGCGGGCAGCGTCGCCAGCCTGTTCGGCTTCTCGGCGCCGCGCCTCGGGCGCGCGCCGCCCACCCTCGTGCTCACCGGCGACCGCGACAAGGCTATCCCGGCGTGGGCCACGCGGCTCTTCATGCGGTTCTCGGGCGTACCCGGCTACGAGGTGCGCACCGTGCCCGATGCCGGTCACCTGCTGTTTCACGACCACCTCGACCGGTCGGTGCCGCTGATCGCCGAGTGGCTCTCGTCGGCGTCGCGGCGGCTCGCCGGCGCGGCGCAGCCGTAGTCAGGTCCTGAAACGCATCACGACCTGGCGGCCGAGCGACTTTGCCTGCCGCCAGAGCGGCGACAGCACGTGGCCGGTCAGCGGGATGGCCAGCAGCCCGACGGCGAAGCCGGCCAGGCCGGCACCGGCGGCTTCCACGAGCCAGGCGACCAGCGCCGGCGCGAAGGAGGCCGCGCGCGCGACGGCTGCGCCTGCGTCATGGAGCGCATGGGCGGGCCAGCCGAGCCCATACTCCGCGAGGCCGTGCAGGACGATGCCGCCGCCCACCCAGATCATTGCCGCGGTGCCGATGGCCGACAGGGCGGCGAGCAGGTACGGCATGGCGTGCACGATGGCGCGGCCGAGCACGCGCAGCGGGGCGGCGGCGGCCGAACCGGGCGACAGGCGCGCCAGCGCCAGGCCGACATCGTCGGCTTTGACGATCAGGGCGACGACACCGTAGACCGCCGCCGTGATGCCGATCCCGACGACGGCGAGGATGATCGCCTGGTTGACGAGGCCGGCACCGGGGAGGGTGGCGAGGGTTATCGCCATGATCTCGGCCGACAGGATGAAGTCGGTCTTGATGGCGCTGGCGATCTTCTCGTCCTCGAAGCTCCTGGCGTCGACAGCGATCGTCTCGAGCCCTGCCTCGTGAGCGTGCGCGTCGTGCGGGAAGAGCAGCTCGTAGACCTTCTCCGCGCCTTCGTAGCAGAGATAGGCCCCGCCCAGCATCAAGAGCGGCGTGATCGCCTGGGGCAGCAGGAAGCTCAGTGCCAGCGCTGCGGGCAGGAGGACCAGGATCTTGTTCTTGAGCGAGCCCAGCGCGATTCGGCCGATGATCGGCAGCTCGCGCGCCGGGCTGAAGTCAGTGAGATAGCGCGGCGTGACGGCCGTGTCGTCGATCACGACGCCGGCGGCCTTGGTGCCTGCCTTGACGGCCTGGCTCGCGACGTCGTCGATCGACGCCGCCGCCGCCTTCGCCAGCGCCGCGATATCGTCGAGAAGGGCCACCAGACCAACGCTCATGTCACCACCACGCGAGAAGCCGGCGTCGCCGGCAAGGGATTGTCGAGGCGCCTGCCCCGACGGCGTTTGTGGTTGCACTATACTTTGCCAGTGGCTGCCGTTGACTCCCGATTGATGCTCCGACTGGGGCGCGCCGCTCACAGGCGCGAACCTGACGTTGCCACGAGGAGCGTATCATGCGCTGGGTGGGCGCCACTCATATGCGCTGACCTCGACAAAGACCTCACCCTGAGGAGCGGCCTGGAGGGCCGCGTCTCGAAGGGGCGGCAACAAGTCGGATGCTGCAACATCGGGTTTCCAACGATCTCGTGTGTCGACCATCCTTCGGGACGGTCGCTACGCGATCTCCTCAGGATGAGGACTTTGCTGGACCGGCCAGTTGAGTTCGCTATGTCAGGAGTTCCGAGGTTGGGGCCTACGAGTGGCACGCTCCCGGCAATGCCCTCCGCGGTGGAGCCGGGCGGAAGAACGAGGGAGCCCTCGGCTGTTGGACAGCAGCGCGTGCGGCAATAAACTGGCGCCGTCGTCGGCGACCGAAGAGCAACAACAGCAGGGAGGGAGAGATGATCCAGGACGGCTGGTTCACCGGCGCCGCGCAAAGCGGCGGGTGCGAGACCCGGGCGGTGCCATGAGCGGCACGGTCGAGATCCGCGATCCGCGTTTCGCCTCGGTCGTCGGCGACGCGATCGCCATCGAGAAGCTGGCCACCGGCTTCCTGTTCACCGAGGGGCCGCTATGGCACGCCGCGGGCCGCTATCTGCTGTTCAGCGACATGCCGGGCGATCTCATGCGGCGGTGGAGCGCCAGCGGCGGCGTCACGACGTTCCGCCAGCCGTGTGCCCAGTCGAACGGGCTCGCCTGGGACCGCCAGGGCCGCCTGATCGTCTGTGAGCACGCGACGAGCCGGCTCACGCGCACCGAGGCCAACGGCGACATCACGGTGCTGGCGAGCCATCACGAGGGCAAGGAGCTCAACAGCCCCAACGACGTGGTGGTGAGGTCCGACGGCGCGATCTACTTCAGCGACCCGACCTACGGGCGCAACGAGTACTACGGCAATCCGCGGCCGCTGCCGCTCGATTTCCGCGGCGTCTATCGCGTCGCGCCGGACGGCGGGTCGCTCGCCCTGCTGGCCGATGATTTCGGCCAGCCGAACGGGCTCTGCTTCTCGCGCGACGAGAAGCAGCTCTACGTCAACGACACCGATCGCAAGCATATCCGCCGCTTCGACGTCCGCGACGACGGCACGCTGGCGAACAGCCAGGTCTGGGCGGAGACCACGGGCGAGGGCGCGGGCGCGCCCGACGGCATGAAGATCGACAGCGCCGGCAACATCTATTGCTGCGGCCCGGGCGGCATCCACGTGTTCGCGCCCGATGCGGCCTGCCTCGGCGTCGTCAGGATGCCCGAGTACACCGCCAATTTCTGCTTCGGCGACGACGACCTGCGCAGCCTCTACGTGACGGCGTCGACGTCGCTCTATCGGTTGCGAGTCGCCACGCCAGGCACGTCTCAGGGCCCCTGACCGGCTGCCGCCGGCCGATCGCTGCAGTTCCGCGAATATGGAGCGCTCTGCATCCTCCTCCCCAGCTTCGCTTAGCGAAGCTGGGGAGGAGAGCAAGCGGCGCCGCCAAATGCGAATGCTCCCAGGGGCGAAGCCAGGACGCCGGCAGGTGGCATCGTGGACGGTCCGGCTTGGCGCTCTGTGCTACGCTCGAAGCCCATTCGACGGGAGGAAGCTTAAATGCTGGAAACACGCGAAGGCGGATGCCATTGCGGTCAGGTGCGGATTCGCGCTGAGGTCGACCTCGAGCTGATGTCCAACTGCAGCTGCACGGTCTGCACCAAGAAAGGCATGCTGCACCTCGGCACCGACCTCGCCACCTTCCAGTTGTTGCGCGGCAAGAGCGCGCTCAAGTCCTACACCTTCGGTACGGGCGTCGCGCAGCATACGTTCTGCGCGCATTGCGGCATGCACCCTTTCTACATTGCGCGCTCGCAGCCGCACCGCGTCATCGTCAATGCCCGCTGCCTGGACGGCATCGACGGGCCCAACCTGAAGCCCACCCGTTTCTTCGACGGCCGCCATTGGGAGGATGCGCAGCGCCGCCGCATCGCCGAGGCCGGCCACGCGCCGCCACCCGACGCGCACGGCGCGAAGACCCTGCAGGCGATCCTCGATGGTGCGCTGGAGTAGGGGGCTCTTGCACTGCTTCTCTTCCGCGTCGCTCAGGCAATGGAGGCATGGGCATGCAACCGAGCCGGCCGGCTGCGGTTCGCCGATGTCCCCTCTGCTCGGAGACGGCGTTTCCTGGATTTCGTATTCGAGTGGAACCCGGCTTGACGGCCAAGCTTGTTGAGCCGTCGCGTGCTCGGGATCAGAATGCCAGCAACGCCGCCGACGAATGCGACCCCACGTGGGCCTTTGGAGCCCCGTCGCAGCGCTCACAAAGCAGCGCCGTGCTGATCGCTCGACCTGTTGGCGGCACAGAGACGCATACTGACGTCACGAAGGATCATCGATTGCGACGACAGCGGCTGATCAGTCCTCGTCCTCGAGGTCGGCGGCGAGCGAGGATGCCTTGGTCAGATCCCGGTGCGGCTTGCCCATGTCGAATGTGATGGGCTTGAAGGCTTCGTCATCCCGCTTCGTTTTGCGCAGCCCAGCCCGGATCGTGTTGTTCAGGACCTTCTTGAAGTCTTGCCAAAGGTCCGCGGGGCCCGATTGACAGCGCGCAAATCTCGCCTAGCTTGGCAGCACTTGGCAATGACTCGTCGCCGGCGACTGCGCGGCATCAGGGAGGACGAACCGTGCGCAAGCGTGAGGTTGTGGCCGCGGTCGCCCTCGGCCGCGTCAGCACTTGTGGCATGCGGGAGATTCGGCTGCTCGCCGTGCCGGCGAGCGAAGCCTCCGCATCGCGCTGGCCGAGGCTAAAGCACCCGGCTGACGCAAGGCCACGCTCGGCATTCGCTCTTGCGTCAGTCACAAGTCCTTGATTCCAAAAGGTACTGACGCAACGGACGCAACGGACGCAATACTTGACCGCGAAAGGTTCGCGCGGGTTGATGTGATGAAGCACGCTTCGCCCAGCGGCCGGCCGGCGAGAGGCGATTGACGACCGAGCCCTTCGGCATAGGATTTGCGTTCGGTCCCCCACGCTCTCTCCGGAAGGTACTTGGATGTCCAATGGCCCGGCCACTCCCCGCTATCGCCTGGGCTTCGATATCGGCGGCACCTTCACCGACTTCGTCCTGCTCGACGCGGCGACCGGCGGCATCTCGCTGCACAAGTGCCTGACCACGCCGACCGATCCGGCGGACGGGGCGCTCGAAGGGATCCGCAGCATCTGCGCCGCCGCGCGTATCTCGGTCGCCGATGTCGGCGAGCTGCTGCACGGCACCACCCTGGTCACCAACGCCCTGATCGAGAATCGCGGCGCGCGGCTCGGCCTGCTGACGACGCGCGGCTTCCGCGACGTTCTCGAGCTCGGCATCGAGCAGCGCTACGACATCTACGACCTGTTCCTGCGCTTTCCCGACGCTCTGGTGCCGCGCCATCGCCGCATCGAGATCACCGAGCGGCTGGCCTGGGATGGCCGCGTGCTGCAGCCGCTCGACGAGGCGGCGGTGCTGGCCGAGGGCGCCCGCCTGGTGGCCGACGGCTGCTCGGCGATCGCCGTCTGCTTCCTGCACAGCTACGCCAATCCGGCGCACGAGCAGGCGGCGGGCCGCATCCTGCGCCAGGCCTTTCCCACCGTCTCGGTCAGCCTGTCGTGCGAGGTGGCGCCGGAGATCCGCGAGTACGAGCGCCTGGCGACGACCTGCGCCAACGGCTTCGTGCAGCCGCTGATGGACCGTTACGTCGGCCGTCTGCTCCGCGAGCTCGACGCGCTGGGCTTCGCCGGCACACTGCGCCTGATGCAGTCCGACGGCGGGCTGTGCGCCCCCGAGGTCGCGCGCACCTTCCCGATCCGCCTTCTCGAATCAGGTCCGGCCGGCGGCGCGCTCGCCACCGTGCTGTTCGCGCGCGAGGCCGGGCTGCCCGACGCCATTGCCTTCGACATGGGCGGCACGACGGCGAAATCGTGCCTGATCGAGAACGGCCGCGCCGCCGTGGTGCCGATGATGGAGACCGCGCGCGTGCGCCGCTTCAAGCGTGGCTCCGGCCTGCCGATCAAGGCGCCGGTCGTCGACATGATCGAGATCGGTGCGGGCGGCGGCTCGATCGCCGGGTTGGACGAGACCGGCCTGCTCAAGGTCGGGCCGCTGAGCGCCGGCGCGAGCCCGGGCCCGGCCTGCTATGGCCAGGGCGGCGAGGACGCCACCGTCACCGACGCCAACCTCCTGCTGGGCTACTACGACCCGGGCTTCTTCCTGGGCGGCAGCATGACGCTCGACAAGGCGGCGGCCGAGGCGGCCCTGGCCCGGCTCGGCGACAAGCTCGGCCTGCCGGCGATCGAGGCGGCGGCCGGCATCCATGCCGTGGTGTGCGAGGCGATGGCCAGCGCCGCCCGCGTCCATCTGATCGAGAAGGGCAGGGACCCCAGGCGCTACGCCATGGTGGCGTTCGGCGGCGCCGGCCCGGCGCACGCGGTGCGCGTGGCTCGCGTGCTCGGCATCGGCCAGGTCCTCATCCCGCCGGCCTCGGGCGCCGCCTCGGCGCTGGGCTTCCTGGCGGCGCCGCTCGCGTTCGAGCACTCGCGCAGCGTGCTGACGGCGCTGGGCGACGGCACCGACTGGGCGCAGGCCAATGCCGATCTCGCCGAGCTCGAAGCACAGGCGCGCAGCCGGCTGCATGCAGCCGGCGTCGCAGACGGCGTCATCAGGGCGGAGCGCTACGCCGAGATGCGGCTGGTCGGGCAGCTGCACCAGATCATGGTGAGGCTGCCGGACGGCGCCCTGTCGCACGCAACCCTGCCGGGCGTGCGCGAGGCGTTCGCCGAGACGTACCGGGCGCTCTACACGCGTGTGATCGAGGATGCCGAGATCGAGGTGCTGTCCTTCCGCGTGCGCGCCAGCGCGCCCGAGCCGCAGATTGCGCTGAGCGGCGCGGTCGCTGGCAGCGCCGCGGGGGCGGCGCTCAAGGATCATCGGCCGGCATACTTCGAAGGCAAGTTCCACGACACACCGGTCTACGACCGCTATGCGCTGGTGCCTGGCCAGATACTCGAGGGCCCGGCGATCGTAGAGGAGCGCGAGGCGACGACGGTAATCGCGCCGGGCGACCGCCTGTCAGTCGACGCGGCGCGCAACCTGCGCATCGATGTCGCCGCAGCCCAGAACGCGCAGGCGATCGTGACGCCCGGCATGTCGCTCGAGGCGGCGATGGCACGGATCGAGGCCGATCCGATCGGGCTCGAGATCATGTGGTCGCGGCTGATCTCGATCGTCGAGGAGATGTGGCAGACGGTGTGCCGCACCGCCTATTCGCTGATCATCTCGGAGAGCCAGGATTTCGCCAACGAGATCCTCGATCCGCAGGGCAACCCGCTGGCGCACAGCCCGCGCGCCATGCCGCTGTTCAACCTCACCCTGACGCGCTGCGTGCAGGCGCTGCTCGAGCATTTCCCGCCGGAGACCCTGCGGCCGGGCGACGTGCTGGTCACCAACGACCCGTGGCTGTGCGCCGGCCACCTGTTCGACATCGCGCTGGTCAGCCCGGTGTTCCGCGAGGGCCGGCTGGTCGCGCTGATGGGCACGGTCGGGCACGTGAGCGACATCGGCGGCGTCAAGGATTCGAGCGTGGTGCGCGAGCTGTTCGACGAGGGCGTGCTGATCCCGCCGATGAAGCTCTACGAGGCGGGCAAGCCCGACCGGTCGATCCTGCGCCTGCTGCACGCCAACGTGCGCAATCCCGACCAGGTGCTGGGCGACATCCAGTCGATGATCACCGCCAATGCGCTCGGCGGGCAGCGGCTGCTGGCTTTCATGGCCGAGTACGGGCTCGAGGATCTGGCCGCGCTGGCGGCCGTCGTGCGGGCGCGCAGCGAGGCGGCGACCCGGGCGGCCATCCGCGCCGTGCCGGACGGCGTCTACGAGAGCGAGCTCGAGGCGCGGCCCGGCGCCGTCGACCTGCTGCGCTTCAAGGTGCGCGTCTACAAGAAGGACGACACGATCCGCATCGAGCACGTCGATCCGCCGCCCGAGGTGGCGAAGGGCGGGGTCAACTGCACCATGAACGTCACCGCGGCGCATTCGAGCTACCCGGTGAAGTGCATGCTGACGCCGGGCGTGCGCGGCAACGCCGGCTGCTACGCGCCGATCACGGTGACGGCGCCGCCGCACAGCTCGCTCAACTGCGATCCGCCGGCTGCCGTCGCCTATCGCACGCGCATCTCGTGGTGGCTCGGGCCGAACCTCTACCGCGCGCTGGCGCCGGCCATCCCGGACAAGGTCCAGGCCTTCACCGGCATGCCCAAGGCGTTCGGCTTCTATGGCCGCAACCTGCAGGGCCGCGTCGCGTCGGATCACTTCTTCATGGGCGGCGGGCAGGGCGCCTCACAGCGCCAGGACGGCAAGTCCGGCCTGCTGTTCCCGACCTCCGCCGCCAACACGCCGGTCGAGCTCCTGGAAAGCCGCATGCCGGTGGTGATCCTGGAAAAGAGCCTGGTGCCCGACAGCGGCGGCCCGGGACGGCGCCGCGGCGGCCTCGGCCAGCGCATGCGCGCCCGCCGGCTGGTGGACGGCGAGCCGATCATGGTCGGCCTGTACCCCGAGGGCCACGGCATCCATGTGCAGGGCCTGTTCGGCGGCCTGCCGGGCGGTGGCGCGGAAGGCAGGGTCGAGCGTGCCGACGGCACGGTCCACGACGTGGCAACCGGCGAGACGGTGGCGATGACCGACGCGCGCCTGGTGATCGACGTCACGATCGCCGGCGGCTCGGGCTTCGACCCGCCCCACGAGCGCGCCCTCGAGGACATCGCGCGCGATCTCGAGAACGGCTACATCACGCAGGACGGCGCGGCGCGGGACTACGGTTGCGTGATGACCGCCGACGGCCGTATCGACATCGAGGCAACGCTGCGTCGGCGTGAGCCGGCACCGGAGAGATTGTGATTTCGATTGCGGCCACGAAGTGGCCAAATCTCATGTTCCTCTCCCCCTAGCGGGGGAGAGGAGCATGATATTGAGGGGCGTCTGAGAAAATCTTCAAGCGGAGCGAAAAGACCATGACCACCACCCGTCGCGCTATCCTGCATGGCGCCGCCCTGTCGGCGCTGGCACCGTCGATGAGCTGGGCCTTCGACAAGGACGGCGATCGCAAGATCCTGGTCTTCTCCGGCAACCAGGCGGTGCCGGTCCTCGATCCCCACGTGCGCTACGACTGGTCGACGCGCATGATCCAGCAGTCGGTATACGACGGCCTGCTGAAATATGTCGGCAACCCGCCGCGCATCATCCCGTGGCTGGCCGAGAAGTACGAGGCATCGCCCGATGGCCTCACCTACACGTTTCACCTGGTCGGCAATGCGAAGTTCCACAACGGCGACCCGGTCGACGCCGAGGCGGTGCGCTACTCGTTCGAGCGGGCGCTGAAGCTCAATGCCGGCGTCGCCTGGATGCTGAAGGATTTCCTGAAGCCCGAGAAGATCACGGCGGTCGACGCAAAAACCGTGCGCTTCGTCCTCGAGCGGCCGTTCCAGCCGTTCATCAGCTACGTGCCGTGGTGGTACATCGTCAACCCGAAGCAGGTGCAGGCCAACGTCGTCGACGGCGACTACGGCAAGAAGTGGCTGACCGAGAACGAAGCGGGCTCTGGCCCGTTCAAGCTGAAGCGGTTCGACTCGACCGCCCTGATCCACATGGATGCGGTGCCCGACTACTGGAAGGGCTGGCCGATGGGCGACAAGAACCGCCTGAGCGGCGTGATCTACCGTATCGTGCGCGAGGCGGCGCCGCGGCGCGCCGGCCTGCAGCGGCGCGAGATGGACGTCGTGACCAACATGTCACCGGACGACATGCAGCAGCTCGCCAAGCTGCCCGGCGTTCGCGCCGAGGACCATCCCGGCTCGACCACCTTCGGGATCAAGTTCAACTGCCAGACCGGGCCGACCGCCGACATCAACCTGCGCAAGGCGATCGCCTACGCCTTCGACTACGAGGCGCTCATCACGATCCATAACGGCGGCGCCAAACTGATGGACAGCCCGTTCCCGCCGACCATGGAGGGCCACATCCCGGTCCCCGGCATCCCGCGCAAGGATGTCGCCAAGGCCAAGGAGTTCCTCGCCAAGACCAAGACGCCGAGCGGCGGCATCGAGCTCGAGTACGTCCACGTCCAGGGCCTGGAGGATGCGCGCCGCATCGGGCTGGTGCTGCTCGACAGCCTGCGCACGCTCGACATCAAGCTGAACATCGTCGGCCAGCCATGGCCGACCATGGTGGCGCGCGGCTCCAAGCCCGACACCGCGGCCAACATGACCTCGGTCTATGTGACGCCGATCGGCACCGATCCGGACACCGTGGCCTTCCAGTACCATCGCGACTCGTGGGGCCTCTACTACGGCATGTCGCACTACGAGGACAAGGAAGCCTGGGCGATGATCGCCGAGGCGCGTGGCCTGACCGACAAGGCCAGGCGCATGGCGCTCTACGGCGAGATCCAGAAGCGCATCGTCGCCGACCAGCCCGAGATCTTCGGCATGATCCCCAACCGCACCTGGGCGATGCGCGACTACGTCAAGGGCTTCGAGTTCAGCCCCGTGCGCTTCACCGGCGAGGTCGATCTCTACCCGATGTGGATCGACGCCTGATGCTCGTCTACCTGCTGCGGCGCATCGCGCTGGCAGGGTTGATGCTGTTCGGGCTGGTCTGCCTCACCTTCGCGATCGCCAACGTGGCACCGTCCGATCCGGCCGCGTTGGCGGCCGGACCCGACGCCGGACGGTCCCAGATCGAGCAGGTGCGCCGCGAGTACGGGCTCGACAGGCCGCTCCCCGAGCAGTTCGTGCGCTATGTCGGCGACCTCGTGCAGGGCGAGTTCGGCCGGAGCGTGGCGACCGGGCGATCGGTCGGCCGCGACCTCGCGCGCTATTTCCCCGCCACCCTCGAGCTCTGCCTGGTGGCGATGGCATTCGGGATGCTCGCCGGCATCTCGCTCGGCATGCTCTCGGCGCTGTTCAAGGATCGCTGGCTCGACCACGCCATGCGCATCTTCGCCGTCTCGGGCATCGCCCTGCCGCCCTTCTGGTTCGGCCTGCTGCTGCAGCTCGGCTTCGCGGCCTGGCTGGGCTGGCTGCCGACCAGTGGCCGCATCGGCGTATCGACCGATCCCGGCGACCCGATCACCGGCCTGCTGCTGGTCGATTCCCTGCTGCGCGGCAACGGCCCGCTGTTCGTCCAGTGCCTGTCCTACATCGCGCTGCCGGCGCTGGTCCTGTCGCTGCCCTGCCTCGCCTCGATCCTGCGCGTCAACCGGAGCGAGATGGTGGAGGCTCTGCGCGCCGACTACATCACCGCCGCGCGCGCCCACGGCGTGTCGCGCTGGCGGCTGGTGACGGTGCATGCGCTCAAGAACGCCATGCTGCCGACGCTCGCCATCATCGGCCTGCGCTGGGGCTGGATGATGAGCAGCACGGTGCTGGTCGAGACCGTGTTCGACTGGCCAGGGATCGGCCTCTACGCCGTGTCGTCGGCGATCGCCGGCGACTTCAAGCCGGTGATGGGCGTGACCCTGATCATCGGCCTCAACTTCATGCTGGTGAACCTGGTCGTCGATCTGCTGTACGGCGTGCTCGATCCGCGCCTGAGGCACGCCTGATGGCGCTGTCGCGCGGCGTGCGCCTGGCGGCCTGGCAGCTCGGCAGGAGCTTCGCCTCGATGCTCGGGCTGGTGCTGGTGGCGGTGATCGTGGTGCTGGCGCTGATCGGCCCCTGGATCGTGCCCTATCCCGACGACGTCGCGGGCGCGGTGCGGCTTTCGGGCAAGCTGCAGCCGCCCAGCGCCGCGCACTGGTTCGGCACCGACGAGGTCGGCAACGACGTGCTGACCCGCACCATCATCGGCGCCCGGCTCTCGCTGCTGGTCGGCATCGGCATCACCTTCGCGGCGGCGGCGATCGGCGTGCCGCTCGGCATCCTCGCCGGCACGGTGGGCGGCCGGGTGCGCGAGATCATCATGCGGCTGACCGACCTCTTCCTGTCGGTGCCCGGGCTGGTGCTGGCCATCGCCCTGGTCGCCGCGCTCGGCGCCGGCATCGTCAACGCCATGATCGCGCTGGTCCTGGTGTGGTGGCCGGGGTACGTCCGCCTCGCCGAATCGAAGGCCCTGTCGATCCGCGAGGAGGCCTACATCGAGGCGGCGCGCGTCGCCGGCGCACCCCGCCTGCGCATCCTGTGGCGTCATGTGCTGCCCAACAGCATCTCGCCGATCATCGTCAAGATGAGCATGGATATCGGCCAGGCCATCCTCGCCGTCGCCTCGCTGGGCTTCATCGGGCTCGGCGCCAAGCCGCCGACGCCGGAATGGGGCGCCATGATCTCGATCGCCCGCGGCTACCTGCCCGACTGGTGGTGGTACGCGATCTTCCCCGGCGCCTTCATCTATGCCTCGGTGCTGGGCTTCAACCTGCTGGGCGACGGGCTGCGCGACATCCTCGACCCGCGCAGCAACCGCGGATGAGCCTGCTCGAGATCCGCGACTATCGCCTGGCGTTCGACACGTTCGACGGCACCGTGCACGTGCTCGACGGCATCGATCTCAGCCTGGGCGCCGGCGAGACGCTGGGGATCGTGGGCGAGACCGGCTGCGGCAAGTCGGTGCTGGCGCGCAGCCTGCTGCGCCTGAACGAGTCGCCGCCGGCGCGCGTGGTCTCGGGCACGATCCTGTTCGAGGGCGCGGACGTGCTGGCGCTGCCGGAGGCGGGCATGCGCCGGCTGCGCGGCCGGCGGATCGCCATGGTGTTCCAGGATCCGGCGAGCTACCTCAACCCGCTGCTCGCCATCGGCACGCAGATGGAGGATGCGATCCGCGGCCAGGAGGCGGCGCTGGGTGGCACCGTGCGACCGCGCCGCGTGGTCCGCGAGCAGGCGGCCGGGCTGCTGGCCTCGGTCGGCCTGGCGGAGCCGCTGCGCCTGCTGGCCAGCCATCCCCATCAGCTGTCGGGCGGCATGCGCCAGCGCGTGCTGATCGCCATGGCGCTGGCGGGCAGCCCGGTGCTCCTGGTGGCGGACGAGCCGACCACGGCGCTCGACGTCACGGTGCAGGCCCAGGTGCTGGCGCTGATTGCCGGCCTGGTGGCGGAGAAGGGGCTCGCCCTGATGCTGATCAGCCACGACCTGGGCGTGGTCACGGCGAGCTGCGCGCGGGTCGCGGTGATGTATGCCGGCACGGTGGTCGAGGAGGCGCCGACCGCTTCGCTGCTCGCCCGTCCGCTGCATCCCTACGCGCAGGGCCTGATCGCCGCGGTGCCCGACCTCGACAACCCGGCGCACAAGCCGCGCGGCATCCCCGGCAGCATTCCCAACCTGCTGACGCCGCCCGCCGGCTGCCGCTTTCATCCGCGCTGCGACCGAGCCAGCGAGATCTGCCGCAGCACCAAGCCGGTGCTGCGCGAGCTGGCGCCCGATCATCGTGTCGCCTGCCATCACGCGGAGGCGTCATGAGCGTGCCGTCATCATGACCACGCCATCATGACAGCTCTCGTCGAGGCGATCGGGCTGGCCAAGACCTACGCCCTGCCGCGCACGGCGTTCCAGCCGCCGCGGCGGCTGACGGCGGTGGCTCATGTCGACCTGGCGCTCGAGGCCGGCGGCACGCTGGGTCTGGTCGGCGAAAGCGGTTGCGGCAAGTCGACCCTGGCGCGCCTGCTGCTGCGGCTGACGCCGCCCAGCGCCGGCCGCATCGTGTTCGATGGTCAGGACATCACCGGCCTCGACGAGGCGGCAATGCGGCCGCTGCGCCGCCGCCTGCAGCTGGTGCACCAGAATCCGTCGGCCGCGCTCGATCCGCGGCTCAGCGCGGCCGCGGCCGTCGCCGAGCCGTTGATCATCCAGCGCCTGGTCCCGCGCAACGAGCTCGGCGGCCGAGTCGAGCAGCTGCTTTCCGAGGTCGGCCTGGGGGCTGAGTTCCTGCGCCGCTACCCGCACGAGCTGTCGGGTGGCCAGAAGCAGCGTGTCTGCATCGCCCGCGCCCTCGCCACCGAGCCACAGGTGCTGGTGCTCGACGAGCCGACCAGCGCGCTCGATGTCAGCGTGCAGGCGCAGACGCTCGACATGCTCACGGATCTCAGGCAGCGCCGCGGGCTCGCCTTCCTGTTCATCAGCCACAACCTCGCGGTGGTGCGGCAGGTCTGCGCCGAGGTGGCGGTGATGTATCTCGGACGCATCATCGAGCAGGGCAGCGTCGAGCAGGTCTTCAGCGCACCGCGCCATCCGTACACGCAGGCCTTGCTGGCATCGGTGCCGCGGCTGGGCGGCGCGCTCGCGCCGGCCGCCGCGCCCAGCGAGCCGCCCAACCCAGCCGCCATTCCGGCCGGCTGCCCGTTCCATCCGCGTTGCCGCCGGGCCGAGGAGTCCTGCCGCACCGGCACACCGCCGCCGCTCGTCGAAGGCCTTGCTTGTCCACCGGCTGCGGACCTACAGACCGAACGCGATGGCCGCAGATGTTGAGCTGCCCGAGAATCAGGCGAGATTTCGGTCGGGAACGAGGACTGTGATCGACGATCAGATGCAGTCGGGCGATCAGCCGTGACCTGATGGGGCGGGTCGATAATCGGTAGCCGGTGGTCACTTCAGTCGGACGATCTGCCGAGTGGCCCGGCCATGCCTGTTGATTAAGAGTCGGTGACGCATGACGGCAAAGCGATACAGTACCGTCTCGACCACAATGCGCATGGGCAGAGCACGATGGCGGTCACCGTCCCTGATATGCGCTCCAGCAAGCCGGTGAGCATGGATATCGATCAGCTCCGCGGATGGGCGACCTTCATGGACAGAGCCATGATCGTGAGCCTCGCCGCCACCATCCTGGCCGTTGGGGCGGTGGGCGTGACGACGTGGCTGTCGTTCAGGTTCAGCAGCGCCGTGCGTGCCTACGAGCATGCCGCCGCTGATCGCTTCCAGGGTACAGAGAGCCGCTCGGCGCAGCTCGAGAGGGAAGTCGCCACGGCACGGGAACGGGCGGCGACGCTCGAGCAGGCGATCTCCACGGCGCGGGGGCGGGCGGCGGCACTCGAGCAGGAGGTCTCGACGGTGCGGGGGCGGGCGGCGACGCTCGAGCAGGAGATGTCCGCGGCACGCGAGCGCGCCGTGGCGCTGGAACAGGAAGCCTCCCAGGCGCGCGAGCGCGCGACAGCGTTCGAGCAGGCAGCACGCGAGGCAAACGAACGGTCGGCACGGATGGCCACCCGTGAGGGCACCGAGCGGTCGGCTCCGGTGGCCGCCCGCGAGAGCACAGCCGCAACCGAGAAGGCGTCGCCGGCGCCTCAACTCGATCCGGCGGCGATCCAGCAACGGCTCGCCGACCTGGCGAGGCTGGTCAGGGATGCCACTGCGCGCACGGCGGGCCCGACGCAGGACAAGGCGGCCGAGGCGCCGCGCCCGGCCCAGCCGGAAAGCACGACCGAAAGCGCAGCCGCAAGTCGGGACGGGCAGGCATCGTCGTCGTCTCCAGCGCCGCCGTCACCATCGGCGACATTACCATCGCCGCCCTCGCCATCGCCGCCCTCGCCATCGCCGATCGTCGCGAGCCTGCGGAAGTATGCCGGCACCAACGCCGCCGTGTTCGTCCTCGATCGCGTCGCCGAGGCTCCGCCGGCAGCCTCGACGATCTCTGCCTATCTCCACGACGCCGGCTGGGGGTCGCAGACGTGGACCTGGACCGGCGTCGCCGGAATTCTCGGCGTCGTCGTGCTCGTCAAGGAAGGCAGCGATCCGGAAACCAACGAGGCCGCGTCCGCCCTCGTTGAAGCCCTGCGCTTGGCCGGCTTCAACGCGGCGAAGGGAGACTGGCCGGCAGACTGGCGCCGTCATCGCGGCGCGCTCGACGGTCCGCAGACGCCGGCGCCGACCGACGCTCCCATCCGGATCGTCATCGGCGCCAAGGCCGCCTCGACCCCCCGATAAGGCGCAGCGCCGCCGATGGCGCGACATGCCGGCGTGGCGCTTTCGACGGGGTGGGGAGATTCGCGGACGGGACTGGCGCGATCTGTCGGGCCCGCCGGTCAGCCCTTCTTCTGCACCTGGATGATGGCTCGCCGATGGGTGCCGTCCCCGACCTTTTTGTCCTCGTCGTGCGCTTCGACCTTGAAGCGAAGCTTGCGGCCGTCGACCTCGAGGAGCTCGGCCCTGACCGTGACCTTCTGGCCCTTGGGGGTGGCGCCGAAATGCTTGACGTTGACCTCGAAGCCGACCGTCGTGTGGCCCTCGGGCAGATGGGCCTGCACCGCCTGGATCGCGGCCCGCTCCATCAGGCCGATCATCGAGGGCGTCGACAGCACGCCGTCGCCGCCCATGTGCTTGACCACCAGAGAATCGTCGACCGCCAACGTGATCTCCTTCGTGAGACCCGGGGTCAGCTGTTCGCTCGCCATGACCGATTCATCCTTTCCTTCTCCCGAGGCGACCTAAGCAGAGTTTCGCGACTGCGCCAATACGTCGATCGACGGCCCGAAGGAGTCTCAGGCGTCGCTTACCCGGCTCGCGGATCACAGGATGCTTGCCGAGAAGATCTGCAAGGTGGCCGATCGCGCGCGAGCTGATGAACCGGATCGAGGGGGCGAGAAGGCCTGGTGGCAGGATCGCTGCGGCAACACCTTGATCCCAGGCACTGCCGGAGCCCTTCGAGGCGGCATCGGCATCGCGCATTTCGTGTAGAGTGGGACCCCGTAACTCGATCGAAGGGGAAAAGCCATGGCCGGCCGGTTGCGGTTTTCCGTTCTCGTGCTGCCGAACGTGGCGTGGCCCGAGCTGCTGCGGCGCTGCCGTCAGGTCGAAGAGCTGGGTTTCGACTCCGTCAGCCTTGCCGATCATCTGGTCGATTGGGCCGGCGGAAAGGGGCCGTGGTTCGAGCTGTGGGGCCAGCTTTCGGCCATCGCCCAGGCGACGTCGCGCGTTCGCCTGACCACCCTGGTGGCCCAGATCCCGCTACGCAACCCGGCGCTGCTCGCCCTGCAGGCCCTCACCGCCGATCACATCTCCGGCGGCCGCCTCGATGTCGGGCTTGGCATCGGGCTGGAGATCGATCCGTCCTATCGCATGATGGGCATCGAGAACTGGAGCGTGAAGGAGCGGGTCGCCCGGTTCGGCGAGTATGTCGAGATCGTCGACCGGCTGCTGTCGCAGGAGGAGACGTCGTTCAAGGGTCGCTACTACCAGGTCGATGCGGCGGCACTCCGGCCGCGCCCCGTCCAGTCGCCGCGACCGCCCATCGTGATTGCCGCGATGGGGGCGCTGATGCTGGGCCATGCCGCGCGTCATGCCGACGTCTGGAACAGCATCAGCTTCGCCAGGACCTTCGAGGCCCAGCTCGACGAGACGCGCGGTCGCGTGGCGGCCATCGACAAGCGGTGCGCCGCGATCGGGCGTGACCCCGCGAGCTTGCGCCGCTCCTATCTCATGTTCGACCCGACCGCCCGGTCGAGCGGGGGCAAGATCAAGTACTACGAGTCCGAGGAAACGTTCAGGCGCATGGTCGAGCAGGTGATTGCGCTCGGCATCTCGGAGATAGGTTTCTACTATCCCATTCTCGACGAGCAGGCGCCGATGTTCGAGCGGATCGCCCGCAACGTGCTGCCGGCGTTGAGAGCGGCATACGCGTGACCCGTCAGGCGGGCGTCGACGGGCGTCGTCGCGCGAGGCGCGCGTCCTTCCAGGCGAAGTAGCGCATCGCGAGCGGCAGGAACCAGGGATTTCCGCGATAGAACGGCAGGGTGGGAAACGCAGCCTGCTCGAAGGCACAGGCTCCCTCCGGCTGGCCGAGAATCCTCTGCGCGATCCTGAGTCCGAAGAACGACCCCATCGGGATTCCGGCGAAGTTGTAGCCCATGCCGTGCCAGACGCCGTCATGGCAACCGATGTGCGGCATCATGTCGAAGGTGGCGGCGCACTGTCCCGTCCAGACATGGCTCAGCCTGACGTCGGCAAGGTCGGGCAGGGCGCGCCTGAGACGCCCATGCAGAAGGGCGGCGATCGCGACGGGGTCTTGGAGACCGTTGGCCGTGGCGCCGCCGAACAGCAGGCGGGACGAATCAGGCGCCGGCCGGAAGAAATCGATGTCGAGGTTGGCATCGATCACCGTGCGCCGCTGCGGCAGCTGCTTCGCCAGGAGCGCCGGCGGCAGCAGCTCCGTCGCCGCCATGTAGCCGACGAAGGGGATGACGCGGCGGGCATGCCAGGGAAGGCTCGCGGTCGTGTAGCCGTTGGTGGCGATCACGATGTCGCGGGCGCGGGTCTGTCCGGCGGTCGTGGTGACGAGAAATCGTGCGCCCTGTCCGGCCGACGACTCGATCGTGGTCACCTCGCAACGGCCCACGATGGCCACGCCCGCCGCCAGCGCCCTCGCCATCAGGCCGCGGTGATAGAGGCCCGGGTGCAGCGATCCGAGATCGGGGATGACGGCGCCGCCGTCGTAGAGGTCGCTGGCCATCTCCTCGCGCAGCCGCTCGCGCGGCAGCATGGCGTAGGGAAGCCCGAGGTCGGCCTTCATGCCGGCCAGCTCGTGCTCCAGCACGGCATAGTGGGCGGGCGACGTCGCCGCGATCAGGCGGCCGCAACGTACAGCATGGCACTCGATCCCTTCCTCCTCGATGAACGCGAGCGTGCTCTCGAAGGCCATCGACAGATCGCGATAGATGGCGGTGGCATGGTCGATGCCCTTGGCCGCCTTCAGGTCGATGTAGGTCTTCTTGAGGGTCCGGCCCAGGAACCCGGCATTGCGGCGTGACGCGCCGTAGCCCGGCCGCTCCTTGTCGAGGACCGCGACGCTTCGCCCGGCGCGGGCCAGCGTCAGGGCAGCACGCAGCCCGGTGTAGCCCGATCCGACCACGACCACGTCATACGCGGGCGCGAGCGTGCCGGCCGAGACCTCGGTCAGCGGCGCGGCCTCCCACCAGTACGGCGTGTCGGTGAAGTCGGTGGTGAGCAGGTCGGCCATGTGCACCCGTGTCCAAGAAGATTGTCAGCCAATTGTCGCATATCTGCGAGCACCGAGATGCAGCAGGCGCGCCGGTGGCTCCGGCGCTAGGCTGGGGGCCGTTGCAGCGCGCTGCCCAAATCACCCCTGTGAGAAGGAGCATCCAGATGGCAAACGCGGTTCAACCAGGCGAGCCCATGAACTACGAGAGTGCGATCGCGGTTCTCGCCGCGGCCGGCGTGTTCAAGGCAAGCGATCTCTTCCGGGATGGCCATACAGCCGTTACCTTCGCCGAATCGGCTATCGACGCGACGGGGTCCCGCCTGACGCAGAGAGCCGTCAGCGAGAAGGATTCGACTCGGCTGCTCGGCCATCTCCTGGCTGCGGCGGCGGAGCGGGGCCTGCGGCCGGCGGAGCTTCTGGCGATCGGAATGGCGACGGCTTTGCGCGAGGGCGGGAAGCCCGAGTGAACGGCAACATCGCGCAGTACGAGTACGTCGCGACGTCGTCGCCGTCGATTTCTGCCAGTTCCTGGTGCTGGACCAGCGCGACTTCAACCAGTTCATGGCCCGCCATCCGGCGATGCGCGCCGCCGTTTCGGAGATCGCCGAGCAGCGCCGCGAGATGAATCTCCTCTCGCCCCGGGACGACGCCGCATCGGATGACGGCGGCAAGGCCGCTTCCTGAGATCTGCGCTCCCCGATGTGCCATGGCCACAATGGTCGGAAGCAACGCTGAAGTCTTGATATCAACGTGCCAGACATCATGATGTCGCAATGCGGACAACACTGACGATTGACGATGACCTTGCGGGGCTCCTGAAGCAGCGCGCGCGACCAGGGGATTCCATTCGAGGAAGTCGTCAATCGGACGATTCGCGACGGTCTCGGCGAGGGACAGAAGGCGTATCGCGGCGCCGTGCCCCGGACCAAGCCGCATTCGTTCGGGTTCCGGCCAGATGTCGATCTCGACAAGCTCGGCCAGCTTGCCGACGAGCTGGAGGCCGAGGACTGCGCCGACAAGTCGAGGTGCCGGCCATAAGGCACTCCCTGGACGGGACGAGCCCGTGCTGCAGCCCCACCTCAGCTCCCGCCCCGGCCCTCCTTCAGAGATCCGATACCGAGCGAGCTGTCGCGCTCCGAAGACGCCGCCGCGGGATCGACCGCGTTGCCACTGACCGCCGGCTCGACGATAGGTGACGGCACCGCTTCGACGACGACTTCCTCCAGGAAGGTCGCCGTCGGCACGAAGAACAGCGTGCCGGTCACGGCACGGCTGAAGTCCAGCAATCGATCGTAGTTGCCCGGCGGCCTGCCAACGAACATGTTCTCCAGCATCTGCTCGGTCCGCCGCGGCGAGCGCGCATATCCGCAGAAGTAGGTGCCGAACTCGCCCTTGCCGACCTCGCCGAACGGCATGTTGGCACGCACGATCTTCAGCTCCTCGCCGTTCTCCTCGATGATCGTCAAGGCATTGTGCGCCGAGGTCGGCTTCACGGCGTCGTCGAGCTCTATGTCGGAGAGCTTGGTCCGACCGACCATCTTTTCCTGCTCCTCGACTGGCACCGTGTTCCATGCCTTGAGGTCGTGCAGGTACTTCTGCACGATCACGTAACTGCCGCCGGCGAATTCCACGTCTTCCTCGCCGATCAGCGTGGCGTCGAGCGCCGCCTGGTCGACCGGATTCTCGGTCCCGTCGACGAAGCCCAGCAGGTCGCGGTCGTCGAAGTACTGGAAGCCGTGCACCTCGTCGGCCGTCGTGGCGGCCCCTTCGAGCCTTGACATGATCTGCGTCGCCAGCTCGAAGCAGAGACCCATGCGCATGGAGCGGATGTGGAACAGGAGGTCGCCCGGGGTGGCGACGGCGTGGTGCTGGCCGCGGATCTCGCGGAAGGGGTGAAGCTCCTTCGGCCTCGGCATCCCGAAGAGCCGGTCCCAGGCATCGGATCCGATTGCCATGACGCAGGACAGGCGGGCTTCGGGGTCGCGGAAGCCGACCGAGCGCACCAGGCCCGCCAGGTCGCCGCACAGGCCACGCGCCGCCGTCTCGTGGTCCAGCCCGTCGTTGACGGTCACGACGAGAAAGATGGCGGCGCGCGTCAACGGCGCGGCGACCGGCTGGGAAATCGTGGACGGCAACGCGTCGCTCCATATGGCTGTGTTCGGCGGACTGCGGCTATTTAGCGTTGGACCGACGCCCAGGGCAAACGGGCGTTGGAGCGGCGGTCGCGCGCATTTGACCTGGCCGCCGACGACGCCGGACAAGAACATCGCCTCCACTGCCAGAACGGCAAGGCATCGGCGCGTTCCTACGACCCGCTGCGGCGGCTCGACTGCCCGAGGACCAGGAGCTACGACCGGTCGTGGAAGGAATGCGGCTCGGCCGACGATATTTCGAGGTCGACTCCCTGAGAGCGCTCTCCGGTGCAATGGAGTCGCAGCCGGCTCCATTGCATCGACGGCGTTCGGACCGCCCGTGTGACGACTGGCTGCGGGGACGGCGCGGCGGGCCGGCACGCGCCGCCGGCCCGCCGGCCACCCTCCGTCAGTTGGTGACTTTCTTGGCCTGCGAGAGCACGAGCTCGAGCGCCTCCTTGCCGGGCAGGCCCTTCTTCTCGGTGTCCGCCACCCACTGGTCCCACACCGGCCGTCCTGCGGTGGCGATCAGCTTCTCGCGCATCTCGGGCGAGACCTTGACGATCTCGAGCTTGCGCTTCTCGAACTGTGGGATCGACTTCTTGTCGGCCTCCTCGTAGGCCGCGATCTGCAGCCGGTAGGCCTCCGGCCGGGCCTCCTCGAGGATCTTCTTGTACTCGTCGGGCAGGGCCTTCCATGCCGTCTGGCTGAGCACCAGCGAGTTGTGGATGATGCCGAGCTGCATGCCGAGCGTGTACCACTTCGACACCTCGTGCAGCTTGTAGGCGGTGAAGCTGTAGGCGAACGGGAAGGACGCGGCCTGGAACATGCCGCGCTCGAGCGCGGTGTAGACTTCCGGAGCAGACACCGAGGTCGGCACGGCGCCGAGGAGCTTCATCGCCTCGCCGAGGCCGCCCAGCGCGCGCACCCGCATGCCCTTCCAGTCCTCGAGATTGCGCGGCGGCTTGCCGGTACCCATGAACTCGTACTGCGGCAGCAGGACGGTCATGAAATGCATGCCGTTCCACTTCGACAGCTCGTCGGAGACGGGCTTCCAGGCCTGGTAGGCATCCTGCACCTTGTGCTGGCTGACCAGGTCGGGGATCGGCAGGAAGGGCATGTCGAGCACGCCCTGCAGCGGCGTCTTCGCCGGTGCGTAGGAATAGGCGACGAAGGCGCCCTGGAAGGCTTCGACCTTCAGGCCGTCGAGCATGTCCTTCGCGTCGCCGAGCTGCTCGTTGTACTTGAGGTTGATGATGAAGTTGCCGCCGCTCTTCTCCTTGGCGACCTTGGCCAGGTGCTCCATGCATACGGTCACCGCGCGCGGCGGGCCGTACAGCGCCCAGTTCCAGGTGACCTTGTCGGCGGCCCTGGCCGGGGTCGCGGCCAACGCGGCGAGACCACTCGAAAGCAACACTCTACGCTTCATGACGACTTCCTCCCTTGGTTAGTCGGTGCTCTCCAGAATGAAGGTGACGATCTCGGGGAACGCGGTCAGCACGCCGAGCGTCACGATGTCGGCGAAGATGAACGGCCAGACGCCCTTGAAGATGTCCCGCACGGAAATGTCCGGCCGCACGCCGTTCACGACGAACACCACCAGGCCGACCGGCGGCGACAGCGAGGCGATGCCCGAAAGCTTGACCAGCACGATGCCGAACCAGATCGGGTCGTAGCCCAGCGACATGATCACCGGGAAGACCACGGGCAGGGTCAGCAGGAACATGCCGATGCCCTCGAGCACCGTGCCGAGGATGAAATACAGCAGGTAGATCGCCAGCAGGATAGCGATTGGCGGCATGTCGAGGTCGGTCACCCATTTGGAGACCGCCTCCGGCATGCCGGAGAAGCCCAGAAAGCGGACAAAGATCAGCACGCCCCAGATCACCGTGAAGATCATCACCGTGAGCTTGGCCGAATCGAGCAGGCACTGGCGCAGCTCGCCGCGGCTGATGCCTTCCTTGAGGGCAAAGGCGAACACCGAGAAGGCGCCGAGCGCGCCCGCCTCGGTGGGCGTCGCCCAGCCGAAATACATGCTGAGGAAGATGATCAGGATGACGAGGAAGATCGGCGTGGTCGCGGGCAGGGACTTGACGCGCTGCGGCCAAGTGTAGCCGGTGATACGCGGCCCGAGCTCGGGCTGTCGCCAGCACCGCCAGGTGACGATCACGGCGTAGATCAGCGCCGAAACGATGCCCGGCACGAAGCCCGCCACCAGCAGCTTGCCGATCGACTGCTCGGTGATGATGCCGTAGACCACCAGGAGCGTGCTGGGCGGGATCAGCGAGTCGAGCGTCGCGCCGGCGGCGCACACGCCGGCAGCCAGGCGCTTGTCGTACTTCGCCCGCAGCATCTCCGGGATCGCCACCTTGGCGAACACGGCGGCGGCCGCACTGCTCGCACCGGAAACTGCCGAGAAGCCGGCGACCGCGAAGATGGTGCCGGTGGCCAGGCCGCCCGGCAGCCAGCCGAACCAGCGGCGCGCAGCCTCGAAGGCGCTCTGGGTGATGCCGGCATAGTAGGCGAGGTAGCCGATGAGGATGAACATCGGCAGGACCGACAGCGTGTAGTTGGCGCCTGCGGTATAGGGGGCGATGCCGGCGGTGCGGATCCCGGCATCCCAGCCGATCAGCCAGACCAGACCGGTCGTGCCGACCAGCGCCCCGGCGAAGGCGAAGCGCACGCCGGTGAAGCAGAGCGCCAGCAGGACGACGATGCCGATGCCGCCGATGGTCAGGGGGTCGAGCTCGATCATCGCCCCTGCTCCCGGCCGAGTGCGTCGGCGATCTCGTCCTGGACCTGGCTCTCCAGCGTGATCAGCTTCGGCACTGCGACCGGCTCGGCGCCCGGCTGGGCGATCATGCGGACGTAACCGCAGATCTGAAGCGCGAGCCGCAGCCACAGCATGGCGAGCGCCAGCGGAACCATCAGCTTGGCGGGCCACGTCGGCAGCCGGATGTCCATGGTCGAATCGCCGATCTGCCAGGCGCGCAGGAAGTTGAAGAAGCTCGCGTAGACCAGCACGGTGACGATGGCGATCGCCATGACGACCCCGAACAGCTCGATCCGCCAGCGCGCCGACGGCTGCCACGACATCGTCAGGTCCATGCCGATGTGGCTGCCCAGGCGCTGGGCGTAGGCGATGCCCAGGAAGGCGAACAGCGAGGACGCCTGCTCGATCCAGTCGATGTAGCCGTAGATCGCGAAATCGAAGACGGTGCGGCCGATGATCTGCGCCACGCCGACGAACATCAGGAAGAAGATGGCGAGGGCGGCCACCAGGTTGAGGGCATCCTCGACGTGCGACAGGGCTCCGTCGGCCCGACGCAGGAACAGTGGAGGTGATTGCGCAGGTCCGCTGGCCGCCATTCAGCGCCGGCCCCGACCGGCGCCGCGAGCGCACGATCCCATCTGTCGTCCCTTCCCAGAGGCGGCGTGGGATCACTCTACTGGACCACCATCAATACCCGCTTCGGAAGCAGGTTACGATGGGCCGGCGACGCCGATCAACCCTGTCGGACCTTGTTGAACGGGGCAAAGGGTTCGATCTCCCGATGGCAGAAATCATCGAGCGGTCGCGCATCGGAATGACAAGCCGCCATTCAGCACTCTGAGCGACACGGGGAGCTCCTTTCGCGTAGCCACCCGCCGAGGCGTACTGTGCTAGCGCCTCGAACTGGTTCCTCGCCTGCACCTCCCTTCGAGTGCATTCCGGTCGGACGACTCGCCCGCGCCGAGGCCGTGCGCGTGCTCGACCACGACAGGCAGGTCGATTCCCGCGGGATGTTTGTCTGGTATGTTCGGCGTTCACGGGTGCCGGAGAAGCAGGAATGGCCGAGCAGGAAGAACCTGAAGAGACCCGCGGTCGGCGCGGCGAGCTCACGCGGCGCGACCTTGCGGCACTCCCCGTCGCGATTGGCGCCATGACTGCAGGGCAAGCCACGGGGCAATCCAGCCTCGGCCTCGAGAACGCCTCGCTCGCCGAGGTGCAAGCGGCCCTTGCCGACGGGAGGACCACCGCCAGCGGCCTCGTCCGTGCCTACCTGGCGCGCATCGACGCTTACGACCGCGCCGGACCGGGGCTTGCTTCCGTCCGCCAGGTCGACCCGGATGCAGTGTCGATTGCCGTCGGCCTCGATGCAGCCGCGCCGTCGGCGCGCCTGCCGCTGACCGGCGTTCCGATCCTGGTCAAGGATAACATCGCCACCGGCGACAAGCAGCACACGACGGCGGGATCGCTCGCCCTCGAAGGCGCGCACGCCAGGGACGACGCCACAGTGGTCAAGCGGCTGCGTGCGGCGGGCGCGGTCATCCTGGGCAAGGCGAACCTCACCGAGTTCGCCAACATCATCGCGATCGACATGCCGTCGGGCTACAGCTCGCTGGGCGGTCAGGTGCGGAACCCGTATGCGCCGGCGTTGCTCGACGATCGCGGCATACCGGTCGTGCTGCCGGGCGGGTCGAGCTCGGGCTCCGCCGTCGCGGTCGCAGCCGGCCTCTGCGCGGCGGCGATCGGGACCGAGACCTCGGGCTCGCTGCTCAGTCCGGCGACGCAGAACGGCGTGGTCACCGTGAAGCCCACGGTCGGGCTGATCAGCCGCGCCGGCATCCTGCCGATCTCGCACAGCCAGGACACGGCCGGTCCACTCACCCGTACCGTGCGCGACGCCGCGATCCTGCTGAACGTGCTGGCGGCGCGCGATTCGCTGGATGAAGCGACGGCACCGTTGCAGCGGCCGGACGACTATACCGAGTACCTCGACAGGGACGGGCTGAAGGGGGCACGCATCGGCGTGCCGAGCGATCCCGACGATCCGCTGAACGACGTCTATTTCGGCCGTCTGCCCGATCAAGCCAAGGCCGTGATGGCGAAGGCATTCGAGGTCCTGCATGATTGCGGCGCAACGCTCGTTCGCGCCAGCATGCCGACGGCTGGCTGGATCGGCGGACCCGGCACGACCATGGCCGTGCTCAATCGCAATCCGCTCAGCCGCGGCAAGGGCACGGCGGCGACGCCGCCGATCGTCTTCGTCTACGAGCTCAAGCGCGATCTCAATCTCTATCTGCGCGACTGGGCGGTCGGCACTGGGATCAGGTCGATGGCGGATATCATCGCCTTCAATCAGGCCCATGCCGACAGGGCGCTGCGCTTCGGCCAGGATCTCTTTCTCGCCGCCGAGGCAACCCGCGGCGATCTGTCGGAGCTCGAGTACCGCTCGGCGCGCGCCATGGATCTGCTGGCCGCCAAGGAGCGCGGGCTCGACGCATACCTGAGCCGGCACGACCTCGATGCCGTGGTGTTTCCCGGCAGTGCCGGCGCTGCCATCGCCGCCAAGGCGGGCTACCCGAGCGTCCTGGTGCCGGCGGGCTTCATCAATCGGGTCGGCGACAGGGAGACGCCGGACTTTCCGCTCGGCCTCACCTTCGCCGGCCGCGCCTGGAGCGAGGCCACGCTGCTGCGCCTGGCCTACGCCTACGAGCAGGCCGCGAACGCGCGGCGCATGCCGCCGGGCCTGCCGGCACTGTAGAGCTCGCCCGATCGGATTGAGCAGCGAGTCCCCGTTGGAGTGGCTTCGTTCCTCGAGGATCAGCCATCATGGAAGCTTGCCTGAAAGCTGGTCGCAATGAGCGCGACATGCGCCCCCCCCCGTGCGTTGGACGATGGACGAGGCTGCTCACGTCAGGAGCTTCGTGAGGACGCCGAAAAAAGGCCCGGCTTCGGCGAGCCGCCGGTCGAGCGTGTGCACCGTTGCGCCATGTTCCGCTGCCACGGCCACATGAAGGGCATCACCGGCTCGCAAGCCCGGCTCATGCTGGTCGACGAGTCTCGCCGCCGACCGAAAATGCTCGCTGGTGGCGGGCAGCACCGTCAGGCTCTCGGTAATCAGCTTGTTGAATATCGCCAAAGCCGACGCGCGCTGTTCAAGCGTGATCTGGCTCGATCGCAGCTTGATCGCGAGAGCGGACGACAGCTCGGTGATTGTCCAGTCGCTGACCCGCAATTGCCCAGGATCGTGCTCGGTAAGCCACGCCTGAGCACGGGCCGTAGCGGCCTCATTGCAAAGTGCGGCCACAATTACGGATGTGTCGGCGTAGTGCATCAGTAGCGGTCGGAGTCTCGCATCGATCGCACCAGGTCGGCGGCGCTCGGTGACTGGACTGGCATTGTCGATGTCAGTGCCCGAAGCATGTCTATGTCAATCGGCTTACGGGCCCTTGCTATGGCCGTCAGCCGTGCCACAGGCTTGCCGCGCCGCGTTATCTCGATCGACTCGCCGGCCTGTACCCGATCGATGAGTTCGCTCAGGTGGGCTTTGGCATCCGCCAGGCTGAACCGGTTCATACAGCACTCCTGACCATGTAGTTGGTCATATAGTGCATGAAGTGCCTAGGTTTCAGTGCGGAAATCGACCCGGCAAAATCGGCTTCGAGCCATCCATGAGGGTCTCACGGGCGAAATGTGGTCAGGAGCGTCCGATGCTCGCGCCTCCCTCCAGTGGGACCAGATCACCGAGCAGCGTCGGGATGAACTCGGAGACGGTGGGATGGATGTGCACGGCGCGCTGCAGGACGGTGTAGGGCGCCTTGGCATACATCGCATCGAGCACGCAGTGGATGGCCTCGTCGCCACTGGTGCCGAGGAACGTGGCGCCCAGGAACAGCTTGGATTCGGCGTCGATCAGCACCTTCATGAAGCCCTCGGTCTCGCCCTTCTCGGCGGCGCGGGAGACATCTTCCATGGCGATCCTGCCGACCAGCGCCGGACGGCCGCTGCGCCGGATCTCGGCCTCGGTCATGCCGGCGCGGCCGAGCGGCGGGTCGGTGTACAGCGCGTAGGCAGGAATGCGATCGCCGACACGTCGCTTCTCGCCGTCGAGCAGGTTGGCGGCCACGATCTCGAAGTCGTTCCAGGCGGTGTGGGTGAAGGCGCCGCGGCCATTGCAGTCTCCCAGGGCCCAGATGCCCGACACGCTGGTCCTGAGCTCGTCGTCGACCTCGATGTAGCCGCGCGCGTCGGTCTTCACCCCGGCGTGGTCGAGCCCGAGGTCGTCGGTGTTGGGCCGCCGGCCCGTCGCCACCAGCAGGTGAGTGCCTGTGACCTCCGGCGCGCCCTGCTCGCAGGCGAGAGCCATGACGATGTCGTCGCCGTTCCTGGCAAGGCCGAGGCAGCGCGCGCTGGTGCGGACCTCGATTCCCTCGCGGCCGAGGAAGGCGGCGATCGCCCGCGAAACCTCCTCATCCTCCCGCGGGACGAGGCGCGGCCCGACCTCGACGACCGTGACCTTGCTCCCGAAACGGCGGTACATCTGGGCGAACTCCAAGCCGATGTAGCTGCCACCCAGCACCAGCAGGTGCCGGGGCAGGAAATCGACGTCCATCATCGAGCTGTTGGTGAGGTAGTCGATCTTGTCGAGGCCGGGGATATCGGGCACCGCGGCGCGGCCGCCGACATTGATGAAGACGCGGCCGCCGCGCAGCACGTCGTCTCCGACAGCGACCTCGTTGGGCGACACGAAGCGCGCGTGGCCCTGGTACACCGTGCCGTTCTCGAGCCGCCGCAGCGAGCGCTCGACGCCCCGGGTCGACGCCCCGGCAATCTCGTCCTTGCGTGCCTTGACCCGCTTCATGTCGACGCCGATGGCGCCGCCGACGGTGAAGCCGTAGTCGGCGCCACGCCGCGCCATGTGGACGGCATAGGCGCTGGCGACCAGCGTCTTGGTCGGCGTGCATCCGGTATTGACGCAGGTGCCGCCGAAGCGCCCGCGCTCGACGATCGCCACCGTCTGTCCCGAGCTCGCCAGTCGTCGTGCCAGGGCAGGTCCGGCCTGCCCCGTCCCGATAACGATCGCGTCGTAGGTCGCCATGCCGGTCTCCTGCTTTTCATTGCTGGGAGCGCGCCACTCCTCTGGCGCTCATTTCGTCAATGGCACATCTCCTGCGCCATCGGAGTGGCGCCCCCAGCAATGACGTTGGGCGCTCGCGTTTCAGAAGGCCAACGCTCAACCCGGGGCCTGTTTCACCACCTGCAGGGCGAAGGCGTAGGCGATCGCCACCTCGTTCAGCCGGTCGAAACGGCCGGCGGCGCCGCCGTGGCCTGCGCCCATGTTGGTGCGCAGGAGGATCGGGCCACCACCCGTCATGGTGGCTCGCAAACGCGCGACCCACTTGGCCGGTTCCCAGTAGGTGACGCGCGGGTCGGTGAGGCCCGCCATCGCCAGGATGGCCGGGTAGCGCTGCGCCGAGACATTGTCGTAGGGGGAGTAGGAGCGTATGTGGCGGAACGCGGCTTCGTCGCTGATCGGGTTGCCCCATTCCGGCCATTCCGGCGGGGTGAGGGGCAGCGTGTCGTCGAGCATGGTGTTCAGCACGTCGACGAACGGCACTTCGGCGACGATGCCGGCGAACAGCGCGGGCGCCCGGTTGGCGATGCCGCCGGCGCTGCCGCCATGGGCGACGATGCGGCCGGCCGCGGTGTACTGCCGGGCGATCAACGCGCGTGCCGCCGCCTCGAAATCGGCGAAGGTGTTGGTCTTCTTCTCGCGCTTGCCGTCGAGGTACCAGCCCCAGCCCTTGTCGGCGCCGCCGCGGATGTGGGCGATGGCATAGACGAAGCCGCGGTCGACCAGCGACAGGCGATTGGCGGCGAACGATGCCGGCATCGCCATGCCGTAGGAGCCATAGCCGTAGAGCAGCAGCGGCGCCGTCGCGTCGAGCGTGAGGTCGCGCCGATGCAGGATCGACACCGGGACCTTCGCCCCGTCGTGCGCCGTCGCCAGCAGGCGGCTCGTCACGTAGGCGGCCGGGTCGTGTCCGGACGGGATCTCCTGCCGCTTGCGCAGGGTGCGCTGGCGGAGGGCCATGTCGTAGTCGTAGACCTCGGCCGGCGTCGTCATCGAGGAGTAGGAGAAGCGCAGCCTCGTGGTGTCGAACTCGTAGCCGTCGACGACGTCGAGCGCATATGCCGCCTCGGAGAACTCGATCGCATGCTCGCTGCCGTCGTCGAGCCGCCGGATCACGATCGACGGCAGCGCGTTGGCGCGCTCCAGGCGCACCAGGAAGCCGGTGTAGAGCAACATGCTCACGATGTAGATGCCCGGCCGATGCACGATCAGCGGTCGCCAGTGGATGCGCTCCGGCGTCGCCAATGGCGCCATGGCGATGCGGTAGTCGATGGCGTCGCCCTCGTTGGTGTGGATGAAGAGCTCATCGCCGCGGTCGTACACGCCGTAGCGGATGCCGGTCTCGCGCGCCGCCACCGGGCGCGGCACCGCGTCGGGTCGCGACAGGTCGATCAGCCAGTTCTCGGAGGTGTCGTGGTCGCCCGTGTTGATGATGCAGTAGCGGCCGCTGGCGCTTTCCTCGACCCGCGTGAACCAGCCGCTGTCCTTCTCCTCGTAGACCAGGACGTCGTCGCTCTGCGCGCTGCCCAGGCGATGGCGGTAGACCTTCAGGGGCCGATGATTCTCGTCGACCCCGATGTAGTAGAAGAACGTCGAGTCGAGCCCCCAGACGACGCCGCCAGAGGTCTGCTCGAGGACGTCGCCGAGATCCTCGCCGGTCAGCCAGCTGCGCACGCGGATGGTGTAGTACTCGGAGCCGCGGATGTCGGCGCTCCAGGCCTCGAGCCGGTGGTCCGGCGAATGCCGCGTGTAGCCGAGCTTGAAGTAGGCCGAGCCAGCGGCGAGCGCATCGCCGTCGAGCAGCGTCGTGGCGTCGCCGCCGTCGCGCGGCGTGCGGCCGATCAGCGGGTGCTGGCCGCCATCGCGATAGCGCGACAGGTAGGCGAACGGGCCATCGGGTTGCGGTACGGTGGAATCGTCTTCCTTGATGCGGCCGCGCATTTCGGTGACCAGTGTCTTCTGCAACTCGCTGGTCGGCCGCAGCACTGCTTCGGCATAGCGGTTTTCCGCCTCGAGGTAGGCCCGGATCCCGGGGTCGAGCAGCGCCGGATCGCGCAGCACCTGCTGCCACCGCGCGTCCTTCAGCCAGGCATAGTCGTCTGCAAGGGACTGGCCGTGAAACGTCCGCACCAGGGAGCGGCGCGTTGCAACGGGTGGCAGGCTGGCCGGGTTGTCGGCTGTCGTATCCAAGGTCATCGCCTCCAGGAGGGTGGGTCGAAGGTCGCTGTCGCACCCCATCCCAATTGTGGTCGGGCAACGGCGCCCGGCCCGCATGATCGTCAGGGCCCGTGTCTGCCGTGTCGGGGGTTCCGCGGCTGGCGGTCGGCGGTCGACCCGAGGGTGCTCACTGCCGGGTCCAGGTGGTGCAGCTCGCGGCAAGGTGCTTGTCCGTTCGCACCGCGTAGCAGGTCTCGAGCGTGTTCGCGTCGACCACGACGAACTGGTAGATGCCGCCGCGCGCGTTGACGGCCGAGCCGCGCTTGCCGTTGGTCGCGCCGACGATGCGCTCCGGCGCTCCACTCGCGCCTGTCGCGGTGCCCCAGAAACTGGTGCCGACATGAGTGTCGATGACGAAGCGCAGCGACGTCTGCACCACCTTCGGCTCGGATTCCCTGACATGGTGCTCCGGGTGATGACTCTCGCCGATGGAAACGGACTCGCCCTTGTTGAGCCACGTTCCTGCCATCGAGAACGGCTTGTCCTGGGCGGCTGCCGGCACGACCGCCGCAAGCAGGCCGGCGAACGCCAGCGAACAGACGCTTTTCATGGGCTTCTCCCTTGGTTCGACGGCTCGATCGGCGGGCCGTCCCGTCGACTCCTGCTGCCGTCAATTTTTCCGCAGCACCTCGAGCACGACCAGAGCCATGGCCTGGACGCCGGTGCGGATGGTGGGCTCGGGGACCGGGGCGAACTCGGGCGAGTGGTTGCCCGGCACCGGAAGCTTCTTGGCCGCCGCCTCGGCCATCTGCCTGGGATCGAGGCCGCCAATGCCGAAGTAGAACGACGGCACGCCCGCCGCGACGAATTCTGAATAGTCCTCGCTGGCCGAGCCGGGCAGCCGCATCTGACGTGCATTGTCGCCGAAGGCCGCCTTCAGCACCGCGCCACTGCGCTGCGCCAGCGTGGCGTCGTTGACCACAGCCTTGGCGCTTCCGGAGATCCGGATATCGGGCTCGCCGGCGCCTGCCATCATCGCCACTGCCCGCGCAGTGCGCTCGACTCCTTCGATCAGCTTGGCACGCGTCGGCTCGTCGTGGGAGCGGATGGTGCCACGCAGCGTCGCCGTGTCGGGAATGACGTTGCCGGCATTGCCGGCCTGCACCGCGCCCACGGTGACGACCCCAAACTGGTTGGCGTCCTTCTCGCGGCTGATCACGCTCTGAACGTCGACAATGAAGCGGGCCGCCATCATCACCGGGTCGATGGTGGTGTGCGGCCGCGAGCCGTGCCCGCCCTTGCCGGTGAAGGTGATCGAGAAGCTGTCGGCGGTCGAGTTGATGACGCCGGACCTGTAGCTCACGGAGCCGTACGGACCCGGCCCGACATGCAGGGCAAAGCCGTGGTCGGGCTTGGGGAAGCGCGTGAACAGGCCGTCGGCCACCATCGCCCTGGCGCCGCCACCGCCTTCCTCGGCCGGCTGGCCGATGAACATCAGGGTGCCGCTCCACTCGTCCTTCATGTCGAGCAGCACCTTGGCGGCGGCGACCCATGCCGCCATGTGAATGTCGTGGCCGCAGGCGTGCATGACCGGCGTCTCGACGCCGCGCAGCAGCTGCTTGAAGGTGCTGGCGTAGGGCAGGCCTGTCTTCTCCTGGAGCGGCAGCGCATCGAGCTCGGTGCGCACCATGACGGTCGGCCCCGGCCCGTTGCGGTAGAGCGCGACGATGCCGGTCCGGCCAACCCCCTCGGTGACATCGAAACCGAGCGCCCGCATCTCGGCTGCCAGCCGGGCCGCCGTGCGCTTCTCCTGGAAGCCGAGCTCGGGATGGGCATGGATGTCCTTGTAGAGCGCCTCGATACGCGGGTACTGCGCGTCGAGGCTGCGTTCGATCGCCGCCTTGGCGTTCGCGAGATCGGCGGCCCTCGCCACGTGAAGGGGAACGCCGTGCGCCACCGCGAGGCAGGCGACGGCGAGCAGCGGACGACGTCCGAAGGCGATCATGGGCTTGTCCTCGGCGCTGTCTCAGGCTGCTGTGGCGATTCGATCGATGTTCTCGGTGAACCAGCGGGCGAGGCCGGTAACGCGGGCATCCTCGTGCTGCTGGCCCATGACCTGCACCCCGACCGGCAGGCCGCCGACACTCATCAGCGGCACCGTCACCACCGGCGCGAACAGCATCGACGAGGGTGCATTGAACACGAAGTCGCCCGTAGGCCGCGGCGCCAGAGGCTGGCCCGGGACATCGCCCGACCACAGCGGTGCGGGCCCCGGGCAGGCGAGCGTGATCGCGGCATCGGCGAGCGAGGCCACGGCGGCGTGGGCGAGCTGCGCCTGCTGACGGGCCAGCAGGTTGGCACGATAGTCGTCGGGCGTCATCGACTCGGCCTTGAGCAGGCTCGCCTTGGCGCGGGCGCTGAGGCCGTCGGGCGCTGCGTCGAGCATGCCTCGCTGGTACCAGCGGTTCTCCCAGCTGGTAACACCGTTGCAGACGGCGCGTCCGCTTGCGATCGCGCGCTCCAGCGCCTCGACGAAAGGATGGTCGGCGCGCCGGATCAGGGCGACGCCGGCGGCCTCGAGTGCGCGCAGGAGCTGGGCGAAGCCGGTCTTGGTCGCCGCATCGAGGTCGACCCAGCCTTCGGTCTCGAGCACGATCAGCCGGTCGGGCTTGATCGCGGCGGGAAGCGCGTCGGGGCCCATCAGGCCGAGCGCCCCGCGGTCGCCGCCGCAGCGCTTGGCAATCTCGATGGCGGAGTGCCACATGTCCTCGAGCGAGTTGGCGTGCGGGCCGTGCGTGCTCTGGCTGGTGGCCAGCCGCTCGCCGCGGTTGATGCCGCCCTGCGTCGGCTTCAGCGCGAAGTTTCCGCAGTAGGCAGCCGGCCGGATGATCGAGCCGCCGACCTGGGTGCCGATTGCCATCGGCACCATGTTGGCGCCGACGGCGGCCGCTGATCCGGAGGACGAGCCGCCCGGCGAGCGCGCCGGGTCGAACGGGTTGGTCGTCGGCCCGGGATGCGAGCCGCCGAGCTCGGCGGTCACCGTCTTGGCGAGGATCACCGCGCCCGCCTGGCGCAGGGCCCAGACGCCGGCATTGTCGCGCTTGGGGAAATTCCCCTTCATCGCCGCGCAGCCCATCTCGGTCGGCATGTCCCGCGTCTCGAGCAGGTCCTTGATGGCGACCGGCATGCCGTCGATCGACGACAGCGGCTTGCCGGCTTTCCAGCGCGCGGCGCTGGCGTCGGCGGCAGTGCGGGCGCCCGACTCGTTGATCGCGGTAAGCGCTTTCACGATCGGCTCGCGCGCAGCGATGGTCTCGAGGCAGCGCTCCAGGTAGGCGCGCGGGCTGTCGTTGCCGTCAGTGAACCGGCGCGCGGCGTCGTGGAAGGTGAGGGGCTTGTACTCGGCGTATGGGGTCATGGCGGCAAGCCTAGCATACATCGACCCGCACCGGCTCGGTGTGCTGCGGGCCCGGCTCGACACTTTCCGGGACGACGCGTTGGCGGCATTCCAGGCGGAGGCGGAGCGCAAATGAGCCGCGCCGTCACGATCGCATCGGTGCGCACGAGCATCCGCGTCAGAGGAGCCAGGAGCATGCGTGCGGGCGCCCCAGGTCGACTTGCGCGTCGCGACAACCGAGCGGTCGAGCCCTGGTGGCGGGGACACGCCTGGAAAGCTCAAGGCGGCGCGGCGCCGAGGTCCTCGCGATGAATGCCATCAATGTCGACATCGTGAAGTCGCTGTTCATGCCGCTTTTCCTCGGCACCACCCTGACCAGTTGCGTTCTCGGCGGGATCGGCTTGCTGCGCTGGGGCGAGCCAGGGTCGCTCGCTCTGCTCGCAGGCGCGGTGGTACATGTCACCGGCATGCTCGTCGTGACGATGGTGTTCAATGTGCCGCTGAACAACGCCCTCGCTGCGGTCGATCCGGCGAGCGGCGCGGGGGCGGCCGAATGGGCGCGCTACGTGAAGGTCTGGACGACGTGGAACCACGTTCGGGCGATGGCCTGCACGATCGCGACCGTCCTCTTCATGGCCGCGCTGAGCGCACGCTGAGCTGCCGTCATGGATGTACCGCGGAAGGGGCCCGGCCCGGCGGGTCCTGCGACCGAAGGTACCCCCGGGTCGTCTCACTGCCCCGCGAACCACAGCTTCGGGTCGGCGGCGCGCACGCGGGCCTCAGGCAGGCCGAGCTCGCGGCGCACGATGTTGGTTCCCTCGACCAGCGCCACGCACTTGTAGAAGGCGATGCGCCGCGACAGTCCCTCGCGGCCGAAGCCGCAATCGGTGCTGATGATGAGCTGCTCCTTGGGGATGAACTCCAGGGCCTTGCGGATCAACGCCGCCACGTGCTCGGCCGGCTCGACCACCGTGTTGCAATGGTTGACGACGCCGATGGCGATCTTCTTGTCGGTCTTGAGGTGCTTGAAGAGTGGAAGGTCGCGGCCCTCCGAGCTGGCGCATTCGATCGTCAGCACGTCGCAGTTCAGCTGGAGCAGATGGGGCAGGCCGCGCTCATAGCTCGGCACCTCCCAGTGCACGCGCTGCTGATTGGGATTGCCCCAGCAGGTATGCACCCAGATCTCGGCGTCGACGCCGGCGAGCTGGCGATTGAACGCCTCGGTCTGGAACTCGAGGTCGGCGTCCGTCGTCCCGGCCAGCTGGGCGCGCAAGTGGTGCGGCGGCTCCTCGACCTGGATCAGCGGGCAACCGGCGTCCGCGAGTGCGCGAAACTCGGCGTTCATGATGTCGCAGAGGTCGAAAATCATCGCCCTGTCGTCGTCGTAGAACTCGTTCCACAGCATTGACGCCAGCGCCGGCGCGCAGATCGCGCCGAACTTGAGCGGTCGATCGGTGAGCCGCTGTGCAACCTGCCACAGCGCGGCGTACTCGAGCGGCCCGCGCGACAGCTTCCTGCGCACCACGCCGGGCTGGTAGGCCTCCTGGACCTCCCAGAGAATCTTGCCGGGGCGCAGGCCATGCCGCGCCATCCAGCCGCGCGACGTATCGCGATGGCCCTCGATGCCGCCCAGCCGCTCGATCGGATAGAAGAACCACGACTTGCCGCCGACCGTGAGATCGAAGCGGCTGTCGCCGTCGGTCACGATGTCCAGCCCGGCCGCCTCCTGCTCGGCGATGATGCTTGCGACGGCATCGAGGTATTGCTCCCGGAACAGCGAATCGCCCAGCGCCGACTTGAACGAGCGCCCCTCCAGGCTGCGATCGAACCATAGCGGACGCGGATAGGAGCCGGTGACGGTGGTCGGCAGGATCATGTCGCGCGTGACCTTGAGCACGGTTGTTCCCTCCTCGGCCTCGTTGCCTGATGATAGAGCCCGCGAATGTCGAGTGGAAGGCGATGGCCCTCTGGAGGTATGGCGGGGCGCCTGCGCGGGAAGGAGACGGGGCGGACGTGACCCTGCAAGAGGATGAGGTGCACCTCTGGCTGATCGACCTCGATCAACCCGAGGAGCAACGCGCCACGCTTGGTGCCGCGCTGGATGCCGGCGAGCGCGCGCGGGCCGCTCGGTTCGTGCGGCGCCAGCACCAGGATCGCTTCACGGTGGGCCGCGGTGCCTTGCGCGTGCTGCTGGCATCCTACCTCGCGACGTCGCCCGAGACGCTGCGGCTCGTCTACGGGCCGCATGGCAAGCCCGGCCTTGCCGAGGGCGACGACGGCCTGCGGTTCAACCTGTCGCACTCCGATCGATGGGCAGTCCTGGGCGTGGCTCGCGGATCGGAGATCGGCGTCGACATCGAGGCTGCTCGCGACATGGTGGATATGGCTGCGGTCGCCAGGAGAACGTTCTCCGCACGCGAGAACCGAGCGCTTGCCGCCTTGCCTGCCGATGCGTACCGGCGCGGATTCTATGCGTGCTGGACGCGCAAAGAGGCTCTGGTCAAGGCGGCAGGCGTCGGCTTCGCCTTCGAGCTCGACTGGTTCGAGGTCGATGTCGATCCGGCGCTCCACCGGCTCCATGTCGAGATCGGCGGTGCCCCGGCAATCGCCGGCCACTACGCCCTGTGGTGCCTCGAGCCCGTCGACGGTTTCCCCGCGGCGGTGGCGCTCAGGGGAAGTCGAACGGGACCGTGCTCCCGTCATCGACGACTCGCCGTCCATGCCTTCAGCCCGCCATCGTGAGCCCGGCCAGACTCTCTGCGCAACAGACGAAACAAGATCGCCGCCTCACGGAGCGAGGAGGAAACCGCGCGGCGGTATGAGTGGCACCGACGCGTGGGAGGGGAGATGCAGTTCCAGGTCGGATCCATCAACAGGCCTAACGAGAGCCGGAGCGGCGGCGAGGGGCGGCGCGAGCCGAGCACGCTGCTCGAAATGCTGCGGCATCGGGCGAGCCTTGATGGCCTGCGCTCCGCCTTCGTCTTCTCGAGCTTTGGGCACGACGATGCTGCCGAGGAGATGACGCTGAGCTTCGGCGAACTCGAACGGCGAGCCTGCGCCGTGGCAGCCGCGCTCCAGGAGCATTGCGCCAAGGGGGACCGGACCCTGCTCCTGTGCCCGCCCGGGTTGGACTATGTCGTCGCATTTTATGGTTGTGTGATGGCCGGCGTCGTCGCCGTGCCCGCCTACCCACCGCGCAATTCCCGCCACATGGATCGGCTGTCGACGATCGCTGCCGATGCCGGGGCGGTCGCGGTCCTGACCACATCCAGCTTGCTCGGGCGCCTGCAGGGCTGGGTCGCCGAGAATCCCCTGGCGCCGGCTCTGATCGCGGTCGATGCGGTCGATCCCGGGCGTGCGGGCGGCTGGCGCATGCCGGACGTCGACGGAGACGATCTAGTCTTCCTTCAATACACCTCGGGGACAACCGGGGCGCCCAAGGGCGTGATGGTGCAGAACCGGCAGCTCATGGAGAACGTCGCCCGCATTGTCGGCCTGGCCGAGGTCGACGAGCGCTCGATCGTCTCGCTTTGGCTGCCGCCCTACCACGACATGGGCTTGGTCGACGGTCTCGTCCTTGGCATCTTCGCCGGCAGCCTTGCCGTGCTGATGGCGCCGCTCGCTTTCCTGCAGCGTCCGGTGCGATGGCTGAAGACCATGTCACGCTGGCGGGCGACGCACACGATTGCACCCAATTTCGCATTCCAGATGTGCGTCGAGCAGACGACGGAGATCGATCTGCCCGAGATCGATCTCGGCGCGCTGCGCCTGGCCTACTGCGGCGCCGAAGTCGTTCGCCCGGAGACACTCGAGGCGTTCGCGATGAAGTTCGCCGGCTGCGGCTTCCAGGTGGATCGTTTTCGCCCGGCCTATGGATTGGCCGAGATCGTGGTCCTGGCCTGCGCATCGACGGAGAATGCGCCTCCACTTCTTGTCGACGTGAAGGCGCTGCAGGCCGGGCAGCTCTTGGTCCGTGGCCCCGGTGAGCCAGGAGTCGCCCGGATCGCGTCGTGCGGCCGAGTGATGCCTGGCCATGCCTTGCGTATCGTCGATCCGCAGTCCCTTCGTGGGCGGGCAGCCGGAAAGATCGGGGAGATCTGGCTGTCGGGCCCCAGCGTCGCACTCGGATACTGGCGCCAGCCGGAGGCTACGCAGGAGACGTTCGAGGCGGTGATCGCCAGCGACCGAAACCGCAGGTATCTGCGTACGGGCGACCTCGGGGCCGTTGTCGATGGCCAACTCTACGTTCTCGGCCGCATCAAGGAGATGGTGATCGTGCGCGGCCGCAATCACTATGCGACCGACCTGGAACGCACTGCTTCGTTGAGTCATCCCGCCCTGGGAGCGGACCGGACGGTCGCATTCGCGGTCGAGGAGAAAGGGGCGGAGCGACTCGTTCTGGTGCACGAGCTGGGGCGCCAGGCCCTGCGCAGCCTCGATGCCCCACGGCTCGCCGCGGTGGTGAGGCAGGCCATTCGTCGGGATCACGAGATCGATGTCGACGCAATCGTGTTCGTGAAGCCGGCTGCCCTGCCGCGCACCAGCTCGGGCAAGCTGCAGCGCGCCAAGGCGCGCGATCTCTACCTGGCCGGCGTCCTGGCACCGGTCGCCGACTGGCGGGCTTCGCATAGAGCGCTCCCGAATGGCCGCCGACGGGACATCTCGACGGTGGAGGTCGAGACCTGGATCCGGACACGGCTCGCGGAGGCCATAGGCGTGGTACCGGGCGAGATTGCGCGCGACCAGGGATTGGCCGACATCGGGCTGGATTCCCTCGCGGCCGCGCGCCTTGCTGCTCAGGCGGCGGAGGCGTTCGGGATGTCGCTCGATGCGAGCGAGCTGTACGATTATCCGACCGTCGCCGCACTTGCCTGCCATATCGCCGGCCGAGGTTCGGAACACGTCGCCGCGCGACCGGCGCACAGCGCCATCGCCCTCTCCGCCATCGCCTCCTCCGCCATCGCGGTCGTCGGCATGGCTTGCCGTTTCCCGGGCGCCTCCGATCCCGAGAGCTTCTGGAGCCTCCTCGAGCAGGGCAGGGAAGCGATTTCGGAGATTCCGGCCGAACGGTTCGATCTGGCTGAGTGGTACGATCCGGATCCCTCGGCGACGGGCAAGATCTATACGCGACGGGCCGGGCTGGTCGAAGGCATCGAGGGATTCGATGCGGAGTTCTTCCGGATTTCGCCGATCGAGGCGATGGGTATGGATCCGCAGCAGCGCCTCATGCTCGAGGTCGCGGTCGAAGCCGTGGAGCGGGCCGGCATGCCGATCGACGGGCTGCGCGGCAGTCGCGCCGGGGTCTATGTCGGGGCCGGGCCGAGCCGCCCCGTCGCCAAGCCACACGTTCCCGACGCAGCGGCGATCGACGCCCATACCGCCACCGGCTCCGCCCTCAGCGTCATCGCCGGGCGCGTGGCCTATGCGCTCGGCCTCGAGGGGCCGGCAATGGTCGTCGACACCGCCTGTTCCTCCTCGCTGGTGGCGATCGACCAGGCCTGCGACGCGTTGCGGCTCGGCAAGACGGACCTCGCGCTCGCCGGCGGCGTCAACACGTTGCTCGATGCCGAGGGCATGGTGGCGACTTGCCGCGCGCGCATGCTGTCACCTGACGGTCGCTGCAAGACCTTCGACGCGCGGGCCGATGGCTATGTGCGCGGCGAAGGATGCGGGGTGGTGGTGCTCAAGCGGCTCGTGGATGCCGAGCGCGACGGCGACCGCATCTGGGCGGTGATTCGCGGCTCGGCGGTGAACCAGGACGGCGCGAGCGCAGGCCTGACGGTGCCGAACGGCCCGGCCCAGCAGCGGGTGATTGCCGAGGCGCTGGAAAGATCTGGCCTGCTTCCCATCGATGTCGACTATCTCGAGGCGCACGGCACCGGCACCAGACTCGGAGATCCGATCGAGGTTCGCGCGGCAGCGGCAGCCTATGGCGTCGACCGAGACGCGGCGCGGCCCCTGCTCATCGGATCAGTGAAGACCAACATCGGTCACCTCGAGGCTGCGGCCGGCGTTGCCGGCATCATCAAGACCATCCTGGCACTAAACCATGGCGTGATCCCGAGGCACCTCAACTTCGAGCAGCCAAGCCCGCACATCCCGTGGGAGAGCCTGCCGGTACGGGTCGTCGGCGAAGGCATGCGCTGGGCGACGCGCGAGGGCCGGCCGAGACGGGCGGGCGTGAGCTCGTTCGGCTTCTCCGGGACGAACGCCCACCTGATCATCGAGAGCTACGGCAAGTTGCGGGTCTCCAGCGACGCGCCGCCCTCTCCTCCGGAGAGGGGAGAGGGACAGCTCCACCGGCTGCTACCGCTCTCGGCCAAGAACGGCAGAGCCCTGCGCGACGCTGCGAGGCGAATGGTGTGCTGGCTCGAGGACAACGACACCGCCGATCTCGCCGATCTCGCTTACACCGCTGGCATCGGACGCAGTCATTTCGGCGAGCGGGCGGGGCTCGTCTTCGGCGAACGGAACGACCTCGTGCAGACTCTCGTCGCGCTCGCCGATGGAAGATCGTTACGCACAGCGGTGCGCGGATCGGCGCTGGAAGCCCCGCGCATCGGCTTCCTGTTCACGGGACAAGGCAGTCAATGGCAGGGCATGGGCCGCGTCCTGTACGAGACCGAGCCGGTGTTCCGCGACGTTATCGATCGCTGCGACAATCTGGTCCGCCGCGAGCGCGGAGCGTCGCTCCTGGCAGTTCTGTCGGACCGCCCGGAGGCTGCGGGCACGATCGACGACACTGCGTGGACGCAGCCTTGCCTCTTCGCCTTCCAGGCGGCTCTTGTCGAGCTCTGCCGCCGTGCCGGGGTCAAGCCGACCGTCGTCATGGGACATAGCATCGGTGAGCTCGCGGCTTGCTACGCGGCGGGCGTATTCGATCTCGAGGAGGGCCTGCGGCTCGCCCTGGCTCGGGGCACGCTCATGGGAGCGCTCCCCGCCGGCGGCGCGATGGCGGCGGTGTTCGCACCGGCCGAGCAGGTCGCAGCGGCGTTGACGGCGTTCGCCACCCTTTCGCTGGCGGCCGACAATGGCACGCACCAGGTGGTGAGCGGTCCTGATGCCGACCTGCTGGGCCTGACGCGGCAGTTCTCTGCCGCGGGCGTACGCGTCGAACCTCTCGCAGTGAGCCATGCTTTTCATTCGGCGCTGATGGACCCGATGCTGGATGCGCTCGAGCAAGCCGCTGCCGGCCTTGCCGCACGGGCGCCGGTTCTGCCCCTCGTCAGCAACGTAACGGGTGAGGTTCTGGAGCCGACCGATGTTCCGGACGCCGCGTACTGGCGAGCCCATGCCCGTCGGCCGGTGCGGTTTGCGCGAGGGCTGGCCGCGCTCGACAGGTTGGGCGTCGATGTCCTGCTCGAGATCGGTCCGCGGCCGGTGCTGACGCCGCTCGCCACTTCCGCCTGGCCAGGCGGTAGGCCGCCCAGGAGCATCTCCCTAGTGAGGTGGAGGCGACCGGATTCCGAGAGCCTCGCGCTGGCGCTTGCAGAGCTCTATGTCTCGGGCGTCACGATCGACTTCGACGCCTTGAACGGCGGCGAGCCGCGCACCAGGCTCTCCATCCCGACTTATCCTTTCCAGCGCCCCGATCGCGGAAGCGCGGTCTCCTTCCACACGGTGGCGAATTCGCAATCGACAGGATCGACTGGCGAGCTGATTGGACGCTGCATCTCGAATGCCCTGCGGATCGCCGAGGCCGGCGTGCCGCACGACAAGCCGCTCGGCGAGCTCGGGCTCGATTCTCTGCTCGCCATGGAGATCCTCGGTACGCTCGAGAGCCGGTTCGGGGTCCGGTTGCCGCCAGCCGCGATTGGCAGTCGGTCGACGATCGCCTCGCTGGCCGGCGAGGTCGATGCCCGGGTCGGGAAGACGACAGGGACGGCCCGCAAGATCGCCTCCGTCGAGCGAATGCGGGCGGATGCCGAGCTTGGTGACGAGGTCGCGCCTCCGACGGCCTGCGAGGAGGCCGCTCCGAGCCTGCGCCATGTGCTGCTCACGGGCGCCACAGGGTATCTCGGGCGAGCCCTGCTCGAGCGGCTGTTGGCGGCAAGCCCGGCCACGGTCTACTGTCTGGTGCGGGGAAGCGCGACCCTGGCCGACCTCGCGCAGGACGAGCGGGTCGTGCTCGTCGAGGGCGATCTCACCTTGCCGCGCTTCGGCCTCGAGCCGGCGCACTACGACGGCCTGGCACAGCGCATCGATTGCGTCGTCCATGCCGCCGCCCGCGTCAACTGGCTGTTGAGCTACGACGATCTAGCGCCATTGAATGTCGGCGGCACGCGCGAGGTGCTGCGCTTCGCCGCGCGCGGACGATCCAAGCAAGTCCATGTCGTCTCCACGCTCGGTGTGTTTCCGGCCGGTCTGGCCGAAGGCCAGGGCGTCGCCCTCGAGAGTGCCGTGCCGCAACCGAACGCAAATCGCTTCGAGAACGCCTACGCCCAGAGCAAGTGCGTCGCCGAGATGATGTGCGCCGAGGCGCGCCGGCGCGGTTTGGACGTATCGATCCATCGCATGGACTTCCTGACCAGCCCTGCCGGCAGCGGCACGATGCCTTGGCGTTTCATAGTTCCGCGCACCATTGCCGCGGCGGTCGAGCTGGGTTGCCTGCCGGACATTCCCGTCCTGTTCGATTTCCTGCCGGTCGACGCTGCGGCCGCGGCGATCGTCGCGCTGGCGACAATGCCCGGTACCCGAGTTGAGGTCTCTCACCTTCTGAACAGCGAGCCCATGAGCTTTCGGACGGTGCGCGAAGTCCTGGTCGGCCGAGGCTTGGCCGTCCAACTCGTGCCCTACGACGCGTGGATCGAATGCATCGCCTCGTCGGCCACGGGTAGCCTCTACCCGTTCCTCGCCTTTCTGCGCGACGTCGCGCCCTTCATCGCCGGATACGGAGATTTCAAGGTCGACGACACGCAAACCCGCGCTCTGCTCGCCGCGAGAGCCCCCGAACTGCTGGCCGGCATGCTGGGTCCGCGGGAGATCTGCGGCAGGATCGTCGACAGCCTCGTACGCGAGAATCGAATCGCCGCTCCGACGATGCAGTCGCAGGCGGCCTTTTGGGGCACGGACATCGAGGGAGCGGTCGCGCGCGAATATGCGCAAGCTTCCCTGGGTTGGCACCGTGTCCCGGAGCACAATGTTACCCCGCTGGCGGGCGGCGGGCTGGCGCTGGTGTCGTGGCACCGGCCTCTTACTGGCCAGGATGGCGCCCCACTACCGTTTGCGATGCCTGTCTCGACGGCCGTCGCGGCGAACGACGTGCGCCGTATCACGATTGCGGGCGCCGCCTACGACGCTGCGCAATTAATGGCGCACCGCCTGGATATATCGCCCGGCTGCGTCCTCGTCGCGGCGCTCATGGCCTCGTTCTGGCGCATTCAGAATGCGCCGGCATTCGCGGCTCGGTCTTATCGCCTGGCGACGACGATGTCGGCGAGCGCGCTGCTCGGATTGGGGGATGGCTTCGAGGTTCGGGAGATCGAGCTGTCGGCTCGAGGTACGTTGCCTTCCCTGGTCGGCCGGCTGGGTGAATCGCCGCTGTCGTCGCTCGACCAGCCGGTCGACCTTCTGATCGTATGCCGGCAGGCACATGCCGATGGCGCCGCGGGCGGTCCCGCGGCTCACCCCGTATCGCCGTCGGTACCTATCGTCGAGATCGCCTGGGGGACAGAGTCGGCGACCATCGACTACTCGATGCGGATGGCGATCACCGGCAGACCGGTCGGCGCGGCCATTCTGTCGGCGCTGGCACCCATCCTGTGCTGCGGCGGCCGCGCGCTCGAAACGCCGCTGTCCGACCTGCCGCTGGTCGATCCGGGCGATCGGCGAGCGGATACCGTCTGCGCTGGGATGCCGGCCGGCGGTACGAGCGAGCCTCTACCCGTCCTCGAGGCAGTTCTTCGGCAAGCCGATGCGACGCCCGGCGCCGTCGCGGTCGAGTGGGAGGGGGGCCGGCTGACGTACGCAGGGTTGACGGCCCGAATCTCGAGCATCGCGGCATTGCTGGTCGCCCGAGGCGCGACCGTGGGCCGCCCTGTGGCTGTTTGCCTGGACCGTACGCCTGACCTGATCGCCGCCATGCTGGCCTGCCATTGGGTCGGTGCGCCCTACGTGCCGCTCGACCTTCACGATCCGCTTGCCCGCCGCTGGGAGCGCATCGACCAGGCCGGCGCCACCTTGGTCGTGACGGATGGTGCAAGTGACCTCGATGCGACCGGGACGGCCGTCGTCTCCCTGCACGACCTCGAGCGTAACCCGCCGCTGGACCCGCCGGGGCCCATTGCGACGGGCAGTCTCGCCTATATCATCTTTACCTCGGGCTCGACCGGTCGTCCCAAGGGCGTGGAAATCGGCCAGCATGCGCTCGCCAACCTCTTGCGGGCGATGCGGCAGCTCGTCGACCTCACAGCCGGGGAGGCGCTGCTCGCGGTCACCACGCCGACCTTCGACATAGCGACTCTCGAGCTTTTCCTCCCCCTCACGGTCGGCGGGAGGGTCGTGCTCGCCGACCGCGAAGCGGCACACGACGGACGCCGGCTCGCGGCGTTGCTGGAGCGGCACGACATTTCCATACTGCAGGCCACTCCCGCGACATGGCAGTTGATGCTCGACGGCGGGTGGGCCGGCCGCCCGGGCCTCAGAGCTCTGTGCGGTGGAGAGGCGCTGACGCCGCGACTCGCGAAGCAGCTCGAAGGGCGGGTGGCGGCTCTGTGGAACGTCTACGGCCCGACTGAAGCGACGATCTGGGCCACGGCTCAGCCGGTCGATGCCGCCCTGATCGAGGCGAACTGGAATCGTCCGGCATTGCCGCTCGGCATGCCGCTGCCCGGCATGGAAGTCGCAATTCTGGATGACCGCAATCGGCCGGTTCCAGATGCAGTCCCGGGCGAGTTGTGCCTCGGCGGCGTCGGGCTGGCCGAAGGCTATTGCAACGCCCCCGAGCTGACTGCGGTCAAGTTCAAGACCGTTCGAGGCCTCGATGGCATCGCAGCACGACTCTACCGCACCGGTGACCTGGCTTACCGGGAAAAGGGAGCCTTGCACTTCATCGGACGGCGCGACAGCCAGATCAAGCTTCGCGGTTACCGGATCGAGCTGGCCGAGATCGAGATGCAGATCTGCTCGCTGCCCGGGATCGCCCAGGCTGCGGTGGCGCTACAGCACGACCGGGACGGCACTGCCATGCTGGTAGCCTATGTGGTAGCGACCGCGACGGCGATCGAGGCAATCGAGACGCGGACGCTGCGCGGCTCGCTCGAAGCGCGATTGCCCGCCGTCATGGTTCCGGCCCGCTTCGTTCGGCTCGCGCAGCTGCCGCTCAATACGAGCGGAAAGATCGACCGGCGGGCGTTGCCTTGGCCGGTCGCCGATGCCGAGGCGGACCGACCGTGGGCGCCTCCGCGCAGCGAGACCGAGCGGCGTCTGTGTGAAATTTGGAAGGACCTGCTGAACCTTGATGCCGTGGGAATTCACGACAGCTTCTTTGAGCTGCAGGGCCATTCGCTGGTGGCCGGCCGAATGTTCGCGCGGATATCGGAGGAGCTAGCCATATCGCTTCCGGTGCGCACCCTGTCGCAGGCGCAGACGGTCGCGCAGCTGGCCGCAGTCGTCGACGCCGTGATCGCGGGCGAGCCGGCCGACGCGAGTTCGCACGACCGGCTGCGACGGCTGCGTGACGATGCGGTGCTGGCTCCGTCCGTCCGGCCGTCGCACACTTCGGCTTCGAGCGGCGCGGGTGTGCTGTTGACAGGCGCGACCGGGTTCTTGGGCCGCCACCTGCTGCTCGAGCTGCTTTCAACCACCGACGCGCCGATCCATTGCCTGATGCGCATCGGTGCCTCACTCGACGCGGCAAGGCGGCGCCTCGTCGAGGCACTCGCGGCAACGGGCAGGTGGCGCGACTCCTGGTCGAGTCGCCTCTCGATCGAGCCTGGCGATCTCAAAGCCGACGGGCTGGGGCTTTGCGAGTCGCGCTCGGAGCGCCTGCAACGCGAGATCGGCACGATCTACCATTCGGCCGCTCACGTGAGCTTCACCCTTCCTTATCGCAATCTCGCTCCGGCCAACGTCCGGGCGACCGCCCGGCTGCTGGAACTCGCCTGCCGGGGCCCGGCGAAGCGCTTTCATCACGTGTCGACTCTCTCTGTGTTCGACCAGCCCGGCTTGTTCGACGGGCGGGTGATCGACGAGGCTGCCGTTCCCGAGCTTGTCGACGAGCCGTTGACAGGTTACGCGGCGAGCAAATGGGTCGCCGAGCAGCTTGTGCTGGCTGCGCGTGACCGCGGGTTGCAAGCCACGATACATCGTCCCGGCACGATCTCGGGCGATACGAGGACCGGCGCCTGGCCGGCCGGCGAGGTCGTTCCCGCATTCATCAAGGGATGCGTTCAGCTCGGCGCCTTGCCGGATCTCCCGGCCGGGCTCGCACTGACCCCCGTCGATACCGTGGCACGCGCCATCGTGTGCGCCAGCCGGGCGATGTCGAGCCGTTCGATCTTACACCCCGTTGCCGGGGAGGCGCTTTCGCTCCAGAAGATGGGCGGATGGCTGCACGATCTCGGCTTTGACCTGGAAAAGCTGCCGTACGACACGTGGCGAGCGAGGCTGGGCGAGGCGTTGAGGCGTGGCGACGACAACGCCCTCGGTGCGCACGCCTCGGTGTTTCTCGACGAGTCTGCCGCGGTCAGAGGTTTGACGATTCCCGAGCTGCTCGCGCCGGGCCGCAGGCCGCGCTACCGGAACGACACTGCCGCAGCGCTGTTGGGAGACGATTCGCTCGGCGGATGCGGCGTCGATCGTGCGCTGTTCGAGAAGTATGTGAGACATTGGCAGCGAGATAGTCATCTCGCCGCCGTGCCCGCCTGAGGGCGATCGCACGAGGCGACGGAATATGATGGGAGAACTGTCCTCCGGATCGAGGCTTGGCGCTCTACTGATCTTCGAGGTCGTGGAGCAAGGAATCGGTGACCGCCTCTTCGGCAATCGATATCTGGTGTCGTTCCATCGCAGCCGTCAACGATGCGTCCCATGCTGCAGCGACAGGCGTGCCGCCGAGTGTCGCGTGATGGGCCTGGGGCGTCCCGATAGCCATGAGATAGTCCGCTGCGCCGAGCCGCCACGGCAACGCCCCATGGTCGCGCAGGACCGTGTTGGCGATGGTCACGCCGGGCCAGTCGAAGTCGCCGTGATAGAGGAGGCGGGCGCCGGCGCGGGCGAGCTGCGTCAGGAGGATTCGTTGCGCGGCCGCCGGCATGCCATCGGTGCAGACCAGAGGGCGGCACCTTGCGCCGAGGCGATCTGCGGCGATGGCGACCAGGTTGGGATTCTCGCAGACGTGGATGTCCTGACCTTCGACCCGCCAGCGCCGAGCGGTGCGCATGAGGGCGCGCAGGGAAAGAAACGATGGCTCGCCAAGCGTCCGGTGGTCGTCGCCATCCTCCGTCGCAAGGTTCAGGAACAGGGCAGGGCGCGCCAGCTCGTTGACCAGGACGCCCGCTGCCGCCCAGATGTCTCGCGCCCGTTCGGCTGTCGTTGGCGGCCCGACCTCATCCGTCGGCGCGACGCTGCGGCGCTGCACGGCGAGGACGAGAGTCGCCACGGGCTGACCGTCGTCGAGAGCGTGGGCATCGCCAAGCGTTTCGGCCGCCAGGTGCGATCGGGCCTGTCCGTTGGCCGGCAAGCGCTGCAGCACCTCTTCGGTTTGCCGGCACAGCCGTGTGGCCGCCGTCGGATCTTGCCGCGCCAGGCGCTTCAGCAGGCCGAGGCTGGCCGGCAACCGCAGCAGTGCGGCGAGCCCAGGATGGCGGCAATCCGCGATCAGGTCTGCCCATTGCACCTGCAAACGCCGACGAGAGGCCGCCAAGTCGAGGATCGGTCCGTCCAGTCGCTCCAGCGCATCGCGCAAGGAGGCGGCGATGCCGGCGCGCTGCAGCGAGGCATCGATCATGCGGACGTCGATCCCGACAGAGCTGGAAAGCCGCTGCGGGCGGCCGCTCAGCGAGGCCAGGGCCGCGTGCTCCAGGGCGTCGAGGCCGGCGATCCGGACGTGCTCGACAGGCTGGCCTGGCATCGCACGCTCGAAGCGCCGCCGCAGGCGCAGTCGCAGCGGGGCGAGGTGATTGCCGCCGAGCAGGCGCTGCAGCCGTGAATCGCCGGCGTCGCTCATGCCGGCGCATACCGGCGATCGGGGTCGGCTTCGAGGGTCCTCGCCTTGCCGTCCCAGCTCCAGCGCGAGACGAAGACGGCGTCGATGCCTTCGCGCCGCTGCAGCTGGCAGATCGCCACGCCCGGCAGCTCGGCGTAGCAGCCCCATTCGCGCTCGCTGGTGATGACGAAATCGAGGTCGAACTCGCGGATCAGCGCCATGCAATGGGCGCGCGCGGCGTCGTCGATGCCGGCGAAGGCCTCGTCGAGCAGCATGAGGCGTGGCGCCAGGGCATGGGCGCCCTGGCTGTAGAAGCTTGCCACGGCCGCGAACAGCGGCACCGTGAGCCCGAGTGCCCGCTCGCCGCTGGAAGCAGGGCCCGACAGCTTGCGCCAGCTGCCATCCTGCCAGCGTTCGACGCGGAATCGGTGCCAGCGCCGGTAGTCGAGCGCGGCGGCGAGCTGATCGAGCAGGCTGCCGCCTTTGCCGCCGATAGCCTCGGAGCGCTCGCGCTCGGCGGCGATGCATTGCTGCAGCATCGCGCCGACGACGCTGCGATCCTCGGCCGACCACAGGTCGGCGCTGGTGTTGAGCAGGCGCTTGCGCGCCGCCTCGAGCCCGACGGGTGCCCCTTCGTCCTCGCCGAGCGTTTGCCAAATCAGGCGGAAGCGCACGCCGGTGCTGGTCGGGCGCCTGTGCAGCTCCTTGTTGATCGCGTCGCGCTGGCGCTCCGCTCCCTGCAGCAGGCGCTGGATCTCGGATGCGATCTCCGCCTGCAGGTGGTTCTCCAGGATGGCGCGTTCCTTGGCCGTGAGCAGCTCGCTGCGCTGCGCGATCTCCTCTGCCAGCAGGGCGGCAAGCCGATCGGGGCGCTCGGGCCGATTCTGGTAGACGATGTGGACCACGAATCCCCAGTCACCATGATCTGCGATCGTCTGGTGCGCGAGCGCGCTCAGGGCGCGCTGCAGCTCGGCGAATCCTTCGTTCGCCTGGCGCTGCACGCGGGTCCAGCTGTCGTCGTCGTCCGCGAGCGCGGCGAGCGCCTGCTCGGCGCGCCGCGCCAGGGTGAGCGCGGGGTCGATGGTCCACGGCGCGGCCTGATCGGGCAGCTCCATCTGCGGCAGCGCCGCCGCGAGCAGCCCCGTGGCCACGAACCGCTGCCAGCTCGACACCGCGAGGGAACGCTGACCGGTGCGCTGCTGCAGCAGTGCCTCCGCGGCATCTGCCTTTTCCCTGGCGACGGCGTGCGCTGCACCGGCAGCGTGCAGGGCCGCATTGGCACGCCGCAAGGCGGCATCGCAGCCATTCATATCGAGCCGCGCGTCGGCCAGCCGCCGCTGCAGCGCCTCGACCTCGGCACCGACCGCCTCGCGCAGCGCCTCGAAGCGAGCGACCGCTTCCTCGGCTTCGCTGCGGGCGATGGCGAGGCGGAGTTCCGCGCGACCGAGGTCCGCGCGAGCCTCCTCCTCGCGGCGTTGCCGCCGCTGCAGCTCGGGCACCGCAAGCCGCAGCTCGTGGCTCGCCTGCACGAGCTGCACCAGCGCATCGCGATAGTGGTCGAGCGCGATCTCGACGGGACGAAGGCCTGCCAGCTCCGGGGGCAGGCGCAGGTCGGCGGCGTCCTGGGCCAGCTGTTGGCGCGCGGCGCGCAGGGTCGCCTCGGCCTCGCGGCATCGATCGTCGGCCTCGGCGAATCTCTCCCGGGCACGCAGGAACTCCGCGGCACGGTTGGCTGCGACGAGATGGGCGTGCTTGAGGTCGTCGTCGGCTGGCGCGCGCCGCCATTCCTCGTCGGCGCGGCGGCGATCGTCGGCGAGCTGCACGGCCAGATCCTGCACCAGCGCCAGATCGCGCGCGAGCAGGGCAAGGCCATCGGCGATCTCGGCGAGCCGACGTGCCCGCGCCGCGGCTCGCGCCGCGTGGCCGATATAGGCCGCAGCGGGCTTCCCCCAGGCGCCGGCCAAGGCAGCGAGGCGGAAGCGGCCATCGGGCGAGACCCAGGCCTCGGCCTCGGATGGATCGTCGGGCGAGCAGACGATGCTCGACAGCACCTGCTCTATGACGCTGGCCGTCAAAGGGCTGCCGGTAGGCATGGACACCCTCAGCCAGTCGGCGAGCGACGCGGGTTGCCGGCCGCGCGCCTGCAGCCGGGTGTCGTGCAGGACTGCCTCGCCGGCGGCGCTCCGGAGGTGGCCGTCCGGCGAGACCCAGGCATCGAGCAGGCCGGAGGCTTCGAGCGCCGCCTCGAGCCCGGCGCGCTCGGGCGCCGTCACATGATCGCGGAAGTCGACGAGCTGCCAGAGCGGCGCACCCGCGCGAGCGCTGCGTGTGTCCGGTCCGCGGGTGTGAGGCGGGGGCGGGCTCGCGTCGACGCCCGCTTCGAGACGGGCGCGCTCGTCCTCGAGAGCCGCGATCTCGCGTTCGAGGTCCTGCCGCCGGCTCGCGAGCTCGGCATGGCGCTCGGCCAGCCGCTCGGCAGCCAGTTGCTGGGCGACCTGCAGGGCCTGTCGCGCCGGATTGTCGCCCGTCGGGCCGCCCACCCAGTCAGCCAGCGCCTCGAGGGAGGCCATTGCCGAATCCGGATCGACCGGCAGGATGCGCAATCCTTCCAGGTGACGTTGCCAGCGCTCGACGAGGATGAGTCCGGCGCGCTCTACCTCGGCATCCGCGTCGCGCCGTCGCGCCTCCGCCCCATCGGTGTCCAGCTGCCGCTCGTCGCGCTGGATGCGACTCTGCGTGTGCCAGGCTTCGGCCTTGTCTGCTTCGGCATGACGCTCGCGGAGCAACCCGATCTGCTCGCGACGGCTGGCGACGACCGTGCGCAGCTCGCGGTCGGCGACGTCGAAGCCCGGCGAGTCGAGGTCGACCAGGGCGGCATGATCGAAGTCCGCAAGCGGGTTCGCCGCATGAGCGACGGCAATGCCGGCGGCATCGGCGTACCTTGCCGCCTCGAGACGCAGCCGCGACCACGCCTGCTCGGCGCGCTCGGCCCGCTGCGCGGCGCGACCGGTATCGTCGACGCTGGCGGACAAGCGCTGCCCGGCTTCGCGCATCGCCGCGTCCGCCGTGCCCGAGGAGTCGTGCCGTGCCTTTGCGTCCTTCTCCGCCTGGTCGAGACGGCTCGCGTCCTGCATCGTCGGGTGAAGCTGCAGGGCTTCGTGGCGCGCCCGCGCGCCGGCAAGGTCGATCTCCGCCTGGTCGCGGGCCGACCGGGCGCCTGCTTCCTCCTGCGTCGTCGTATCGAGATGGACTTGCGCTTCGCTGCGCGCCCGGCTGGCGTTGTCGAAATCCGTCTGGGCCTGGCGGAGAACGCGCGCCTGGCGGCGGCTTTGCGTGCCGGCATAGGCCCGATAGCGCTGCTCGAACCGGTCGATGGCTTGTCCCAGCGATTGGAACTCCTCGAGCTGGCGGCGATCCTCTTCCAGCTGGCCGAGCGCCTGGGCGACGTCGGCCAGCAGCTTCGGGGCGAGCGGCGGCAAGGCCTCGGTCAGCGCGTTGGAGAGAGCGGTCTCATCGGGCTTGCGCGAGAGCTGCGGCTGGCGAAGCTGGATCAGCGTGTCCATCAGCGCTTCGTAGCGTCTGGTGCCGAGATGCAGCAGCCGCTCGTCCACGGCGCGACGGTAGTCCTTGGCCGCATCGAAGACCTGGCCGCGTCCCTCGAGAAGCTCGCGCAGCCGTTCCCTGGTCAGCACCACGCGCTGTGGGCTGGTCAGCCAGATGTCGCTGTTGATGCGCGTCGGGCGGTCGCTGTCCTCGATGATGAAGAACCAGCTGTCGACCTGCGGCCGGCTGGCCGTCGCCGACAGCCCGGCACCCAGGGTGAGGTAGTGGGCGGTGCCGTCTGCGGTGCGACGGCCGAGCTCGATCCAGGCATAGCCGATGCGCCTGGGATAGCTGTTCATCAGCAGGTTCCAGGCCATCCGCTTGCTGCCGTCGCCGTCCGGCTCGATGCGCGACGGCTTGAGCTGGGCGTCGAGCAGGAAAGGCAGGGTAAGCGACAGCACCTTCGACTTGCCTGTCCCGTTGTTACCGCGCAGCAGCAGATGGCCGTCGCGAAACCAGAACTCCTCGCTGTCGAAGTGAAACAGCTCGACCAGGCCCAGGCGAAGTGGCTGCCAGCGTTCCCGCGACGGGGTCGGCAGGTCGGGCTTCGGCGACGCCCACTCGAGCAGGGCGGCGCCGTCGTTCATGGCAGCCCCGTGCGCGCGTCGCGGATCTCGGCCTCGCCGAGGGCAAAGCGGAACAGAGCAGGGCGCGGCCGCACGAAGCCGGAACGCCGCTCGACAAGCTGCAGCTTCTCGAGGCGATCGAGGGCGAGGAAGGCGAGCTCGCGCTCGCCGCCGGGCTCGCGGGCCGACTTGCGCCAATAGCGGCCGAAGCGCTCCTTCGCGTCGCCGAGGAAAGCCACGACATCCTGCTCGTTCACGTCGAAAGAGGGGTCGGGGGCAGATGTGCCGGGCTTCCGGCGCTGACGCTCGCGCGTCGCGAGGAATTCCGCGACCAGCAGGGTGGCATGCGCCTCGGTTCCCTCGGCCGGCATCGCGACATCGGTGAGCGAGCCCGTCTCGTCGGCCAGGGCTACGCCCTCCGCCCGCTGCTCGGCGACGAGCCCGGTGGCTTCGCAGAGGCGGGATGCCATGGCACCGCGCTGATTGACGAAATAGCCGCGTGACTCCGGCTCGAGCTGGTCGAGATAGATCACGGGATCGTCGAGAAGCCGCCGGGCAAGGGCATGGCGCAGCGCCGAGCGACGGCCTTCGTCGCTGTCGGCCACATGCTCGTCGACCAGAGAATGCAATCTCTGCTCGAGCGATCGGGGCGCCTGCTCGGGCGCCCAGGTAGACGGACCGCGTACCGCCGCCAGCAGCCCGGCCAGCAGCCTCCGCTGCACGTCGTAGAGCGCATCCGCCTGATCGCCGGCCTGGATGAAGGCTTCTTCGTCGCCGGCGACGCGTTGCAGCACGCCGAGCCCCAGCAGCGTGCGGCAAACGGCAACCAGCTCGCGGCGCGCATGCTGCGTCTCGAGGGTGAAGGTGAAGCCGAGCGAGGCAAGCGCCGGGTCGGTGGCCAGCTCCGGCAACTTCTCGCCCAGCAGTCGCAAGGTGATCTGCGGATCGGCCCGTTCGAGCACCGCGCAGGCGAGGCACAGCAGCACGTAGCGGCGACGATCGTAGCCCGGCAGACCACGGGTCTCGTCGTCGAGGGTGGCAGGCCTCTTGTAGAGGCGCGCTCCGTCGCGCTCGATCTGCAAGGCCCAGGCGGTCTCGCGGGCGAACCAGTCGCGGAGGCCTTCCGACTGGCGTCGGACGGCAGCGAATTCCTCGTGTGCCGGGCTCATCAACGGGGTCATCAGCAAGGCCCGCACGGCGCCGCGGATTTCCTCGCGCTGGAAGCGCCGCTGCTGCTCCCCGATAGCGCGGCTGTCGGGGGCGCGATCGGGCGTCACCGCGCGTCCCCGGTCGGCGTGATGGTGATGACGTGGTCGCGACCGGCGAAGACGCCGTCGGACGTGGCGATCTCGGCGCGCGAATCGGCTGCGAGGGGCGCCAGCCGGACATGCAGCGTCCCGTCGCCCGTCAGCCGGTCGACCGGCGCATCTGGCCCGGCCTGCTCGGTCAACGCCTCGCCGAGCAGCCCGAGGAACAGGCCGAAGGCATGCTTGTCGAGGCCGCTGAGCTGCGAAAGCCTCGCCGGCTGGCCGGTGGCAAGGCGCCGGCGAGCCGCTTCGACCTGACGCGCCTCCTCGACGAGATGTCGCGCCAGGCGGGCGCGGTCGCCGCTGCGATCCTTGACGCGCGGCAACGGCCCGCGCGCTGCCGCTTCGCCGTACTCGCGCAGGCGTGGATGAATCCGGAGCGGCGGCGCGTCGGCCCACGACGTGCTGGCCGGTACGTCGGTGTTGACCTCGGCTTCGGCCTCGAACAGGAAATGGCGGGACGGGTTGAGCGCGAACGCGGCACGCGCGAGGCGATGCGCCTCGCCGTCGTCGCTGCAGGCGGCAAACCAGGCCGCGAGCACACGAAAATCCGCCGAGCGGTCGCTGCGACCGCTGCGCCGCTCGTTGAGGGCGGCAATGGCTGCCAGGAGCTGCGGGATTGCCGAGCGGGCACGCGCCCGCAGCAGCTGGCACGCGCCCGCAGCAGCTCGGCCTGGGGCGGTTCGTGGCCGGTGCTGAGGAACCAGCCGCGCAAGCCCTTCCACCGCTCCTGCCAGGCCTGCCGATAGCCCTGCCGCGCATCCGCCTGCTCGCGCGGATCGCCCGGCGCGGCATCGCGCGCCTCGCGCTCGGCGACCTGGGCCAGCAGGGCGTCGATGTGCGGCTCGAGGTCGACGATGCAGCGGGCGATGGCATTGGACCGGCGGACAAGATCGCCGATGAAGCGCTCCAGATAGTCGATCAGCCGCCGCTTGTAGCTGGCAACCGCCGTCGCCTCGGCCTGCTGCAGCTCGATGCTGCGCGCCACGCTCGCCATGAAGGCCTGGGCATTCTCCGCCAGGCTCTCGAACACGCGCACCAGGTCGCGCAGGATCGCGTGGGTCTTGGCGACGTCCGGCTCGGGCTCGGAAACCAGGGCCTGAAGCGCCTGGAGGCGGCTGGCGATGTCCTCGAGCGCTACCGTCTGCAGCTCCGCGCGGCGTTGCAACGTTTGCACGAACACGGTCAGCGCCGATTCCACGGCCTCGCCGCCGTGCGACAGCCGGTAAAGGAAGCGGGCGCGGTAGAAGTCGCTGAGCGTGGAGACGCGGGCGGTGTCGGGATGCGATTCGAGGTTGCCCCACGCCGTGAGCTGGGCCAGAGCGGCCGTCACGTCCTCGATGCGCGGCTGGGTCCCGCCTGGCGTGCTTCCCCAGTCGGCATCGGCCAGGACCTCGTCGGGCCGGAGCTGCAGGCGATACTGCCGCTTCGCGGCCGCGAACACGTCCATGATGCAGCGATAGAGCGCAGCCTTTTCCGCGCTCAGATGGCGAAACAGCTCGGCCGATTCGTTCGTGATCTGCATGCCGTGCATCTTGGCGAGTCGTGCTCGGTTTTCTCTTTGTTCTCGAGGTTCGTCAAGGAGGGCTGGAACAAAATCCAGCTTCAAGAACGAAGCTGATCGCGCTGCCGCGAATTGTAGCGGGTCAAACCTTGTGCACGGGGCCGGGATATTGGGCGACAATGCTGTCCGAAGTGAGAAGCGTAACGCCTTCGACTTGAGCCTGCGCGATCAGCAAGCGATCGAAGGGGTCCTTGTGGATTGGCGGCAGGCCCAGTGTTGCAACCGCGTGCTCACTGGTGATCGCAAGCTCGCGCCAGCCGCCGTCGGTGAGGCCGCGGCGCAATCGGCGCGGCTCTACTCGGAAGTCCTCACGACCGAGCTCGCACTTGATCGCGATCTCCCACATGCTAGCCGCGCTGAACCATAGCTCCGAGACGGGATTCTCGAGAAGCTGACGTGAACTGGCAGACAGGCGCTCAGGTTGGCTCGCCGACCACAGCACGAGATGCGTATCCACCAGCAGGATCAAGCGCCTGCACCAAAGCGACGCTTGATTTCGTCTTCGCCCATGCGATCGAAATCATCGGGCACGGCAATTTCTCCGGCCATGAATCCCAGGCGCGGTGATCCTGCCGTCTCCTCGGCATCGAGCGGAAGAACCTTGACGAGCGGCTTCCCGGCCTTCGCGATGATGAAGCCTTCCCCTTTGGCCGCCCGCTCGATCAATCGGGATAGATGGGTCTTGGCTTCGTGAATGTTGACGGTTCGCATGCGGGCCCTCTTGGACCAAGTCTATTAAACTTAGTCTACTGGAGGCAAGAGGGAAGGTCGCACCGATGGGCGGAGACGAGGGGTTTGACAAGGTCCTGCATCTGCTATTCCGATGGCTGTATGAGATGGCGCATGCTCTACCATACATGGCAGCCGTGACCGCGGTGGAGGATGCTGTGGCAGAGTGTGAACTGATACCCCGCGCATGCTCGACTGGGTAGGCTACGATGATGCGATCCTTCGACCCTCGGGTCGCCATACTCTTGGCCGCATCGAGCGTGACCATCATGGCCGGCGCGGTCGTCGCGCCCGCCCTGCCGGCAATGCGGGAACATTTCTCGGGCTTGCCGAACGCGAACGTGCTGGTCCTGCTGGTGATGACCCTTCCGGGGCTGGTGATCGCCGTCGCGGCACCCTTCATGGGGCTGTTTGCCGACCGCTTCGGGCGCACGAGGGACCTGGTGTTCGGACTCGCCCTCTTCGTCGTGGCGGGGGCGTCCGGCTACGCCCTGGAGTCGCTGCACGCCATCCTGGTCAGCCGGGCGCTGGTCGGCCTCGCGGTTGCCTGCGTCATGACAGCCGCCACGGCTCTCCTGGTCGACCTGACGGAAGGTATGGCGCGCAACATCGTCATCGGGCAGCAGATCGCGGCCACCGGCCTGGGCGGGCTGATCTTTCCGCTGCTGGCCGGTGTCCTGGCGCACTACGACTGGCGAGCCGCCTTCCTGGCCTATCTCCTGCCGGTGGTCCTCGTTCCCCTGGCGTGGGCCGGCGTGCGGGACGTCATCAAGCCGTCGCGCGCGGTGCCTTCGTCGCTCGCGGAGTTCCCGGTGGGGCGGGGCCTGGCGACCTACGCGCTGGCCGTCCTGGGCATGATCGCCCTCTACGCCGTTCCGTTGCAGATCCCGTATGTTCTCGCCGGCATGGGCAACGCTTCGCCTGTGATGAGCGGTTTAGAGATCGGCATTGCGAGCCTGTCGGCGGCGGTATGCTCCCTGCTGTTCGGCAAGTTGCGCTCATGGTGCTCGCCCATGGCCCTGGTGGCCATCTCGTTCGGTGCCATGGCCGCCGGCTACGTCATCGTTTCCCAGGCGTCCGACATCATGACGGCCACGATCGGCCTGGTGGTGGCTGGTGTGGGCTTCGGGATCAACCTGCCCAACCTCACCAGCTGGCTTCAGGAGACCATGCCGTTCGGCTTGCGCGGCCGAGCGGCCGGCGGTCTCACCAGTGCCGTGTCACTGGGACAGTTCGTCTCGACTTTCTTCTATGGCGCCATCGGCCCGGAGCGCGCCGGCGCCACCGCCTTCCTGTTCGCAGCCGGCCTCTGCGCTATCGTCGTCGCGATTGCAGCGCTGTCGCTGGCGGCCCGCAGGGCGGTGGCCACGCCATGAGGGTGGTGAAGCCTGCGGTGCCCGAAGCAAGGTGCGGCAGAGGGCTCGAACGCGACAGGTAACTTGACTTTTGTTGCGGTTCTTCTGACGACGGCCGTCATATCGCCAATGGAAAGCCGGCCGGGTCGTCCTTCCACGGATTGAAGACGGCTGCGCCGCTGTGTTGCACGTCCTTGGTATTGCGCGTCACGAGGAACAGCGCGTGCTCGAGCGCCGTGGCCGCCAGAAGAGTGTCGATCACTGACGGAGGACGACCTGTCATGCGTTGCGTCGAACCGGAAATCTCGCCCCACCGGCGTACGATCGCATCGTCAACCGACAGGATGCGCCCGGCAAACCGTGCCTCCAGGGCATCACGCGCGGCGACATAGCGCGACCGTCCGGGATGATCGACGGCCAGATTGTGAATTCCCTTATCGTACTCGCCGAAGGTCAGAATGCTCAAGTACAGGCTTGCTTCCGATTGACCGGCAGCCCAGTTCTTGACGTTGGGGGCTCCGTTCGGATTGCCAAGTGCAGCGATAACGTTGGTATCGAGGAGCCAGCCCCTCACAGCTCGATGTCTCGTCCGATATCCTCGGTGCGCGACGTATCGAGCTCATGAAGGTGAAGTCCCTGAAGAAATTCCACCAAGGGAAGGCTGTCGCGACTCGGAGGCGTCAATCGCTCGAAATCCTCGACGCTCATGACGACCACGGCGTCTCTGCCGCGCACGCTCACTCCCTGAGGCCCCTCGGCCCGAGCACGCCGGACAACCTCGCTGAAGCGCGCCTTTGCATCTTCGAGCTTCCAGGGGCGGTCGAAGGGCTTGAATCGTCGAGGCCGTCTTCCGCCAAGAGAGCCCAGTGGCATGAAGGTCTCCACCTGACTAGTTGGTCAGATTGCTTGGTATAGTGATTCTGTTACGCGATGCCAAGGTCGCAGGCGTCGGAGCCTCACCGCGGCGCCACGTCGAGCCTGACCGCAATGCCCTCAAGACCCTCGGCGGGTGCCGGATAACGGTCCATGACCAGCGGATCGTGCCCCGGGATGATGTGCTGGGGCGACTCGGCCAGCGCGCGCAGCTTGTCGTAACCCTCGACCATGTCGCCGATGTGGAAGGCGGTGGGAAAGACGCGACCTTTCTCCATGTGCTCGTAGTAGTGGCTGCAGTCGGAGGCGAGCACCAGCCACCCGCGCGCGGTCGCCACGCGCACGCATTGCAGGCCGGCCGTGTGACCGCCGATGTGATGCACGCTTATGCCCGGCGCGAGCTCGGCCGATCCGAGGTGGAAGCTCACGCGATTCTTGAACACCAGCTTCACCATGCCGACGACGTCGTCGACCTCGTAGCCGTGATTGAAGCGGCCGTGGCGCATGTAGCGGCCGGTGGCATAGCTCATCTCGGTGTCCTGGAGATGGAACTGCGCCGCCGGGAAGTCGAAGAACGTGCCGACATGGTCGTAGTGCATGTGGGTGATGATGACGTCCCTTACCGTGGCCGCATCGACCCCGAGCAGCGCCAGGCCCTCGCGCGGCGTGCGCAGGAAGGTGCGTTTGCGCTGCCCGGCGACGGCTTCGCTGAAGCCGGTGTCGACGACGAAGCAGCGCTCGGCGTCGCGCACCAGCCAGACGAAGTAATCCATCGGCATCGGCCCGTCGTGCGGGTCGCCGCCGATGAAGTTGGCGCTGCGCGTCGCCGGTCGGGTCGCATACTTGATGGCGTAGACTTCGTAAGCAGGTATGGCTGGCCCTGTCTCGAGATGAAGCAATCTTCAGGCTCTTCCGGATCGGGAGCGTCCCCGCTGGCTCATCGTCATGAGCGAGCGGGACGCTCGCGATCCGGAAGACGATGAGCTCATCGCCTGGTCCGGCGCGAAGGCGCGGAACGCCGCATCGACGATCTGCTCGATGAAGGCATCGGTGATCGGGTCGCCTGAGACCACCTTGCGGTAGTAGAGCGGCCCATACATCGCATCGAGGAAGAGGTCGGGATCGGTACTGGGGGCGAGCTCGCCGCCCTCGATTGCCTGTCGCGCGAGGCGGCGGGTCTGGGCGCGCCGTGGCCGGGCGATCTGCTCGGTGTAGGCGTGGCCGAGCGACGGATCGATCTGCTTGGCGCCGATCAGGGCGAGAATCGCCTGGCCCTGCCTGCCGTCGAGCAGGCGCCGGGTCGCCGAGAGCTGGCGCCGGAAACGGTCGCGGAAGCGGCTGACGCGCGGGCCGTCGGCGATCGGCGCCATGCGGGCGGCGACGCAGTCGAGCGCCAGAGCGGCACGGTTGGGCCACCACCGATAGAGCGTGGTCTTGGCGACGCCGGCGCGCGCCGCGACCGCTTCCATCGTGACGGCTGGCAGGCCGCCTTCGGACAGAAGCTCGGCGGTGGCCGCCAGGATCTTGTCCTGTGCCTCGGCGCTGCGCGGCCGTCCGCGACGTGCAATGTCCCTGGGCTTCCCCGGCTCGGTCCGCATCCGCTGCCGCCGCTAGTCGATCGACGACCTGAGGACGCGGACCTCCTGCCGGAGTGGTGTCCACGGGGTGCGCCACCCCTGGCGCACCCCCAGCGCCCGGATCATCCCTTGTCCGCCGCCATCACCTCGTCGACCGCGGCTGGATCGACCTTGATCTTCACGCCGGCGCGCTCGACCTGGAGCTTCATCGGCGAGCGGCTGTCGAGATCGTCCCAGCCGCGGTTGCGCGCCTCGTTCATCTCCTCGAGCACGAGGTTGCAGAGCCGCATCGGCACGCCGAGCTCGCGGCCGAGCCCGACCGCCAGCGAGACGTCCTTGTGGGCGAGCTTGAGCGCGAAATCGGGCGGCGAGTACTTGTCGATCAGGAACTGCAGCTGCAGGCGATCGAAGGTGCGCCGCCGGCCCATCGCGCCCTGGCGCACCGCCTTCCACAGCGCCAGCGGCTCCATGCCGGCCTTGACGCCCATGGTGAAGACCTCGGCGAGCGCCGTCTGGATGGCGTAGCCCGCCATGTTGTGAACCAGCTTGGCGACCGTCGAGCTGCCGATCGGGCCGATATAGGCCGCCTGGTCGCCGATCGCGTCGAGCACCTTCTTGTGCTTGTCGTAGACTGCCTTGTCGCCGCCGACCCAGATGGCGAGCTTGCCGGTCTCGGCACCCTTGGGGCCGCCCGACACCGGCGCGTCGAAGCCGAACGCCCCCTTCTCGGCGAGGGCCGCGTTGACGCGCCGCATCATCGCCTGGCTGTTGGTCGAGAGATCGAAGTACGCCTTGCCGGCGCTGATGCCCTCGAGCAGCCCGTCCTTGCCGAACACCACCTTCTCGACGTCGGGCGGGCCGGGCAGGCTGGTGAAGATCACGTCGCACTGCTCGGCGATCGCCTTGGGCGAATCGGCCCAGTCGGCGCCGCGCTCGAGATGTGCCTTGGCCGACTCGCGGCGGATGTCGTGCACGACGAGCTTGTACTGGGACTTCTGCAGGTTGGCAGCCATGAAGGCCCCCATGGTGCCGAGCCCGATGAATCCGATCTTCATGGTGGCTTATCCCTTCGCCTTGTCGAGCGCCGCGAACTCCTCCATGGCCGCGCGCACCGCGGCGACGGCGGTCGGCACGCCGGCATAGATGCCGACATGCAGGAAGATCTCCTTCAGCTCCTCGCGCGTCAGCCCGTTGTTGATGCCCATGCGGATGTGCGACTTGAGCTCCTCGGTGCGGCCGAGCGCGGTCAGCACCGAGATGGTGATGATGCTGCGCGTGGCGCGCTCCAGGCCGGGCCGCGCCCACACCGCGGCGAAGCAATGCTCGAACAGGTACTGGCGGAGGTCACGCGTCATCTCGTGCTGCGCGGCCTGCTCCATCGCCGCCTCGGCGACCTTGGGCCCGCGCATCTCGAACCACACCTCCTTGCCCTTCTTGAAGCCCTCGTTCTCGTCGAAGCTGTGTTTGGTCAAGGCACTGTCCTTTTCTGCTGAAGCCCGATGGCTGGCGCGGGAGGCGAGGGAGGCCAGGGGAAGGGGCCGTGACGGCGCAGGTCCGAGGCGACGGCTGGTGGCCGGACATCCCGACTCTTCGTGTTTCCTTCCCGAGGCCGCCGGTTCGAGCCGACGCTTGGAAAAGACATTAACCATACGCTACGTAGCGTTTCAATCGAGTTCCCGGCAACGCAGCTATGCTCTGCGTCGCTGGAGCGGATTGCCAAAGGCAGCGGCGATAATCGGCTTTGCCGGATGGTCCTCGTCGAACCAAGTGGTAGCAATGCGGACCACGAAGCGATCCGGATCGAGGGGAAGATTGGCAATGCCAACCGCCTCTGCCCGATTCGCCAAGAGCGTGTGGAGTGCCGCCCGGTGGTAGACGTAAAGCGCCCCGTATTTGATGCAGGTGTCCTCTGGCGCGAACCTCGCAGTCGCGAGGCCGCGCACCGTCGACCCGGCGGCAACGGCTTCAGGCGAGAGCAGCAGGATCTCTTCGAGCGGTGCTCAGCGGCAGGTAGCCGACCGGCTTGGATGGACCCACGTCATCCAGGCTTCGCAGTATTGCCTGCCGCTCGTTGTTGGTGAGAGCGGGGGCCTTGGCCACCTGCCGCCCTCACCAAATGCATCTACGCCTGCTGCATCGCCTTCGCCCGCCTGGGCAGCTTCCAGCCCGGCCGGATGAAGTGGCAGGTGTAGCCGTTGGGATAGCGCTCCAGGTAGTCCTGGTGCTCGGGCTCGGCCAGCCAGAAGTCGCCGGCGGGGGCGAGCTCGGTCACCACCTTGCCGGGCCACAGGCCAGACTCGTTCACGTCGGCGATGGTGTCCTTGGCGACCTGCTTCTGCTCGGGGCTGGTGTAGTAGATGCCCGAGCGGTAGCTGGTGCCCCAGTCGTTGCCCTGGCGGTTCATCGTCGTCGGGTCGTGGATCTGGAAGAAGAACTCGAGCAGCTGGCGGAAGCTGATCTTGGCCGGGTCGAAGATGATCTCGATGCCCTCGGCGTGGCTGCCGTGGTTGCGATAGGTCGCGTTCCTGACGTCGCCGCCGGTGTAGCCGACGCGGGTCGAGATCACGCCGGGGAGCTTGCGGATCAGGTCCTGCATGCCCCAGAAGCAGCCGCCGGCCAGCACTGCACGTTCGTTGCTCATCGTACGTCCTCCACCTGGTCGAGATAGGCGCCATAGCCTTCCTTCTCCATGTCGTCGCGATGGACGAAGCGGAGCGAGGCCGAGTTGATGCAATAGCGCAGGCCGCCGCGATCGACCGGCCCGTCCTCGAAGACATGGCCGAGATGGCTGTCGCCGTGCTTGGAGCGCACCTCGACGCGGATCATGCCGTGCGTGGCGTCGTGCAGCTCCTTGACGTTTGCCGGCTCGATCGGCTTGGTGAAGGAGGGCCAGCCACAGCCCGATTCGTACTTGTCGGCAGAAGCGAACAGCGGCTCGCCCGACACGACGTCGACGTAGATGCCGGGTTCCTTGTTGTGCAGGAGCGCGCCGGTGCCGGGATACTCGGTGCCGCTCTGCTGGGTGACGCGGAACTGCTCGCGCGTGAGCTTTGCCAGCGCCTCGGGGGTTTTCCGGTAGGTCTGCATCATTCCTCCTGCAGCCAGTCTGCCACCGGAAGGCATATAGGTGAAACCGGCTTCTGCGCCAGCCCTGCTCATTTGCGGCCGAGCTGGCGCAGGAAGCGCTGTACCCACTCCGGGCCGGACCGCCGGGTCGTCCGGCGCGGTCGGGTGCGGCGCCAGGCCATCAGCAGGGCGAGCGGGAACCAGTCGTCGGCCTCGTCCTGCAGGCCGCGCGCCGCCAGCGAGACCTTGGGGACCGGAAGCGGCGTGACGCCCTCCTGGGTCGGTCCCGCGCACAGCTCGGGCGGGGAGGAGACGAGATACTCGCGGCAGATCAATGGCCGCTCCTGGTGAATCGAGCAGCTTTCGTCCTCGAGGAAAGGGCAGGGCATGGCGAGCGCGAAGTAGGCAACCGACAGCTCGCGGTCGCTGCGCCCCCGGCGCTGATCGAGACCGGCGCCCGTGATCGCCGTCTCGGCGGCGGCGAAGCGCGCCTGCAGCGCCTCGCAGCGCGCCGCGGGCATCGCGTCGACCACGCGCAAGAGGCGTTCGCCCTCGCTCAGAGACACTGGCACGAGCTGGCGGCAGCAGGCGCCGCAGCCTTTGCGGCAGGACACGGTCCTGCCGGCCTCGGCCGCCGCAACCACGGCATTCACCAGCCCCTGCAGGGCCGGCACGACCTCGGCTGCCTCGACCGGGCCGCTCGGTACGGTGATCGGGTGGGCAATGCGCAGATCGCCGACTGTGAGGCGCAAAGTGGCAGTGGAATGGGCCATTTCGGCCATATTCTGTCGGGGTCCCCGTTCTGGACGAAACCGTCGCGCGCACGCTACAAGGCCGGCATGCAAAGCGTCAGCGATATCCGCCGCACATTCCTAGAGTACTTCCGCGCAAACGGCCACGAGGTCGTGGCCTCGAGCCCGCTCGTGCCGCGCAACGATCCGACGCTGATGTTCACCAACGCCGGCATGGTGCAGTTCAAGAACGTCTTCACGGGCCTCGAGAAGCGACCCTACAGCACGGCCGCGACCTCGCAGAAATGCGTGCGCGCCGGCGGCAAGCACAACGACCTCGAGAATGTCGGCTACACCGCGCGCCATCACACCTTCTTCGAGATGCTGGGCAACTTCTCGTTCGGCGACTATTTCAAGGAGCGCGCGATCGAGCTTGCCTGGAACCTGCTGACCCGGGATCTCGGCCTGCCGCGCGACAAGCTCTTGGTCACGGTGTTCCATACCGACGACGAGGCGGCGGGTCACTGGAAGAAGATTGCGGGCCTCTCCGACGACAAGATCATCCGCATCCCGACCTCGGACAATTTCTGGGCGATGGGCGACACCGGCCCCTGCGGCCCGTGCTCGGAGATCTTCTTCGACCATGGCGACCACATCCCGGGCGGCCCGCCGGGCAGCCCCGACCAGGATGGCGACCGCTTCATCGAGATCTGGAACCTGGTCTTCATGCAGTTCGAGCAGGTGACCAGGGAGGAGCGCGTCAACCTGCCCAAGCCGTCGATCGACACCGGCATGGGGCTGGAGCGCATCGCCGCTGTCCTGCAGGGCAAGCATAACAACTACGACATCGACCTGTTCCGGACCTTGATCGAGGCAGTGGCACACGAGACCGGCGTCGATCCCGACGGGCCGCAAGCGGCCTCGCACAAGGTGATCGCCGACCACCTGCGCACGACGTCGTTCCTGATCGCCGACGGCGTGCTGCCGTCGAACGAGGGTCGCGGCTACGTGCTGCGCCGCATCATGCGCCGCGCCATGCGCCATGCCCATCTTCTGGGCGCGCGCGATCCCGTGGTCTACAAGCTGGTCCCGGTGCTGGCAAAGGAGATGGGCGATGCCTATCCCGAGCTGGTGCGGGCGCAGCCGCTGATCACCGAGACGCTGAAGCTCGAGGAAGGCCGCTTCAAGAAGACGCTGGGCACAGGCCTCAAGCTGCTCGACGACGAGACGAAGGACCTGGGCACCGGCGGCGTGCTGAAGGGCGACGTCGCCTTCAAGCTCTACGACACGTTCGGTTTTCCGCTCGACCTGACGCAGGACGTGCTGCGGGCGCGTGACATCACGGTCGATACGGCGGGTTTCGAGACGGCGATGGACGAGCAGCGCGCCAAGGCACGCGCGGCGTGGGCCGGCTCGGGCGAGACCGCCGACCAGGCGATCTGGTTCGACGTCCGCCAGAAGGCCGGCGCCACCGAGTTCCTGGGCTACGACACCGAGCGCGCCGAGGGCCAGATCAGGGCAATTGTCGTCGACGGCCGGGAGGTGGCGTCGCTGAAGGCCGGCCAGACCGGCTGGATCGTCGCCAACCAGACGCCGTTCTATGCCGAGTCGGGCGGCCAGCAGGGTGACACCGGCCGCCTCGTCGGCGCCGGCGGCGAGGCGACGGTCAGCGACGTGCAGAAGCGGGTCGGCGACCTGCATGCTCATCACGCCACGGTCGAGAAGGGCGAGCTCAAGGTCGGCGACGATCTGGTCATGGCCATCGACCCGATCCGCCGCGCCCAGCTGCGCGCCCATCATTCGGCCACTCACCTTCTGCACGAGGCGCTGCGCCGTCATCTCGGCGAGCACGTCACGCAGAAGGGCTCGCTGGTGGCGCCCGACCGGCTGCGCTTCGACATCAGCCACACCAAGGCGATCTCGCTCGATGAGCTGCGCCGGGTCGAGGACGAGGTCAACGAGCGCATCCGCCATAACTCGGCCGTCGACACTCGCCTGATGACGCCGGAGGAGGCGATCGCGGCCGGCGCCATGGCGCTGTTCGGCGAGAAGTACGGCGAGGAAGTGCGCGTCCTGTCGATGGGCGGCGAGGATGGCAAGAAGTACTCCGTCGAGCTGTGCGGCGGCACGCATGCGCTGCGCACCGGCGATATCGGCCTGTTCAAGATCATCGGCGAGGGCGCGGTGGCGGCGGGTGTCCGCCGCATCGAGGCGCTGGCCGGGGCTGCGGCCGAGGAGCATGTGCGCGAGCAGGTGCGGCTGCTGGGCGAGGCGGCATCGATCCTGAAGGTCCGGCCGGAGGACCTGCCGGCGCGACTGTCTGCGCTCGTCGACGGCCAGCGTCGGGTCGAGCGCGAGCTTGCCGAGGCGCGCCGCGCGCTCGCCCTGGCAGGCAGTGGCTCGTCGGGCGTCCAGGCGGCCGACGAGGTGCGCGACATCGGCGGCGTCAAGCTGATCGGCCGCGTGCTGAACGGCGTGCCAGGCAAGGACCTCAAGGGCATGGCCGACGAGTTCAAGAAGAAGCTCGGCTCGGGCGTGGTCGCCCTGATCGGCGTCGAGGACGGCAAGGCCTCGGCGGTGGTCGGCGTGACCGACGATCTGTCGAAGAACCTGAGCGCCGTCGAGCTGGTGAAGGCGGGTGTCGCGGCGCTGGGCGGCAAGGGCGGCGGCGGCCGGCCCGACATGGCGCAGGGCGGCGGCCCCGATGCCTCCAAGGCCAATCAGGCGTTGCAGGCGATCGAGGCAGCGCTGGCCGGCGCGAAGTGAGGCGGCGCGCTGCCCTCTCGGCGCTGGCCCTGGCCGTCTCGGCGCTGGCCGGCGCCTGCGCATCCGAGCAGGCTCCCGCGGACAACAAGGGCGCCGAGCAGAAGGCCAAGGACGAGGCGCAGTGCCGTGCCCAGGTCCGCTCGGTCGCTCAAAGCGAGCGCAACATCGAGGACCAGCGCCGCGCGGTGTTCGAGGGCGAGCGCGAGCGCTTCGGCCAGCAGGACCTCTACAACACCATGGCCAACCAGGGTTACAAGCGGAACGTCGACCAGCTTACCGCCCGCTGCATGGCAGCACGCGGCTGGGGATCCAGGAACAAGACCCTCTGGGAACGCCTGGGGCTGTAGGCCCATCTCCGCCCCAGCTCCGGTTGTTGTCCCCGTTCCGCCGCTGCCGAGCGGACACTTTTGTCATGGTCCTCGCCCGATGAGCATTTGCATATGACCAAATTACCCCGTCATCCCGACCGGCGCCGAGCGCAGCGAGGCATAGTGGAGGAACCTTTCTTGTTGCAGCGACAGCAAGAAAGGTCCCTCGACTGCGCCGCCCTCCGGGCGCCTTCGCTCGGGATGACGGGGGGCATATGCTGATGCACAGGCCCCATAACGGAGAGGCACATGACATGTGTCGTGGCAGCGCCGCTGGGGAAGTGTCGCCGTCATGCGGCGACTGGTTCATGGGCCATGACTCATGACCCCACCGTCCGCGAAGACCCGGAGACCCCAGCGGAACTGGGAAGGAGGAAGAGAAGCAAGCGCGCCACGAACTCCACGATCACCCCCGCCAGCACCAGAACGAAGGCGTTGACCGGCATGGCGTAGGTCTGGCTGGGCAGGGCTGCCATGGACTGGGCGAGAAAGAGCCCGATGAATCCTACGGTGACGATCTCGATCACGAATCCCTGCTCGAAGCCGATCCTGCGCCAGAGGCCGAGCGCCGTTGCCGCGCCGAGGTGGAGCAGCCCGACCAGCAGCACGACGCCGAAGGGCGGGCCGGGAAATAGCGTCGGCGTGGTCGCGAGATAGATCGCCTTCTCGAGGTAGATGCGCATCACCTCGACCGGGTCGTCGAGCCAGCGCGACAGGTAGAGGCGCCACATCACGCGGAAATATTCGGGCGAGCAGAAGACGATGTCGGGATCGACCTGCTGGGCGACCTCGCGACCATAGTCGTCGTCGTAGCGGATATCCCACTTGTTCTCGATGGTGCCCAGCCCGAGATAGAGCGTGTGCGAGAGGCCGTGCGTGGCCAGCCTCTGCGCCGGCTGCATGTCGAAGGTGGCGTCGCGCGCCATCACCACCCACTTCGCCGACGAGAAGGCGGCGAGCACCAGAACGCCCATGACGGCGTACCCCGCGATCCGGCGCGCCGTGCGAGGCGGGTACAGGGCGAGCGCGCTGGCCGCGAGTAGGCTCAGGACGAAACCCATCAGCCCCATCGATTCGCGGATCAGCGTGGCGAGCGCGAGGAGCGCCACGCCGGCCATGATCCAGGCGGCACCGCTGCGACGCGACAGAAGCCCCCTGTCGCGAGCGATCAGCGCGATCGGCAGCACCGCGCAAAGGCTGACCACGCCGATGAAGCTCCAGTGCGGCGAGGTGCCCATCCAGCCGAGATACTCGGGCGGTCCCAGCACCAGCAGCACGATCGCGGTAGCGTAGGCGCGCAGCGCGAACAGCAGGCCGGCCAGCCCGACCAGCCCGGCGGCATCGATCAGCGTGTTGAGGCGGGCGACGTCGGGCAGGGTGGCGCGGCGGCCGACCGACATCGACCACAGGTCGAGCAGGAAGGCATGACCGGGATCGTCGGCGATGGCGCGCTCCGACAGCGGCACCAGCTTGCCGTCCTCGCACAAGGCCAGCCAGACGCCGCGCTGCATCGCGCAATCGGTCGTGTCGAGCCAGAGATTGGTGGCCAGCCAGTCCGACGGCATGATGTCGGCCAGGTAGCCGTAGCGCTCGGCCGCGTCGAACATCGTGACGAACGGTTGCCACACGAACAGGGCCACGCAGGCGACGAACGCCAGCCAACGCAGGGTGGTCGGAAGGTTCATCGGATCGCGGTGCTGCGGATCCCGGCCTTGGCCGAGAGCGCGCTACGACATTGCGTGCTCCTGGCGAAGAGGCTGCCCCGCTTTGCTTGCATCGACATTCGGCGGGCGAACATATCGGCCCTTGACGGCCGAACGCAATGCAGCGCAGCCTCCCTGGCCTGTCGACATGGTGCTGCCTTGCGTCCTGTCATCCGTGCAATTATGGGCTTCGCTTTCCTGCCGGTGGCGGCCTGTAGCTCGACCGAGACTCTGGATAGTCGCTTGCGCGAGATGGCGGGCACCAGCGAGCGCGACCTGCTGGGCGGCATGGGGCGCATCCCCGACAACACATTCCAACTCACCGAGGACACGAGGATCCTGCAGTGGCGTTGGGATACGTCCTACATCAGTCCCGGCATCGCGCCGATCTACTATCGGCCTTGGGGCGGCTGGGGATGGGGTTGGGGCGGCGGCTGGGGCGGCATGCCGCCGACCCTCGTCCGCCAGGGGTGCATCGTCGAATGGACCGTGACCAACGGCGCCACGAAGGCCTATCGCTGGCAAGGCAATGGATGCTCGTCCATTTCGATCGTCGCCACGCCGCCGCCCTGACGATCGCTCCGAACGTCGGCCGAGCGTCTATCCCAGGAAGGTGCCTTCGGGATCCCCGTTCAACAGGACGCGCCCGACTGTCTCGAAATGCGCCTCGCGCGCCTGGATCTGCTGCGACAGCGTATGCAGGTCGCGATAGCGGCGCTCGAAGGGCGTGCCGATGAAGATCGCCGACGTGCCGGCCGCCTTGTAGACCCAGTTCGTCGTCTTCTCCGCCATGTGAATGGCCTGGGTGCAGCCCAACCTGAGGCGTGCCCGATCGCTGGTGCCGATCGGCTCGACGTCGTCGGCGTGCTCCCAGATATCCTGCAGGATCTCGGTCAGGTAGGCACGTGCCGACCCGATGTCAGCCTCGCGGCGGGCCAGGTCGGACTGAACGACCGGGCTATCGGCCAGGCGGCCGAGGTAGCGTGGTGTCTTCTCGAGCGCCAGCTCGATGAAAGCGTCCAGCATGGCGCGAGCCAGGCCGAGCGCCACAGCGGCCACGCCGACGGCGTAGAGGCCCTGCGTCGTGAAGGCATAGAGCGGTCCGCGATCGCGCCGCAGCGTCGGATCCTCGCGCGTGCCGCTGAAGGGCTCGGGCACGAACACGTCCTTGACCGCATAGCCCTCCGAGGCAGTGCCGCGCATGCCGAGTGTGTTCCAGTCGTGAATCGGCACGGTGCGGCTCTTGGGCATCAGCAGGGTTCGCACGGTCGGCCGGCCGAACCGGTTGAGGCGCAGCGAGCCGTCGGGCTCGACCACCATGGCGTGGGCGCCAATCCAGTTGGCCTGCCGGTAGCCCGACGAGAAATGCCATTCGCCGGTAATCCGGTAGCCTCCCGGTGCCGCGATGGCGCGGTGTTGGTTGGGCGGACCCCAGGAGATCAGCCCGCGAGGGTCGCCATAGATCTCGCGCGCTGCCTCGAGCGAGATGAACGGTGCGATCAGGGCCGAGCTGTTGGCAACGAACATGTTCCAGCCGACCGAGCCGTCGTAGCGCGCGATCTCGGAGATCGCCCGGAAATAGACCCACGGCTCCACCTCGTCGCCGCCGACCGAGCGCGGCAGCAGCATGCGGAACAGGCGGGACTCGTGCAGCCGACCGATCAGCGGCTCGGGAATGTCCTGCAGACGCTCGATCTCGTCGCCCGCCGCGGCGATCGCCGGCCCGATCTCGCGGGCGCGGGCGACGGGGTCGGGCCTATGGAGGGACGAGACGCCAATGTCGTTCATGCAACGCACTCCACTTCCGCCGCGAATTGGGCGCGCGGGCAGGGGGCGTTGTCAACGGGGCAAGGTAATGTGACAGCGTGCATTGGAGACCTCCCTGCGCGACGCGCGGGGAGGTGCCCCCGAAGGGGGCGGAGGGGTCAGGAGCCGCGGTCGAGGCGGCCGACTGTGTCCTTGCGACTATGACCTGCGTTCAACCGATTTGCGTGTCGCTCATGACCCCTCCGCCCCCTTCGGGGGCACCTCCCCAACGTAAGCGTTGGGGAGGACTCCGATCATGGGAGGAAAATGAATTGTCACTCCGCCGCGATGCGGAGCGTCTCCCCGTTGCGCCATTGGTGCAGCATCTCGGCCTGCTTGCGGCGGGCCTTCTCGACGCTGGCGTCCTTCACGTGCCCGTAGCCGCGGATCTCGTCGGGGAGTGAGGCGAGCTTGACGGCAAGCGGGTGGTTGGCGGGCGACAGACCGTTCAGCAGCTCGTCGACCAGGGTCTCGTACTCGCCGATCAGGGCGCGCTCGGTGCGCCGCTCGGCCGTGTAGCCGAACAGGTCGAAAGCCGTGCCGCGCAGTCCCTTGAGCTTCGCCAGGAGCCTGAATGCCGGCATCATCCAGGGCCCGAATGCCTGCTTCACCAGGCGGCCGGTCTTGGGATCGCGGCTGGCGAGCAGTGGCGGGGCGAGGTGGAACCTGATCGTGTAGTCGCCCTCGAACTGGCGGTCGATCGCCGCCTGGAATGCCGGATCGGCGTACAGACGCGCCACCTCGTACTCGTCCTTGTAGGCCAGCAGCTTGGCGTAGTTGCGCGCGACGGCGAGGGCGAGCCCGGCCTCGCCGGTCTTCTGCTCGGTCGCGCGCACCTTGTCGACCAGGGCGCGATAGCGCTCGGCCAGCGCCACGTCCTGGTACTTCGTCAGGTGCTCGATGCGCGCCGCGACGAGCTCGTCCAGCGACCTCGACGGCCGGGCGAACGCCACTACCTTGTCGTCGGCCGGCGCCATCAGCTTCTCGACCGCGGCGCGATCGTGCGCGGCCCGGCGGCCCCAGCGGAAGGCATTGCGGTTCATGGCGACAGCCGCACCGTTCAGCTCGATAGCCTGCTCGATCGCGTCGTGGCCGAGCGGCACCAGGCCCTTCTGGTAGGCGTAGCCCAGCATGAACATGTTGGTCGCGATCGAATCGCCCATCAACGCCGTGGCGATCTCGGTCGCCTCGATGAACTCGCAGGCCTCGGCGCCCGCTGCCGCCTCGATCGACAGGCGGAGCGTGTTGGCCGGGAAGGCGAGATCGGGGTGGCGGGTGAACTCGCCGGTGATGGTCTGGTGCGTGTTGACGATGGCGCGCGACCGGCCGCCTTCTAGCCGAGCCAGGGCATCGGCGCTGGCGCTCACGACGAGGTCGCAGCCCAGCAGCAGGGACGCGCCGCCGGCGCCCAGACGCACTGCGTGCAGCGCCTCGGGATCGGCGCCGATCCGCACATGGCTGATCACGGCGCCGCCCTTCTGCGCCATGCCGAGCTGGTCGAGGACAGTGGCGCCCTTGCCCTCGATGTGGGCGGCCATGCCGAGGATCGCTCCGATGGTCACCACGCCGGTCCCACCGATGCCGGTGATCAGCAGGCCGTAGGGCTTGTCGGTGACCGTCGGCAGGACCGGCGCCGGCGGCAGGTCGGGCTCCCGCTGGGCGGCGACACTCTTCTTCTCGGCTTTGCCCTTGCGCACGCCGCCGCCTTCGATGGTGACGAAGCTCGGGCAGAAGCCGTTCACGCAGGAGAAGTCCTTGTTGCAGGACGACTGGTCGATTGCGCGCTTGGTGCCGAGCTCGGTCTCGACCGGCACGACCGAGAGGCAGTTCGACTGCACCGAGCAGTCGCCGCAGCCCTCGCAAACGGCCTGGTTGATGAAGGCGCGCCTGGCCGGGTCGGGGAAGGTGCCGCGCTTGCGGCGGCGGCGTTTCTCGGCGGCGCAGGTCTGGTCGTAGATCAGCACCGAGACGCCCTTCCACTCGCGAAGGCTGCGCTGCACATCGTCGAGCTCGCTGCGATGATGGAAAGTGACGCCGGGCGCCCATTCGGTGCCGACCGGGTACTTGTCCGGCTCGTCGCTCACCAGGGCGATGCGGCGCACGCCCTCGGCATGGACCTGCTGGCTGATCGTCCACGGCCGGACGTTGCCGTCGTGCGGCTGGCCGCCGGTCATGGCGACGGCGTCGTTGTAGAGAATCTTGTAGGTGATGTTGGCGTCGACGGCGGCGGCCTGGCGAACCGCGAGGTAGCCGGAGTGGAAATAGGTGCCGTCGCCCATGTTCTGGAACACGTGCGGCATGTCGCTGAAATGCCTGGCGCCGACCCACGGCGCGCCCTCGGCGCCCATGTGGGTGAACGTCTTGGTGTTGCGGTCCATGCCGATGGCGAGCGTGTGGCAGCCGATGCCGGCCATCGCCATCGAGCCTTCCGGCACCTTGGTCGAGCTGTTGTGCGGGCAGCCGGAGCAGAAGTAGGGGACCCGGGCAATCCCGGACTCGTTGCGGATCTGCCGGCCGGTGCGACGCTGCAGCGCCTCGAAGCGCTGCCTGGTGTGGGCACTGAAGGACTCGAGGCCGAAGCGGGCGACCAGCGCGATGGCGATCTCGTACGGCGTCAGCTCGCCGTCCGACTTCAGGAGCTTCTGGCCGCGCTCGTCGACCTTGCCGACGACGACCGGTCGGCGGTCGGCCGGAGCGTTGAACAGCGCATCCTTGAGCTGCGGCTCGATGATGGCGCGCTTCTCCTCGACCACCAGCACCTCGCGCTTGCCGAGGGCGAAGCCGGTCGCACCCTCGGTCTCGAGCGGCCACACCAGTGCCACCTTGTAGACGGCGATGCCGAGCCGCCTGGCCTCGGCGTCGTCGATGCCGAGATCCTCGAGCGCCTGGCGAACGTCGAGATAGCTCTTGCCGACGGTGACGATGCCGAAGCGCGCATCGGCCTCGCCCATCATCAGGCGGTCGAGCCGGTTGGCGCGCCAGTAGGCGAGCGCTGCCGGCTGCTTGACCGTGAAGGTACGGCGTTCCTGGCCCAGCCAGTCGTCGGGCCAGCGGATGTGCACCCCGTCGGGCGGCAGGACGAAGTCGGTCGGCGTGCGGATCTCGATGCGGTGCGGATCGACATGGACCGAGGCCGAGGAGTCGGCGGTCTCGCTGATGATCTTGAAACCCACCCACAGGCCCGAGTAGCGCGACATCGCGAAGGTGTGCAGCCCGAGATCGAGATATTCCTGCACGCCCGCCGGATGAATCACCGGGATGCCGGCGGCAATGAAGGCGGGCTCGCTCTGGTGCGCAGTGGTCGACGACTTGGCCATGTGATCGTCGCCGGCCAGCGCCATCACGCCGCCATGGGGCGCTGTGCCGGCGTAGTTGGCGTGCTTCAGGGCATCGCCGCTGCGATCGACGCCGGGCCCCTTGCCGTACCACATGCCGAACACGCCGTCGTAGCGCGCGCCGGGATAGAGGTGGATCTGCTGGGTGCCCCAGATGGCGGTCGCCGCCAGGTCCTCGTTGACGCCGGGCTGGAACTCGATGTGGTTGTTCTTGATGAAGCGTTTGGCCTGCCACAGCGCCTGGTCGAAGCCGCCGAGCGGCGAGCCGCGGTAGCCCGAGATGTAGCCGGCGGTATTGAGCCCGCCCGCCTGGTCGCGCTGGCGCTGCATCATCGGCAGGCGCACCAGCGCCTGGGTGCCGGTGAGATACACCCGCCCGCTTTCCAGCAGGTACTTGTCGTCGAGGGTAACCGCATGGGCCATGAGACTCTCTCCCTGGCCTTCATATACTCGGGCTCGCGCGAGAAATCTCGCGGCCGGGAGCAAAGAGCAGCATTCGAACAGGGCAGTGCCGCATGGCAGCGGACCCTTTCACGAACCCGTCGGAAGGCGAAATCTTGTGAGTGGGTGGGCGCCTTTCTCGTGTTCCTCTCCCCCGCCTCACGAGCGCGTTCGGCAACGGCTTGGTAAACCGCGCCGTTGCCGAGCCGCACATAAGGGGGAGAGGAGGAAGAAAGAGAGGATGGTGCGATTCGTGCCAGTCGTAGATAAGGTCACCCGACTGCCGAGGACCCCGCTTTGCCGCTGCTCGAGATCAAGAACCTGCACCGCGCCTTCTACGGGCTGGACGTGTTGCGTGGCGTCGATCTCGCCGTCGAGCCCGGCGGCATCACCGGGCTGATCGGGCCCAACGGAGCAGGCAAGACGACGCTGTTCAACGTCGTCTCCGGGCTGGTGCCGCCCGATGCCGGGACGATCCGCTTCGATGGCCAGGACATCGCCGGCTGGGCGCCCGACGCAGTCAGCCGGCGGGGGCTGGTGCGGACCTTCCAGGTGGCGCGCGGCTTTCCCATGCTTTCGGTGTTCCAGCACCTCATGCTCTATGGCCGCGACCAGCCGGGCGAGAGCCTGTGGCAGGCGATCGTGGGCACGCGGGCGGCGCGCGACCGCGAGGCCGAGCTCGCCGAGCGGGCGTGGGCGACGGCACGTTTCCTGCGTCTCGACCATCTTATAGACAACCCGGCAACGGCACTGTCGGGCGGGCAGAAGAAGCTGCTAGAGATCGGCCGGGCGCTGATGGCCGAGCCGCGCCTTGTCCTCCTCGACGAGCCGACTGCCGGCGTCAATCCGACCCTGCAGAACGAGATCGGCGAGCGGCTGCTGGAGCTGCCCCGGCGCGGCATCACCGTGCTCCTGATCGAGCACGACATGGGCTTCATCGCGCGCCTGTGCGATCCGGTGATCGTCATGGCGGAGGGCCAGGTGCTCACCGCGGGCACATTCGACGCCGTGCGCGCCGACCATCGGGTGCGCGAGGCGTATCTCGGGCGCCGCGCGGCATGAACTCCGAGGCCAACGGTCCGGGCAGCGACCTGCTCGACATCGTCGGGCTGCGCGGCGGCTATGCGGCGGCCGACGAGATCGTCAAGGGCGCCGACCTGCGGGTGGCGCCGGGCGAGATCGTCGCCCTGATCGGGCCCAATGGCGCCGGCAAGTCGACGCTGCTCAAGCTCGTCGCCGGGCTGCTCAGGCCGAGCGGCGGCAGCGTGCGCTTCAAGGGGCGCGACATCGCCGGCCTGGGCGCGCCGGCGATCAGCCGGGCCGGGCTGTCGTTCGTGCCCCAGGAGCGCAACGTGTTCGGCACGATGACCGTCGCCGAGAATCTCGAGATGGGCGGCTATCTCGACGGCGCCCATGTGCGCCAGCGCATGGCAGATCTCTACGAGCGCTTTCCCATGCTGGCAGACAAGCGCCGCGCCGCGGCACGCACCCTGAGCGGCGGACAACGGCAGATCCTCGCCATGGCGATAGCCCTGATGAATGCGCCTGATCTGCTTCTGCTCGACGAGCCGACGGCGGGCCTCAGCCCGCGGGCGGCCGAGGAGCTGTTCGGGACGATCCTGGCGCTCAACCAGACAGGGGTGGCGATCCTGATGGTCGAGCAGAACGCGCTGGAGGCGCTGACCGTGGCCGCGCGGGCCTATGTGCTGGTCCAGGGCCGGCCGGAGCACGAGGGGCGGGCGGCCGACCTGGCCGACGATCCGACCGTGCGCGATCTCTTTCTCGGCGGCAAGGCAGCGCCTATGCTTGCCCGACCGGACGGGGAGTCCTCGAAGAGGGAAATGGGGAACAATACATGACGAAGACATTTCGCATCGGCCGCCGTGCCGCGTTGGCCGGCAGCGTCGCCACCCTGGCCAGCCCAGCGGTGGTGCGCGCACAGGCAGACCCGATCAAGCTCGCGACGCTGACGCCGCTGACAGGTGCGGGCGGCCCCTATGGCCCGGTCATGGCCAAGGCCGCCGCCGCGGTGGTCGAGGAGGTCAACAAGGCGGGCGGCGTGAACGGCCGCCGCGTCGTGCTGGTGAGCGAGGACGACCAGACCAACCCGGAGGCCGGCGTGCGCGCTGCGCGCAAGCTGATCGACGTCGACAAGGTCTCGGCCATCATGGGCACCTGGGCCTCGTCGGTCACCACGGCGGTGGCGCCGCTATGCTGGGAGAGCAAGACCTTCCTGTGCACGGTGTCGGGCGCCGACTCGATCACTCAGTTGCCGCATCAGGGATACCTCGTGCGCACCCAGCCCAACTCGAAGCTGCAGGTCACGCGGGTCGGCGAGTTCATGCTCTCGCTGGGGGCCAAGAAGATCTTCACCATGATCCCGCAGACGCCTTTCACCCAGTCCACCTTCGATACCCTGAACGCCGTGCTGCCCAAGGGCGGAGCGACGCACCAGAGCCTGATCTACGACGACAAGAAGACGACCTACCGCACCGAGGTCGACCAGGCGCTGCGCGCCGCGCCGGACCTGCTCCTGGCCGGCGGCTATACGCCGGACTCGGTGGTGCTGCTGAAAGATCTCTACCGCGCCGGCTTCAAGGGCAAGGTCCTCGGCTTTGCCTACTCGATCAATCAGAAGCTGGTGGACCAGGTCGGGCAGAACGAGGTGGTGGAGGGCGTCTACACCTTCGCGCCGTCCTCGGCCGAGGGCAGCACGGCCTACGACAAGGTCAAGTCGGCTGTCGGCTCGGCCAATCCCGATCCCTATACCTGCCAGGTGTACGACCACATCAACATGGTGCTGATGGCCATGGCGATCGCCAAGGATTCGAGCGGCACAGCGATCAAGGACAATATCCGCAAGGTGACCCAGGGCGGTGGCAAGACGGTCGACAACGCCGTCGACGGCATCAAGGCGATCGGAGCCGGCGAGAAGATCGATTACACCGGCGCCTCCGGTCCCTGCGACTTCGACGAGAAGGGCGACATCCTCGACTGCAAGTTCCGCTACGAGCAGATCAAGGCCGGCAAGTTCACCGTGGTGAAGATCGCCTGACTTGATCGACATCGTCGTCCAGGCGCTGGTCAACGGGCTGGTGTCGGGCACGCTGCTTGCCGTGCCCGCCATCGGCTTCACGGCGATGTTCGCCGTGCTGCGCTTTCCCAACTTCTCGGTGTCGGGCATCGCCACGCTCGGCGCCTTCGCCGGCTACCTGGCCTATGGCGCCGGCCTGCAGATGGTCGGCTCGCTGGTCGTGGCCTTCGTCGTCGCCGGCGCTGCCGGGCTGCTGTTCGACGAGGTGGCGCACTTGCCGATGGTCAAGCAGGGCGCGCTGCCGGCCGCCATCGCCTCGATCGCCAGCGGCCTGGTGCTGGAGAACCTGGTGCGCCTTGGCTTCGGCAACGACCCACGCGGCTACGACCGGACGATCGCGCGCGACATCCGGCTCGGTGACATCAGGGTGAGCCCGCAGCAGCTCGAGACCATGGGGCTGGCGCTGGCCCTGATGCTCGCCGTGTTCGCGATCCTCGCCTTCACCCGCATCGGCAAGGCCATGCGCGCCTCCGCCGACAATCCCGACCTCGCCTCGCTGAAGGGCATCCGGCCCGAACGCATCGCCATGATCGCGAGCTTTGCCGGCATGGGCCTGGTCGGCGTCGGCGGCATGCTGCTGGGGCTCGACAGCTCGATCGACCCGCTGACCGGCACGCGCATCCTGCTGTCGATCTTCGCCGCTGCCGTGCTAGGCGGGTTGGGCAGCGTGCCCGGCGCCGTGCTCGGCGCCTTCCTGATCGGCATGGCCGAAGAACTGGCGGTGCTCGCCGTCGGTTCGCAGTACCGCGCCGCCGTCGGCTTCGTCGCCATCCTGGCGATGCTCACCCTGCGCCCGCGCGGGCTCCTCGGGGAGAGGGCTTACTAACCCGATGCTGAGCTACCTCCTCTTCATCGCCACCATCGGCGGCATCTACGGCCTGCTGGCGCTCAGCCTCAACCTGATCTGGGGCGGGGCGGGGATGGTGAATCTCGGGTTGGCCGGCTTCTTCGCGGTGGGGGCCTATGCGTCGGGGCTGCTCACCACGGCAGGGCAGGCGCCGATTCTCGCAGGCTGGATGGCGGCGCTGGTGGCCGGTGCTTTCGCCGGGCTGATCGTGACTCTCTCGACGACGCGTCTGCGCCAGGACTATCTCGCCATCGTGACGCTGGGCTTTGCGGAGGTGGTGCGCCTGGTCGCGGCCAACGAGATCTGGCTGACACGCGGCACCGACGGCATCTCCGGCATCCCCGGGCCATGGAAATCCGCGCTCGGCCAGAGCTTCAACTCGGTCTATTTCCTGATCGTGGTCGCCGCCTTGCTCGTGGTGTTCCTCGTCGTCCGCCGCATCGATCGCTCGCCCTACGGCCGCGCGCTGCGCGCCATCCGCGAGGACGCCCAGGTGGCGCAGGTCGCCGGCAAGCCGGTGCTGCGCTTCAAGACCGAGGCTTTCACGCTTTCCGCCGCGATCGCCGGCCTCGCCGGGGCACTCTACGGGCACTTCACCTCGTACATCGCGCCCGACCTGTTCCTGCCGCTGATCACGGTCTACATCTTCCTCGCCGTCGCCTCCGGCGGCACCGGCCGTCCGGCCGGCGCGCTTCTCGGTGCCTACCTGGTGATGACCCTGCTGGAGTCCTCGCGCTTCTTCGTCGAATGGGTTCCCGGCACGACCGCCGTGCAGCGCGCCGCGCTCAAGGAACTGCTGATCGCCGTCGCCCTCATCCTGGTGCTGCGCTTGAAACCCTCCGGCGTCCTGCCGGAGCGGATCCCGCCGGCACCGCGCCCTGCAACCGGAGCACGCTCATGACCCCGTTCGATTCCTGCATTGCCGCCCTGCGCGAGCACGACTCAAAGGAGGCACTGTACAAGGTCCTGGACAAGGCGCTGGCCGACACGGTCGGCCACAAGCTGTTCACGCTGCTTTACGTCGCGCCGTCGGGCCTGCGCGTTAAGCGCATCTACACCAACATGCCGAAGGAGTATCCGGTCGGCGGCTACAAGGACATCGGCGTCACGCCATGGCATCAGCATGTGGTGCACGGACGCAAGGCATGGATCGGCTACGACGCGAAGGACATCGCATGGGCCTACTTCGATCACGAGCTGATCGTGTCGCTGGGCTGCGAATCCGCCATGAACATCCCCGTGGTCTACGGCGGGCGCCTTCTCGGCACCATGAACCTGCTCGACAAGGCTGGCCACTACAAGGAAGCCGACGCCAGGGCCCTGGAACCGTATGCCGCGTTGATGGTCGGGCCGTTCCTCGAGGCCATCGCCGCCGATCCGGGGTGAGGCGGGTTGGCTCTAGCCGATCGGCGGACGTCACCCCATATCGGAAGCGAAAGCGGAGTCTTTGCGAATGAATGCGATGCTGGGCGATCTGCCGACCTGGAAGCTCTCTGACCTCTATTCCAGCCCCACCGGGCCCGACCTCGAGAGCGATCTGAAGCGGGCAGGCGCCGATGCCGAAGCATTCGCCAGGGACTACGAGGGCACGATCGCCAGCCTCGGCGGCTCCGCGTTAGGGCAGGCTGTGGCCCGCTTCGAGGCCTTGCAGGATCTGATGGGACGCATCGGGTCCTATGCCTCGCTCTACTACGCCCAGGACATGGCCGATCCGGAGCGCGGGCGCTTCTCGCAGAACGTGTCCGAGGCGTTGACCGACATCGGCAGCAAGCTGCTGTTCTTCCGCCTCGAGATCAACAAGATCGAGGACGCCGATCTCGCGGCGAAGATGAAGGACCCGGCGCTCGCCAAGTACGGCCCGTGGCTGCGCGACGTCCGCGTCTTCCGCCCGCACGATCTCTCCGACGAGCTGGAGAAGTACATCCACGATCAGTCGGTGGTCGGCAGTTCGGCCTGGTCGCGCCTGTTCGACGAGACTATCGCGCGCCTGCGCTACCCCTTCCGCAACGAGGTGCTGACCGAGCCGCAAATCCTCGACAAGCTCTCGAGCAAGGACGCCGAGGTGCGGCGCGACGCCGCCAAGTCGTTCGGCAAGGTTCAGGGCGACAACATCGCGATCTTCTCCCTGATCACCAACACCCTGATCAAGGACAAGGAGATCGACGACCGCTGGCGCAAGTACCCGCGCTCGCAATCCTTCCGCAATCTCGCTAACGTCGTCGAGGACGAGGTCGTCGATGCGCTGGTCGCATCGGTGAAGGCAGCCTATCCACGGTTGGCCCACCGCTATTACAAGCTCAAGGCGAAGTGGTTCGGTGTCGAACGGATGCCGTACTGGGACCGCAACGCGCCGCTGCCCGAGCACGACGACCGCGTGATCCCGTGGAACGAGGCGGAGCGAATCGTGCTCGACGCCTACCACGCCTTCTCGCCAGACTTGGCCAACGTCGGGCGGAAATTCTTCGGCACCGGCTGGATCGACGCGCCGGCCCGCCCGGGCAAGTCGCCCGGCGCCTTCGCCCATCCCACGGTGCCGTCGGCGCATCCCTACCTCCTGCTGAACTACCAGGGCAAGGTGCGCGACGTGATGACCCTGGCGCACGAGCTGGGCCACGGCGTCCACCAGGTGCTGGCGGCGCGCCAGGGTGCCCTGATGGCCGACACGCCGCTGACGCTCGCCGAGACGGCTTCGGTGTTCGGCGAGATGCTGACTTTCCAGTCCTTGCTGCGCTCGGCGCCCGACGCGGCGACGCGCAAGGCGATGCTGGCCGGTAAGGTCGAGGACATGCTGAACACGGTGGTGCGCCAGATCGCCTTCTACGACTTCGAATCGCGCCTGCATGCGGCCCGGCGCCAGGGCGAGCTGACTCCCGATGCCATTGGCGAGGTGTGGATGGCGGTGCAGAGCGAGAGCCTGGGCCCGGCCTTCACCTTCGACGACGAATACAGGCACTACTGGTCCTACATCGGCCACTTCATCCATTCGCCGTTCTATGTCTACGCCTACGCCTTCGGCGATTGTCTGGTGAACTCGCTTTACGCCGCTTACCAGTCGGGCCAGCCCGATTTCCAGGCCAAGTACCTCGAGATGCTCCAGGCAGGCGGCGTGAAGCGCCACAAGGAACTCCTGGCCCCGTTCGGCCTCGACGCCTCCGATCCAGCCTTCTGGGACAAAGGCCTGGGCGTCATCGCCGGCTTCGTCGACGAGCTCGAGAAGGCCTCCGAGTGACCCAGGACGAAGGCGACTCGCTCGGCGGCCGGCTTGGCCGCTACGCCAAGGTCGGCAGCTCGGTGGGCGGGCTCGCGATGAAGCTCGCCGGCCAGCGCTACCTCGGCCTGTCGCTCGACCGCGACAAGCATGCCAACGAGCTCAAGGCGGCGCTGGGCGGGCTGAAGGGCCCGCTGATGAAGGCGGCCCAGATGATCGCCACAATTCCCGACGCCTTGCCGCCGGAGTACGCCCGCGAGCTGGCGCAGCTTCAGGCCAACGCGCCGGCGATGGGCTGGGCCTTCGTGCGCCGCCGCATGGCAACCGAGCTCGGTCCGGACTGGCAAGCCAAGTTCGCCCGCTTCGACAAGGAGGCGTCGTTCGCAGCGTCGCTGGGGCAGGTCCATCGTGCGTCGCTGCCCGACGGGCGCGAGGTCGCGGCCAAGCTGCAGTATCCCGACATGGCGTCGGCGATGGAGGCCGACCTCAACCAGCTGAAGCTGGTGTTCGCCATCGGCCAGCGCTTCGACCCGGCGATCCGCACCGACGAAATCCATGCCGAGATCACCACGCGCCTGCGCGAGGAGCTCGACTACCGTCGCGAGGCCAGGCACGTGGCGCTCTACCGCCACATGCTGCGCGACGAGCCCGATGTGCACGTCCCGGAGGTCGTGCCGTCGCATTCGACCGACCGCCTGCTCACCATGACCTGGCTGAGCGGCGAGCCGCTGCTCAACTGGAAGAGCCGTACCCAGGAGGAGAAGGACCGGCTTGCCGTCAACATGTTCCGCGCCTGGTACGTGCCGTTCTATCTCTACGGCGTGATCCATGGCGACCCGCATCTCGGCAATTACACGGTGCGGCCCGACGGCTCGGTCAACCTGATGGATTTCGGCTGCGTGCGCATCTTCCCGCCGCGCTTCGTGCGCGGCTCGATCGAGCTCTATCGGGCCCTGATGACCGACGATCAGGAGCGCGCGGTGGCAGCCTACGAGGATTGGGGCTTCGCCGGGCTGACGCGCGAGATGATTGCCGTGCTCAATCGCTGGGCGGCCTTCCTGTACGGGCCGCTGATGGACGACCGCCCGCGCCGCCTCACGGAAGGCATGGCCGAGGGCTTCGGTCGCGAGATGGCCCAGAACGTGTTCGGCGAGCTGCGCCGTATGGGCGGCGTCCGCCCACCGCGCGAGTTCGTGTTCATGGACCGTGCCGCCATCGGCCTCGGCGCGGTCTTCATCCATTTGCGCGCCTCGATCAACTGGCACCGCTTGTTCGAGGAGATGATCGCCGGCTTCGATGTCGAGGCGTTGACTGAGCGCCAGGGCGAGGCTCTCGGAAGGACCGGCCTCGCGGCGTCATGAGGATGCTAGTCACGGGGTCGTCGGGCTGGCTCGGCCAGACCCTGGTGCCGCGCCTGCAGCGCGACGGGCACGTCGTCACCGGGCTCGACCCCGAGCCCGGTCCGACCACGACGATCGTCGGCTCGGTGGTCGATCGTGCCCTGGTCGGCCAGCTCATGCGCGAGCAGGGCATCGAGGCGGTCGTGCATGCCGCGGCGCGCCACAAGCCTCATATCGAGACTCACGACAACTCGGAGTTCGTGGCGGTCAACGTGCAGGGCACGCTCAACCTCCTGGAGGAGGCGGTGGCGCCGGGCTCCCGGGTCGACCGCTTCATCTTCACGTCGACCACGTCGCTCATGATCTCGCAGCGCATCCGCGACGGGAAGGCGGGCGGCGCCAGAGAGGCGACCTGGATCGACGAGACGCTGGCGCCGCTCGAGCCGCGCAACATCTACGGCGTCACCAAGCGTGCCGCCGAGGAGCTGTGCCGGCTGTTCCACCATCTGCACCGGTTGCCGATCCTGATCCTGCGCACATCGCGCTTCTTCCCCGAGGCGGACGACATGGCGCATGCGATCGCGCAGTCGGACGAGAACACCAAGGCCAACGAGTACCTGTTCCGCCGCCTGACCGTCGAGGACGCGGCCGAAGGCCATGTGGTGGCGCTCGACAAGGCGAAGGAGATCGGCTTCGACACCTTCATCGTCTCGTCGATGACGCCGTTCTCGCCGAGCGACTGCGGAGAGCTTCTGGTCGACGCGCCGTCGGTCGTGGCGCGATACTTTCCCGGCTATCGCAAGCTCTATGAGCGGCACGGTTGGACGATGTTCGACTCCATCGACCGCGTATACGACGCCGGCAAGGCGCAGCGAGACCTCGGCTTCGTCTGCAAGACGGGTTTTCGTGAAGTGCTCGAGTCGCTGGCCTGAGCGAGTCGCCCGGAATGGGGCTATGCGAGTTGCAGCGCAGCCCCTGCAAATGCATAGTTTGGCAGCAGGGACGACTGCCCAATGGAGAGCTGAAGAATGTCCGGCGCAGAGACAGCTCCGTTTGTCGGTCGTTCGATGCTGCGGCGGGAGGATCTCCGCCTCTTGACCGGACAAGGTCAGTTCGTTGCCGACCTGTCACTTCCCGGTACGCTGCATGCCGTCTTTGTCAGAAGCCAGGTGGCGCACGGCCGTATTCGCTCGATCGAGGCGACAGTCGCCTCGGCGATGCCGGGCGTCGCACGCATACTGACCGGATCGGAGCTCCATCGCCTCGTGCCACCCGTGGCCGGCGCCCAGTTGTCCTTGCCCGGCAAATGGCGAACGCGGGTGCAGCACAGCTTCCATGTGCCCAGGCAGCCCATGCTGGCCGTCGACAAGGTCCGCCACGTAGGGGAAGCCGTCGCCGTGGTCCTGGCCGAGACTCGTGATCAGGCCCAGGATGCCGCGGAGCGGGTTGCCGTGGACATCGAGCCGCTGGCCGCGATCGTCGATACTGCCGGTGCCCTGGCGCCGGGCGCCGCGATCGTTCACGAGGAGTTCGGGACCAACGTGATCGGGGAGTTCGCGATCGAGAAGGGGCAGGTCGCGGCTGCGCTCTCCGCGGCGCCCTTCAGGCTCCGCCGTCGCTTCCATACGCACCGATACGCGGGAGTTCCTATCGAGTGCCGCGGCGTGATCGCCGCCTGTGATCCAAGGACCAGCGCCGTCACGATCTGGTCGGCGACGCAGGTCGTGCACTCCGTGCGACGCGAGGCGGCGGCATTACTCCGTCTTCCCGAGGCGCGGGTTCGTTGCGTGGCGCTCGACGTCGGCGGCGGATTCGGCACCAAGGGGCACGTCTATCCCGAGGATCTGCTCATTCCCTTCCTGGCCCGCCTTGCCGGACGCCCAGTGCGCTGGATCGAGGAGAGACAGGAGCATCTCCTGTGCTCCTGTCATTCGCGGGACCAGGTGCACGAGGTCGAGGTCGGCTTCGACCGGGACGGCCGCGTCCTCGCCTTTCGCGACGAGTTCATGGTCGATTGCGGCGCATGGAATCCCATCGGAGCGGCGATCGCCTACAACACCGCCGTCCATCTTCTGGGGCCGTACAGGATCGCGAACTTCGCGACGACGGCGCGGATCGTGGCGACCAACAAAGTGCCGAACGCCCCCTATCGCGGCGCGGGGCGTCCGGAAGCGGCGTTCGCGATGGAGCGGACCATGGACCTGATCGCGCGCACGCTCGACCTCGAGCCCATCGAGGTCAGGCGACGCAACATGATCCGGCCGGATGAGATGCCGTACGCCATGGGTCTGCCGTATCGCGACGGCGAACCGATCGTGTACGACAGCGGCGACTTCCCGGGCGGGTTGGACAAGGCATTGCAGGCCATAGGCGGCCTGCCCGCCTTTCGCGAGCGCCAGCGCCAGGCACGCGCAGCGGGTCGTCATCTCGGGCTCGGCGTCGCGAGCTACGTCGAAGGTACCGGTGTCGGCCCCTTCGAGAGCGCGCTGGTGCGGATCGAGCCGACCGGGTCGATCTTCGTCACCTCGGGCGCGTGCTCGCAGGGCCAGGGCATGGAAACGATCTTCGCCCAGGTGGTGGCGGACACGTGGTCGGTGGATCCGAATGACGTCGTCATCGCCTTGGGCGATACCTCGCTGGTCGCCCTCGGTCTCGGCACGATCGCGAGCCGCAGCACCGTCAATCTCTCGGCGGCCATTCACTACGCCAGCGAACGGCTGCGCGCCAAGGTGTTCGCGATCGCGGCCAACATGATGGAGTGCGCAGCGGCAGACCTCGAGCTGCGCGCCGGCAAGGTCGGCGTCGTCGGCGTCCCGGGAATGGAGGTGACTCTCGCCAGCGTCGCCAGGGCGGCCGCGCCGGGGTGGGACCACCGTCGCCCGGAAGGCGTCGATGCCGGCCTCGAGGAAGCCTTCTACTGGGAGCCGCCGACGGTGACCTGGTCGAACGCCACGCATCTCGCCGTGGTCGAGGTGGATAGCGCGTCGGGCCAGATCGACATCGAGCAGTACGTGGTGGCGCACGACTGCGGCGTCGTCGTCAACCCGATGCTCGTCGACGGCCAGGTCGTCGGCGGCACGGTCCAGGGAATCGGCGGCACCCTGCTCGAGGAGTTCGTCTACGACCGCGCGGGCCAGCTCCTGACGGGGTCGCTGATGGACTATGCCCTGCCGCGGGCGAGCGACTGCCCGGCGATCCAGCTGCTGCATCAGGAATCGCCCTCGCCCCTGAATCCCCTGGGCGTAAAGGGAGTGGGCGAGGGGGGTGCCATTGCGCCGCCTGCCGCCATCGCGAATGCGGTGGCCGACGCCCTGTCGATGTATCGAGCCGAGTTCAACTCGACGCCCCTGAAGCCCGAGCAGGTCGTCAAGGTGATCGCTGCTGCGAGGCCGTCAGCTCCGGCAGGCGTTTAAGAAGAGGTCCCCGCTAGGCTCGGGATGACAGTGGTGGTGTCATCCCGAGCGTCACCGGCCCTTAGCGCGAAGGTGCCTTGGAGGATGCACGGCAAACATGCATCATGGCTCGCAGGGGAAGCTGCGCGACGCCATGGGGGAGATAGTTCGATGAACGCAACTTCGGTCGAGCCGGAAGGCGGCACGACGAGCCGCCGGGCGTTTCTGGCCGGCGTCTCCGCAGCATGCGTCGCGACGACGACGCGGGCATTCGGCCAGACCGCCACGCCCGTGCCGCCACCGCCGGAAGGCGGCAAGTGGTATCGCACCGCCGGCGAGCAGGTGGCCGACCTTGCTGCGCGCCGCGTCTCGGCGGTCGAGCTGCTCGAACAGTCGATCGCCCGCATCGAGGGGCTCGACAAGCACATCAACGCGGTGGTGGTGCGCGACTTCGAGCGGGCCCGCCGGGCGGCGATCGCGGCAGACGAGGCGCTGGCGCGCGGCGAGCGCCGGCCGCTGCTCGGCCTGCCAATGACCGTGAAGGAATCGTACAACGTCGCGGGCCTGCCGACGACCTGGGGCATCCCCGCCTTCAAGGACTGGCAGCCTGCCGAGGATGCCGTGGTCGTCCAGAAGCTGAAGGCTGCCGGCGCGGTGATCATCGGCAAGACCAACGTGCCTGTGGCGCTCGCCGACTGGCAGACCACGAACCCGATCTATGGCACCACCAACAATCCATACGACATCGAGCGGACGCCGGGCGGCTCGTCGGGCGGCTCGGCCGCCGCGCTGGCCGCCGGCTACGTGGCGCTCGAGGCCGGTTCGGACATCGGTGGCTCGCTGCGCACGCCGGCGCATTTCTGCGGCGTGTTCGCCCACAAGCCGACCTACGGTGTCGTTCCCCGGCGCGGCCAGAACTTTCCGCGACAGCCGGCCTTGCCGTCGGCCGGCGACGGCTTGGCCGTGGTGGGGCCGATGGCGCGCAGCGCCCACGACATCGCCCTCGCATTCGACGTGATGGCCGGGCCGGACGAGCTGCGCGAGGGTATCGGCTGGCGGCTGGCGCTGCCACCGGCGCGCCATCGCTCCCTGCGCGACTTCCGCGCGCTGTTGATCGACACGCATCCGCTCTGTCCGACGGCAGGGACGATCCGCGCTGCGCTGGCGGAGCTTGCCGATCGCCTCGGCAAGGAGGGGTCCACCGTGGCCCGGCAGAGCCCGCTGCTGCCCGATCTCGCCGAGGCAACCCGCAACTACATGCGCCTGCTCGGCCCGATCATGACCCAGGGCCGTCCACCCGAGTACTACGAACGGATGCGCTCGATTGCGGCGACGATGGGCCCCGATAACCAGAGCCTCGACGCGATTCTCGTCCGCAGCGCCAATCTCGGCTGGCGTGACTGGGAGACGGCCTCCAACGCTCGCATCAGGCTGCAAAGCCAGTGGGCGACACTGTTCAAGCAATGGGACGTCGTGCTGTGCCCGGTGATGCCGACGGCGGCGTTCAAGCACGATCATGCCGAGCCGAACGCCCGGCGGCTCGATGTCGACGGGCAGAGCCAGCCCTACAACGGCAACTTCGTCTGGGCAGGCCTCGCCACCGCCGCGCAGCTTCCGGCGACCGTGGCGCCGATCGGGCGTTCCGACACCGGTCTGCCGATCGGTGTGCAGATCATCGGGCCCTATCTGGAGGACGCCACGACGATCCAGTTCGCACTGCTGCTGGAGAAAGCCTTCGGCGGCTTCGTGCCACCCGTGCTGTAGAGGCTCATGCGAACGGAGGGCGAGCAGACCGTGCGATTTCTGTCGTCCCGAGTGAGGCGCTTGCGAAGCAAGCGCCGCCAGCGAAGGACCTTACCGCCGCCTGCTGAAAGCGTGCGTTGTTGTTGCTGGCGACGAGATCCTTCGCTGCGCTCAGGATGACAAGAGAGCGCTTGGAAGCACCCCCTCGCGGTGAACCCGGTAGTCGCAATCAGCGGACCTTGGGCATCATGATCATGTCCCACGGGCTCGGCACGTCGCCGTGGGGGACCCAGACAAGGGCGGGGGCGTCGAGGGCGAAGGCCTTGTGCAGGGCATCCTCGAGTTGCCGGGCGTCGAACGCCTTGAAGCTCGCGACGCCGAAGCTGTCGGCCAGCTTGCCGAAGTCGGGATTCTGCAGGTCCGAGGCGATCAGGCGGTTGCCGTAGCGCTCCTGCTGGATGCGCTTGACGTTGCCGAAGGCACCGTTGTCGAACACCACGACCACGACCGCGAGATTGTGTCGGGCGGCGGTCGCAAGCTCGCCCACCTGGTACATGAAGCCGCCGTCGCCGGCGATCGCCAGCACCTTTCGGTGCGGCATCGCCGCCTTGGCGCCGAGCGCGGTGCCGAAGCCCCAGCCGAGATTGTCCTGGTAGCCCGGCGACAGGAAGGTGCGCGGATGCTCGATCGGCAGCGCCACGCGCGAGGCAAAGCCGATCTGCGAGACCTCGTCGACGAATATGCCGTCCTCGGGCAACGCTCGCCGGATGGCCTGCAGGAAGGAAAGCTGCGGCTCGAGCCGTGACAGCCGCTCGGCCAGCCAGGCACGATGGCCTTCCAGCTCCCGGGCGCGCGACGGGCGCGCCCGGTTGTACTTCGGCAAGGCGTCGATCAGCGCCCTGAGCTGCGGCGCGGCGTTGCCGACCAGCGCCACCTCGGGCTTGCGCAACCGATCGTGCTCGTCTGGATCGATGTCGAGCCGCACGACCTTGAGGTTGGCATCGATGCCCCAGCTGCCGTTCTGGATCAGGAAGCGCGTGCCGATCGCCAGCACGGCGTCGGCGTCCTTCCACAGCCGATGGCCGACCGGCATGTCGACGGCCAGGCGATGCGAGCTCGGCACGACCCCGCGGCCACGGCGGTAGGAGCTGACCGGGGCCTCGAGGAGCTCGGCGAGGCGGATCACCTCGGCGCCGGCGTCGAGCGCACCGCCGCCGACCACGATGATCGGCCGCTCGGCCGCGCCCAGGACCTTGGCGGCGGCTGCGATCGCCTCGTCGTCGATCGGCTCGGGTGGAGGCGGCAGCGGCGCGTCGCTCAGGACGACCTCGGCACGTCTGGCCCAGGTGTCGAGCGCGCACTCCAGCGCCACCGGACGCGGCCGGCCGGTCGTCGCCTGCCAGATCGCCTGGTCGACGAGGCCCGGTGCCTCCTGCGGGCTGCGAATGCGCTCGGCCCACTTGGTGATGTGGCGCATCAGGCCGAGCTGGTCGTGGATCTCGTGCAGATGGCCGTGGCCCTTGTCGATGTCGGTTTGCAGGATCTGCCCGACCAGCCCCACAACCGGCGCATTCATGCCGTATGCCGTCAGCAAGGCGGAGCAGGCATTGAGCAGGCCCGGTCCCGGCACCACGGAGAAGGCCTGCGGCTTGCCGGTGACGAGGGCCGCGCCCAGCGCCATGTAGGCGGCCGTCTGCTCGTGGCGGGGATGAATCACCCGGAGGCGGTCGGCTGCATGGTAGAACGCATCGAACAGCGGGTCGTTGTGCAGCCCGGGCAGCGCGTAGACCGTGTCGAGGCCATGGCGCAGGAGGGAATGGACGGTGGCTTCGGCAGTGGACAGGCGCGGCATGGCGACGGCTTACAGACCCGTGCGCCGCGCAGCAAGACAGGCCGCGTGCGTCTGATCCTCTACGCCCTTCTCTTCGGTGGTGCGCTGTGCCTCGCCGTCGTCCTGCTGGCCTGGGTCGCCGAGCGGCGCCTCGATCCGCTCGCGGAGGCGCGCTTGTTCACCGATGTCGCGAAGGCTCCTGTCATCGAGACCGCGCTGGTCCTGGGGACGGCGGCGATCGGGCCGGAGGGCGGGCCCAATCGCTACTTCGTCTACCGTCTCGATGCGGCGGCAGCGCTGTGGAAGGCCGGCAAGGTCAGGTACCTGATCGTCAGCGGCAGCCGCGACGCCATCAACGACGAGCCGAGCGCCATGCGCGCCGGCCTGGTCGAGCGCGGTGTTCCGACGGAGGTCATCTACAGTGATTTCGACGGGTGGCGAACGTGGGACTCCGTGATGCGGGCGCGCGACATCTACGGCCAGAAGCGCCTGATGATCGTCTCGCAGCGCTTCCACCTGGTGCGGGCGCTCTACATGGCGCGCAACGTCGGAATCGATGCCTGGGGCTTCGAAGCCCGCGACGTCGGCGCCGCCTACAGCATCCTGACCGAGCTGCGCCGCTACCCGTCGGCGCTGCGCGCCTACTACGACGTCTGGTTCGCGGCGCCGTTCCGGGATGCCGGGCCGAAAATGGTGATCGGCAGGGACCCGGCGCCGTAGTTCTCTCTTCCTCCCCAGCTTGGCTGCTATGGAGGGCACACATCTCGGATCGAGGCACTTCTGCGCCGATCGGGGGAAGTGCCCCATAGGCGCTAAGCTAAGAAGAATCCTCACCCTGAGGAGCGGCCCGGAGGGCCGCGTCTCGATTAGGGCGAAGTAACCTTCGCCCTTTGGTCGGCAGCAGTGAGGGTGCTGCAACACCGCTTTTTCAACGATTTACTGTGTGGCCCATCCTTCGAGACGGCCGCTACGCGGCCTCCTCAGAGCCTGTGACTTCTTCGTCGCCATCGACATGGAGTTTGCGATAACGAAAGGAAAGGTCCCTCGCTGCGCTCGGGATGACACCTCTATTGTCATCCCGAGCGCAGCGAGGGACCTTTCCTTTCGCGCTCGTCGCGTGCTCGCGAAACCTGTCGAAAAAGTCACAGGCTCTCAGGATGAGGATTCTTCTTAGCTTACGCCTATGGGGAAGTGCCCTTGATGGCACGCGGTCGTGGCCGCAGGAGCGAACCAGCCCGGTTACCCGGCCGACCAACTCCTGCGGTGCCGTGATAATGCGCGGGGTAAGGCTCCGTACGACGTGAAGGACACCCCCCGTGAACTGTCAGCGCCGGCACAAATCCATTCCCGGTGACGCAGCGCTCTCTGTTGCGTCACAGACAAGTCGTTGATTTCAAAGGCTAATGACGATGTGACGCAAATGACGCAAGATTCCGGGCCGAATCTTCACGCCTGTTCCCAGAGGGTGCGAGATGACCGAGATTACGCTCTGGGACCATCCGAGATTTGTCCACTCCATGGCAGCTTTGCTGGGAGACAACCAGCACGCCCGCTTGGCGCGCACCACGACGCCGTGAAAACAGGGGCGGTAGCCCGCCCCTATTCTCACCGGAGGAGAAAATCCTACCGCAACCGCCCCACCGTCATCGTGGCCAGGTCGCGCAACTCGGGCAGCGGCGACACCACCGGCTCGCCGGCGAAATGGGCGTCGAGGTTCTGGCGCACCATTGCCGTCATGCGGCGCTGGGCATGCTCGGTACCGCCGCCGAAATGAGGCGTCATCACCAGGTTGTCGAGCGGCAGCAACTCGGTACCTTCGTAAGGCTCCTCGTCGAACACATCGAGGGCGGCACCCTCGATCACGTTGTTGCGCAGAGCGTTGGCCAGCGCCGCCTCGTCGACTGCCCAGCCGCGGCTGATATTGACCAGATGGCCGCGCGGGCCCAGTGCCTTCAGCACCTCGGCGTTGATGATGTGCCGGTTGGAAGCGTCGGAGCGCAGGCAGACGATCAGGTAGTCGGCCCAGGTCGCGAGCGCCATCACGTTGGGGAAGTAGGGGAAGTCGACATCGCTGCGTTTGGTGCGATTGCAGTAGCCGATCTGCACGTCGAAGCCCTTGATGCGCTTGACGAGCTCCATGCCGATCGCGCCGAGGCCCAGGATGCCGACCTTGCCGCCGGTCAGGCCAGCGATCGGGCCGAAGCGGTTGGGGATGCGCTTGGTCCAGTCGCCGCGGCGGATCATCCTGTCGGCGCGCGCGATGCGGCGCGTCGAGGCGAGCAGGATGCCGACGGCCATCTCGGCGACGTCTGGCGCATTCGCGTCGGCGCCGTGCGTGACCATGATATTGCGCCGGCGTGCCGCCTCGATGTCGATGCGCTCGTAGCCGGTACCATAGCAGCAGACCAGCGACAGGCGGGGAAGGGCGGCCATCAGCGCGTCCGAGACGCCGACGCTGCCGGTGGTCACGAGGGCCTGGACGTGCGGCCGGGCTTCGGCCGGCACGAGTGCCGGGTCGGGCCGATCCATGTGACCGGCGATGTCGTAGCGCTCGGAGAACGTGGCAAGGGCAAGTCGGGTGAAGTGAAAGCCGGTCAGGATGGCAGGACGCTGGTGCATGGGCTCAGTATCACTGGTCGCCTGCGAGCGGTAAATGCCTGCACCGCGCGGCGAAAAACCGGCTTGGCAAAGAGAGGGACGCTGTGCATGGTGCGGTGCACCCAGCCCCTTCGTCGGCCTCCAACAGACCCAAGCTCTCCATGAAAATCGCCATTCTCAAAGAACGCCGGCCGCACGAGACGCGCGTGGCGGCGACGCCCGAGACCGTGAAGAAGCTGAAGGGACTGGGGGTGGCGGAAATCATGGTCGAGGCGGGTGCCGGCATGGTCGCCGCCTATACCGACGAGGCCTATGCGGAGGCCGGGGGAACGATCGTGCCTGATGCGGCCGCGGCCGCCTCGGCTGCCGACGTGATCTTCAAGATCCAGCGCCCCATGTCGGCCGCGGAGGGTGTCGACGAGATGGCGCTGCTGCGCAGCGGCCAGGTGCTGATGTCGCCCCTCTCGGCGCTGACCAATCGCGAGCTGGTGCAGGCCCTGGCGGCGGGCGGCGTCACCTCGTTCGCGCTCGAGCTGATCCCGCGCATCACCCGGGCCCAGTCGATGGACATCCTGAGCTCGCAGGCCAATCTCGCCGGCTACAAGTCGGTGCTGCTGGCGGCCAATCATTTCGGCCGCATCCTGCCGCAGATGATGACGCCCGCCGGCACGCTGGCGCCGTCGCGCTCCTTCATCATGGGCGTCGGCGTCGCCGGCCTGCAGGCGATCGCCACCGCACGCCGGCTCGGATCGATCGTGACGGCGACCGACGTCCGGCCGGCGACCAAGGAGCAGGTCCAGTCGCTCGGCGCCAAGTTCATCGCCGTCGAGGACGAGGAGTTCAAGGCGGCCGAGACGGCCGGCGGCTACGCCAAGGAGATGAGCGCGGAGTATCGCGCCAAGCAGGCGGCGCTGGTCGCCGAGCACATCAAGACCCAGGACATCGTCATCACCACCGCCCTGATCCCCGGCCGCAAGGCGCCGGTGCTGGTGAGCGAGGACATGGTCAGGACCATGAAGCCGGGCTCGGTGATCGTCGACATGGCGGTCGAGCAGGGCGGCAACTGCCCGCTGTCGGAGTTCGGCAAGACGGTCGAGAAGTTCGGCGTCAAGATCGTCGGCCCGGCCAACCTGCCGGGCGAACTGCCGACCGACGCCTCGTCGCTGTTCGCGCGCAACCTCCTCAGCTTCATCACGCCGATGATCGACAAGGACACCAAGGCGCTCAAGATCGATACCGCCGACGAGGTCGTGAAGGGCACCCTGGTAACGCGCGACGGCCAGGTCGTTCACCCGTCGCTGGCCCAGGCGTGAGCATGCTTGCCGGAATTCCCGGTCATGCTCTTCCGGACCGCGAGCGTCCCGCTCGCTCATGGCAAATGGAAGAGGCGAGCGAGACGCTCGCGGTCCGGAAGAGCATGACGACCTTCCCGGGACGAAATCTTCGAGTTGGAGCCAACCATGGACGATAAGGTAGCCGGCGAGGCAGCCAAGCTTGCCAACCAGGCGCAGGATCTGGCGACCAGCCTCAAGGCTGTGGCACAGCAGATCACCGATCTGGCGGCGCAGGGGACGGCATCGATCCCGGACGGCCACATGCCGTTCGTCTCGCTGCTCACCATTTTCGCCCTGGCCTGCTTCGTCGGCTACTACGTGGTGTGGCGGGTGACGCCGGCGCTGCACTCGCCGCTGATGGCTGTGACCAATGCCGTGTCGTCGGTGATCATCGTCGGCGCCCTGCTGGCGGCCGGTCTCAAGGGCCTGGGCGCCGCCCAGTTCTTCGGCGCCATCGCCGTGATCCTGGCGGCGGTCAACATCTTCGGCGGCTTCATCGTCACGCACCGCATGCTGGCGATGTTCAAGAAGAAGCCAGGCCGGAAATAGGCGCGGGCAGGGGGAACGGACGGGATGATCACCCAGGAACTCGCGGCCTACGGCTACCTGGTCGCGGCCATCTGCTTCATCATGGCCTTGCGCGGCCTGTCCTCGCCGGAGACCTCGCGCGGCGGCAACCTCTACGGCATCGTCGGCATGGCCGTGGCGATCGGCGTCACCGTGGCGACGCCGGGTGTCGTCTCGCCCTGGCTGATCATCATCGGCCTGATCATCGGCGGCGCGATCGGCGCGGTCGTCGCCATGCGCATCCAGATGACGGCTCTGCCGCAGCTGGTCGCCGCGTTCCATTCGCTGGTCGGGCTGGCGGCGGTATTCGTCGCCGCCGCCGCGTTCGTGTCGCCCGACGCCTTCGGGATCGGCTCGCCCGGCAAGATCAAGGCGCACAGCCTGATCGAGATGGGCCTCGGCACGGTGATCGGCGCCATCACTTTCACCGGCTCGGTGGTGGCCTTCGCCAAGCTGCAGGGCCTCGTTTCTGGTGCGCCGCTGGTTTTCCGCGGCCAGCATCCGCTCAATGCGCTGATCGGCATCGTCCTGGTCGTCCTGCTGGTGTGGTTCGCGGTGAGCGGCCATCCCGTCACCTTCGTGCTGCTGATCGTGCTGGCGCTGGCGCTCGGCTTCCTGCTGATCCTGCCGATCGGCGGCGCCGACATGCCGGTCGTCGTGTCGATGCTCAATTCCTATTCCGGATGGGCCGCGGCCGGCATCGGGTTCACGCTGGGCAACACCGCGCTGATCGTCACCGGCGCCCTGGTCGGCTCGTCGGGCGCGATCCTGAGCTACATCATGTGCAAGGGCATGAACCGCTCGATCTTCAACGTGATCCTGGGCGGCTTCGGCACCGATTCCTCGGCGGCGAGCGCGCCTCATGCCAAGTCCGACAAGCCGGTCAAGGCGGGCTCAGCCGAGGATGCCGCCTTCCTGATGAAGAACGCCCAGTCGGTCATCATCGTCCCGGGCTACGGCATGGCGGTGGCGCAGGCCCAGCACGCGCTGCGCGAGATGGCCGACCTCCTGAAGAAGGAGGGTGTCCAGGTGCGCTACGCCATCCATCCGGTCGCCGGCCGCATGCCCGGCCACATGAACGTGCTGCTGGCCGAGGCCAACGTGCCTTACGACGAGGTCTTCGAGCTGGACGACATCAACCGCGACTTCGCCTCGACCGACGTGGCCTTCGTGATCGGCGCGAACGATGTCACCAACCCGGCCGCCAAGACCGACCCGGCGAGCCCCATCTACGGCATGCCGATCCTCGACGTCGAGCGCGCCCAGACGGTGCTGTTCGTCAAGCGCGGCATGGCGTCGGGCTATGCCGGCGTCGACAACGAGCTGTTCTTCCGCGACAACACCATGATGCTGTTCGCCGACGCCAAGGCGATGTGCGAGAACATCGTCAAGGCGCTGGAAGGCTCGGCGCACTGACCCTCGAGATTGCCCGGGAGAGCGACCCGCAGCTGAAGCGCGGGCTCATCGAGACCCTGACGGCCGGCCTCGGGCCCTGGTTCGGCCGGCCGGACTCCAACCGGCACTATGCCGCGAAGCCTACTACCTGAAGCTCCTGTAGCCGGGTGCCGACGCGATCGGCGAAGATGCCGCATGGCCTATCGCGCTGTCCTGTTCGACGTCGGCGGACCGATCGACCTCGAGTTCGCCTGGGAGAGCGCCGTCGACGGCGCGATCGCCTCGGCGTGCGGCTTGGAGGGCATCCGGGTCGATCAGGCGGCAATCGACGACGCATCGGAGGCGGCGGTCGCCGCCTTCGCAGTCGACGCCTATGCCCACATGATCGAGACGCTGTGCGGTGGCGATCCGGCGACGATTGCCCGGGTCCGCCAGCGCGTCCGGGCGATGGTCGGCAGCCTCGAGGTGTTCCAGCTGCGGCCGGAGATCGACGGCCTGCTGCGCCGCCTGCGCGAGCGCGGGCTGGCGCTCGGCATCGTCGCCAACCAGCCCGAGGCCGCGCGTGCCCGCCTCGACCGGGCAGGCATCGGCGAGCTGTTCGAGCATAACGGCCTGAGCGGCGTCACCGGCCTCAGCAAACCCGACCCGCGGGCGTTCCTCGATGCCGCCGAGTCGCTCGGCGTGGCGCCCGCGGCGTGCATCATGGTCGGCGACCGCATCGACAACGACATCGCGCCGGCCAAGGCTCTCGGCATGGCAGCTATCCAGCTGCGCAGCGGCCGCCATCGCCGGCAGCGGCCGCGCCATCCGGCCGAGGAGCCCGATGCCGTCGTGACCGACGTACCCGAGCTCGAGGCGGCGATCCGCGACCTGCTCGACCGAGGGCCGGGCGGATGACGGACGGCGTCCGCCTCCACCTCCCCGACTTGCCGCCGGATCTGCAGTTCGCCGTCCTGCCGAGAGACGAGCAGGCGTTCGCTTGGTCGTTCGAGGTGAAGCGCGCCGCGATGAGAGGCTACATCGAGACGCGGTGGGGCTGGGACGAGGCGCTGCAGAGGCGGTTGCATCGGGAACGCTTCGAGGAGAAGCCGCTCGCGCGGATCCTGTGGCGCGATCGTGCGATCGGCTCGGTATCCCTGATGCGGTTGGTCACCCACGTCCGATTCGGCGAGTTCTACCTTTTTCCCGACTATCAGCGCCTCGGGCTGGGCAGCCGCATCCTTCGCCACTGCACGCAGCTCACTGACGCCGCCTCCCTGCCGGTCAGGCTGGAGTACCTCAAATGGAACCCGGTCGGCACGCTCTATCGGCGGCATGGCTTCGTCGTCATCGGCGAGACCGAGAGCCATTGGCTGATGGAACGCCCGCTGACCGATTCGTCCCGCTTCGCCTTCGACCGGCACGCTTAAGCGGGCCAAGGCGAACGGCCGCGCCGTCCTCCTGTCGTCCTGAACGAAGTGCTTGTCCTGAGCGAAGTCGAAGGAAAGGACCTCATCGCCGCCTGCAACGCGTGCAGTCGAAGCTTCCGGCGATGAGATCCTTCGCTTACGGCGCTTGCTTCGCAAACGCTTTTGCTCAGGACTACAAGAGAGATGTACCTCCTGGGCTGACGATCCTCAATGCGCGTGATGGCTCGCGCCATAGCGATGGATGTGCAGCGGCGCCTTGGCGAGGCCGGGGCAGAAGGTGCCGACGACCCTCTCGAGGCGCTGGTAGAGCTTCTTTGCCGGCGCCGTGACCTTCTCGCGCCGCACGCGTGATTCCTCGGCCTTGGCGGCGAGCCGGGCGAGATCGACGGTGAGGAGCTTGCGGTTCTCGACGATCATGCGGCCGCCGATCATGACGGAATGGACGGCGCTGCCGTCCTCGGCATGCACCAGGGCGTTGACCGGATCGTTGAGCGGGATCCAGTTGATGTGATGCAGGTCGAGGAAGACGATGTCGGCCTTGTAGCCCGGCGCGATGCGGCCGATCTGCTTGTCGAGGCCGAGCGCGCGGGCGCCCCCCTCCGTCGCTGCGCGCAGCGTCTCGGTCGTCGTGATCCAGCGCTGCCAGTCGGGACCCTGCACCTTGGAGGCGAACGACGCCAGCCGCATCGCCTCGTACATGTTCTGATTGTCGGAGCAGTTGGCGCCGTCGGTACCGATTCCGACATTGATCCGGGCGGCGAGCATGCCGCGCATGTCGGCAAGCCCGTTGCCCAGTCGCATGTTGGAGCCGGGATTGTGCGCTACCGAGGCACCGCGATCGCCGAGCCGCTTCATGTCGTCGGCGTCGAGCCAGACGCCGTGCGCCACGGTGAAGCGCTCGTTGACCAGGCCCAGCTCGTCCATGTGGGCGGCGAGCGAGCTGCCGTAGCGCTTGTAGCCCGCCACCACCTGGACCTTCGATTCGGCGACGTGGCTGTGGATGCCGAGGTCGAAGTCGCGCGCCAGGTCGCGGCAGGCGATCATGAAATCGTCGGTGCAATGGTGCGGGATGGTCGGCGCCACCGCGAGCGTGACCTTCTCGAACGGCCACCTCTGGAAGGCCTTGCGCATCTGCCGGGTTGTCGCCCTCCACGGCGCCAGGCGATAGCTCTCGACCTCCTTCTGCAGAGCCGGCGACAGGCGCTCCATCAGGCCGGGGATGGCCTCGAAGAACGTCAGGTCGGCGACCATGGGCGCCAGCACGGCGCGCATGCCGACCTCCTCGTAGGCCTTGGCCATCGCCGAGAGGCCGTCGACCGAGGGCAGGGGGAACTCGGCGGCAAGGTCGTAGGCGGCGGTGCAGCCCTTCATCACCATCTCGCAGGCCCCGATCAGGCTCGACAGGTGCTTGTCCTCGAGCGTCCGGCCGCCGCCGATCCACGGGCTCGCCGTCAGCAGCAGCTCGAGCGACCACAGATCGCCCATGCCCTTGCCGAGATTGCCCGGCCCGTGTGTATGCGCGTTCACCAGCCCGGGATGCATCAGGCGATGCGCCGCGTCGATGGTCGTGGCGCCCGCCGGCGCAGCGAGGCCCGGTCGGCCGATCTCGGCGATTGTGTCGCCCTTGATCAGGATGTCGGCGGGAGCGGCGCTGCGCTTCGCGATGTCCAGCAGCTTGCCGCCGCGGACGATGGTGTAGGGATGTTTGGCCATGACGCCACTGTGCCAAGGAAAGCCGCTGCTGCGCTACGACCATATTGGCCTGGCGCCGGCCTCTTGCTCTCGTTCCGGCGGCGAGCGTTACGCTCGCTCGCCGTGCCCGATGGGGCTCGAAGACGTCGATGCGCGCGATGGCCACTGCACATCGCCCTCGAGGGACGGGCGCTCGCCATCGGCAACCTGGGGCGGAGGGCCCTTGCACTCGGACGCGGCCTCGGACAACCTTGCGGCAACGGCCGATCGAGGCGGCCGCCTGTCCGCGGAGAGGGCTTAGCCCGCCTCATGCCAGCCATTCGGTCTTTCGACCTTTCCTGCCCGCGAGCGGACATCGGGCATTCGGGAAAGGGAGATTCATGTCCGCCGAGCCAATCCGCGCGCTGCCGGCGCGTCCCTCCAAGGAGCATCTGCGCAAGGAAGCCAAGTACCTTGCCAAGGCCAGGCGTCTCGGGCTCGCCGAGGCGCAACGCAAGGTCGCCGCTGCCTACGGCTTCGGCACCTGGGCAGCCATGATCCACCGCGTCGACGAGCTGCGCGGCGGCCGTCAGCCGGCCGTGCTCCCACCGCTCGCCGCGGCGGCGCAATCGGGCGATGTTGCCGCCGTTCGGCGGCTGCTCATGGAGGGCGCTTCGGTCGATGAGGTGCCTCCGCGCGGCACGGGAGCGGCGCTGTGGCAGGCGTGCGCCAGCGACGCACCGGACGAGGCGCGGCTTGCCATCGTCGATGCCCTGCTCGTGGCGGGCGCCAATCCACGGCGCGACGGCGCCGGCGAGACCGCGTTGCACGCCGCCGCCGCGCGCGGCCCTCTGGCGCTGGTCGAACGCCTGATCCGGGGCGAGGCGCTCGAATGGCAGCCGGACAGCGAGGGCCGGCCGGCGGTTGCGCTGGCGCGCGCCGGCGAGGGGCGGGACAAGGCCGCCATCATCGAGCTGCTCGACCGGCCGGTCATCCGCGACCCGTCTTTCCGCGCGGCCGTGACGGCGATCCACCGGGGCGATGCGGCCGGCCTCGCGCGTTTGATCGACGCCGAGCCCCGCCTGCTGCGCGAGAGCATCGTCGAGCCGGAGTGCTATCGCGCAGCGTCGCGCTTCCAGTACTTCCGCGACCCACGGCTGTTCTGGTTCATCGCCAACAACCCTACCCTCGTCGAGCGCATGCCATCGAACATGGCCGAGATCGCTCGAACCATGATCGACCGCAGTGTCGACAGGGCCGATCTCGACTATGCGCTGGAGCTGGTCATGACGAGCTCTCCGGCCAAGGAGCAGGGCCTGCAGTCGCCGCTGGTCGAGCTGCTGACGGCGGCGGGCGCAACGCCGACCGGGCGTGCGATCGTCATGACACTTGCCCATTGCGAGCTCGAGCCGATCCGCCTGCTGCTGGCGGGCGGGCTCGAGATGACCGCGCCGATCGCCGCGGCACTGGGCCGGATCGACCGGCTGCCCGAACTGCTGGCTCGTGCGTCGACTGCCGTGGTGCAGGAAGCCTTCGGCCTCGCTGCCATCAACAACCGGAAGGAGGCCGTGCGGATGACCCTCGACCACGGCGCCGATCCCAATGGCTTCATGCCGGTCCACCGGCACTGTCTCGCTGTGCACCAGGCGGTGCTTCACGACGACGTGGCGCTCATGGATCTGCTGACCTCGCGCGGCGCCCGGATCGACATTCCCGACAAGATGTGGAGCAGCACGCCGCTCGGCTGGGCGATCCACCAAGGCAAGACCCGCGTCCAGGCTTACCTCGAGGACAAGGGGGGGAGTCGGGCATGACGCTCAGGATCGCAACCGTGCACCTGTTCGTCGACGACATGGCCGCCGCCCGTGCCTTCCATGGCGGCGGCTGCACGATTGCCGGGCCGCCGGAGCGACAGCCGCGGGGCGGCATGCCGATGCATGTCGCCGACCCCCGGCAACATCGCTTCGCTCGTCGAGGACTGACCCGCTATCCCGTCCGCCCCGCGGGACGGACGCTCAACTAGCGCTTGGCTTCCCCGGTGGGAACCGTAGCATGGCGGGGTTCGGGCCATGCTCTGGCAATCCGCTGACGACCGAGGGACCGTGCCATGGATCACAAGCTTATCTCCGGTGACAACCACATCGACTTGACCTATTGCCCGACCGATCTCTGGTCGTCGCAGGCGCCGGCCAAGTGGAAGAAGCTCGCACCGCGCGTCGAGGAGCGTAACGACGGCCAGCACTGGTTCGTCGACGATAAGGACCGTGGCATGTGGAACGGCGTCGGGCCGGGCTTCCTGCCCTACACCAAAGGCTCGTTTGGCCACGTCGACGAGATGAAGGAAGCCGGCTTCGAATGGAACAGCTACCCGGGTGCCCAGCCACGCCCGACCACGCCCGAGCTGCGCATCGCCGATCTCGACCGTGACGGCCTCGAGAAGGAGATCATCTACGGCTGCCTGATGGTCAACGACCTGATCGACGACGCCGACCTGCGCGTGTGGGTCAACGCGCGCTACAACGACTGGGCGGCCGACTTTGCCAAGCGCTCCGATCCCAATCGGGTGTTCCCACTCGCCATCATCCCCAACACCGATCCGGCAGCCGCGGCGGCCGAGGTGCGGCGATGCGCGAAGATGGGCCTGAAGGGCGGCGACCTCGCCTTCAAGCGCATGTCCATCCCGATGTACCAGCACGAATGGTATCCGCTGTGGGAAGCGGCGGCCGAGTGCAAGTTCCCGATCTCCTTCCATTCGACCGGCTTCAAGGCGGTGCGCGCGCCCGACACGCCGGAGATGGAGAAGAAGTATTTCACGCAGTGGCGGCTGGTGCGGTCGGCGCTGTTCCAGCTCGACACGATGGAGGTTCTGGTCTCGCTGCTCGCGTCCGGCGCCTGCCACAAGTATCCCGACTTCAACTTCGTGCTGGGCGAGTCCGGCGTCACCTGGCTGCCCTACGTGTTCGACCGCCTCGACACCGAGTACCACGACCGCGCCCGCGACCTCGGCTTCACGATGAAGCCCAGCGATTATTTCCGCCGCCAGGGCTACGTCACCTACCAGCAAGACAAGTACCTGGAGCCGATCGTCCCGCTGATCGGCGAGGACAACATCATCTGGGGCGCTGACTACCCGCATCCCGATTGCATCTGGCCGAACTCGCGCGAGACCCTGAAGGAGAATCTCGCCGGCTTCTCGTCGAGCGTGCAGAAGAAGATCGTGCACGACAACGTCGCCCGCCTGTACGGGTTGAACTGAGCATTATCCGCCTCCCCAGCTCCGCTGGGGAGGTGTCCGCGTCTTCGCGGACGGAGGGGTCATAGGCTCCATCGTTGATGCCCATGACCCTGCCGTCGCCGCGCGCCGGCGAAACCATCCCACTTGGTTGGAGAGGGAAAAAGCAAAAAAGGTCCCTCGCTGCGCTCAGGATGACATATCCGATGTCATTCCGGGCGCGGCGAGGGACCTTTCGTTTTGGTCGCACTCCGAGGAGGCGGAGCGGCTAGTAGCCCTCGCGCTCCATGCGCTTGCGCATCAGCTTGCGGGTCCGGCGAATCGCCTCGGCGCGCTCGCGCGCGCGGCGCTCGGAGGGCTTCTCGTAATTGCGGCGGAGCTTCATCTCGCGGAAGATCCCCTCGCGCTGCATCTTCTTCTTGAGGACGCGCAGCGCCTGATCGACGTTGTTCTCACGAACGAGTACTTGCACTTCGGTCGCTTCCTTCCATGCACAGCCTGGCGCCCCGGAAACGGCTTCGGGGGCAATTCAGAGGCGGCGTAGGTATCACAGGGCAGAACCCTTGGGAAGCCCCGGTCCGGCGCCTATATTTCGCCGTATGAGCCCGGAAAACAGCCCGAATTCCACCTCTGCGTCCGACCCCGATGCGTCTCTGCGCGACCGGCTGGCAGACGCCGTGGCTGCCGAGGCGGTGTTCGAGGGCTGGACCCGGACGGCCGTCGTTGCGGCGGCGCGCCAGCTCGCGCTGCCGGCTGGCGAGGCCGACCGGCTGTTCCCGGGAGGTGCCCTGCAGGTCCTGACCTTCGCCAGCGAACGCGCCGACCTGCGTACCGTCGAGGATATGGAAAAGGAGGGGGTGGCCAGCCTCAAGATTCGTGATCGCATCAAGGCCGCTGTGCGCATTCGGCTGGAGCGCCATGCCGGTGAGCGCGAGGCGGTGCGGCGGGCGCTGGCGGCGCTGTCCCTGCCGTTCAATGCCGGGTTGGCTCTCAAGCTCCTTTACAAGACCGTCGATGCGATGTGGTACGCCGCCGGCGACACCAGCACCGATTTCAACTTCTACACAAAGCGGGCGACCCTCGCGGGCGTCTACTCGGCGACCCTGCTCTGCTGGCTGAGCGATCGCTCGCCCGGCGGCGAGGCGACCTGGGCCTTCCTCGACCGGCGCATCGACGACGTGATGAAAATCGAGAAGCTGAAGTCGCAGGTCAGGTCGTGGGCAGGCAGCCCGACGCAGCGGGCTGCACGAAGGTGACGTGACCCATCTTGCGGCCGGGACGAGCTGCCTCCTTGCCGTAAAGATGCAGCCTGGCCGACGGATCGGCGAGAAATCGAGCCCAGTCCTCGGCGTCGTCGCCGATCAGGTTCTCCATGCGCGACGACGCCATGACGTCGACTGGCCCCAGGGGCAGGCCGCAGATGGCGCGCACCAGCTGCTCGAACTGGCTGGTGGCGCAGGCATCGATCGTCCAGTGACCTGAATTGTGCGGCCGCGGCGCCATCTCGTTGGCGAGCACCGTACCGTCGCGGGTCACGAACATCTCGAGCGCCACCAGCCCCACGAGATCGAGCCCGCGGGCCAGCGCGAGGCCGTAGCGCTCGGCTGTTGCCAGCACGTCGGCCGGCAGGTCGGCCGGGACCGTCGTGGTGCGCAGGATGCCGTCGCGATGATCGTTCAGCCCGATCGGGAAGCAGCGCATCGCGCCGTCGAGGCCGCGTGCGACGATGGCCGAGACCTCGCAGCGAAAATCGACCAGGGCCTCGAGGATGCAGTCGCACCGGCCGAGCTTCTCCCAGGCCGCGGCGAGCGACGCCCGGTCATGGACCCGCGCCTGGCCCTTGCCGTCATAGCCCTCGCGGCAGGTCTTGAGGATGCCGGGCAGGGCGTCGGCGGCGGCCAACTCGGCTTCGTTGCGCACCGGCTGGTAGGTGGCGGTGCCGATGCCGAGCGTGGCGAAGAAGCGCTTCTCGCGCAGCCGGTGCTGGGCGATGTGGATCGGCCTGACTCCAGGGCGCACCGGCCTGACCTCGAGGCAGGTCGTGACCGCCGCCTCCGGCACGTTCTCGAATTCGTAGGTGATGACGTCCACCTGGCCGGCGAAGCGCCGCAGCGCCGGCGCATCGTCGTAGGCGCCGCGCACGCAGCCGGCGGCGACGTCGGCCGCGATGGCGTGGTCGTCCGGAGCATAGACGAGGCAGCGGTAACCCAGCCGGGCAGCGGCCAAGGCGGTCATGCGGCCGAGCTGGCCACCACCCAGGATGCCGATGGTCGACCCGGGCGGAACGATCGAAAGCGTGGTCATCGCTAGCGGGGCGGGGCTGGCGGGTCGTCGGTGGGCACGCGGGCGACGGCGGCGCTCTGGCGAGCGCGCCAGCGTTCGACGGAGGCCATTATTTTGGCGCTGCCAAGACCGACGATGCTGGCCGCCAGAAGGGCACTGTTGACCGCACCGGCGCGGCCGATGGCGAGCGTGCCGACGGGGATTCCGGCCGGCATCTGTACAATGGAAAGAAGACTGTCCTGGCCCTTCAGCGCGGCGCTCTCGATCGGCACGCCGAGCACCGGCAGCGGGGTCATCGAGGCCGTCATGCCGGGCAGGTGCGCCGCCCCGCCGGCGGCAGCGATGATCACCTTGAGGCCGCGCCTCTTGGCGGCGGCCGCGTAGGCCATCATGCGGCGCGGCGTGCGATGGGCGGACACGATGCGCGCCTCGAACGGCACGCCGAGCGCTTCGAGGGTCTCGGCGGCATGGCGCATCGTTGCCCAGTCCGACTGGCTGCCCATGATCAAGCCGACGAGCGGCTGCGGCCTGGGCGGAGTGATCCTTGCTTTGGGCTTGGCCATCGAGCGTGCACGTCCTTCAGGCGATGATGTCGCGCTTCAAGCGATGATGTCGGGGATGAGCCGACTCTCGAGCTTGATGATCTGGTCCTTGAGGCCGAGCTTGCGCTTCTTCAGGCGCTGCAGCTGCAGCTGGTCGAACGGCGGCTTCTCGACCAGGCGCTCGATCACCTCGTCGAGGTCGCGGTGCTCGCTCCTCAGCGCTTCCAGCTTGGCCCTGATGGCCTCGGTATCCAGCGGCTCCGATGGCGGAATGGTCATTCTCGACGTACTCGTCCCGGCGGGCTAGCCACGCCGCCCTGCGCCGTGTACCCCTTCGCCCCGCCCTTGGGAAGCCATACCGGTGTCCGATTTTCTCCCTCATCCGTTCTGGAATTTCTCCCTCGAGCTCTATGCCGGCGAGGGCGTAGCCGAGGCCTGCCTCGACCTGCAGGAACGCCGCGGCTGCGACGTCAACGTGCTGCTGTTCTGCTGCTGGCTGGGCGCGTCGGGCCGCCCGACCCTGACGGCCGACCGGCTGCGGGTCATCCTCAAGGCGAGCGACGTTTGGCAAGCTGACGTGGTGCGGCCGCTGCGCCAGATGCGCCGCCTGCTCAAGGATCGGCCGTGGCCGCAAGCCCTGCCCGAGACGGTCGATGCGGTACGCCGACGGGTCGCCGATGCAGAGCTCGCCGCCGAGCATGCCGAGCAACTCGAGCTGGCCGGCCTTCATGCGCCGCCAGCCGACCGCGACCGCCCGGTCGAGAAGCGAATGCGGGCCGCCGTCGGCAATCTTGGTGTCTACGCGGTCTGCCTCGGCGTCGTGCCTGATGCAAAGGACCGCGCGGCTGTCGTGAGCCTGATGAAGGCGACGTTCCCCTCGCTCCTCGAGGAAGAGATCGCCCGCGTCGTGGGCGGTGCCCCGGTACACGCCTAGAGGACCCCGGCCACCCTACGGCGACACTCGTGCGCCGGCGTGACTTTCGTAGTGCGCGTCGCGATCAGGCAGGCTTCCACCGGATGCTCCATTGGCTGCCGCAGCAACCGGATGCCACGGACCACGCCGGAGGCTATGAAACTGGCGCCGACCGGCTGTTTCAGCCTGTCATGCAAGTCACTGTACCGGGTTATGCACAGGCGCGGAGAGGCACTTGATTTGACGTGACAGGTGCCAATGTCGGAGTCAGAGTTTGTCGTCCGCAACCAGCTCGGAGGTCGCCCGTGAGCACCGTGGACCACATCGAAGCGCTCAAGGCAAAGCATGCATCCCTTGAGCAAGCGATTAGCGAGGAGAACCTGCGCCCGCATCCCGACGACGATGCGATCTGCAGCCTGAAGAAGCAGAAACTGCTCATCAAGGACGAGATCGTCCGACTTACGTCGTCGACCACCCGACATTGACGCATCGACCATAGCGGTGAACCGGCCGCTCAGCGCGGCCGGCATCTTGGCGTGATGAGCTCTGGCGAGCCTCATATGCCGGAGCATGTCTATCGAGGTCGAGCGATCCTTGCCGAAAGTGGCGAGACGATCGTCGACCCGTGGCGGCGCAACCGCCGTTGCGCGCACCCGGCGATCTCGCTGCACGGGCCTCTCTCAATTCAGCTTGTGCAGGTTGACCGTCCAGGAGACCGGGCCGTAGGCGCCCCGCGACGTCCCGCTGCAATGCGCGACATCGCCAGCGCCGCGCCGGCAGACCAGCTGGTCGGCGTACCAGCGCGAGCCGTCGTTGCAGCTCGAATCGCTGTCGCGCAGGAGCAGCACGGCGCCGTCGAAGCGCGACTGCGCCCGCGTGCGGCACGCCGTGCGACCGCGCCGCCATTCGAGCTGCCCGTTGCCGCCGGCGTCGAAACAGTAGGTCGACACGCCGGGCTGCTGCTGCACGGCTTCGTGGCGGAACGGATCGGTGCGCCAGCATCCTTCCAGGAAAGCGTAGTTGTTGGTCGGCGCCGGCGGCAGGCGCAGCCGATCGTCGTTCCGCCGGCCCTGGAGCGGAGGCGGAGGTGACGGCGCCGGGGCGGGTGTCGCCCTGGGCTGCGGCGGCGGTGGAGGAGCCGGCGGGGGCGGCGGCGCAACGGCAACCTGTGGAGGCTTGGGTGGCTGCGGCGGCCTGCACTCGGCGATGCGCCTGCGCAGCTCGGCCTCGATCAGGGACAACTCGACCTGGAGGACGCGGCCACGCGATTCCTCGGTCGAGAAGGCAGCCTTCAGGGCAGGCAGGGGATCGGGTGGCGCTTCGGCCGGCGGTGGCGCCGGCGGTCCTTCGCGCGTCGCCAGGGTCTGCTTCGGATCCTCGGGCAGCAGGCCGCGCAACAGCCACGCCCCGCCGAGCAGCAGAAGCAGCAGGGGCAGGGCGACCAGCAGCGCGCGGACCCAGGGAATGGCGGCACTTGCCGGCCGCGCCGTGCCCGGCACCATCCGACCGATCGGCGCCTCGAGCACGGATCGACGAACCGCCGCGCTCGGCGCCGCCGCTAGGCTCATCGGCAGCAAGTCTGCCGCCGCCTCCTTCTCGTACCCCCAGCAGACGATGACCGGCCGCTCGCCGACCAGGAAAATGAAGGCCTCGGACGGCGCACGGGCAGCAAGCTGCAGCGACAGGCCGACGATGCCGCTCTCCTCGCGCGGCCCCGTTCCGGCCAGCGAATCGCCGAGGCGGCGGATGTCGGCGAGGCTCTTGTCGATACCCGCCATCACCTCGGCGCGACGCGCGGATTCCAGCGCAGACAGCGGCTGCACGGCGCCCGGCCAGCCCGCATACCAGTCGATTGCCTTGCCGTCCTCGTGCGGCTGCGGCTCGGCCAGGAGGTCGGCTGCCGCGTCGCCGAGGCGGCGGCGCACCACCCGGAGCAGCTGCGGCGCGGCATTGTGCAACGGCTCACCGCGCACGCCCCGGGGGCGCACGCCGCTCTTCGTCGTCACGATCAACGTCGATGGGCCGGCCATGTTGCGGCTCAGGATAGCCGCCCGAATATGGCGCGGCGATGGTATCGGGCGCTACACCGTCTTGGCCCAGTCGCGCAGGACGAACTTCTGAACCTTGCCCGTCGAGGTCATCGGCAGGTCGCGGAACACGACGAAGCGCGGGCACTTGTAGGAGGCGAGATTGGCCCGGCAATGGGCGATTATCTCCTCCACTGTCGCGACGGCCCCGGGCTTCAGCACCACGAAAGCGCACGGCGTCTCGCCCCATCTCTCGTCGGGCTTGGCGACGACGGCGACATTGGCCACTGCCGGGTGCTCGATGATCACGCCCTCGACCTCGATGGTCGAGATGTTCTCGCCGCCCGAGATGATGATGTCCTTCGAGCGATCGCGCAGCTCGATGTAGCCGTCCTCGTGCAGCACCCCGAGATCGCCGGAATGGAACCAGCCCTCGGAGAACGCGTCGCGGGTCGCCGTCGGGTTCTTGAGGTAGCCCTTCATGGTGAGGTTGCCGCGGAACATCACCTCGCCCATCGTGCTGCCGTCGCGCGGCACCTCCTGCATGGTGGTCGGATCCATCACCGTGACGCCGTCCTCGGCAGCATAGCGTACGCCCTGGCGCGCCTTGAGCCGGGCGCGCTCGTGCGACGGCAGGGCGTCCCACTCCTCGTGCCACGCGCAGACGGTCGCCGGGCCGTAAACTTCCGTGAGGCCGTAGACGTGGGTGACGCGGAAATTCTCCTTCTCGAGAGCCTCCAGGACAGCGGCCGGCGGCGGCGCCGCGGCGGTCATGAACTCGACGCGTCGGGGCAGCGGCCGGCGTTCTGTGGCTGTGGCGCCGATGATGAACTGCATGATGATCGGCGCGCCGCACATGTGCGTCACGCCATGCTCGGCGAGGGCGGCGTAGATGGTCGCAGCGTTGGCCCGGCGCAGGCAGATGCTGGTGCCGGCGACCAGCGCCAGGGTCCACGGGAAGCACCAGCCGTTGCAATGGAACATCGGCAGCGTCCAGAGATAGACCGGATGCAGGCCGATCGGCCATTGGGTGGCGTTGCCGTAGGCCGCCAGCGCGGCGCCGCGGTGATGGAAGACGACGCCCTTGGGGTTGCCGGTGGTGCCCGACGTGTAGTTGAGCGACACGGCGTTCCATTCGTCGCCCGGGTACTCCCAGGCATAGTCCGGATCGCCCGACGCGATGAACTCCTCGTAGGTCGTGTCGCCGATCTGGGCGCGGTCCTCGCAGGCCGGGTCGTCGATGTCGACCACCATCGGCTGGACCTTGGCGATCGCCAGCGCCTCGGTGGCGACGCGGTGATACTCTCGGTCGACCAGCAGGACCTTGGTCTCGCTGTGATCGAGGATGAAGGCGATCATCGCCGCATCGAGGCGGGTGTTCAGCGAGTTCAGGACGCCGCCCGTCATCGGCACGCCGAAATGCGCCTCGTACATCTCCGGGATGTTGGGCGCCATGATCGCCACCGTGTCGCCGACGCCGATGCCCACCTGCTCGAGCGCCGAGGCAAGCTGGCGGCAGCGCCGATAGGTCTCGGCCCAGCTCTGCCGGCGCTTGCCGTGCACCACGGCAACGCGGTCGGGGTAGACACTGGCGCTGCGCTCGATGAATTGCAGGGGCGTCAGGGGCGCATAGTTGGCGGCGGTCTTGTCGAGATCGCGCTCGTAGATGTTGGCCGGCAGCGCCGGCGCCTTGTGCAGCGCGGGCCGCGGCGCGGCGATGCGGCCGACAGATGGCCGCCCCTTCACCGCGCGTCGCAACGCCGGCCGGGCGACCGGCTTGCCGAGAACGCTCTTCTTCTTGGCCGCGACCTTCCGCTTGGCCGCCTTCGGCGCCGGCTTCTTCGCCTTGACGGCCTTGCGCGCGCCCGGCCGCCTGGTGGCTCCGGTTGCTTTGCCGCCCTTGCCCGGCTTGCCTGTGCCCGATTTGCCCTTCGCCATGCCTCGAATCCCGCTGTCACAAGACGTCAGGTATTGTCCCACGAAGGGAGGGGTCCACTCCAGTTTGATATCGAGCTCCCCGGCCGACCATGGCGCATTGCGAGGCATTGCGCGCGAGGCTAAGCCTGTCTCGGAGTAAGCAAGGGGACACGACCATGGCCGTGGGCGACACCTACCGCGCGCTGCATGCGCGCTCGCTGGGCGATCCGGCGGGCTTCTGGGCCGAGCAGGCGGCCGCCATCGACTGGTCCCGGCCGTGGGACAAGGTGCTGGATGCGTCCAACCCGCCGTTCTGCCGCTGGTTCCCCGGTGCCGAGCTCAACACCTGCTACAACGCGCTCGATCGCCACGTGCAGCGCGGCCGAGGCGAGCAGGTCGCGCTGATCTACGATTCGCCAGTCACGACCAGCAAGAAGAGCTTCACCTATCGCGTGCTGCGCGATCAGGTGGCGAAGCTCGCCGGCGCCATCGCCGCGCAGGGCGTGCGCAAGGGCGACCGCGTGATCATCTACATGCCGATGATCCCCGAGGCGGTGGTGGCCATGCTGGCCTGCGCCCGGCTGGGGGCGGTGCATTCGGTGGTGTTCGGCGGCTTTGCCGCCAACGAGCTGGCGACCCGCATAGACGATTGCACGCCCAAGCTGGTGCTGACCGCGTCGTGCGGCATCGAGCCGGGCCGCGTGGTGACGTACAAGCCTCTGCTCGACCAGGCGATCGAGCTCGCCGGCCACGAGGTGCCGCGCTGCATCGTGTTCCAGCGCTGGCAGGCGCCTGCCGGCATGGTCAAGGGACGCGATCTCGATTGGACCGAGACGGTCGAGGCCGCGGCGCCGCATGGCTGCGTGCCGGTTCAGGCGACCGATCCGCTCTACATCCTCTATACGTCGGGCACGACCGGGCAGCCCAAGGGCGTGGTGCGCGACAATGGCGGCTACTGCGTCGCGCTGGCCTGGAGCATGCGCCACCTCTACGGCGTGCAGCCGGGCGAGGTCTGGTGGTGCGCCTCGGACGTGGGCTGGGTGGTTGGCCACAGCTACATCGTCTACGGCCCGCTGATTCATGGTGCGACGACAATCCTGTACGAGGGCAAGCCGGTGGGCACGCCCGACGCCGGCGCGTACTGGCGGGTCATCTCCGAGCACAAGGCGATGGCGCTGTTCACTGCGCCCACCGCCTTCCGCGCCATCAAGAAGGAGGATCCCGCAGGCAAGCTGCTCAAGATCTACGATCTCTCGCACTTCCGCACGCTGTTCCTCGCCGGCGAGCGCGGCGACCCGCCGACCATCGAGTGGGCACAGAAGCTGCTCGGTGTGCCGATCGTCGACCATTGGTGGCAGACCGAGACGGGCTGGGCGATCTGCGGCAATTTCGTCGGCCTTGAGCCGATGCCGGTCAAGCCGGGCTCGTGCTCGGTGCCCTCGCCGGGCTGGCAGCTCGAGGTGCTCGACGAGCACGGCGCGCCGATGAAGCGCGGCGAGGTCGGCGCCCTGGCCGCGAAGCTGCCCTTGCCGCCCGGCACCTTCCCGACCCTGTGGAATGCCGACGAGCGTTTCCGCCAGGGCTACTTCACCGAGTTCCCGGGCTACTACAAGACCGGCGATGCCGGATTCATCGACGACGACGGCTACGTCTCGGTGATGACCCGCGTCGACGACGTGATCAACGTCGCCGGCCATCGCCTGTCGACCGGCCAGATCGAGGAGGTGCTGGGCGCGCACGACGACGTCGCCGAGTGCGCCGTGATCGGTGTCGCCGACGAGCTCAAGGGCCAGGTGCCGTTCGGCTTCCTGGTGCTGAAGGCCGGCGTCGACCGCCCGCATCAGGATACGGTGCGCGAGGTCGTCCAGCTGGTGCGCGACCGCATCGGGCCGGTGGCCTTCTTCAAGACCGCCATCGTCGTGCCGCGCCTGCCCAAGACGCGCTCCGGCAAGATCCTGCGCGGTACCATGCAGAAGATCGCCGATGGCCAGCCCTGGAAGATGCCGGCTACCATCGACGACCCGGCCGCGATCGACGAGATCGCCGGTGGGCTGAAGAGCGCGGGGTATGCCGCAAAGAGCTGAGTGTAGCCGACCAATGGGCGAAGGTTACTTCGCCCGAATCGAGACGCGGTCCTTCGGACCGCTCCTCAGGGTGAAGCCATTATGTTGCAACAGACCAACCTCATCCTGAGCAGCGGCGCATAGCGCGGCGTCTCGAAGGATGGGCAACTGAAGGATAGCAGATGACCCTCGACATCAACCGCCCCGATCTCTGCGTGGGCATCGTCGGCACCGGTGCCATGGGGCGCGGCATCGCCCAGGTGACGGCGCAGGGCGGCATCCAGGCGATCATGTTCGACGCTGCGCCGGGCGGCGCTGCCAAGGCGCGCGGCGCCATCCTCGACACCTTGAAGGGGCTGGTGGCGCGCGGCCGGCTGAGCGACGCCGATCTGGCGAGGACGGAGGCCAATCTCGCCGTCGCCGACCAGCTCGCCGACCTTGCCGGCTGCCATGTCGTGGTCGAGGCGGTGTTCGAGAACCTCGAGGTCAAGCAGAAGCTGTTCGGCGAGCTCGAGGCCGTCGTGGCGCCCGACGCCATCCTGGCCTCGAACACCTCGTCGATCCGCATCGCCTCGATCGCCCGCGCGCTGAAGCACCGCGACCGGGTTTGCGGCATGCACTATTTCAATCCGGTGCCGCTGATGAAGCTGGTCGAGGTTATCCGCGCTGCCGACACGGCGCAGTGGGTTGTCGCGGCGATGAGCGAGCTCGGCAAGCGCCAGACGCGCGTGCCGGTCGTGGTCGGCGACACGCCGGGCTTCCTGGTCAATCTCGGCGGTACGGCGATCGGGACCGAGGGTTTGCGCATCGTCCAGGAGGGACGCGCGACCCCGTCCCAGGTCGATGCCGTGATGCGCGACACCTGCGGCTTCCGCATGGGGCCGTTCGAGCTGATGGACCTCACCGGCATCGACGTGAATTTCCCGGCGCGCAAGATCATCTACGAGGGCTTCTTCCACGACCGGCGCATGACGCCGAGCCCCTATCACGAGAGCCTGTTCCAGGCCGGCCGGCTCGGCCGCAAGACCGGCGGCGGCTGGTACGCCTACGACGACAAGGGCGCCAAGGTCGACCCCGGCGCCGACCACGCGACCTCGGCCTTGCCGGCGACCAGCGTGGTCATCATGGACACGCACGACAGGAAGCTGACCGGGCTGATCGCATCGGACGGCGCGCGCATGCTGGGCGCGGACGATGGCAGGAGCCCGATCCTGGTGGCGCCGATCGGCAAGGATTGCACCACGACGGCGGTCGAGATGGGCCTCGATCCTCGCCGCACGATCGCCGTCGACCTGACCGGCGATACGGCGAAGCGCCTGACGGTCATGACCGCGCCCGGTGCCGACGGCGCTGTGCTCGAAGCGGCCGTCGCATTGCTCGCCAAATCCGGCACCAGGGTGACCGTGATCAAGGATTCGCCAGGCTTCATCGCCCAGCGCATGTGCGCCATGATCGCCAATCTCGGGTGCGAGATGGCCATGATCGGCATCGCCTCGGCGCAGGATGTCGACACGGCGATGACGCTCGGTCTCAACTATCCGCACGGGCCGCTGGCGCTCGCCGACTGGCTGGGCGTCAGGGAGTGCCACGAGATCCTGGCGCAGATTCAGGCCATCACCGGCGACGACCGCTACCGGCCGAGCCAGTGGCTGCGGCGGCGGGCGATGCTCGGCATGAGCGCGACGACGCCGGAGTGAGGCGATCGGCAGGTCGCTTCGGTCGGTTGACGATTGCGAGCCGGAGGCCGACACTGCGTGAATAGGGTTGCGTCGCGAGCGTTGCTCGATGGGGAGACGCATGATTCCATTCGACGGTCCCATTTTCGACGACGATTCCCTGCGCTTCAGGGCGATGGGGCCGCCGCAGGCGCAGTTTCAGTTCCTGGCCAATCCGTTTGGCTTCGCCGGCCCTGTCGCCAACAACGTCTTCATGGATCTCGCGATGTCGCCGCGCGGCTCGGTGACCAGCGGGGTATTGTCGATCACGAGCGTTCCGAACCAGCAGCAGCAGGAGCCGCCGGCGACTGCCGACATTGCCTACTTCGTGCTGGGCACGTCCGGGGCGGACGCCTTCCTGATGGCCCAGCCCGGCGCCGGGTACGGCTTCGGAGGTGACGATCACATCGACGGCAGCCTCGGCCCGGATTCGATATTCGGCGGATCGGGCACCAATCTTCTGCGGGGCGGTCCGGGCAACGACAAAATCTATGGCGGCGACGATTCCGACTACATCTACGGCAATGCCGACAATGACGAGATTCACGGCCGCGGTGGCCTGGACCAGATCTGGGCGGGCGACGGCAACGACGTCGTCTTCGGCGGCGCCGGCAGGGACTTCATCGAGGGTCAATCAGGGGATGATCTTATCCTCGGCGAGAGCGAGGACGACTCGATCCGCGGAGGTACGGGCAACGACGTCATCGATGGCGGCGAGGGCTCCGATCTCCTGATCGGCCAGTCGGGCGACGACCGGATCTTCGGTGGTCCCGGTCGGGACGAGATCTGGGGAGGTCGAGCAGCCGGCGACGTCAGCGATGGTCCCGACGGCAACAACGAGCTGTTCGGCGACGACGGCCATGACGACATCCTGGGGGGCGACGGCATCGATCGGATCATGGGCGGCGCCGGCTTCGACATCCTTGTCGGCTTCGGCGGCGACGATGTCCTGGACGGGGGCACGGAAGGCGACCAGCTCGTCGGTGGCCTCGGCAACGACACGCTGACAGGTGGAGCCTATCGAGACATCTTCAGTTTCGGTCCGAGCGGCGCCATCAACGGCGTCGACCACATCCTGGACTACAACCCCGGGGAGCGAGACATTCTCAGCTTTGCCGGGGTCTGGGGTTTCACCACGATCCTCGTCCAGCGCGATGCCGCTCCAGGAAGCGGCACGTCGTTCGACGCCTTCACCGCGAACCCGGGTGGGTCGTTCAGGATCAATCGTCAGCTCATCAAGCTCGTCGACATCGCCGGCGGGCAGGATCTCTCGTCGGCCGGAGGGCTGAGCGCCGCCCTGGCCAACGGCGGCGAATACAGCAATCTCGACCTCAACAACGACTATCAGCGTGCCGTGGTCTACACGGCCTCGAGCAATGCCGCGACGACCTTCAACGTGTTCTACGTCATCGGCCCCTCGAACAATGCCGGCGGGCCTGCCGTCGACCTGATCGGGATGGTCGATCTGGCCCCGGGCTTCACCTTCGGCAGCGTGGTCTGAGCCACCAACCCGGGCGAATGGCGCTCTTCGCCTGGCCGGACGTCGGGGAGTGCACGAGACCCTGACGCAGTTCCGGGCGATCACGGGCGACGACCGCTACCGGCCGAGCCAATGGCTCCGGCTGCGGCGGTGAGCGATGCTCGGCTCGGGCGCGACGACGCTGGAGCAGCGAGTGCAGTCGAGCTGGATGCCCGTTCGGCGGGGCGGGCCATGATTGTGGACAGCTTGTCAACAGATCGGAAATTTCGCCGACTTTGCCCCCGCCTGCACCACGGCACGATCTCGAACCTTTGCAGCTAGCGAGGCAAGCTACGGGTGGTACTGGCAGCGACGCTGGATATGTATCGGATCCTATGTGCATTCCGCCTCCTATCCCGTGGCCGCAGGACGGTGTGGCTGCGGATTCTAGGGATGTCGGCCGCGCTGTGGATGGCATCACGAGTTGCGCCGGCCCGGCGTGACGCTGATCCTGCTTTGACAGGAAGATCGGGTGCGCGCCCGAGGGCTACGGCTACAGCCGCTTCTGCGAGCTCGACCAGTCGTGGGAGAGCCGGCTGTCGCCTGTCATGCGCCAGGTCCATCCGGCGGGCGAGCGCTGTCGTCGACTATGCTGGCCAGACCGTCGAGCTGGTCGACCGCCGCACCGGCGAGATCGGCGCCGCCCAGGTCTTCGTCCCCGTGCTGGGAGCCTCCAGTTACACCTACGCCGATGCGACGCTCACGCAGACGCCGCCCGACTGGATCGGCGCGCATGTCCGTGCGCTTGCGTGCTTCGGCGGCGTGCCGCGGCTGCCTGACAACCTCCAAGGCCGGGGTGCTGAGTGCAGAAGGCGAACTGGCAGCGAGACTGGGCTGAAATTGACCTATTACAGTAGGCCTTCGCGACATACCTCGGCGTAGCGATCCGGCCGGCCCGGCCGGGCGGGGGGCGCGGGAAGCCGCCGGCCCAGACGGCGCGTAACGCTGGAGCTGTCACGTCTTCATGAGGCTGGATCGGATAGGGGAGTAGCGGCGCCCGAACTCCACATCGTACGACCGGCGAGGGAGCAGGCAGCATCGGGCGGCATCTGCTCCGCCAGACGTCCATCACCCCTCCCCACCGCCTTTGTCGCTCACTTCTCGAAGGCGTAGGTCGTAGCAGTCGTCAGTTCAGGGTTGTCCTTTTGAGCCGGTCTCGTTGCCCCAGCCAGAACAGGTCTCGCAACCCGTGGACGTAGCCAATGACACTAAGAAGCTGATCCGCGGTTACGAGGTGAGCGATGCCAGCGTGCACGACAGTCAGAGGCTCGACGGTCTGCTGAACCAGGGCAACACGTCGTCCGAGGTCTATGCCGACAGTGCCTACCGCTCGGCGGAGATAGAACGCACGTTGAAGGCGCGCGACTTCAGGAGCCGCATCCACCAGCGCAGCTATCGCAACTGTCCGCTGACGCAGGCCCAGATCGATGCGAACCGCAAGAAGAGCCGGGTCCGCGTTCGCGTCGAGCATGTTTTCGGCGCACAGCACAATGCTCCGGGTGGGCGTCTGGTTCGGACGATCGGCATGGTACGTGCCAAGGTCAAGAGCGGGCTCCAGAACCTGGCCTACAATATCCGCCGCCTGGTGATCCTCGAACGCATGACGGCGACGTGAGGGGTGGAGTCCGCCTGCGGCGCGGCGAGCGGTGCGGAAAACGCCGACAACGCCCGCCGACAGGGGCCGAAGCTCGAGGAAATACTACTGTCGATAGCATTTCTCGTCGACCTTCGCCGACCAAAATTGGATTCCGCCACCTTTCTGCAAAAGCCGTCGGAAACGGTCATTCTTCGAGGTGCCCAAAGACAATAACGGTCCTCGTTCGTTCTTAGGGTCGCGGAGTGATGGACACCACGTCAGCGCTGCGAGTTGCGCCTTGATTATCTGTAAATGAATACTTAATCGATACACCAAGAGACGGCGCATACCAGTGCTTTAGGGCGCTACGATACCTATTCAAACCTTCTTCAGATCGTGTAACGACGAAGACGTCGAACGTTCCAGCCTTGACTGACAGTCTCTCGTATGCGTCCACGGTTACCGTGTAGAACCAAGTGCCTTGCGTCGCGCCGCTGGCCCCAGCGCCGTCGTAGCGACCGGTTAGCTTCTTGCCGACGTGAAGTGGCCAAAGCGTCCAAGGCTTAAGTTGGTCAATCCATGCAGCGCTTCGGTCGGCGCGAGTGCTCATCGTGGGCGCGTAAAACCAGTAAGGAATGTCCTTGCCACGCTCTTCCAAGACTCGTACTAGCCTGAAGTTCCGTTTTCGAGAGAGCAAAATTTTCTGTGCGCCCAATGGGTTGGGCGGTTTTGGCGGTTGGGTTTCTGACTACGGCGAGATGTTGTCGATGAGTTCGAGTGCGCGGCGCTGAAGGGCGT
>Ga0268299_1000312_pt1 | contig 169204 bp, 131 predicted proteins | sample NOBtaG_FD_193484 | JGI IMG/M metagenome (GOLD analysis project Ga0268299, IMG submission 193484) | Activated sludge microbial communities from bioreactor in Nijmegen, Gelderland, Netherland - NOB reactor | ecosystem: Engineered > Bioreactor > Aerobic > Activated sludge | place: Netherlands... | reverse complement strand
GGGGGGGGAGGCGCGGGCGCGGCGGCGGGGCAGGGCGGCGCGTGCCAATGGAAACCGCCGATCGCGCGGGCGGTCGGCGGGAGCGTGTGAAGAGGATGTCGCGCAGCCAGCGGTGTGGGGCCGGCGCGGCGAACGCGGGGCGGCGAAGGGCGGCGCGACGCGGCGCCCGTGGCGCGGGGCGTTACTCGGCGTCGGCGTCGGCGGGCTTGGTGGCGGCGGCGGGGTTGGCTGCGCGGGCCTTGAGGACGGCTGCGCGGCACTCCTTGGCGAGGTCGGGGTTGTCCTTGAGGAAGCGCTTGGCGTTCTCGCGGCCCTGGCCGATGCGGAGTTCGCCCTTGGTGAACCAGGCACCGGCCTTCTCGATGACGTTGGCGGCGACGGCGAGGTCAAGGAGGTCGCCCGAGGTGGAGATGCCCTCGTCGAACATGATGTCGAACTCGGCGTCGCGGAAGGGCGGGGCGACCTTGTTCTTGACGACGCGTGCGCGGGTGCGGTTGCCGACGTTGACGTCGCCCTCCTTGATGGCGCCGGTGCGGCGGATATCGATGCGGACGGAGGCGTAGAACTTGAGGGCGCGGCCGCCGGGGGTGGTCTCGGGGGAGCCGAACATGACGCCGATTTTCTCGCGGATCTGGTTGATGAAGATGACGGTGCAGTTGGAGCGGGCGATGACGCCGGTGAGTTTGCGCATGGCCTGGGACATGAGGCGGGCCTGCATGCCGACGGTGGCGTCGCCCATCTCGCCCTCGATCTCGGCGCGGGGGATGAGTGCGGCGACGGAGTCGACGATGATGACGTCGACGGCGTTGGAGCGGACGAGGAGTTCGCAGATTTCGAGGGCCTGTTCGCCTGTGTCGGGCTGGGAGACGAGGAGGTTGTCGATGTTGACGCCGATCTTGCGGGCCCAGGAGGGGTCGAGGGCGTGCTCGGCGTCGATGAAGGCGGCGACGCCGCCTTCTTTTTGGGCCTGTGCGGCGACGGTGAGGGCGAGGGTGGTTTTGCCGGAGGATTCGGGGCCGAAGATCTCGACGATGCGCCCGCGGGGGATGCCCTTGCCGCCGAGGGCGAGGTCGAGGGAGAGCGCGCCGGTGGAGATGCCTGGGATGGCCAGGTAGGCGTGCTCGTCGAGTTTCATGATCGAGCCCTTGCCGAAGGCTTTCTCGATCTGGGCGACGGTGGTGCCGATGGCCTGGAGTTTTTCCTTCGAGGGCCCGGGGGGTGTGGCGGGCGAGGCGGCGACGGGCGCGGAGGCGGGCTTGCCCGGCGCGGTCGATGTGGGCGCGGCGGGAGCGCCCGGCTTGCCCGCGGGCGAGCCGGTGGGAGTGGTGATGGACTTGGGATCGACCTTGACCTCGATGGCGGACTTGGGCTTGAGGCCGTTGCCGGAGGCGGGGCCGGAGGAGGGCACGGGAGCGGGGGTGCGCGACATGATGGCCACCTTTGGTTGCCGGGGCGTGGCTGCGGGGGCGGACGCGGCGGGGACTCAAGGGTCCGAGCCGGGGCCGGTCGCAGGCGCACCGGGGACCAGTCGGGGCGGACGACGCCAACACGGCGGCGGCCGGTCAGGGGCGGACTGGGCGCGAGCCTGACGTGCGGAGCATAGCAGACGCCGAACATTGGTGTCAATGTTTGGGTGGTGTTGTGGATAACTTTCGGGTGATGTGAGGGGTGGACGGGGTTCTGTGGGTGTTGGACCGGTACCATCGATGGATGAGCGGCCTGGGCGGACAAGCAGAGGGCGCACGCGCGTCGGCGGGGCCGGGCGGGGTGGTGGGGCGTCGGTTGGTGCTGGCGAGCCAGTCGCCTCGGCGGCGGGAGTTGCTGTCGCGAGCGGGGGTGGGGTTTGAGGTGGCGAGAGAGTTGGTGGATGACACGCACCTGAAGCCCGGCGCGGTGACGCCGCGGCAATGGGCGTCGGCGCTGGCGTACTTGAAGGCGGCGGGGTCGGCGCGGGCGTTGGGGGCGGCTGGGTCCGGCGCGGTCGATGGTTGCGGGGGCCCGGTGGTGCTGGGCGCGGACACGGTGGTGGTGAAGGGGGGCGAGTTGATCGGGAAGGCCGAGAGCGCGGCGGAGGCGGAGAGGATCCTGCGGCGGCTGTCGAGCGGGGAGCACGAGGTGGTGACGGGCGTGGCGCTGGTGGAGCCGGGGGGTGCGGGAGGAGGGGCGGGGCGTCGGCGTGTGTTCGCGGACACGGCGCGGGTGCGGGTGGGACGGCTGAGCGACGCGATGATCGGGGAGTACGTTTCGAGCGGGCAATGGCGCGGGAAGGCGGGGGCGTACAACCTTGAGGAGCGTGTGGCGGCGGGGTGGCCCGTGGCGTGGGAGGGGGATCCGACGACGGTGATGGGCTTGCCGATGGGGAGGTTGATGCCGGTGCTGCGCGCGTGGGGGCTTGCGGCGCCGATGGGAGCGGTGTCGTGACGGGGCATATGTGCGAGATGGTGCTGGCGCAGGCGGGGGTGGGCGGTGGCGGCGCGGGGGGTGTGGGAGGGGGTGGAGGTGGGGGGTTGCCGTGGTGGGTGGTGGTGCCGCTGACGGCGGTGGTGATGCTGACGATCGCGGCGCACGTGCTGGCGGTGCAGAGCGCGGAGATGCCGGCGAGCCGGAGGCGGATCAGACTGGCGAATGGGATGTTGATGCTGGTGACGACGCCGATGCTGGCGTTCGCGGTGACGGTGTCGCACCGTGGAAGCCCGCGTGCATTCGCGGCGGCGTGGGTGCTGGTGATGGCGCTGCTGGCGATGATCGTGTTTCTGGCGCTCTTGGACATCGCCAACACGGTTCGGCTCAACGCGCGTGAGCGTGCGGCGCTGGGGCGTGAGGCGGCGGAGGCGCTGGCGCGGGACGCGGCGAGGGCGCGGGCGGAGCGAAGCGGCGGCGGCGGGCGCGGGGGAGTTGGCGGGGGAACGGAGGGGAGCGATGGACGCCCGGCGTGAGAGGGAGGTTGAAGGCTTGGAGGGCGCGAGGCGGGGCCCGGCGCCTGGGTGGCTCGGGGTGCCGCTGGCGCGGGTGTACGGGGCGGTGGTGGGGTGGCGGAACGCGCGGTTTGATCGGGGCGTGGGGGTGACGCGGGTTGGGGTGCCAGTGGTGAGCGTGGGGAACGTGAGCGTGGGGGGTACGGGCAAGACACCGATGGTGATGTGGCTAGCGCGTCGGCTGATGGAGCGGGGCGAGCGGCCGGCGATTGCGCTGCGCGGATACAAGGGTGGGCGAGGCGGGGCGGGGTCGGACGAAGCGACGGAGTTTCGGCGGTGGCTGCCGGAGGTGCCGCTGGCGGTGGGAGGGGATCGGGTGGCGACGATCGGGGCGTTGCGAGGGAGCGCCGAGGGGGCGAGGGTGTCGTGCGTGCTGCTGGATGATGGGTTTCAGCACCGGCGATTGCACCGGGACTTGGACGTGGTGCTGGTGGATGCGACTCGGGACCCGTTTGCGGATCGGCTGCTGCCGGCGGGATGGCTTCGGGAGCCGGTGGAGGGGCTGAAGCGTGCGGGGGCGGTGGTGCTGACGCGGTACGACGCGGGGGATGCAGGGCACCTTTCGCTGCGGGAGCGATTGGAACAGACCCACGGCGGCCGGGTGCTGACGGCGGCGGCGCAGTGGGGTGGATTGGACGAGGGCGAGCCGGTGGGCGCGACGCCGGCGAAGCCGGTGGCGTGGCTGAGGGGGAAACGGCTGCTGGTGGTGTGCGGGATCGGGAACCCTGCGGCGTTTCTACGGCAGGTGAAGGGGGAGGCGGGGGCCGGGGGGGTGGGGGTGGCGGGTGGAGTGGGGGCGGTGGTGGAGGCGTTGTTCTACCCGGACCACTACGGGTATCCGGCGCGGGGCGTGCGGGAGGTTGTGAACGCGGCGCGGGGGATGGGCGCGGAGGCGATCGTGACGACGGAGAAGGACTGGTCGAAGTTGGGGCGGCTGCCGGCGGGGACGTGGCCGTGCGCGGTGGTGAGGCCGAGGCTGGATCTGCGGGTGGAGCCGGAGGGTGCGTTGATGGAGATGGTGGTGGGGGCGGTGGAGGGGGCGCGGGGGTGAAGGGCTAGCGTTTGCCTTCGAAGGCGGGAGTGCCGTTGATGATGGTGGCGGTGCAGTGGGAGGTGTATTCGAAGGGGTCGCCGTCGTAGAGGGCAAGGTCGGCGTCTTTGCCGATTTCGAGGGAGCCGAGGCGGTCGGCGAGGCCGAGGAGGCGTGCGGGGGCGATGGTGATGGTTTCGAGGGCCTGCGCGGAGGAGAGGCCGTTGGCGGCGAGGAGGGCGGCTTCGAGGAGGACGACGCGGGTCTTGGGGACGTAAGCCTCGTAGCCGGCCTGGAGTGAGACGGGGATGCCGGCGGCGACGAGTTTGGAGGCGGTTTCGAAGGAGAGGTTTTCGGCCTGGCCGAAGGCGCGCATCATCGTGGGGTGGATGATGACGGGGACGCCGGCCGCCTTGATGCGGTCGATCATGAGGAAGGCCTCGGCGGCGCCGTCGAGCCAGAGGCGGATGGAGGGGAACTCGTCGCGGAGCCGGAGAGCGGTGTCGAGGTCCTGGGCTTTGTGGGCGGTGACGATGAGAGGGACTTCGCCCGAAAGGACGCGGGCGAGGATCTCGTGGCGGAGGTTGCGGTCCGAGGGGAGGGGTTTGTCGGCGGGGGTTGGTGCGGGCGAAGCGTCGGGGGCGGGCTTGGCTTCGGCGGCCTTTTTGGCGTCACGAACGCGGCGTTCCTGGTACTCGCGGGCCTTGACGAAGGCGTCGCGGAGCATGGCCATTTCCTTGCCGCGTGTGCCGGGGTTGCCGCCGGGGCGGTGGGCGTCGGGCCCGATGGTGCAGACGACGGCGGCGGGGTCTTTCAGGAGGGCGTCGGCGACGGTGTTGCCGGTGGTTTTGACGACGATGGTCTGGCCTGAGATGAGTTCGCCCGGGGCGTGGCCCGTGTGGATGGTGGTGACGCCAAAGGAGCGGACCCAGTCGATGAGTTTCTCGCGCGGGTTGTAGGCGTCGAGAGCGCGGAGTTCGGGCTGGATGGCGGCGGAGGTTTCGAGTTGGTCGGAGTCGTGGCGCTGGTTGAAGAGGCCGGAGAGGCCGACGGTGGAGCGGGCGTCGATGAGGCCCGGGGTGGCGACCTTGGCGTGGAGGACCGGGAGGCCCGCGGGGATGGGTGTGGAGGCGGCGGGGCCGACGACGGTGATCTTGCCGCCGGCGCAGATGACGACGGCGTCGGAGAGGGTGCCGGCGGGGCCCATGGTGTGGAGGGTGTCGGCGCGGACGGCGACTTGCGCGCGGGCGGGTGCCGCGGGGAAGGCGAGGGTTGCGATGGAGAGGGCGAGGCTGAGGAGGGCGGAGGGAGCGCGGGTGAGCATCGGGAGAGCATACCGGGGAGGTGGGCGGGCGCGGGTGAGGCTGAGGGTGTACGCTGTGGCTCATGCGGCTGGCGCTTGCGCAGGTGAATCCGACGATCGGGGCCATCGAGGCGAACGCGGGGTTGATCCTGCGGCATGCGCGGACCGCGGTGGAGGGTGGCGCGGACCTGGTGGTGTTCCCGGAACTGGCGCTCACGGGGTATCCGCCCAGGGACCTGCTGCTTCAGGGCGGGTTCGTGGGGGCGTGCGAGCGGGCGCTGGAGGGGATCGCGCGGGAGTTGCCGGCGGGGCTGATGGTGGTGGTGGGTGTGCCGTTGCCGGAGCGGGCGGGGTCGCGACGGCTGGTGAACGCGCTGGTGGTGCTGCGCGGGGGGGGTGGGAGGGATGGGGGCGAGGTGCTGCGGTATGCGAAGAGGCTGCTGCCGACCTATGACGTGTTTGATGAGGATCGGTACTTCGTGCCCGGGAGCAAGCCGGCGATCGTGGAAGTGAAGGGGGTGCGGGTTGGGCTGTCGGTGTGCGAGGACTTGTGGCGCGGGGAAGATGTGGGGTTCGCGGACCGGTACCTGACGTGCCCGGATCCGCTGGATGAGTTGTGCGCCCCCCCCGGGGGTGGCGCGGGAGCGCAGGTGATCGTGAATCCGTCGGCGAGCCCGTTCGTGCTGGGGAAGGGCCGACGGCACGCGGAACTGCTGCGCGGGCACGCGGTGAAGCGTGGCGTGTGGGTGGCGGCGGTGAACCAGGTGGGGGGGAACGACGAGTTGGTGTTTGAGGGCGGGGCGTGCGTGTTCGACCCGAGCGGGTCGCTGCGGGCGCGGGGGCCGAGTTTCGAGGAGGGGTTGACGTTCGCGGAGATTGAGCCGGGCGGGGGGACGCGGGCGGCGGGAGTGCCAGGGGTTGAGGAATCCGAGTCGGAGGAGGTCGAGGCGCAGGTGTTCGGGGCGTTGCGGCTGGGGATCAGGGACTATTGCAGAAAGACGGGGTTCAAGAGCGCGGTGCTGGGGCTGTCGGGAGGGATTGATTCGGCGCTGACGGCGGTGCTTGCGGCGGCGGCGCTGGGCCCGGGGAACGTGGTGGGGATCGCGATGCCGAGCCGGTACTCGTCGGCGGGGAGCCTGACGGACGCGGCGGAGTTGGCGCGGTCGCTGGGCGTGCGGTTCGAGACGATCTCGATCGAGGGCCCGTTCAGGGCGCTGGAGGCATCGCTGGAGCCGATGTTCCGGGGGACTGCGCCGGGCGTAGCGGAGGAGAACATGCAGTCGCGGGTGCGGGGGACGCTGCTGATGGCGGCGAGCAACAAGTTCGGGCACATCCTGCTGACGACGGGCAACAAGAGCGAGTTGGCGGTGGGGTACTGCACGCTGTACGGGGACATGAACGGCGGGCTGGCGGTGCTGAGCGACGTGACGAAGGTGATGGTGTACCGGCTGTCGCGGTGGGTGAACGCGAACTGGTCGCGGCTTGGGATCGCGGGGCTGAGCGGGCCGCCGATCCCGGAGGCGTCGATCACGAAGCCGCCGTCGGCGGAGTTGAGGCCTGACCAGAAGGATCAGGACACGTTGCCGGCGTACGAGGTGCTCGACGAGATCATCGAGCGGTACGTGGAGCGTCGGCAGGACTCGGCGACGATCCTGCGGGAGTCGGGGTTCGGCGCGGCGGTGGTGGCGAAGACGATCCGGATGATCGACCTGGCGGAGTACAAGCGCAAGCAAGCGCCGATCGGGCTGAAGGTGACGGGCGTGGCGTTCGGGAGCGGGCGGCGGATGCCGATCGCGCAGGGATGGCGGGGGTAGGGGGGCTGGCGGCGGGGCGCGGGGAGCGGTTCAGTGATTGAGGCCTGACCTCGTGAGCCAGCCGCCGAAGACCTTGCCTTCGAGTTCGTCGTAGACCTCGGTGGTGATGCCGCTGGGGAGGGTGGTGGACTGGCCGCCGAACTCGCCGTCGCGTTTGGTGTCCATGAAGCCTTCGACGTGGCCGTCGGCGAAGCCGATCTGGCCGTAGATTCTGTTGTGGCCGAGGGCGGCGACGAAGGAGCCCTTGCCGTGGACGGGCCCGAAGTCGGTGTAGTTCTGGCGGCCCCAGACGATGCCGCCGGCGGAGGGGACGCGGGCGATGTTGGGGCCGTCGGTGAGGGCTTTGGCACCGCCGAGGCGCTGGCCGCGGTAGAGGACGATGTCATCAGCGGGGTAGGCGGTGGCGTCGCCGAAGAGTGGGACCTTGGAGGCGGGGGCGGTTGTGCCGAGGTGTTTTTCGTTGAGGGGCCCGAGGGTGTGGGCGGTGCGCTTGGGGTCGGGAGAGGTGGAGGGGGAAGGGGTTTTGGTGGCGGTGTGGGCCATGAGCCAGGACTGGCAGTAGTTGGTGTTGAAGCCTTCGTCGATGAGTTGCTCGATGTCGGCCTGGGTGAAGGGGCGGTAGCCGTCGCTGTTGACGCGGGGGAGTGCGAGGTTCTGGGAGGATTGAGTGGGGCTGGTTGGGCAGAGGAGTTGGCCGGGGATGCAGTAGCCGCCGCGGACGAAGTCGGCGACCCAGCCGGTCTGGTCGATGGGCCCGTTGCCGAAGGGGCGGCGGTTGTCGAAGGCGCCGGTGGAGAAGGCGCCGCGGCGGTCGGCGGCGTGAGAGGTTGAGGCGGTGGCGAGTTGGCGGAGAGCCGAGGCGCACTGGGTGGTGCGTGCGGCGTCGCGCGCGCCGGCGAGGGAGGGCAGCAGGATGCTCACGAGGAGCGCGATGATGGCGATGACGACGAGGAGTTCTATGAGGGTGAACGCGCGGTGGGAGTTCATGAGACCTAGACGCTAGTGGGTGCGATTTGTAAAGGCAGTGGCTGTCGATGAAGGTTGCGCAAGTGTTGTGTAAACGACCGGCGAAGTCTGCGCGTTCGGGCGTGGCGCGCGTGGACCGGGTGGTGGCGCGGGGGGATGCTGTGTCCCCGGCGTGTTGACGCGCGCCGAGATCCAAGGAGGTCCGTATGCACCGCACGCTCTGCAGCGCCGCCGTCGGTTCGCTCGTTCTTGCCGCCTCGGCCGTTGGCCAGGTAGCGTCGTGGAACTTCAACTCCGCGTCGCTGACGGCGCCGTTTCCCGCGACGACGGGATCTGGGACGATGTTCCTGATCGGCGGGGTGACGTTCACGAGCAACACGGGCTCGCCCAATGACGCGGGGGTGCCCAACACCGCGCCGAACACCACGTCGTACCCCGCGCAGGGGACCGGGTCGGGCACGGCGGGGGTTGAGTTCGTCTTCTCGACCGCGGGGTTTGACAACATTCGCGTGGTGTTCGACCAGCGGCACAGCAATACCTCGTCGCGATTCACTCAGGCGCAGTACTCGGTCGATGGGGGGGCGACGTTCATCATCGGGCCGACGTTTGAAACGCCGGGCGGCGACACGTGGAACTTCGACCGGACGCTGGACCTGACCGGTGTGCCCGGCGCGGGGAACAACCCGGATCTGCGGGTGCGGATCGTGTCGGTGTTCGATCCGACGCTGGGGAACGCGTACACCGCGTCGCGGCTGACGAGCACCTACGCGGGCACGGGGACGCTCCGGATGGACAATGTGCGGGTGCTCGGTGATGCGGTGGTGTCCACGCCGCCGCAAGGGTCGGGGGTGTTCACGCCGGCGGCGGTGTGCCTGGGCGGGGAAACGACGCTGACGGTGACGGCGTCGCCCGGGCTGAACCCGGCGAGCGGGAGCCTGAGCGTGACGGCGAACCTGTCGGCGCTGGGCGGCTCGACGAGCCAGACCCTGACGTTCCTGGGTGGGAACACGTACGGGGCGACGATCCTGGTGGGTCCTGAGGCGGCGACGGGGTTCCTGACGATCCCGGTGACGGTGTCGGATGACCTCGGGCGGTCGAGCACGACGCCGGCGGGCGTGGCGGTGGGGGATTGCGACTTCTCGTCGAGCGCGCCGGTGGTGGTGAGCATGATCTACGGCGCGGGCGGGAACGCCGGGGCGATCTTCAACGCGGACTTCGTGGAGATCTTCAACCGCTCGTGCGCGGCGATCACGCTGGACGGGTGGTCTCTCCAGTACACCTCCGCGGGCGTGAACAACGCCTTCGACGGGACCCGGCAGGTGAACCTGTCGGGCGTGATCCGGCCCGGGGAGTATCGGCTGATCCAGACGCAGCGGGTGTCGGAGAGCGCGCCGGGCCTGCCGATCCCGACGCCGGACTTCACGGCGTTCCCGGTGAACCAGGGTGACACGCCGGTGCCGCCGCAGACGGCCAACGGATTCGGGATGGCGCTGGACGCGGGGCGGGTGGCGCTGTGCAACACGGTCGAGCCGATCGGGTTCGGGTGCGTGGCGTCCAACGTGGTGGACCTGGTGGGCTACGGCGGGTCGGCGTCGTGCTACGAGGGCGTGGCGCCGACGGCGACCGCTTCGAACACCACAGCGGTGATCCGCAAGAACAACGGGTGCCAGGACTCCAACAACGGGTTCAACGACTTTGACGTGGTGTTTCCGCGGGATCCGTTCAACGGCCTCACGCCCGCGACGCCCTGCCAGGATTGCCCCCCGCCGGCGTGCCGGGCGGACTTCAATGGCGATGGGAATCTGGATCCGGATGACCTTGCGGACTACATCGCGTGCTACTTCACCGCGCCGCCGTGCCCGCTGGCGGACTACTCGGGCGACGGCTCGACGGACCCGGACGATCTGAGCGACTACATCGCGGACTTCTTCGCGGGTTGCAACTGAGTCGGTCGGGCCGCGCGTGGCGCGAGTTCCCGCGCGGCGCACGAGCAGACCTTCAGCACACAAGGCTCCGGCCCCTCGCGGGTCGGAGCCTTGTTCATTGGGCGGGCAGAGCGTTGGGGCCCCGCGCGTGCGTCGCGCCACGGTGGGCATGCGCGCACCGCGCGGTGCGGGGCTACTGGCGCGGCGCCGGCGGCGTGGGGCTTGCCGGGCTGGTGCTCGCGATGGGGGGTTGATCGGCGGGTGGCTCGGCGTCGGCGAGCATCCGCAGGATGGTCGAGAGCGTCTCGGGGCGTGGGCCGAAGCGAGCCCAGATCTCGGCGGCGGCACGGCGAACGTCGTCGCGTGCGGAGTCAAGTCTGTGGGTGTCGCCCCCTTGGAGAGATGCGAGCCGCAGAAGTTCGTGCGCGAGCGGGGCCCCGATCTCGGGCCGCCCGCCGCGTCCGCGGAGCAGTCTCCGCCAGAGCGAGATGGCCCTATGAGAGTCGCGCACGGCCTCATCGAGGCGGCCTTCAGTCGCCGCGAGGCGTGACCGGTTCGTGTAGAAGTTCGCGAGCGAATCGACCTCGACGCCGGTGCGGGCGGCACCCCGGTACAACCGGTCGGCGACCTCACCCGCCCGTGCCCAGGCGGCGCTGCGTCGTGAGCGGAGGTCATCCAGATGGGGTTGGCCGAGCACTGTTCCCAGGACCACGAGCAGTGTGGTGTTGCGCATGGTGTGCGAAGGGTCGAGGGCGACGAGTCGCTCGGCGATGTCCCAGCACTCAAGGCTCGCCGCGGCGCGGGCAGTGGGCTCCCGCTCCGCCCAAGCCTGGGCGTGGCGAACGTGGAGCCATGCCTCGAGCGCGCGACCATCCCGCGGCGCGAGGTCCATCATGCGGGCCGCGGTCGCGAACGATCGCGCTGTCTCGCAAGCCCGTTGGCCCATGGGCACGTCGCGGCGCTCGGCGATCCGCGTCTGGCTCCAGAAGAGGTTGCTGAGGACGCCCAGGTCCCGCGGCCAGCGGAGGGCGAGTTCCTCGTCGAGTTCGAGGGCTTGCTGGTGGAGGCGGAGCGAGTCCGTGAGGCGGCGCTGCTTGAACATCTCATCGCCCAGGCGTGCCAGGACCATCGCCAGGCGATGGGCGGTGGGGGTGTCGGCGTGCCCGGAGGCGTGCCATCGCGACTGCAGCACCTCCGCCGCTTCGCGGAGCAAGGCCGTCGCGCGATGGGTGTCGCCGCGTGCGGTCCGCGTCTCGGCCTCAGCCGAGAGGAGCCCGCCGTAGAGCCGCTGGATGCGTTCGTCGCCCGGGCGCCGGTTGTAGACCGACCTGATGCTTGGGCCGATGTCGGTAAGGAGGCGTTCGCGCTCTTCGAGCGTGCCGATGCGGGGCTCAAGGGGGGCGAGCGCGCGGACCACCACGACTTCGAGCGCATGGATCGCCGCGTCGTGGGCCTGCGCTGCCTGACGGGCCATCTCGCCTGTGGCGACGATGCCGGCGATCGTGACAAGCCCGAGAAGTCCGAGGAGGCTGGAGAGGACCTTGTGCCTGCCGCAGTATCGGCGGAGGCGGTAGGCGGCGGTGGGGGGCACCGCGCGGACTGGGCGGCCGTCGAGCACGGCGAGCAGGTCGTCGCGGAGGTGCTCAACGGACTGGTAGCGCCGCGAGGGATCGCGCTCGACAGCCTTGAGGAGGACGGAGGAGAGGTCGCGCCCGCCGCGCCAGCCCGGGAGGGTGTGCGGGCTTGCGGGCGGCGCGTGCGAGAGGCGCTCGATGGACTCTGCGAGGGGTGTTTTGGCGGGCACGAAGGGGTGGCGGCCCGTGAGCGCCTCGAACGCGATGACGCCGAGGGAGTACACGTCCGAGCGCACGTCGACGCGGTCGTGGCCCTCGTGCAGTTGTTCGGGGCTGGCGTAGCGGAGCGTGCCGATGGCGCTGCCGGGGAGCGTGAGGGCGAGGGCGGCGGCGCGAGCGCCGTCGAGGTCTCGCGCCAGGCCGAAGTCGAGGATCTTGGGCGTGCCCTGAGCGGTGACGAGGATGTTCTTGGGCGCCAGGTCGCGGTGGAGGATGCCGCGCTGGTGCGCGTGGGCAAGGCCCTCGCAGACTTGTACGAGCAGCCGAAGGCGCGCGGGGATGGACAGAGGTGCGGCGCGGCAAAACTCGTCGAGGGGCACGCCCTCGACATACTCCATGGCGAGGTAGGCGAGGCCGTCGGCTTCGTCGCAGGCGAAGACGGTGGTGATGTTGGGATGCTGGAGACGCGCGAGGGCCGCCGCCTCGAAGCGGAACCGCGCCATGTCCGCTGGCTGGGCGCGGCGGTGCAGGACCTTGAGGGCCACGGGCCTGGGCGGGCGGTTCTGGCGCGCCAAGAAGACCAGGCCGAAACTGCCCGAGCCGAGCGGGCGCTCGATCTCGAACTCCCCGATGCGGCGCGGGACGGCGGCCTCGATGAGCGGTGAGAGCAGGTCGGAGGTCGCGGCTCGCAGCGACCGACCGAAGAACCGATCAGTTGAGGCGTCGTGCTCGAGCAGTTCGCGCAGGGTGGTGCGATCGTCGTCGGAGAGGTCCAGGCACGCCTTCAGGGCCGCTGGCCGCTCGTGCCTTGGAAGGGCCCGGAGCCGATCGAACGCCTCGAACACCCGGTCCAGGCCCGCGCTCATCCCGCGCCCCCCCTCTCCCGAATGCCGATCTCCCGCGCGAGCCACGCCTTGGCCCGGTTCCACAGCGTCCGTACGCGGGCGGGCGTGGCGTCGGTCGCGACGGCGATCTCCTCGAACTCCATGCCGCCCCAGAGGCGAAGTTCGGCGACTCGGGCCGCTTCCGGCGCGACGGCGGAGAGGGCGACGAGCGCGTCTTCGATCTCCAGCGCGTCGACGCCATCGCCGCCGCGGCCCGCCAAGCCCCGGTGCCCGTTCCGCTCCGCGGCCTCTCCCCAACGGTGGAGGGCGATGCGCGAGGCGTCTCCGCCGCGGCGCAGGGCGGTTTCGTGCCGCGCGATGTCGATCACCACGCGTCGCATGATCGTGGCCAGCACCGCCGTCACGCGGGCCTGGTCGCCGAAGTCGACGGCGCGCTGATCGAGGAGACGAAGGAGGGCGCGCTGCACCAGACTGCTCGCCTGCACCCATTTCTGGGCGCGATCTCCCCGCAGCATCTGGGCCGCGATCTCGCGTACTCGATCTTCGATCAGCGGCAGGACCCGGGAGAGCGCGTCGAGGTCTCCGGCCGCGGCGAGGGAGAGGTCTTCGCCGGGGTTCGCTTTGTGTTCGTCGGACATGAGTCCTGCGCCTCTTCGCCTCGACTGGCCGCCTTGGGAGTATACATGAAGGACGAGGAAAAGCGATGACTTGGCGCGCGGCGTGCGAGTGGGATTACGCCATCTTCTCAGTATCTCACCAGAGAGGCGGGGGCTCCGCGGCCCGCGCGATCAGCGAGCCACCTCTCTGGAGCGACCCATGCGCCCCATCGGCTCGCGCCATGGCGAGTCTCCGACTGCGCTGCGAGAGGGTGCCGCCCGCGCGCTTGTAACACATGGGGGCGACCAGCCCGGCACTCCTCGCTTCGGTCTATGCGGATTGTGCGCGGGGTCGGGATGCTCGCGGGGACGACCTCTCGGACGCCACCGGCTGCAACGCTTCTTCTGCCAGCCCTTCGCCGGCGCGGACGAGGACCTCGACGGCAGCCGCGATCCCGACGACCTGTCGGACTACGTCGGGCTCTACTTCAGCGGGTGCTGGGAACGTCGCGGACGGATGCGTGCATCGGCTTCATGTTGGTCTCAGTGCAAGCGGGTAGACCTCATCGAGCACTGGGGGGGGCAGATGGCCGCTGCGGTCGTGTGGCCGAGGGGTAGCGCGAACAGACTCCGGCCCCGGAGCGCCGTGCGCCATTCGCGGGACGTGGCTCCATGCCGGTGGGTCGGTCACAGCATCACCATCAGCGGCAAGCACTACGCCAACGCCGTGCCGGACGAACTCTTCGAGCGTGCGAGGGGCTTGAGCGGTATCGCGGGCACCGCAACTCCAGCGCCGGAGCCGACGCAGATACCCGTCCCGACGCCGGAACCAGCCCCCATCGCGCTCGATTCCACAGCCCCGCCCAGGCGCAGCGGAAGGCGTCGGATGGGGCCGGAAACGAGCAGAAACAGGGGAGTGACGCGGAGCGGGCCGGAGCGCGGAACTCCGCAGCCAACCTTCAAGTTGGGCGGGACTTGCGGCTCGTTTCCGCAAGTCCCGGTGTTTCAGAAGAATGGAGCCAGCGAAACGCCAGTTGAACTCTTCGTGCAGGCGATTCGGGCATGGGGGCCTGCAATCCGGCATCTGGTTTCCGTGAAACCGTGAAAGTCGATTGGGCCGCAGGCAGTGGCTGCGATTCGGGGCTTTGGAGCGGCGGCCCACCCACCCACCCCCACAGCCGGGCTGAGGGCAATTAAGGGCTGTTTCTGGCGTCAATCCGGGCGGTCTTCTGGGAGCGGCTTGAGCAAGCGGCGTGAGCGTGGCGTCAGCTACGATGATCGCACGAGAACTCAGTGCGACGTGAGGCGGCGACGGACACCACGAGTCCGCCTTACAGACATCGGCTAAACTGGGACCAACTCCGCGAGCGGGACGACAGCGGGAGGTTGTGCGGACCCGAACAACCTGCTAATCCACTCTATACAGAGGACCCAGACGAGCGACAATGGAAGACTACGCAGCCAATCCTCACCTGAACGAGACGCTGATCGAATGCCTGCGAGAGTGGGGAATCACGTCTCTGACCGACATTCAGAAACGGGCCATTGAGGCGGATGTGCCCTTGGGGACAAGCGCCATAGTCTGTGCTCCAACGTCGTCGGGCAAGACGCTGGTAGGCGAGCTCGCGTTGGCCAATGCACTCAGCAATGGTCTCGACGCGGTATACCTCGTGTCGCATAAAGCGCTTGCGGATCAAAAGTTCTTAGATTTCACCGAGCGGTTCTCAACTGCTCGTTGGAACTCATCTGTCACCGTTGGCATCAGTACCGGTGACCGGGAAGAAGGTGACATCAACTGCCGCTTGCTTATCTCAACCTATGAGAAAGCTCTCGGCTTGATCCTCGCTGGACGCTTAAAAACATCCAAGTCAGTCATTATCGCCGATGAGCTTCAAATTCTGGGCGAAGATGGACGAGGTGCTTCCGTCGAAACGCTATGCGCGCTTCTCCGTCAGCGACAACCGCGTCAGTTCGTGGGCCTTACCGCAACGGTGGAGAACCCCGAGGATCTGGCCGCATGGATGAACTGTGCGACGGTTCGCAGCACCAGGCGCGACGTCGATCTACTTCAGACGATTCAGTACGATGGGACGCGCTACACGGTGCGGTTCGGACATGATGACGGAGAAATGACGAAGAACGGGCGAGCGGGAACTGATTTGTACGGCGTGATTCGACAGACTCTCAAGGACGGGTTGGGGCCGGTTCTCGTCTTCACCGAGACGCGACGCGAGGCCTCGGATTACGCTAGTGCGTACTGCGAGCAGTGCCAGCGTGCCGCTAATGGGCTTGAAATATCCAAGCAGCTTGAGCTCTTCTCGGAGCCAACGGAATCCTCAACGCTGCTCCGCTCCCATGCAGAGAAACTTGTGACATTTCATTCCGCTGATCTCACGCCTGATGAGAAGGTGGTCATTGAGTCGGGCTTTGCGCAAGGCCTCTTTCAGGTCTGCTTCGCCACATCGACTCTCGCAGCTGGTGTGAACTTTCCCTTTCGCACGGTCATTTTCGCAAAGTTAACCTACGAGTACGGCGAGCGGGAGGGTAAGATGCTCACTCGCTCGGATTACCGCAACATGTCCGGGCGGGCCGGACGCCTCGGCCACCATGACGATGGACGCGTGGTGCTCATGCCAAGGAACAAGGCAGAGCTTCGACACGCGAACCAACTGGTCTCACCGGAGAATGACAACGTCGAATCAAAGCTCGTGACGCTCAGCATGCGTCGCACGGTGCTGTCCCTGGTGGCAGCACGGGCGGTCACGTCCAAGAATGAATTGAAAACGTTCTTTGAGAACACGTTTTACTGGCATCAGACGCTGGAGAATAATCCTAAGCTGCTCGACGCCATCATAGCCAAGGCATCGCAATCGATTGACTGGCTCTTGGACAACGGATTCATCGAAGAGAGTCACGCAACCCTCTTGGCGACGCCCTTGGGTAAGTCTACTTCCATGGCTGGTCTGTTGCCGGAAACCGCCAAACAGTTCGTTGACCTCTTGGCACGGAAGGCGCACGAACTGCGGGACTCATTTACGATCCACGAGGCGGCGCTGATTCATTGGGCTGCAACTTGTCCAGAGTTCATCGGCGATAGACCCTCCAGATTCTTGCCCTACCCATCCGGTCAGATGAAGCCTGAATCGTCGGTGTTCATGCAGAGGGTTCCGCACCTGACAGCTTGGGATAGAACGGACGAAAGAACGACTCGCTGCATCCATGCGATGGGCTTGTTCATCCACGGCGAAGCGGAGAGAAAGATTCGGTTCGCCACGGGAGTGTCGTCGGGCAATCTTCATCGTCTCTCCATCGATCTGAGCTGGGTGATAGAGGGGCTGTGTTGTATATCCGGTGCGTCCGACCTCGAATGCCCACAGTCGTTGACCAACCACCTGGGAATGTTTGCTCGCCGAATCCGCTGGGGAACTCCCGTGGAAGCCTTGGATGTACTGCGGATAGCGAATCGTCACAACGTTCCCGGATTCGGACGACAGCGAGTTATGGCACTGATTGCCAACGGCCTGGCGACAGTGATGGACGTACTCACGGCACAAACGGATCACCTGATGAAGTTGCTGGGTGGGGAACAACGCACAAAGGCTCTCGTCGCCGCACTCTCCGACAGCTTTGATGGTGGTGCTACCGCATTCACGCGACTGCATCTCCAGTTGGGTCGTGAACTCGGGCTCGAGGCGAAGGTGGCCGCGTGCAATCAGGCCCTCGGCACGGATTACGAGAGCGCCATCTACGAGCTTCTGAGGGAGGAACTGCAATGGACGGTGGACGTGCTGGATGACGGCAAGCGTCAGAATGTTCCCGACCTTCAGCTTGTCCTTGGAGAGACGGAACTCCTGATCGAATGCAAATGCGTCACGAAGAAGCCACCGCTCATCGCCAAGGAGGAAGCATTCGCTGTGCTTCAAAAGGCCTCCGACTTCGACCAGCGCATGAAGCGAATCACGTTAGGCAAGCCCGACTTTGACGAGCACTCGAAGAAGAAGGCAGCAGCATCTCCCGCAATCACACTCGTCTCGCACGGCGTGTTCATGGAAGGACTGATGCGAGTACACACCGGTCGTCTTTCGGCTGGCGACTTCATCCAGTGGTTGGCCGAACCTGGAGTCACGGATCTGAGTCGGCTACCGGGTACCCCTACGTATGCGGATCTGACGGATTCCGCGGGTTAACTGCATGTCCGGTTGTTACTCGACTGAACTCTGATTATACGTTAAAGCAAACACCGTATCGAGCAGCCACTTCTTGAACTGGGAGTTGTCGCTGAACTGCTTGAAGAGCTCGGTGTGGTCGGCAAGCAACTCTGTCATCACGCGGGCGAGCGCCTTATCGTGCTCGATGCGAGCGTTCTGCTTGTCGGAGTTCTTGATGGCGTTCTGGTATGCCTTATCAGCCCCAACCTTTGCCGGTAGCTCCTCCGCGATCACCTTGCGAATCTTGTCCTCGTCTTTCCATTCAATGTTCCCGAATTGGTCGTTGAACGACTGAAGGATCACGCTAAGTCGGTCGAGCTGCGCCTCTGGCTTGCCTCCACCGCCGGAGGTCGGCACCGGGTCGATCAGCGCATCCGAATCGGGGAGCGCGATGCTCATGGCCGCCTGCCGCTCATTGCGGTAGCTGTCCATGTCGATGGCTTCAAGAATACCTTTGGTGAAGTCGGTGTCCTGCGGGGCGGGAAGCTTCGGGATCAGGAAGTTGAGGAAGATCGAGAGCTTCTCCCAGGCCGGGTTCGAGTATGGCAGGATCGACGCAAGGAAGCCGTAGGCGCGTACAAACGCCTTGGCGTTGCCCTTGAACTTCACCTGTCCGTCTTCGTCGAGCGTCTCGGTGTAGAGCGCCACGCATTCGTCCAGGATTGGGTCAAGCTGCTCGCGTGGCGCACCGCCCAAATACCGTCGGACCAGCTCGTCACCCTTTACGTCGTCGTACACCTGCGCCCCGTCCAAGTCTGCCTTCAGGTCGTGCAGCTTATTGGGATCGGTCTCCTCGGCAAGGATCGTCGTGCGGTAGTAGTCGCCGAATGCCTTCTGGATTGAGTCCGCGTCATTGGCGAAGTCGAGCACGAACGTATCGTGCTTCTTCGGATGGGCGCGGTTGAGCCGCGAGAGTGTCTGCACCGCCTTGATCCCGGAGAGCGTCTTATCGACGTACATGGTGTGCAGGAGCGGCTCGTCGTAGCCGGTCTGGAACTTGTCGGCGCAGACGAGCAGACGGTACGGCTCTTCGATGATCTTGTCCTCGATCTGGCTGCTCGGAAAGCCGTTGAGCGAGGCTTCAGTCACATTTACACCGCCGAACTCATGTTCACCGGAGAAGGCGACAATGGCCTTGAGCGGACTGCGCTGCTCGGCGAAATAGTCGCGGATCGCATGGAAGTATTGGATCGCGCGGTTAATGCTGCCGGTCACCACCATCCCCCGTGCTTCGCCGCCGATCTTCCGCTGGCCGATCACCTGCGTCAGGAAGTGGTCCACCATGATCTCGGCCTTCTGCCGGATCGCGTGCTCGTTGCCTTCGACGAACTTGCGGAGCTTCTTCTGCGCCCGCTTCGTGTCGAACTCCGGGTCGCCTTCGATCTTCTTGGTAAGCCGGTAGTAGCTGCTCACCGTTGTGTAGCTTTGCAGCACGTCGAGGATGAAGCCCTCCTGGATTGCCTGCTTCATCGAGTAGCTGTGAAACGGCCGATGCTGCACTTTATCGCCGGTGGGATGCGCTTCGCCGAATACCTCCAGCGTCTTGTTCTTCGGTGTCGCGGTGTAGGCGAAGTAGCTGGCGTTCCCCAGCATCTTCCGTGCGGCCATGATGCGGTTGATCGCGTCTTCGACCGTCTCCTCCTCCTGCTCCTCCCCCTCGGCCGACAGCGCGATGTTCATCTTTGCCGCCGTGCGTCCGCCCTGGCTCGAATGCGCCTCATCGATCACGATCGCAAACGATCGGCCGCGATGGTCGCTGCCGATTTCGTCGAGCACGAACGGGAACTTCTGCACGGTCGTGATGATGATCTTCTTGCCGCCCTCGATGAAGCGCCGGAGGTCGCCGGAATGTTGGGCGTGGCCGACGGTTGCTGCCACCTGGGCGAACTGCTTGATCGTGTCGCGAATCTGGCGGTCGAGCACGGTGCGGTCGGTGACGACGATCACCGAATCGAACACCGTTTTGCCTTCGCGTTGCAGGCCGATCAACTGGTGACTGAGCCACGCAATCGAGTTGCTCTTGCCGCTGCCGGCGGAGTGCTGAATCAGGTAGCGCCTGCCCGCACCGTTCGCTTCCGCGTCAGAAAGCAGCGACCGCACCACGTCAAGCTGGTGGTAACGGGGGAAAATTTGCGACTTCTTCGTTCGACCAGTCTTCTCGTCCTTCGTTTCGACGACCTGGGCGTAGTTCTCGATGATGTCGGTGAGACCAGTCTTGGTGAGCACCCGCCGCCAGAGATAGTCGGTCTTGATGCCGTCGGGGTTGGGCGGGTTGCCCGCGCCGTCGTTGAAGCCCTTGTTGAAGGGCAGGAACCACGACTCCTTGCCCTTGAGCACCGTGCAGAACCGCACTTCGGAATCGTCGACCGCGAAGTGAACGAGGCATCGCCCGAACTGGAAGAGCAGCTCGCGCGGGTCGCGGTCGCGCTGGTACTGGAGCACCGCGTCGGCCACGGTCTGCTTGGTCAGGTTGTTCTTCAGTTCAAACGTCGCCACCGGCAGGCCGTTGATGAAGATGCACAGGTCGAGTGCGTTCTGCGCGTCGTCCCGGCTGTAACGGAGTTGCCGCGTCACACTGAAGACGTTTTTCGTGAAAAGCTCCTCCGCCTTCACGTTGCCCGGCGTGGGGGAGCCGTAGAAGAGGTCCACGTGTGCCGGGCCGTCCTTGACACCCTTGCGGAGCACGTCGATGACGCCACGCTTGGCGATCTCACCCTGGACGCGGGCGAGGAACTGCGACCGCTTCGGGCCGTCCTCGTCGAGCGACAGCATCTCCACGATCTTCGGCTGCGTGTTGCGCAGGAAGGCAAGCAGCTTCGCCAGGTCCACCGCGTGGGCGCGGTCATAGTCACCAGGCACACCCGCCTCGTAGCCGGCGTCGCCGACGAGCGATGCGACGATCAGCGCCTCAAGCCCCTTCTCGCTGGTGTCAGTCGGCGGCATCGGGGGCCTCCTCAACAAGTTCGTCTTCCGCATCCTCCAATTCAGCATCGTCGAGCACGTCGTCGAGCGGCTCTGCGGACGCTTCCGGCCCGTCCGGTGCCAAACCACGCACGTCGATCTTCCCGGTTACCGCGTCGGCGATCAATCGCGTGCGGTATTCCTGAATCAGGTCGATCTCCTTCTCGATCCGTGAGATTGCGGCGTTCAATGCAGAAGTCTCGCCTTGAATCTGCGCGACGATCAGCTCTTGTTCCTGCATCGGCGGGATTGGAACAACGAAATTGCCAACAAAATCCGGCGACACTCGTTGTTGTCCTGCTGCGCCGGTCATGGACTCGACACCGGCGCGGCGGAACTCCGGCAGCATTGTGAGTTGATAGATGTACTCGGCCAGTACGGCATCAATCGGGCGGAGCACAATGAACTCCGTTGTGCCAAACCCAATCTCGGAGGATAGCTCGGTGAGGCAAGCTCCTTTGCCATTCTCAAAGCAGGGGGTGATCTTTGCGACCACAACATCGCCTTGCTTGAAGTATGTGAATCCCTGCCATACCTCGCGAATCGGACGTTTCTCCGACATATCCGCCTGTCCGTCGGCTGACACCCTCTCCATCGGAAGGAAAACAACCTGGGCGTCGGACGTGCGCTGGTGCACCGACTCTGATCGCGATGGATTGATCCGTGCAACGCGCTTGAGCTTCAGGGACCGCCAATGCTCCGGGACTTTGCTCAACCACGCGACATCCGACGCAACGAGATTGGAATGGGATGCTGCTTGCTGAACGATGCATCGAGTCACCAAAGCACGCTTCTGCTCGTTCAACACCTCGATAAGGCGTCGGCGATTGCGGATGAACCGGCGAACCTTGGCCGCGTGAGCGTCGAGAAAGCGAGCAATCTCGCGTTGCTCGTCCAGCGGCACCAGAGGTAGTGGTACCCTGGAGAAGTTGCCAAACGTCAAATCTTGCCCGTCACGGATGAACTGGCTCGTCGAGCGGAGCGCCTGGATGTAGGGCTGTGATTTGAACAGGTGTGCGAAGTACGGGATGTAAAGCTGGCCACGCGGCTTCAGCACCACATACGACGAACGAATAGCCCCGCGTGCCCAAGCCCGTTCTAGACCACCCTGAAAGCTACGCATACTGATGACGAAATCATCCGGCTCGACGTGCTTGCGCTTGTCGAGATGGTTGAGAATGCGCACGACTTTGCGGCCGACGAGACGTTCATATTCGGCCTGCGGAATCACGCCATGCGATTGCGTGGCGGATAGCTGGATATCGTCTGGACGTGCCCGCTCGCCACTCTCAATGAACAGGCGTTTGGACGCTCGAACGTCCCAATGTGACGGAATCCGACGAAGCCACGGCTCGCCGGAGTCCTTGTACGTGCCGTATGGCTTGTGGCCGTGCGTCATGCCACGCCTCCGGCTGGTGCGACGATCGCATCAAGCAGTCCTTCGGCCTCGTCCTGAAGCGCGTCAAGGTCGGCCTTGATCTGGTCGAGTGAACGCAGCGGCGTGGGCTTGTAGAAGTAGCGGGTGAAGGACACCTCGTAGCCGATCTTGGTCGCGGATTCGACGATCCAAGAATCAGGGGCGTAGGGAAGCACCTCCCGGCGGATGAAGGCTTCGATGCCTCCGTCTTCGAGCAGCGGCACCTGCTCGGTGTCGCGCAGGTCGGTGTCGGGGGCGTACTCGACGACGGCAGGCTTACCATCAACAGTCGCTTCAAACAGGCCGCGCAGCGGGTCGGGCTTGACGTTATTCTTATGGACTTTGACGATGACCGGCGGAGCGGACGGGTAGCGCTCGGACGATTCGCGAAGGGCTTTGATTTCCTTGGCGGAGTAGACGCGATCGGGTTCGATGCCCTTGAGGCGGAGCGGACGTTCGACTGTGACCTTCCAGTAGCCGAGTGCCTGGTTGGGCAGGATGCGGCTCTGCGGCGTTTCCTCAAACGCGAGAAACGTGTTGATGATGCGGGTGATGTCTTCGGGCGCGAACTCGCAGTTCTTCTTGCCGAGATTCTTTCGCAGCGGCCGTGACCACTCGGTTGCGTCGATGAGTTGCACCTTGCCCTTGCGATGATCGGCCTTGCGGTTGGTGAGCACCCAAATGTAAGTGGCGATGCCGGTGTTGTAGAACATGTTGAGCGGAAGCGCGATGATGGCTTCCAACCAGTCGTTCTCGACGATCCAGCGGCGGACGTTGCTTTCTCCCTGGCCGGCGTCGCCGGTGAAGAGCGATGAGCCGTTGTGGACCTCGGCGATGCGGCTGCCGAGCCAGCCTGGCTTGCCGGTATCCGCCTTCATCTTGGAGAGCATGTTGGCGAGGAACATCATCTGCCCGTCGCTGGAGCGGGTGATGAGCGAATACTCCGGGTCGTCGGCATGCTGGATGACGAACCGGGGGTCTTTCATTTCGCCCTTGCCGCCCATGCGCTCCAGATCGGTCTTCCAACTCTTGCCGTAGGGCGGGTTGGAGAGCATGAAGTCGAAGGTGCGCGAGCGGAACGCATCGGCGGACAGGGTTGAATGCTCCGGCCCACCCACGATATTGTCGGCGGCATCCCCCTCGCCTTTCATGAGCAGGTCGGCCTTGCAGATGGCGTAGGTCTCGGCGTTGATCTCCTGGCCGAACAGGTGCGTGGAGACTTGCTTGCCATGATCCTTGGCAAGTTGCTGGAGGGTCTCTTCGGCGACGGTGAGCATGCCGCCGGTGCCGCATGCGCCGTCATAGAGCAGGTAGGTTCCGGAGGCGATCTCGTCGGCGATGGGCCGAAAGATGAGTGCGGCCATGAGCTTCACGGCGTCGCGTGGCGTCCAGTGCTCGCCTGCTTCCTCGTTGTTCTCTTCGTTGAAGCGGCGGACCAGCTCCTCAAAGATGGTTCCCATCGCGTGGTTGTCGAGGCCGGGATGCCGCTGTGTGCCATCGGGATTCTGGACCGGCGTTGGGCTTAGGTTGATCTGCGGGTCGAGCATCCGCTCGATGATGGTGCCGAGCGCGTCGGCCTTGGAGAGTCGCGGGATTTGGTTGCGGAACTCGAAGGCGTTCAGGATGTCCTGTACGTTCGGAGAGAAGCCGTCGAGATAGGCCTCAAAGTCGGCCTTGAGTTGCTGGGTCTTCGCACGGGCCTTGAGGTCGCGCAGCGTGAAAGGCGACGTGTTGTAGAAGGCTTGCTTGGCGGCGGAGCGGAGCGCGGCGTCCTGGCTCGCGATCTTGGCTTTGTCGAGGCGGGCCTTCTGCTCCAGCACTGCTTGTTTGGTCGGCTCCAGCACGGCGTCGAGTCGGCGGAGAACGACCATCGGAAGGATGACGTCGCGGTACTTGCCGCGCACGTACACGTCACGGAGCACGTCGTCGGCGATGCCCCAGATGAAGTTCGTGATCCAGTTGAGTTGCGCTTGTTCCATAGGGTGCGTTCGCTCCGGGCTTACTCTTCCACCTCGACGGTGGCTTCCATCTCGATGTCGCCGATCTCGGCTTGCAATTCTTCGACGGCGACGCGGAGCGGGTCGTAGATGGGGATCTCCTGACCTTGAATCTCCAGCGTGACGGCGAGGCAATACTTGGCCGTCGCGTCGGGGTCGTGGTTCCACCCCTCATGACCGACCACGGCGATGCAGAAATGCTCTGGCAGCGCGTTGGACTTCACGACGGCCCAATCCTTCTGCACCGTGCCGCGATTGCGGCGGGCGGTTCGGATCAGGCCCCAATCCTCGTTCTCGTGCAGCGTCCACGGCAGCACGTTGCCGTTGGCGGCTGCGCCATCGTGCGTCTCACCCTTGAGTGAGCGGACGCGGAAACTGTCGATCGACTCACCGAGCTTGCTGCTCTTCCAATCGACCCAGGTGGAGAGGTAGCGACGCGGGTTCCGGCGGGTGCGTCGCGGCTGCGCAGAGTAGGAAAGCGTCACGTCGATGCGGATGTCGTACTCGTCGCCTGCCCCGCGAAGTCCGGGCGGGATGGGAATCTGGTAGATGTGGCACTCGCGGGCATGAATGTCGGTTAGACCGCCGGTGATAAGCGTCGTGCGGTGGTCGGTGTTGCTAGTGGCTCTCGCAGCGTTGGGCATGCCGTAGCCGAGCCAGCGGATGATCCGGCCGGCTTCGTCGAGCCACTGCTCGCGGTTGGGGCCGTAGGCGGTGTCGGGTGAGCGGAGGCGATTCAGGATCACTTCCGCCCAAGCCGGCCACTGCGCCGACTGCACGATCAACGCACGGTAGAGCAACGCGGGTTCATCGGGTAGCACCTGTTGAATGGCTGCTGCGATTCCGGCGATTTTAGGAGCTGCGTATGAGGTTCCGGCATCATCCCGCGCCGATGCAGGACCGGGCGGATACAGGGTTGAGCGGACAAGTTCCGGGCACACGCCGGGAACGCGGCTGCCAACGAGCACGTCGGGCGGGTTGTTGGCGGTGCAAACCGCGTCGCCGCCATAGGCGACGACTTCCGGTTTGATGACGCCCCAAATGCCGAAGCCCGAACGCGAGAACGCCGACGGATGTCCGTCTTCTGCGGCGAAGGTCTGCCAACCGCCATGTGTGAATGCTCCGTAGGCGACCGACCCGACAGTGAGTGCCTGTAGGCTCTGAGCTGGGTTAGCAACGCGGCAACTGTCTTCGCACAGATAGTTCGGGAACTGCCGGTCGGCCGCGACATGTTCCTTGATGCCGATCAGCGGCGGGTTGCCGGAGGTAGGAAGGTTGCCGGTGCTTTGCACCACGAGAATGTCGTGCTGGCTACAAAGCACGTCGATTTCGGCTGCCCACGCCGACATGTATCGCGTCCGTGCCGGGGCGGAGGCATTGATCGAGTGGTTAAACACCCGCGTATGCCGTCCGTTCAAATGGAAGTGCTCGACGGCTGCGCGAGTCGCCGTCGGGGGAAAGAGTTCCTCCGGCATGCGATTCTGAGCGTCAAGGACGCGCGCGTTCTGAATCCAGAACGGCAACGAAGGCTCACCGTCTGCGGGGACGGTCTCGCCGTAGAGAACGGCTCCGGCGACACGGGTTCCATGGCCTCCCGGCCGCACGTAATCAGCAACGTCTGTGGGCGTCACGCCGGGCAAGAAACAGCGTGACGTGGGTTTGTCGATGGCAGGTTCGAGCAGTACATGGCCTTCCTGGATGCCGCTGTCGATCACGCAAACAGCGGGCGCATCGGCCTGCGGCGGCGAAGGCTGCGGAGCTTTAAGTGGAGCAGCCCCGTCTTCACCGGCATATTGCGGCAGCGCGATGTCCTCTGGCTCGACAATCTCGAAGATGTACGGGTAGTTGAGGATCAAGTCTTTCAACCCGATACCCCTGATCTTGAGACGGACGGAGAAGCTGTCGGGCAATACGGCGATCGCAAGTCCACCGTCGTGGGTCAACTCCATGATCTCGGCGTTGTAGCCCTGCACGAAGGCAATCAACTCGGTCTGACGCTCGTCGCAAATCAGCTCCCACGCTTCGTAGGCTTCTGCGCGGAGCTGCGCCCAATCGGCCTGCTTCTTTGCCCAGTCGGCATCTGAATCGCGATTGCCACGCTTCGGCTCGTCTGGAATCTCCTTCGTGCCCGTGCAGGCAACGCCGACATCGACGACGAACACGCGATCGTCGGGGATATTGGGCCAGAGGGCGAACAGCCCCTCGGACAGGACGCGCTGCACGCGGTCGGTCTGATTGGGATCGTCGTAGAGCTTGTGGACCTGGGCGACCGTCGCCGAACCGTGCACCTGGACGGCGAAGTTGTTCACCATGCGGGTGAACTCCGTCAGGTCAATATCCTCGGAGGCGACGAGCACGAAGCCCTCCTCCTGCTCCGCCACGATCTCAAAGTCGAACTTGTCGCGAAGCACATCCAAATCAAGCCCCGGATCGACCTGAACGAGGATGGGCTTACCGGCGGGCAGGACGGGAAGATTGTCGGCCTGCCGTCTCGCATCTTCGGCCCGCCATGTCGCCGTCAGGGATGTGGCGGCACCGCGTAGCGACGTGCTGTGCGTGCCGCGCGCGTTGCGATTCGCGATGGTTTGCGGAGAGGTACTACCGCCACCGCGAAGTTTGGCGCGACCGCGATAGCGAAGCAGCAGTGGAAGATGTTCAAACTGATGGCCATTCGGCATGCCTTACGCCCCCTGGCCGTTGCTCTTGTGCCGCTTGGCCTCTTGGATTGCCTCTCTTAGGTGGGCCGCTGTCACGGTCTTCTTCCCCTTCAGGATCGCTGCTTTGGCCGCATCGCGTGCCGCCTTCACGACCATCGCGGCCGAACATCCATTCAGCGCCTCCACCATCGATGGCCAATCAACCTTCTCTTCCACGGGTACTGCGGAAAGCGTGAGCCTCAGAAGACGTTCGATTTCCTCTGCGCCTGGAAGCGGGACGTGGAACACGTCGTCAAAGCGCCGGAAGAGCGCGTCGTCGAGCGATGATTCGATATTTGTCGTCGCGACCAGAAGTCCGGGTGCGTCGTATTCCTCCATCAACTGGAGAAGCGAGTTGACGATGCGCGATGCTTCCCCAATGTCCTTGCCTGAGGTGCGTGACCGTGCAATGAAATCACACTCGTCCAGCAGTAGCACACAAGGCCGGTCTTTGGCCGCTACGAAGATGCTGCGTAGGTTCCACGCGCTCTCGCCGAAATAGGATGAAATGAGCGCATCGAAACGTACCTTCATCAGCGGCAAGCCGGTGTTCCATGCAAGCCGCTTCGCGCCAAGCGATTTGCCGCAACCCGGTGCGCCGTAAAGAAGGATGGTCTTTCGCGGACGTAGCCCGTAAGCACCCAGCCGTTCACGCGCTGCGAACTCCGATTCGATCCGTGCAAAGCGCTCCTCCGTCTCAGCAGGGAGCACCATGTCATGTTCAAGCTCTTCTCGTGGTACCAGCGTGGCAAGCTGCTCGCCGTGCCGCTTGCTCTGCGGAAGTTCGCGAAGCGATCCCGGCTTCTCGGTGAGCGCGTGGCCGTTGCCGTTCGGCCGTCGCTTCGCGTCACTCAGGATCGTGTCGAGTTCGTCGGCAAGTCGGCGGTGGCCGGTCTTACGCTCCGCCTCCACGACCTTTCGGGCAAGCCGGTCGAGGTCGGACTGCGAGCCTTCCGCTATAGCGCGAACAATTCGTTTGATGGTATCGGCATTCATGCGGTCACTGCCTTCCTGGCACGGGCGCGGAGCCCGGACTCTCCGGTGTCGGCGCTCGCTAGCACGTAGCGCCAGGAGTCACGATGCCGCTCCGCGCGAATATCGTGTCCTCGCTCTCGTAGCGCCGTCACGTCACGCGACACCGTCGGGACCGAAACGCCGAGCTTCTCGGCAATGGCGGGCGTGGAGTAGGAGCCGGAACGGACCAGTTCAAGCACTTGCCGTAGCCGTTTTTCAATCGAGAACGATCGCTCGTACATGATCCGGTGCCTCCTGCCGCGCCTACTCGGTGACTATCGGCATATGATAGACTTGTCAACCAGGAAATGCACGCTCGATCGCCCCGTCCCGGGCACCGCCCGGCGCGAGCCCGCTGTCCCGGACACGCAGACCGCCTCACCAAACAGAAATGCACCCCGGCGGCTGCCCGCCGGGGTGCGGTGAGAGTCAGGCGGCCTGCGCCTGCTCGTCGGGGGCATCGTGGAGGGCCGTGATGATGTCGGCGGAGATCTTCTGGATGCGGTCCAGCGACTCGGCGAGCGTCTTCGTCTCGCCGTCGTAGAGCTGGATGTAGTCGCTGGCGGCGGTCCCGTTCTCAAGGCCGATGGCCCGGCAAACGACGAAGGCAACGGCCTCGGCTTCGGTCTCGCGGACGGTCTTGCTGGTCGGACGGTCGTCACCGCGGTGGAGCAGCTCGTGGGCAAGCTCGTGGACGGTGACGGAGAACTCGTGGGCTGGCTCAAGGCCTAGGCGGATGCTGATGCGACCGCCGCGTGAGACGCCGTCGGCACCGAAGGGCAGGTCGTCGTTGTCGATCGTGATGCCGCGCTCGGCGATGATCTCACGCAGGCGGCAGAGGTGACGGCCGGGTTCACCGCTGATGCGGGACGGCTCGGGAAGGGCCTCGCCGTCGGTCTGGGACACGTCGAAGACGTAGACGCCGCGGAATCGCAGCACGGACTGCGGTTGGTCGCTGTCCTTGGCTTTTTGGTCCTGCTTGCGGATCAGCATCGGCGCGATGATGACGATGCCCTTCTCGCCCTTCTTCACGAAGCGGCCCAGCTGCTTCCAGGTGTTGAAGCCGGCGACGTGGGTCGCGTCGGACATCTGCGAGAGGATCAGCATGACGTTCCCGAAGCTGTACTTGTGGAACCGGGCGAGCATCGCGAGGTAGCGGGTGAGTTCTTCGCTTCGTCCGCTCTTGAGCGCTTCGGCGAGTTGTTCGAGGGCCTTGTCGGCGACTTTCTTGGCTTGTTCGGCTTTCATGGTTTGCTCCTTTGCCGGGGCCCGCGACGTACGGCCCCTTCGCGAGCACGAGGGGCCACTCGCGGGTGGCGAAGGAGCGAGCGGTGCGCAGGCCGACAGCCCGCCGGAGAGTCCCGTGGAGCGGAGCAGGCCGAATGACGGGCGGAAACCGCAGGGCGGCGACAGCCGCGTCCGGCGTGAGGCATGCAAGACTTGAAGGCGGGAAGCGAAGCGGTGACGGACGAAGCGCCGCGGATGAAAGCTGGCAAGGCTGCTTCACAGCCGATGGCAATGGTCAGCAGACGCGGGAGGGCAAGCCGGGTGGGTCGAGTACTACTCGCAGCTCCATACTTCGCGAACGATCTGCTGCATCTCCTCAAGCGTCAATGTTGCCGTGCCGGTTCGAATCAGGGTCTGTAATGATCTCTCACGCTCGGTGTTGCGAGCGGCAAAGAACTGGTCGTATGAGAGCGCGGCTGAGGCACGATTGATATCGCCGATCGAACGCAGTGCCGTATGTGCAGACCTGGATGCGACAAGTACTGCATCGTGGGAGATCGGAAGATATATCGCGGTCCAGTCCTTGGCAAAGCGCATCAAGTGGCCTGTCTCTTGGGTGGCGTTCGAGGCAAAGCAGGCCCCATCACCGATCACCACGGTATGTGAATCGGATCGTACGACCGACCAGTGATCTGGGCGGAATGCATCCGGCACGTGGTTTATGGCGGGAAGTCGTTCGAGTGAGTGGACATGCGAATCACTTGAGATAGTCTCGAAATCCAAATGCTCACACAAGTGGCCGAGTAGTGCCTGGATTCCCTCCGCGATGTCGGTGTGGTCAAGGTGCATCCGGACCCACAGGCGAAGCTTTGATCGCAATGCCGGCCGCCACATCAGCGAGACTTTCAGTGCCCGGGCCTGAACCGGTGGCAGTTTCTCGATGAGCCCGTCAAGCGACGCATCGAACTCCTCGTCTATACGATCCGGAAGCCATCGTTTAATGGTGTCGCTATCGGCTTGAGCCGCCATCTGGTCGATGCCCTTGGCAAGCAGGTCTCGCAGGTTGCTGCGAAGATTCGCGGTTCGGATGGTGAGTGACCACAGCAGGCTGCGCAAATCGTCCTGCACCGCATTCGGATCAGCACCGGCGAGAATCTCGGTGAGGATGTTTGACTGCCGAGTCTCCATGGCACTGAGAGCGGTTTCCAAGCCATTTGACGGATTACCATAAAATTCAGTTATCGCTGATGCATTTCTGGTGTTTGTCTCAAACGGTATGGTGCCGAGGCGGAATTGCCACACGTAGTGCTCATCACTCACGCTGCGAGCCGCAAATCGATTGAGCAGCATGCGAGGGACGGTGTGATTTCGTTGCCTTTTGGTCCGTCCAGTTGGGGAGTGCTCTGGCTGAATCTTAGTCACTTTTCGAGAACCTCTTCGCTTTCCTTCCAAGAACACATAACGGGATCATGTACATGGACGTACAAATCGCCATCGTCCATGTCTTCGACCCGCAGGCCAAGGCGATCAAACAGCACGATAACAGCCTCAGTGAGCGCGTGCCGTAGGGTATGGCTGTCTTCGGAGATGCAGCCATTAATGATGGTGACCCAGATCGGCTCGAGGAATTCTCCGAAGCCGTTCATGCAGCTTACCGCGTTGCAAAACTGTTCGAACTTATTGCAGGCGGCAAAAAGGCCTGCGGCTTCCAAAACAGATGCCAGCAGGCCCTCGCTGAGGGAGAGAGCGGTTGGCGGGAGGTCGTCCAACCCAATCGCGGTGACGCGGTAGAGCTGAACATCAAAGGACGCAAAGATGCATAGTTGATCGAGAAACTCAGACACAATCTGCATGCTCTGGCCGCCGACAAACTCTGTCAACGGCACAGCATTGCCCTCCTGATCCCTTAGGCATGCATTGCATATGCCGACCGCCGTCACCTGCTCATCCCAAGCATCACAAAGAAGAGACGCGCGTTGCCACAGGTTGAAGGCGTACGGGCCAAGGGCCGTCTTGGGGATAGGCGTAGCCCGGCCAACTCGATGCTTAACCACTATGTGGCTGAGCAAGCGGGCTAAGCCATGCGCGCGATACACGACGTTTTCAGCAGAAGATTGCGACCAGAGGGCAGAATCCAGAACGATGACGTAGCTGGAAGTACTGCTCTGGCTTGGTACCGCCAAGACTTTCGCGAAGGAAATGCCGTGAGGGCGCGTGCGGTCAAATGGTGGTGCTGCGATTCCATGCTGGACGTTGAACTGATCGATGGCGTCTGTGAGGGCATCCGTGAGTTGAACGGAAATGTCTACTGGCTGGCATGCGACACCAGCTAGGCAAGCCAACTGAAAGAGATTCTTCACCTCCGTCTCAGCGGTCGCGCGCGCGTTGTCGTCCAGACCGTCGGTCACGACCCGGCTGAGGACGAAGTGATGCGTTGGAGTCCCTGTCATCGGCGAATGCTACCCCGTGCGTTCGGTTCACGCTAGGGTGACGCTACTGCCTGAGCCTATCGACTCTGCATCAACGGCGACATGCTCGCAAGACTGCGAGCGGGTCGTCCAACTCCAGCGCCTCACACCAGTCCAGGAACTCGATGGGGTCAAGGCGGCGCTGGCCGGTCAGCGTCTTGTGGACGGTCGTGCGGGGTTTCCCCAACCGCTCGGCCAGCGTCCTTACCGACAGTTTGAGTTCATCGGCCCGCTTCTGGAGTTTCTGGGCCAAGGCCTGGTAGGCGCTGTTCTGGAGCGGCTGCTTGGCTGGTAGCGCGGTCACATTTTTCCGGCGAGCAGGTGGCACAACGAAGGAAAGCAGGTACATTAAGGTGTCCCCAAAACAGGGACAGTGGGCAGGTAGCCCCTTTCCGCCCTCAGATCGTCGGAAATCGCGGGAGTCCGGGCGTCGGCCTGCGTGTGCCGACAGGGCTCCCGAGCCCTCATTCAGGAGAGCACGGGATGAAATCAGCTTCGTATGTTTTCGTTGTGACGACGCCGCTGGCAGTCGCTCTTGGCTGCATCGCACCGATCGCCTCGGCCGACATCATCAGTGTCGGCGGCGCGGCCACTCTGATCCCTCGGCCCGCGGACGCCACGCTCGGCGCTTTGGAAAGTGACACCACCGCGTTCGTCTGGAACGAGGCTCAGAGCGTCACGCTGGGGTCGCCGATCACCATTGACGCCTCCGCTCCAGGCCTGTACGAGTCCATTCTCGACTTCGAGACCACCACACTCCCCGCGGGCTCGGTGGTCAGCAGTCACCTGATCCACTTCGACACGGTCGGCAGCGAGCTTCACTGGGTCAACGGCAGCGTAGTATTCGACTCGGACATCATCGGCGTCATCGCCTGGAACAGGCCGGGTCAGCGTCACCTCGGAGAATCCGATGCTACTTTCGGGTTGGATACTCTGCTGGAGCCCGGTCGAGACCGGCGTGGTGTGTTCGATGACGGCGACGGGACCGTGCCCGGCGACGAAACCTTCACTATCTCGGCAGACCGGCGGACGCTCTCTTTCAATCTGGGTGTGAGCTTCCCCTATGACCACATCCGGGTCATCACGGCGGTTCCCTCGCCCGCAACGCTTCCGGTCATGGCCGCTCTCGGGCTTGGGGCGATGCGCCGTCGGAGGACTTGAGCTATATCCCCAGCGGCAGGCCGCCAGCTACCGGAAGAGCTATAGGTATCTGCTACAGGTCTCGGGGGGGCGATTCAGCGCACCCTCGAAGCCTGCCGGGGGGTGATTCAGCGCACGAGCGGGGGGCGATTCAGCGTGGATAACTCGGCCTGCAAACAGGGTTGCTCACAGCCTGAAAGCCAGCTTCGTCGGCTGCACCGGAGCCCGTGAAGCGTGCAGCGCGATCCCGCCGATCACTTCCGTCACCCTCGCGTCGGGGTAGACGGCCAGGGTCTGCCGGAGAGCCAGGCGGAACTGCTTCTTGAAGTCCTTGGCGCAGCCATACTCCTGCCCGAACTGTTCGTACAGGTTCCGCCAGCTGAGCTTCGTGCCGCCGGCTCCGGCTACCCGCCGGAGCCGGTGCGCCAGCCAGGCATACACATCCAATGCCAGGGCGGAATGCCGCAGGGCTGCCAAGGCTCTGGGGTCCAGCGGCACGGCGTGCTCGATCAGCGTGCCGTAAAACTCCTCGGAGAGTTCGAGTACGCCAGGCCACAGCGTCCCCTGTTCTCCGTTCTGGTGGAGCCACGCCTCGAAACGTCGGATGGGCTTGGCGTCAATCGTCGTCACACGCCCGTCGTTCTGCACCCCAAGGGACAGCCTGCACGCGGCCAGCGCCTGCATCTGGCGTTTCAGGGCCTGGTAGCCACCCCTCGCCCCGCCGCTCGTCTGCATCCCCAGAGCCGTGAGGAACTGGCGGGTGCTGTGGCCCACCTCTACCGACCGGCTCCGCGTGCGCACCGCCTCGGAACTCACATAGACCATCACGAGACGGGGAACGGCGCCATACGGGAGGGGCTGGTCCAGCCAGCACCTGCCGTCCCAGAGCTTGCCTGCTTCCAGGAGGATCGAGGCCCGGCCGTTGTGGCGCTCAAATGTCCGCTGGTCGGTGTGCCGTCGCGGCATGCCGATCTGGCACAGAAGGGAGTGCAGAAAGTCCGCCCGCGGTGCAGGATCGCTGCGAATGCTCGCTGAGGCATCAATCAGTCTCTGCGAAAGTACCGACGGTCGCGCGTCCTGTGCATGATGAGTGGGTCGACGCGCAGGCGCGAGGGTGTGCGGACAGGTACCGGGCATGGTAAATGTCCGTTAGCGATTCACGCTGGGGTTGTTCTTTCTCTGCACCGATGCACGCCTGCGGTGCCGCGGTTTGCCTGCAATCCCGCGCTCACTGTGCCTTAGTGGGACAAATGTCGATTCAAGACGTAGCGCCCCCCCGCAACCACTTGAATCGAAACAGGAGTTCAAAGAGTTAGCCACCGCCACCTGTGCGCAATCCGCGAGTTCCGCCTCCAGGTACTCGCCTCTGCGGTGAATCACGATGCTCTCGCCAAGGATGGACTTGAGCACCTCTCGGGCCGGGGCGACGTGTCCATTCAGTCGCTGCTCCAGTTCGTCGATGGCCGCTTGAAATCGTTCCACGGCCTTTGGCAGAATGGCTGCAACCTGCCAACGTGACGCCCGTTCGAGTTGACGCTTGAGTGCCGCGACTTCCGCCTCGGCGGCTTCGAGCGAATCCTTCGTGCTCACTGTCAGGATGCCCTGCTTAATGGCATTCAGCAGATTGTCTCTAGTTCGGATCGCGGCCTTGAGCTTCTGTTCGATCTGGGTGACATGGTCCGATGCATTGTGGTCCTCGATGAGTCGTGCCGCTGAGGCCTTGAAGGTGTCCAAGCACCTGGGCGACTTGAGTCGTTGCTTGACTGAAGCCAGGATGTTCTTCTCCACGATCTGCCTCGACACGGTGAGCCCGTTCGAGCAGACCGCCGATCCCCTCGTCTTGTGGTTGGCGCAGCCGTACCGGCCGCCGCCGGCTGCGACCACGAAGTTCCCACCACACTCGCCGCATCGCATCATTCCCGAGAAGAGGTACTTCCTCGCCGCTGTGCCGTGCTTGCCGATGCAAGAGGCACGCGTGAGTTGCTGTCGCTGTCTGACCGATTCGACCATGTCCTCAGACACGATCCGCAACTCGGGGCGGTGTGAGACGATCCAGTCTTCCTTCGGACGCTCGCGGTAGGTGCGTCTGCCAGTGTCGGGGTGCTTGATCCACATACGTCGGTTCCAGATCAAAGTGCCTGCGTACATCTCATTCTCCAGGATGACCTTGATGGCCGAAGTGGCCCAGCTCGAACCTCGCGATGATGGGATCTTCCTCCGGTTGAGTTCGCTGGCGATCCATTTGTACGAGCATCCGCTCGCGTACCACTCGTGGATCAGACGCACGATCTCCGCCTGGTGTTCGTCGATGCGATACTCCACGGCAACCACAGCAGGCCGACCATACGCATCCTTCCTCGTTTCATCCTCGATGGGGGTATTCCGGTAGCCGAATGTGCGACCTCCGCAGTTGTAACCCTTGATCGCCTGTCCGGTCATGCCCCGGTGCGTTCGCTCGCGGAGGTCGTCGAGGAAGAGCTCGTTCATCAGCCCCTTGAATCCGGCGTGAATCTTGTGACCCTTTCGGTTGCTGTCGTAGCCGTCGGTGACGCCGACGATGCGAATACCTCGCCATGTCAGGCGGCGAAGCACTCCTTTCATCTCGTAGTCGTCGCGGGACAGGCGCGAGAGGTCGTCCACGATGAGCACGGTAAACCGGCCTGCCATCGCCGCTTCAAGCATTGCCTGGTATCCGGGACGGGCGCGCACGGCGCCCGAGATCGCCTTGTCGTGGTAGACCTCGCCTACGACAATGCCTTCGCGTTCAGCGAACCGGGTGCAGTTCCTCACCTGGTCGTCTATTGATGCCTCGCGTTGGCCGTCGGTGCTGTACCTGGCGTAGATCACTGCGTGCATGTTCCCTCTCTGCCTGTTGTTGTCGGATGGTGCGGACCTCGGCCAGATACCGCTCCACCTCGATCTCGGCGATGAGGTGGATGAGCCTGTCGAGTGGCGACAGGAATGCCTTCGGCTTGTCCTGCATGGTGCTCCCGCTCCGCGTTGTTGGACCGGGAGTCGTGCCACCTCATCCATCACTGAGCAATAGCGGATTTGTTGGACGATTCCAATCTCAACCGACTCACGCCGGCCGCAAAGCGGCGGTGCGCTGTGTGTGCGCCACAGGGCTGCGCGTCGGCACAAAAAGATGTTGGTAGCATCCAACAAAACATCCATTGACCATCAGCGGTTAGCGCACTATCTGCAAGTGCATGATTGACGAGGACTTTCAACTGACGGTCGAGGCGTTCATCCGGCGCCACGATCTCTCGCCGACCACCTTCGGCCTCTGGGCCATGAACGACTCGCGGTTCGTCTTTGACCTCCGTGCCGGTCGCGCCTGCTTCGGGAAGACCATGCGACGGGTTCTCCGGTTCATGGACGAGTACGAGCGGAAGCAGGAAGCCAAGCGGCTGCGACTGGTCGTGGATGCGTCCAATAACGGGAGGCAGGGCGATGACCGGCCTCTGTAGCCAGTAATGGGGCCAATTAGAGCCATTTATGCTTGACAAATGGCCCCAAATGGCATACGATAATGGCTATGCTCCGCGCAGCCAGCCTCTCCATCACCCCGGAAATGCTCGCCCTCATCGCCGAAATCGATGAGTTCAAGGGCGCATGGCGAGCTTTGGGCCGGCTCGCCCCGGAACGTCTCCGCCAGCTCCGCAAAGTCGCAACCATCGAGAGCGTCGGGTCGTCCACGCGCATCGAGGGGGCGAAGCTCTCCGACCGCGAGGTTGAGGAACTGCTCAGCCGGGTCCGTTCCCAATCCTTCGCCACCCGCGATGAGCAGGAAGTCGCCGGCTACGCGGATGTCATGGAGACAGTGTTCGCCAGCCACGAATCCATCCCGATCACCGAGAACTACATCAAGCAGCTGCACTCGATGCTGCTGCGGTACTCGGAGAAGGACACCCGGCACCGGGGCGAGTACAAGCGGCTCCCCAACAGCGTCGAGGCGTTCGACGAGACGGGCAGGTCGCTCGGCGTCATCTTCGAGACCACGACGCCCTTCGATACGCCGCGCCTGATGACGGAACTCGTAGAGTGGGTCCGGCAGGCGCAGGACGACAAGACGCTGCATCCGCTCCTGGTGGTCGGCATCTTCATCGTCGTGTTCCTGGCGATCCACCCGTTCCAGGACGGCAATGGGCGGCTTTCGCGTGTACTGACCACGCTGCTGCTGCTCAAGGCGGGGTACGCATACACGCCATACAGCTCACTCGAAAGCGTCATTGAGCAGAGCAAGGAGGGCTACTACCTCGCGCTCCGCCGCACGCAAGGCACGCTGAAGAATCCGGCCCCGGACTGGTCGCCTTGGCTGGTCTTCTTCCTTCGGGCACTCCAGCAGCAGAAGGTCCGGCTGGAAGCGAAGATTGAACGCGAGAAACTGATGCGGGCCTCGATGCCCGAACTCGCCGTCACCATCCTTGACCTGGCAGCAGAGCACGGGCAGATCGGCGTGGGTGACATCATGCGCATCACCGCCACTCCGCGTGGAACGGTCAAGAAGCGCCTGGCGGAACTGGTCGAGGCAGGACACCTCAAGCCGGTTGGCCAAGGACGCGGGGCAAAGTACACCCTGGGTTGAACACGCCCCGCCCATGTTGCCGGGAGCCTTGAGCGATGGTCCCAACTCCAATCGCTCAAGGCGTTTCACGGTGAAACCGTGCCGAAGCACCGCTTCGGGGAGACGTCTGACACACAAACTCAGCGGGCGGGTCTCAGGACGACACATCGGCGTCAAGGACAACGGGCAGCAGCAGAAAGACACCCCGGCACCGTCAGGAGCCGGGGTGTCGGGCAATCAGTGCTCGGAGGGAAGGTAAAGCGTCCAGTGCTGGCCGTCGAAGCCCGCCCAAACGTCCACAGAATCCAGTGGGAAGTCAGTCCACGGGATGCGGCGGCTGAGGAACGGCGGCACATCGCTGTCGGCCCGGGCCGTCAGTTCCGCCGAGCGGTCCTCGCGGACTTCGAGCTTCCAGAAGTGCAGGCTGAGCACGCGGTCATCGGACCTGCCCGCCTTGGCGATATCGCCGCCGGCGATGGCCAGCGCGATCTCGTCGATGAGCCAGTAGGCCCCGGCTCGCTCCGCGAGGTACTGAACTCCGGGCGTGTAGATGACGCCCCGCGCCAGCGGGTGGCGGAAGCGGTCGAGGTCGCCAGTGAACTGGCGGAGGTCGGCATGGGTGAGCGGTGGGTTCATCGGTGGTTCTCCTTTCGTGGTTGGTTGACCGATGCACACCGGACGGCGGCCGTGGCAAGCCGCCGCGTCAAGGGGATGGTGCGGGCAGGAGCGCAGCGACAACACGGTCCCCTTGAGGCCGAAGGCCGCACGCGGGGGCGACGGACGCCAGGATGGGCATCACTCAGGTCAACCCGACCACGCAAAGGAAGTCACATGGCATTGCTCGCCAAGGCAGGCCCGCAGCTTGCGCTTACGACGCGCCGCTGGTAGTGTGGACGGGTCGATTCAATGACCTGCGAGGGAGCGTGCCAGAGAAAGAGAAAAAGGACATCGAAGCCAGGTTGAAGCGCATCGGTGATCTACTCACAGAACGCAAGAAGGACGACTACGAATCGCTGCGAGACCGCTTGCAGGAGGCCAGGGCAGAGTTCCATGACCTGCTCGCCGATCGGTTCGCCGAAGTGTTCAACTCGCATCTGGCGGCGCAGCCGCACGAGACCATTGCCGAGAAACAGGCACTTTGCCGAGCAGCAAACGCGGATCTTCGGGAAGTGGGGCTGTCGATACGTTGTCCGAAGACCGGGGAGCCGGCACACCTCCATGCATCTCCCGACTCGTCGGAGGGCCGGTTCCAGATCTGCCTCGCGTCGGACTCAAACTACAAGCGCACCCTTACCTCAAAGCCGTTGCCGGTGTTGAGCCTGATGGGGCGGCCGATTCGCGGCCCCGGCCGGTCCGATCTCAACTCATGGACTACAAGAACCGAAGGTGCTCAAGGCTCTCGTACGGGCGATGGCAGGGAGCGGTAGGCCGAGTTCATTGATCGGAACATACCGCCTTCTCTACTCGTATAACTGGTAGAATGCGTTGAGGCCGCACGCGCGGGACATACGCCACCTGAAGGAGTGCGATATGTTCATGTCTGGACTTTTTAAGACGCCACCTACCCGCCCATTTTCGTTCTCTTGTGATTGGAAGATGTGCCCGAACTGCCTTGGCCATGGAACCATTCGCCGTGATGAGTACCGGAAAAACCAGGAAGGGCAACTCGTTCGAGACGAGTATGACATGACCTGCCGGACCTGTGACGGAGCAAAGGTGGTGCCAGTCACTGATTCTCAGTGACCACTACGGAATGGAATTGGCATTCAGGTGTGCTTCGGAGTGCAGGGCAGTCCATCTGAGCATGAAGCGATCCGCTTGCAGGCGTACTCGAAGTACACAGGGTCGCGCTCGATGCCGACGAATCGCTTGCCCGCGAGCACGGCGGCAACGCCGGTGGTGCCGCTGCCCATGAACGGGTCGAGTATCGAGTCGGCGGAGATCGAGTCGCAGAAGTAGCGAACCTGTTCGAGCGGCCTCGGACATGGGACCGGATTCTCACCGCGATAGCCCTTCCACGGGCGCAGGTCGGAGACGTGCCAGTCGCGGGGCAGTTCGTCCTTGAGCAGCGATGTCCCGCTCCAGAAGACGACCGGGTCCCAGCTCGCGCAGCGCGGTTTGCCCCGTTGCGGGTACATCTTGCAGGCGGCGATGACGCGGAAGCCCTGCGGGAAGTAGCGGTGCCAGGAGCCGATGGTCAGCGGGCTCTGCCACACGAAGCACGGACCATTGCTCGTGATGCGGATGAGTTCTGGGACAAGCCGCGCCATCATGACGTCGTACTTGCCGGGAGCGTCGTCGTAGCTGCGGTACTCGAAGCCGATGCCGTAGGGCGGGTCCGTGACGACGGTACCGATGCCGGAGAGCGTCGGCAGTATGTCGAAGCAGTCGGCGCGGTAGAGCGTGGCGTTGCCGATGACGCGCCTGGTGATGCCCGTCGGAACGGCCACCGGTTTGTGATGAGTAGATGCGCGGCCGGCGTAGAACGGGTTGATGGCGGCGCGGCTCATGGCTGGGCCTCCTCGCGCTGTTCGGCTTCAAAGTGCAGCGTCGCTGCTTTGAGCACGGCCCCCGTGTCGAAGCCCTGACCTGTTGCGAAGTGCAGCAGGTCGGCGATCAGGTCGCCAATGGCGGTCTCCAGGTCGCCGGGGTGCATGGTGTCGGGATGGTCGCCGGAGTAGGTGAGTCGGGTGAAGACGGCCAGCGCCTCCTTCGCCCATTCGGAGCGGTCGTGGTTGGTGGGTTCATGGGTCATGGTGTGTCTCCTTTTAAGGGGAATGGGCGGGCTCTTCAGCCCGCCCGCCCGGTGGTTTCAGTCCTTCTTGTCGCTCGCGACGCGGAGCGTGATGCGGCCGTCGAGCGGCACGACTTCGAGCTGGATGTTGAATCCGTTGCCGTCGCCGTGCTGCCAAGCGGCCCCGATGCGGGTCCAGAATCCCTTGCCGGCTTTGCTGTCGCGCACCTGGTAGGCGATGTGGGTCGGGGCCTTGGAGGCGTTGGTGTTCTTGTCGGTCATGGTGAAGTCTCCTTCTGCTTGGTTTCCGGCCGCGCCCATCGCGGCCTGATGGCTCGCGGGAAACGGCCGCCCCAGCCACTGTTTCGAGCGCAGCGCGGTCGTTCCGGAACGTCGGCTGCTGGCGGAGGCGATGAAGCGCAGCGTCGGCGATGCTTCGCCCGATATGGTTGCCGACGCGATGGCCACGCAGGGTCTCATCATTGCCGAGCGCGGTGGGCGTCATCTCGCCACGACGCGCGAGGTGCTCGCCGAGGAGTCACGCATGGTGGCGTTCGCCAGAAACGGACGCGGAAGCTGCCGCCCCCTCGCCCCTCAGCATGTCATCCAGAGGGATTGGCTGAACGACGCCCAGAAGAGCGCCGTCCGGCATGTCTTGGAATCCCGTGACCGCGTGACCGTGGTGCGGGGCGCGGCGGGCACGGGCAAGACAGCAATGATGAAAGAGGCGGTTGACGGCATCGAGGCCAGCGGCACTCGGGTGTTCACCTTCGCCCCTTCGGCCGACGCCAGCCGTGGCGTGCTCCGGCAGGAGGGATTCGAGAGTGCGGACACGGTGTCCCGGCTGCTGGTGGATGAGCGGCTCCAAGCGGAAGTCCGGGGGCAGGTCATCTGGATTGACGAGGCGGGCCTGCTCTCATCGCGGGCGATGGCGGAGGTCTTCGATCTGGCCGGGCGACTGGATGCCCGGGTCGTCCTCTCGGGCGATCGGCGTCAGCACGGTTCGGTGGAGCGCGGGGCGGCGCTCCGGCTGCTCGAAGATGAAGCCGGCATCCGGCCCGCCGAACTCCGCGACATCCAGCGCCAGCGCGGCGAGTACAAGGCGGCGGTCGCGGCCCTCGGGGACGGGAGGACCGACGAGGGCTTCCGCCGCCTGGATGAACTCGGCTGGATACGCGAAGTCGAGGATGCCGAACGGTACGAACTGCTTGCCCGGGACTACCTGGCGACCGTGGAGAATGGGAAGACGGCACTGGTCGTGTCGCCGACGCACCTGGAGGGCGAATGGATCACCGATGAGATCCGCGCCCGGCTCCGCGACGCCGGCAAGCTGAGAGGCCGGGAACATCATTTCACCACACTGGAAGCCGCGAATCTCACCGAGGCCGATCGGCGAGAAGCGCTCAGCTATTCGCCGGGCGATGTGCTGGTCTTCCACCAGAACGCCAAGGGCCATCGCAAAGGGGACCGCGTGGTGGTCGGTGCCGGGCCGCTGCCGCTTGAGCAGGCCGCCCGCTTCCAGCTTTTCCGCACGGGTGCGTTGGAGCTTGCCGCCGGCGACCGTGTCCGCATCACCCGCAACGGTATGACGCTGGACAGGAAGCACCGGCTCAACAACGGGGCCATCTACGAGGTCAGCCGATTCGACGGGGATGGCAACATCGTGCTGGGCAACGGATGGGTGGTATCCCGAGACTACGGCCACCTGGCGCACGGCTACTGCACGACCTCGCACGCCTCGCAGGGCAAGACGGTGGACCGTGTGCTCATAGGCCAGTCCGCAGAGTCGTTCCCCGCCTCGTCCCGCGAGCAGTTCTATGTCTCGGTGTCGCGGGGTCGGGAACAGGCCACTATCTATACGGACGACCGGGAGGCGCTGCTCGCCGCCGTGGACCGCGCGGACGAGCGGATGACGGCCACGGAGCTCGCTGCGGAGCGTGCTCGCGAACTCGTCCCCTCTCAACCTGCAACGCCAGTTCACGCCGCAAGCCGGGAGGATATGAGCCATGAGCGATGAGGCGATGCTGTCCAGGTATCTCGGCCGCCCGTCATCGGACAACGACTCGACTGATGCCGAGTCGCCGGACGACTGCCGCGCCTTCGGATGGTTGCGAGGGGTGCGGGACCGTGCCGTGATGCTGGAACTGCGGCGCAAGGACGGCAGCATCACCGCCATCGGCTATGCCTGGGTGGAGCGCGTCGAGTACAACCCGTCGGAGGGCATCCGCCTGCTCGTCGCCGGGCAGGAGATCCGCCTCCGGGGCCGCAACCTCAACAGGGAAGTGCGGCCGTCCGTGAGGCTCTTTGAGGGCCTCACGCGGCACCGCGTCCCCTGGGTCCGCGAGGCGGACCGGACGACGGACATGCAGGCGGGTGACGCCGAAACCGTGGTTGAGAGCATCGAGCTTTGACCGAAACGCGGTCAGCGACTCCGACTGCCAGCCCGGTCCTTGTCATGCACTTTGTTGAATTCCAGCAGGAGCGACTGGAGCATCTGGGCTGCGGATGCCGCCGCCATTACGCCCATGCACACCATTGCCACACGGTTGAACACGACCGCCTCCTCCTTCGGAGCGGCCCGGGCCATCTGCTGTGCGGTGTTCGCGACATGGAGTGGGTTCGGTGCGGTCATGGGCGCTTGCGTGTTGTGGGCATGATTCAAGGTATCACGATCCGCACCGCACCAACAGCCCGGATCCGTTGGACGGGGCCAATGCGCCCTCCACACACCAGCCCTTCCACCGCACGGCGGGACGCATCGCATGGCGGCGGTCCCCCGCCGACTACAATCCGAGCAGCGGTGGAAGGGCCGAGCATCCTGTCAGTTCGGAGTAGAATCCGCTGTCCAAGCCGCCATGCGTGCGGCAAGGAATGTAGCGAGTTCCGCCGGGTCGCCTGACAAACCGGCAACGGGAACGCTCAAGATCGGTTCGTCAAAAATTTGTTGACAGGTGCGGCGCGATGCCATGTCGGGGCCGAAGCGGATTGGATGCAGGTACACGCTGCGCCAGCTCAACACACCGAACGGCATGCAGCTGTCCGAATGGGTATCGCCGACAATGATGGCCGACCTGGTCTGAAACTAGCGGACGCGCCGGGGTGCCTTCTCAATCGCCCACTGGATCGTGTCGTAGATCTGCTGCGGGGACCCCTCGATGTGAAGCGTCTCATGGTCGGTCAGACCGAGACCTGCCAGCATTCGTTCAAACTTGCTCGAGGGCACCGCTTCCTGCGGCAACGTGTAAAACGTGAGATGGGATTTGTCACCTTGCGGGTAGTACGCCGCGCTGAAATCGAGCGGTGAGAGCCCGTGTCGTACCGCCAGTTCGTTGAGGCTGGTCAATATGGCTACTTCAACATTGCCTAGATATCTGTCCGACACCGCGCTCGCTCATCTGGTTTCCGAGGATCACTGTGACAGCTAGCACGATGAGGTCCGAGCAGGCAAGGGTTTTGTTCGGGGCAAGGTGGCCACAGCCCCGGTTTGATGGAACCTGGAGCCGGTATACTGCGAAGTAGCATGATTCGGAGGCCACATGGCGCAGCGACTGAAAATCCGTGTGCCCATCGAGCCACCCTCACCGCAGGCGGGGTGGCCTGCGTTTAGTCCCGCGAAATCAGCAGTAGACTGTATTGCGTTGCTTCAGGCGGGCCCTCCGCGTGGTCAGATTCAGGGCAACCGCATTATCCGACTCGGTGGCCGAGTTCCGATCCCAAACTCGGGTTCTGAGGGCAGAAAGTCCTATGAAATAGGTCGGGAATCGGATTATGCGTTTGCCCTGGGTCAGATTCGCGTGATTTGCCGCGAGCGGACCGATAGGGCGGCATGGTGCGACCTGCCAGCGGTCCTACCCGTACACGGCGATGGCGGACCCCGCGTGACTGCTGCTCCGCATCGACCCCATCGCGGGTCTTGGCCGCCACTACCCCTTACATAGCGGAGACATTCGTCTCCGACTGGTCGAGGGACCCCGGAACACAGGCAATAGGGATGCCTTGACCGGGGCTCAGAAAGGCAAGGCCCGATGCCTCGCCCGACCAGTGCTGTACGCGCCTCCAAAGCTCCACAGAACGGCCACGCCACCGAGCCCGCTTCGCGCGCAGAACATGCCCCGCAGGTGGCAATGACGCTTGTCGGCGTCATTGACCGGCTGTTGGCTGACTCGGCTGCAGGAAGTGACTCTGTTCGCATCGCCGACGTGGCGGTGGCGTTGCGCTGCGTGGCCGCGCTGCTGGAGAACGCCGGCGGTCGTCCGATCGCTGGCAGTGCTGAAGTCTCCACGCCAGTCGCTCCGACCGAGTTCAACGCCGCAGGCGAGATTTCGCTGAACGCCGAAACTCTTCTCTCGGTGCTGGTATCACATCGGCGCGCCATCGAGCGGAGTGAGCCTGATCACGCTTGGCTCTCCAGAAACGAGTGGTTCCCCAAGACGGGCATGCGCCCTGAGCGTAAGGACGCTCTCGCCCTGATTGATGAACTGATCCAGGCGCACTTCATCGATGTGCGCCAACACGGCGCGAAGGGCTGTTGGCGCCAGTATCGCGCGACGCGCGAGGGCGCCCGATACGTTGACCGCCTCGGAGGGTGATGGTGCATTGCGGCGCACTTCGGTGCACTTCGGCGCGCTTCGTCAGACATGTTGGCGCACTCGGATACATGTGCTGGCGGACTTTCGAACCTGCACAACGCATACTCCAGTATCGAGCACGCTGCTTCGGAAGGTCGCTTCTGAATCGTGCTCCGGTTCGCGTACTGGAGAATCGCCATGGCCGAGTTCTTCTCATTCCTCAAGTTGTTCGTTGGGTGCAGCACGCTGCTCTTCCTGACGATGCTGATCCTCCTGGCTCTGCCGCAGAGCAAGCTCCGAGCTGTTGGATTGGAGGTGGCCAAGTACGCAATGGCGGCGGGGCTGGTCCTGATGGTCGCGAGCCCGGCCGATGTGATCCCGGATGTCATTCCTGTTCTGGGATTCGCGGATGACATCGGCTACATTGTCGCCGCCATCGCCGCCTTCCGCTCTGCCCGGGGCGACAGGCAGACCCGCCTGCTCTACGACGAGGCCGAGCAGGCCGAACTGCGCCGCCGCGCGGAAGGCGGCCAGTCATGAACGGACGCATTGAGCAAGTGCGGGTCGCGGACCTTGTCTGCCTGCCCCAGGTCCGAGAGCGGTCGGGATTCGGCGACGAGGAACTCGCCGGGCTCGCGCAGAGCATCCGCGAAGCGGGCGTTCTCCAGCCGTTGCTGGTCCGTCGTGACGGTGACAGACTGGTCGTGGTGGATGGCGAGCGGCGTCTCCGGGCTGCCCGGCTCGCCGGGCTTGACGCGGTGCCGGTCATCATCGAGGACGCGGCACTCGCAGAGGGACAGGTCCTGCACCGCCAGCTCGTCATTGACGCGCAGCGTGTGGGGCTTTCCCCGATGGAGCGGGCCAGCGCCATCCAGCGTCTCATGCAGGCGACGGACTGGACCGCCCGCGAGGTGGCCGTAAAGCTCGGCATCTCGCCAGCCCAGGTCTCCAAGCTGCTGGCGCTCACCGTGCTTCCCGCTGATGTTCAGGACGCGGTCGCCGGCGGGCGGATGGCGATGAGCGCCGCGTACGAACTTGCCAGGATTGCGGACAGCGACGAGCGAGAGCGTTTGGCGTCCGAGGTGTTGTCGGGCGCGCTCACGCGCGACGCCCTCGCCCTCAAGGCCCGGGAGACTTCAGGAGCGAGAACGGCAGCGAAGGCTCACCGGAAGCCCGCACCGCGCGAGCGGGTGCTCATTCGCCTTGGCGAAGGGCGTTCCGTGTCCGTGTCGGCGCCGAGCTTGTCGGTGGACGGCATCGCGTCCTGGCTCACGGAACTCGCCCACCAGGTCAGGGACGCCGGCGCCGACGGGCGCCCGCTCTCGGAGGTCGTGGCGGCCGTGTCGGTCAAGGCGAAGTAATCGCGGTCTGCCGCTGGAGCGATCTCCGCGCCGGAAAGGACACACGATGTTCGGCTCAGTAAGCAGAAAGCAACGTCGGATGCAGCAGCGAGACCCACTCGCCGTACCCCTGCTCCACTGGTCGCGTGAGGACGCATGGACGGTGCGCGATGCGCTCGAAGGCACACTGGTCCTCGGAGCGACCGGGTCTGGAAAGTCCAGCGGAAGCGGACGCACCATCGCCCACGCCATGCTCAAGGCCGGGTTCGGCGGCCTGGTGCTCACAGCGAAGCCGGATGAGCGGGTGGTGTGGGAGCAGTACTGCCATGAGACGGGTCGATCAAGCGACCTGGTCATCTTCGGGCGAGATACCCCGCACAGGTTCAACTTCCTGGACCACGAGGCGACGAGGCCCGGCAGCGGCGCAGGTCTTACCGAGAACATCGTCGCCCTGCTCACAACCGTGCTGGAAGTAGCTGAGCGCAACTCGGCGGGTAGTAGAGGCCGTGAAGACTCGGGTTATTGGGAAAGAGCATTACGCCAGCTTTGTCGCAACGTCGTGGACCTGCTCCTGCTCGCGAAGGGGCGGGTCACGGTTCCGGACATGTACCGGGTGGTGGTATCCGCTCCCGCCTCCGCGGGCCAGATTGCCTCGGATGAGTGGAAGCGGCAGTCCGCGTGTTTTCGCTGGCTCAGTGAAGCGGATGCGAGGCACAAGACGCCGCAGCAACGCTCGGACTTCGCCATCGTCGCCGACTACTGGCTCCTGGAGTTCCCCGCCCTGAGCGACAAAACACGGAGCGTGATCGTTTCGACGTTCACTTCGATGGTGGATGTGCTGAACCGGGGCATTCTCCGCGACTTGTTCTGCGGCGAGACGACGCTTGCACCAGAGGCCACGGAGGCCGGCAAGGTCATCCTCGTGGACCTGCCCGTCAAGGAGTTCGCCGAGGTCGGGCAGTTCGCCCAGGTCTTGTGGAAGCACGCCTTCCAGCGATCTATCGAGCGCCGGAGCATCAGCGAGAGTCCGCGCCCGGTGTTCCTGTGGGCCGACGAGGCGCAGCACTTCGTCACCTCGTACGACATGCAGTTCCAGACGACCTGTCGCGCCGCCCGCGTTGCTACCGTGCTGCTCTCCCAGAACTACAGCAACTTCATCGCGGCGCTGGGCGGTGGCGAGAAGGGCCGCGCCGAGACGGACTCGCTGCTGGCCAACCTGAACACCAAGGTCATGCATGCCAACGGCGACCCTGTCACCAACGAATGGGCCGCCGGCCTGATCGGTAGATCCCGCCAGTTCATGGCCAGCGGCAATTCGAGCTATTCGGCGGAGGATGAGGCCAACGCCGCCATCGGCATGGGCTGGCTGCCGCGCAGCGGCAGTTCGACCGCCGGCTTTTCGGAGGTGTTCGAGTACGAGGTGCAGCCGCGCGAGTTCACGCGGCTGCGCACCGGCGGTCCCGCTAATGGCGGTCTCGTCGATGCGATCGTGTTCCAGAACGGACGGACATTCAGGGAGTCCGGGCGCAACTGGCTGCCCGTGACATTCAAGCAGCAGTTCTGAGCGAAGTGACAACGCGGGACAGCAACGGGCGGCACGACCGCGGCGCGGTCACTGCGCGCACAAGGAGCAGGCAATGAACCATCAGCAGGCCCCCTCGACAATCGATCACATCCGGGTCGGCATGACAGTGATCGCATTTACCTGCCGGGCGCTGGCACTCTCCGTGGAGGTCTTCCTGCACAGGGTGGACTCCTTCGGCGAACGGTACATCGGCCTCCAGTCCGCCCTCGCCTGCCTCTTCATGCTGGTGTTTCCGGCGTTCTGCGAACCGGGTAGCGACCCGGAGTTCATGTACATCTACCTGGCCTCGTACCTGTTCATGACGCTATGCATCCGGGCACGCATCCAGATTCGCCGCCGCAAGGGCGGAGCGCAGCCTCACAGCTATTACACGGGACGCCCGTTGCTCATGGGCATCCTGCGCCGCACCAGCGAGCAAACTATCAAGACATTCGTCGAACCCCTGCTCGTTTTCCTGGTTGGCACATTCATCATCGCATTCAACGCACCGCTCGGCGCCTACCTGATGCTCGCATCGGGGGGGCTGCTGGTGACGACGAAGCTCACCGCGAGCCAAGAGCAACGCCGGGCCGTTGACATGAACGACGCATACATCGACCAGCGCAACGCGGCGGAGCGTTTCCGTTCGCGGCGCGGTGACTGATCTCGAATCGGAGGTGTCCCGATGGCACAGGAACAGAACGCACCGAAGATCGGAGCCGGCCACGCATCGGCCATGTTCAGGCAGGGTCTCGCGGAACTGCGCGGGGCTTTGTATCCCGAATCCAATGTTGCGCAGCCCACCGTCTACGGCATCTACGGAACGAAGACGCCCGGCGAGGTAATGCAGGAGAAGAAGGGCGAGCAACGCGATCCCGATGAAAACCCCTCGATTCTCGACGAGCGGCTGAAGCAGGCCGAAGCCCAGGTGAACCGTGAACCGGAGCTGCCGCAGCAGGAGCGGGAGTAGGTCCGTTCGGACACTAAAGGAGGTATGTCATGTGGATGGTGAGTGTCTTCGCAGTCATGATTATCGCGTGCTGTGTGTGGCTCAGAAAGCCTGAAAAGCAGGGTGCGCGGTACTCCGTGTCCGTGCAGATCCGCCAGCCAACTCACAAGGCAGAGCGCGCTTTCGAGCTCCTTCTCGGGCAGCCGTTCCGCAGGCGCGTTCTTGAAGATGGCATGATCAGTCTGGTGTATTGCCGGGGAGATCCGCAGATAACGAGGGTCCATGATATCAGGGACGGACGATGGCACTTGGTTCCCGCCCTGACCGTCGCATCATTCAAGCGAATCGATGGTGTCACGCATGTACGGATCGAAATCTTCGTCCCGGAAACGATCACGATCACACGCTTCGCTGCTCCCATATTCACCGGCTACGCGAAGATGGAACTGGATCTTGTTGCGGAAAAACTGACCCTACTTGATGAGCAGTGGGTGAAGGATGGTGGCTCACAGGGAGCCAGCGGTCAGTCGGATGTGCGAAATGTTGCTGACGACTATGTCCTGCTGAATCTCAGATCCGGTGCCACCTGGGCCGAGGTGCAGTCCGCGTTCCGCACCATCTCGATGCAGTTCCACCCGGACCGCATGGTCGGGCTGCCTGAAAGCATCATCGAGCTTGGCACCCGGCGTTTCAACGAGGCATCCGGGGCGTACCAGCGGCTGCGCGAGCAGTTCGGGTCCCAAGCCTGAGGCACTTCCTGTGCGGGCAAGACGCGACCAACCCGAGGACGGCGTCGGCAGGGATTCCCCTCAGGCACCCCTGCCCCCGGGCACGCCGGAGTGGATTACGCCGGACCTGGTGGAGCGGACCATCCGCGTCTGGCAGCCTTTCTACGGGAAGGCGCAACTCTCCCCCGCCGACGCCGTACAAATACTTGTCGGCACGGGGCGGCTCCTGGCCGTCCTGGACGGGAGGTGAAGCGTGAAGCAGTTCGTCGCATGGGCACGGGTGAGCTCTGCCCGCCAGAAGAAAGAGGGTTTCAGCCTGGAGGACCAGGAGGCCCGCCTCCTGGAGTTCGCAGCCCGGCTGGGCGGCACGGTTGTCAAGCTGTTCAAGATCGCGGAGACGGCCTCGAAGCGCGACGAGCGGGAGACCTTCCGCGAGTTCACGGCGTATGTCGAGAAGAACGCCCGCGTGCTGAGCGGGATGCTCTTCGTAAAAATAGACAGAGCGGCCAGGAACATGAGAGACTGGGCCGACCTTGAGGCGCTCGCCGAAGAGACGCATGTGCCCCTTCTCTTCCCCGACCAGCCGACTGGTGAAACACCCGCCGGTCGCATGCAGCGGCGCATGTCGGCGGTATTCGCCAGCTACCAGACCGACCAGCAGGCCGCCGACATCAGTTCCGGCATCCGTCGCCGCGTCGAAAGCGGCCTGCCGATGGGCCGTCAGTACGGCTACCGCAATGTCCGCATACACGGGCGCAGCATCGTCGAGCACGACCCGGTGAACGGTCCGAAGGTGCGGCGTATCTTCGAGCTCTTTGCCTACCAGCCGCACACGCTCATGACGCTGATCGATGCCCTCGCCCGGCAGGGCATCATCTACACGGATCGTCATCCCCGTTTCGACAAGTCGGTGCTATACCGCATCCTGAATAACCGACACTACATCGGCGAGGTCAAGTTCAAGGGGCAGTGGCATCCCGGTTCGTTCGAGCCCCTCATCGACCGGGCGACCTTCCAGGCGGCTCAGGACCGGTTCAGCGGGCGGGTGATCCGCAAGCCAGAAATCACCTTCGCGGGGGGACTGATGCGGTGCTCCGTCTGCGGGCATGTGGTCACCGCCGAGAAGAAGCGGAAGACCTCCCCGGACGGCACTATCCGCGAGTACAGCTACTACCGCTGCTCGCAGTACAACCGTCCCGGCCATCCCCGGGTGCGGCTGCCCGAGCGGGCCATCAACGACCAGTTCCTCGAACTCTTCGACCGGCTGCACATCGCCAGCCCGGAGGTCCGCGAGTGGATCAAGGAGGTCATCCGGGCCCGGGCCGGGGCCGACTGCGAGCAGAACGCCCAGCACCGGGCCGAACTGGAACGACAGAAGCGGCAGGTCGAGGCCAAGCTCAAGACCCTGCTCGACCTCCGCATGGACGGGGAAATCTCCGCCGACGACTACAGCGACAAGCGGGCAGAGCTTCACGAGCGGGAGTCGGCCATCCGCCTTCAGTTGGAGACGACCGACCTCGACGATCGCCAGGTGGCGGACCTAGCCATCGCGGCGTTTGAACTCTCGCAAAGCCTGAAAAACCGCTGGAAAAACGCTGATTACACAGCAAAACGCACCATCCTGGAGATCCTCTGCCAGGAGGTGCGTTTGAACTGCGAAAAACTCGAGATTTCCCTGAGAAAACCGTTCGATTCGCTGATCGACGGTGATCTCGTGTCAAAAAGTGGAGCCGGGGGGAATCGAACCCCCGTGCCGGAGCAGTCGGATGGACGCCTCTACGCGTGTAGGCGTCTGATTTGCATTCGGTTCGGACGCGCCCAGGCCAGGCTCGTCGCGTTCCTAGTTCCCAGTGGTTTCTCGTCCGCTTCCCCGGGAACCCGCCGGCGGACCAGCCCGAGATTTCGAGCCTCCGGACCGTCGGGCCGCGGTCCGGGGCTCGTCGCTACCTAATTAGGCAGCGAGAGCGTAGTTGCTGTTGGCAACTGTGTTTGTGCCCGCTTTTTACGTGGCAAGCGGGCGCCACGACGCGCCACATCCATCCTCACATGTCCGGGCGAAACCATATCGGCCCCGTACACCGACTATACGGCGACTCGCGCCTCATCGCCCGGATCGGCTCTCCCTCGCCCCACCCTTCCCCTCCCCCGCCCCCGCCCCGCGGTGTCGGCCACGGGCTCACCCGCGTCGGCTCGGGGCAGCCGAGCACCCTGCCGCCCGAATCCGGCCCGCAGTCCTAGACTCTCGGCTCGCGGCCGCGCGGCCGCCGCTCCTCGTCCCGGCCTTCCCGAGTCCTTCGATGTCCTCCGAGCAGAACCCCGTCAGCGACGCATCCGCACCCGCTCCCGCCCAGCAGGCCGCTGACGGGCAACCGACCCAGCCCGAGGCCGCTCCGCCCGCTTCGGCCAACGCCGCGCCGGCCGCGGAGAAGCCCTCGCCCGATCCGCGCAAGGGGCTGCCTCCGATCGCCAAGCCGACGGTGATCCGCTCAGACGAGCCCGCCCCGCCGCGAGCCGCCCGCTTCGACCGGGGGCCCAGACGCGACAAGCCACGTGACACCCCCGAGAAGGTTCCCGACACCCGCTCGACCCTCAACGCCATCCACGACGAGTCGCGCGCCGCGGGCGCTATGGGCGACGACCTCGCCGCCGAGATCAACGCCGCGATGGCCGCCAGCACGCCTCCCGCTCACCCCGATAAGCCCAGGGTCACCCACACGCCGGGCGAGCCGGCGAAGGTCCGGGGGCCCCGCGTCGTGCAGAGCGGCCGCGAGCACCGCCCTGGCACCGTCGTCTCCGTCGGGCCCACTGACATCTTCCTCGAGTTCGGCCCCAAGGAACTCGCCGTCATCCCCCGGGCCCAGTGGAAAGAGGGCGAGGAACTCCCCACGGTCGGCTCCACGCTCGACGTCGTCGTCGACAAACTCGACACCAACGAGAACCTCTTCCTCTGCTCCCGCCCCGGTACCGTCCAGAAGGCCGAGTGGGAGAACCTCCAGGTCGGCCAACTCGTCGAGGCTCGCGTCACCGGCGTGAACAAGGGCGGCCTCGAACTCGAAGTCGCCGGCCACAAGGCCTTCATGCCCGCCGGCCAGGTCTCTCTCGACCGCATCGCCGACCTCTCCGTCATGGTGGGCGAGAAACTCACCTGCACCGTCACCCAGATCGACACTCGGGGGCGCGGCAACATCGTTCTCTCCCGCAAGGACCTCCTCAAGCAGGAGCGCGAGGAGAAGGCCAAGAAACTCAAGGAGACTCTCGCCGAGGGCCAGACCATCGAGGGCACCGTCCGCAAGATCATGCCCTTCGGCGCGTTCGTGGACCTGGGCGGGCTCGACGGCCTCCTCCACCTCTCCGACATGACCTACGACCGCGCCTTCCCGGGCGAGAAGACCGTCGCCAAGTACGTCAAGGAAGGCCAGAACGTCCGCGTCAAGATCCTGAAGTTGGACATCGAGGGCAACCGCATCAGCCTCGGCATGAAGCAGTTGATGGACGATCCCTTCGCCGTCGCGGTGAATCAGATCACCGAAGGCGCGGAGGTCATGGGCAAGGTCGTACGCATGACCGAGTTCGGCGCGTTCCTCGAACTCGCCCCGGGCGTCGACGGCCTCGTGCACATCTCAGAGATCAGCCGCAAGCGCCTCGCCAAGCCCGAGGACGCGCTGAAACTCGACGAGATCGTCAAGGCCAAGGTCCTCAAGATCGAGCCCGGCACCCGCAAGATCAGCCTCTCGATCAAGCAACTCCTCCCCATCGAGCCCCCCGCCCCGGGCAGCCGGGAGGCATTCATGGCCGAGAAGCAGGCCGAGCGCCAGAAGCGCGATGCCGAACGTCTCGCCGAGATCAGCAAGGAAACCCCCGAACTCCGCCGCCAACGCGAGAAGTTCAAGAACAAGCAACTCAGCGGCGGCTTCGGGGACAAGGCCAAGTTCCTGGGCGGTGGCCTCGGCGACCTCAAACTCGGGTGAGCACCACCCAGCCCGGCTGCGCGATCACATCCCCATCGGTGATGGCACAGGTTCCGGCTCAGGAGTCCCCTGCGCTGGCTCCGCCTTGCGCACCGAGATCCGCCCCGTGAACGGCTCCACGACCACCGTCCACGTCTGCCCCGAACCCGACACCGTGATCGATCCGCCGCTGCCCGGAGCATCACCCCCGGCGCTGTCCATGGGGGTGCCCAGATCGTCGAACACCAGGGGCCGCTCCGCCGTGAACACGCTCGCGCTGATCCGCGCCCCCGCGTACCGCGGCTCATTCAGGCTCACCACGTACCGGCCCCCCGGCCCATCGGGCAGATAGAGCGTGTTCGACTCCTCGATCGTGCTCCCCGGGATCGCCACCAGCCGGTACCGGTTGTTCTCCACGTCGAACACTACCGCCCGTCGCTGCTGAAACGCGATCGCGTCCGCCTGGGCGAACGTCAGGTCGCTCACGATTGTCTGGAGCGCCGCCTGCACCCGCAGCACCTGCACCGACCCCATCTGCGGGATCACCAGCGCCGCCGCCAGCCCCAGCACCGCTATCACCACCACCAGTTCGATCAGCGTGAAACCGCCCCGGCGAATCGGCACCATGCGCCACGCTCCCTCGCCCCCGGTCAACGCCGCGCGCCCGCCCTCGGTCCGCCCCGCCATCGTCAGTCCTTCGCGGGCACGTTCACCGTGATCGCGGGCATCTCCGTCACCTTCACCGACAGGCCCTTGTCCAGTTTCGCCTCGATCCGCGACAGCCGGTCGTTCACCTGGGTGAGTTGATCGATCATCTTCTTCCGCTGCTCCGCCGCGTTGAACGGCGGGTCGATCGACGGCGTCCCCCCGGGCTGCGCCCCGGCCGTTCCGATCAGCGGCACGCCCGAGATTCCCAGCAGCAGGTTCAGCCCCAGCAGCCCCGCGCACGCCCACAGGCTCACCGCCGACCGCGACGGGCCCACTCGTGCTCCAACCGTTTGCTGCGCGTGCTGGTCCATGGTGCGGGCTCCTCGCGGGCGGACACTCCCTCCATCGACCATCCCCGGCCCCCGGATCAGCCCGTCACGGCCTCGGCAGCGGCTCGTCGTTGCTGTCAAACCCCGCCGCCCACACGTCCCCCGTCACCGGATCAAAGATCCAGCCGTAGTTGGTGTGATAACTCGAATCCGGCCCGTTCCCGAACACGATCGTGTGGCCATTGCTCCCGCCCACCCACTGATTCACCGGCGGCGCCGTCAGGTACTCACCGCCCGTCCCCACGAGTTCCCCCCAAGTCCCATTCCCGGCCTGCACCGCCGGCAGTTGGTTGCTGTTGCGCGTCTTGAACACCTGCACGTGCCGACGCAGTTTCTGCACCTCGCTGTACGTCGCGTCCGCCTGCGCGCTACCGGTCACCGAGTTGAACTCGGGGATCACGATCGCGGCCAGGATCCCCAGGATCACCACGACGATCAGGATCTCGATCAGCGTGAACGCCCGATGGGCTCGACCGGCGCTGGTTGGACGGGGCAGATTCGACCGACGCATGCCGAAGTCCTCCGGGCCTCGCAGGCTCCGATCGGCCCCCCGCCCCCTCCCCTTCATCGCCCCCACACGCAACCGCCGTCAAGCCGCGCGGCCTGCCCCGAAGGGGCAATCGTCTCCCCCACTTACCGGACCGCGCCGGCCCCCGCCTTCCCGGGGCGATTCCGCCTGAAACATGGACTCCCCAGCGTCTACGCTGGTGCATGTCCTTCGGGCTCTCACGCCGCCGCGACCTCGACCCCTCCGGCATCGCCATCGATACCGATGCACTGCCTCCGCTTCCCGACGACCTCCTGTCCAACGCCTCCGCCGCCCGCCTCGATCCCCGGGCGTGGTTCCCCCACCCCGAGCGCCCCCTGGAGATCGAGATCGGCAGCGGCAAGGGGACGTTTCTCGTCCAGCAGGCGGCCCTCCAGCCCGGCACAAACTTCCTGGGCTTCGAGTACGCCCGCGAGTTCTTCGAGTACGCCGCCGACCGCATCCGCCGCGCGGGCATTCCCAACGTGCGCCTCGTGCAGACCGACGCTGCCGACTTCCTGCACTGGCGCGTCCCCGACGCGTGTGCGACGGTCATCCACCTCTACTTCCCCGATCCCTGGCCCAAGGCCAAGCACCACCGCCGCCGCATGGTGCAGGACCGGTTCCTCATTGACGCCCACCGCATCCTCGTCCCCAGCGGCGAACTGCGCGTCGTGACAGACCACCCCGACTACTGGACCTGGATGGAAGAGCACTTTGGACGATTCGCCGCGCCGGCTGGGGGCGTGCCCGAGTCGCATCACCTCTTTCAGCGGATGCCGTTCGCGGCACCCCCATCAGCGCGCGAGGGGGAACTCGTCGGCACCAACTTCGAGCGCAAGTACCGCGCCGAGGGACGCGACTTCCACGCCACGATTCTCCGCGCCCTCCCCCCCCTTCCCTCCCTCCCCCGCTCGGGGTGAATGTGTCCACCGCGCCTGTTCTGGGGGGCGCGCCCCGCCACACGTCATGCGTGATGGCCGATGTTCCTCCCTGTGATCGGGTGATCGGGCGCGCCCGCGCTCGCGCCGTGCCCGCGTGCAGGAAGCCTCGGATGACCCTGACCCGCAAGACCATGCTCGCCGTCGGCGGCAGCGTCCTCCTCACCGGGGCCGCGGTCTGTGCCATCATGACCTGGCTGATCCTCCAGGGCTTCGCCAGCGTCGAGCGCGGCATCATGTCCCGCAACATCGAACGCGTCGACTCCACCCTCCGCTTCGCCGCCGAGACCCTGAGCCGAAAACTCTCCGACTGGGCCGCTTGGGACGCCTCGTACGAGTTCGTCGCCCAGCCCTCCGACGATTTCCGCAGGGAGAACCTCCTTCCCAAGTCCCTCGTGAACCTCGAACTCGCGCTCATCGCCTTCATCGATGAGCGGGGCTCGGTCGTCGAGGCGACCTACCTGGGACCGAGCGATCAGTCCGCTTCCGCCGCCCTTCCTCCCGACCTCGCCGCGTTCCTCAACTCAGACGATCCCTCCCTGCGCCACGATTGTCCCGAGTCGAGCCACCAGGGCCTGCTTACTTTCTCGACCGAGACCCTGCTCCTCGCCACGCGCCCGATCGTGCGTAGTTCGGGCGAGGGACCCATCCGCGGCTGCCTCGTCTTCGGCGCCCGCGCCGACGACGACTGGATCTCCAGGCTCTCCGATCGCCTCCGCATCCGCGTCCACCTCGCCCCCGTCCGCGACGGCCGCGAGGTGCTCACGCTGGCGAGCGCGACGCCCGACAATCCCGAGGTCGAACCTCTCCGTGACGGTACCATCCGCGCCACCACGCTCTTCCCAAACCTCCGCGGCACGCCCGCGTTCGTGCTCTCCGCCGCGCTCCCGCGGTTCGTCTTCGACCAGGCCCGCGCCTCGGCCGGCCTCGTCCTGCTCGCCTTCACCGCCGTCGGCACGCTCGGCATGGCCGCCACGCTCCTCGCCCTTCGTGCCCTCGTGCTCCGGCGCCTCTCGCGGCTCCACGCCGCGATCCGAGACGCCGCCGCCTCGGGTGACCTCTCGTCCCGCCTGCCAGTGATGGGATCGGATGAACTGGCGGACCTCGCGACCGAGGTCAACCGGCTCATGACCGGGCTCGAAGCCGTCACCAACGCCATGCGCCAGCAGGCGACCGACCTCGACGCGGCACGCCGCGCCGCCGAGGCCGCCAGCGATGCCAAGAGCCGATTCCTCGCCAACATGAGCCACGAGATCCGCACCCCCATGACCGCCATCATCGGCTTCGCCGAGGTCCTCGCCGATCAGGCGCACTCCGAGCATGACCGGCTCGACGCCGCCGAGACCATCCGCCGCAACGGCCAGCACCTCCTCGCCATCATCAACGACATCCTCGACCTCTCAAAGATCGAGGCAGGAAAGGTCGCCATCGAACGCCTGCCCTTCTCGCCCGCCCGGGTCATGGCCGAAGTCGAGACCACCCTCTCCGAGCGCGCCGCGGCCAAGGGCCTACGGCTCGCGTTCGACGCCTCGGCCGGCCTCCCCGCTCGCCTCCTGGGCGATCCGACCCGCATCCGCCAGATCCTCGTGAACCTCGCGGGCAACGCCATCAAGTTCACCCAGGCCGGTAGCGTGATCGTCTCGGCGTCCCTTGACCACGCCGCGAATCGCCTCCGGTTCTCGGTCAGCGACACGGGCATCGGGATCGCCCCGGACCGAGTCGCGAGCCTCTTCGAGCCTTTCACCCAGGCCGACGCCGCGACCACCCGCCGCTTCGGCGGCACCGGCCTCGGCCTCACCATCAGCCGGAACCTCGCTCGCCTCATGGGCGGCGACATCACCGTCGTCAGTCAGCCGGGCGTCGGCAGCACCTTCACCGCCGAGATCGCCGTCCAGCCCGTCGCCAACGCCGAAGCCATGCTCCACAACGAGGCTCTCGCCGCGCCTGCCGTGCTCTCTGGCCCCGCGCCCCTCTCGGGCTGCCACATCCTCCTGGCCGAGGACGGCCTGGATAACCAGCGGCTCATCGCCCACCACCTCCGCCGCGCCGGCGCCGCCGTCACCATCGCCGCCAACGGTCGTCTCGCCATCGAGGCCCTCGCCGCCGCTCGCGCCGCTCATCAACCCCACGACCTGATCCTGATGGACATGCAGATGCCCGAACTCGACGGCTACGGCGCCGCCGCCGCCATCCGCGCCGCGGGCGATCGCATCCCCATCCTCGCTCTCACCGCCCACGCCATGACCGGCGACCGAGATCGTTGCCTCAAGGCCGGATGCGACGACTTCCTGACCAAGCCGATCGACCGCGCCGCCCTGCTCGCCGCGATCGTCCGCTGGACGCCACACCCTCGCGCCGCCAGCCCAGCCTACGCCCAGGGATCGCTCGATCAGGGCTCCCGCAAGGCCGCTTGAACCACCGCGGCCGCCGCTCCCGCCCCGGCACCCTCCCAGCACGCATCCGTACCCGCCCCTTTCCGGTAGGCTGACCGCATGACAGCCTCCCGTCTCCCCCGCCGCCCCGGCACCCTCGCCTTCCGCGCCGCGCTCGTCGCCCTCTCCGCCGCCGCGATCGCGCTCGCGCTCCCCGGGCCCGACCCACTCACCCCGCCCCCCAACGCCCCCCGCAGGCCCGACCCGGCCCTGCACGTCCTCGTGGGCGCCACCGTCCACGCCACGCCCACGCAGACCTTCCCCAAGGCCGACGTCATCATCCGCGCCGGCACCATCGAGAAGGTCGTCGTCTCGGGCGAGGCCCCGCCCCCCGGAGCAACCCTCTGGGACTGCGCCGGCCTCCACGTCTACCCAGGCTTCATCGAGCCCTTCCTTGAGGTCGACGCCACCGCGCCCGACCGCAACAAGCCCGGCGTCCACTGGAACAACCGCGTCACCCCCCAACGCCGTGCTCTCGACGGGCCCGGCGTCGATCAGGGCACCGCCCGCGCCCTCCGCAACCTCGGCTTCACCGCCGCCGCCATCTCTCCCCGCGGCGGGATCTTCCGCGGCCGCGCCGCCGTCGTCCCCCTGGGCGACCCCGATCCCGAAGCCTCCAACCCACGCCCACCGGTCTACGCCGACGACGTGTACTCCACCCTTGCCTTCGATGTCGGCGGTGGCTTCGGCGGGGGGGGTGGGGGGGGGGGAGGTGGAGACAACACTCGCTGGGACGGCTACCCCGGCTCCCTTATGGGCTCCATCGCCCTCATCCGCCAAACCCTCATCGACGCCGACGCCCGCGCCCAGTCGCCGTCCGCCTCCTCCGAGCCCGATGCCCTCGCCGCCATGCCGACCGCACCCGCCACGCCCGGCACCAAGCCCGCGGGCCCCGCTTCCTTCCTCTTCACGGTTGACGACGAACTCGACGCACTCCGCGCCATCAAGGTCGCCGACGAGTTCCGCCGCACCATCACGCTCCTGGGCTCGGGCTTCGAGTTCCGCCGCCTCGACGCTCTGGCCGCCTCCTCCGTCGCCCGGCGGCCCATCATCCTCCCGCTCAACTTCCCCCGCCGGCCCGGCGTCACCACGATCACCGAGGCAGAGGGCGTGGACCTCCGCGACCTCATGACCTGGGAGCAGGCTCCCACCAACCCGCGGCGTCTGGCCGAGGCCGGCTTCCCCATCGCCCTCACCACCGCCAAACTCCGCGACCGCGGCCAGTTCAAGGACAACCTCCGCAGCGCCATCCGCCACGGATTCAGCGAGTCCGCCGCCCTCGCGGCCCTCACCACCACCCCCGCGTCGATCCTCGGCGTCGCCGACCAGGTCGGCACCGTCGAAATGAACAAACGCGCCAACATCCTCATCGCCGACGGGCCCATCTTCGCCAAAAAGACCAAACTCCGCGACGTGTGGGTCGACGGCAAGCGTCACGAGATCACCCCCGCCCCCGTTTCCCTCGAAGGCGCCTACGCCGTCACCATCGATCCGCCTCCCGCCGCCGCGGGCGATCTCTCGCTGGTCGTCGACAAGGACGGCGGCGTCACCGTCAAGAAGGTCCCCGCCGCCCCACCCGCCCCACCCGCCCCCGCCGCCCCCGCGGACCAAAGGCCCGATGGCGACGCGCCCACGCCCGACGCCAAGCCGGAGCCGAAGCCCGACCCTGCCGCCGACGCAGCGCCCGCCGCGCCAGAAGCCCCCCAGCCGCCTTCCGAACCTCCCGCGCCCTCCCGCCGCCCGCGCGAGCAGACCAGCAAGGCTCGCAACGTCGCCATTCAGCCCGGGCGCATCAGTTTCATCTTTGACCACGAGCCCTTCGGTTCGCCGGGCGTCTTCGCTCTCTCGGGTGTCGTCGATCCCGCGTCCCCCGCGGCCTCGCGCGTCATCACCGGCGATGGCCGGCGCGCCGACGGCACCCCGTTCCGCTGGTCCGCCACCCGCACCGGGCCTGCCGAGGAGCCCAAGCCCCGCACCATCCAGGGCAAGTACCGCGTCACCAGCATGGGCGGCCAGCCCAAAGGTCCGCGTGAGCCCGCCCCCGAGATCACCATCGAGGATCGCGCTGTCTCCGTCTACTCCCCGGGCTCGCCACCGGATTGGCGCCGCGCCACCGTCGCCGCCTTCGACGTAAAGATCGAAGGCGACGCCGTCTCGTACACACTCGACCTGACCAAGTTCGGCGGCGCGGGCTCAGCCAAGGTCTCCGCCACACGCGAGCCCGGCACGCCCCCGCCCCCACCCGGCACGCCCCCCGACCCCGCCATCACCCCGGTCCCCGATCGCCTCAAGGGCACCATCACCATGCCCGACGGCTCTGCCGTCGCCTTCGAGGCAACCCGCCTCGATGACGACGACGAAGAGCCCCCCTACGACGTTCCCGACAAACTCCCGGGCTACCCCTTCGGCGCATACGCCCTCGAGTCTCTTCCGCCCCAGGGCGACGTCCTCATCCAAAACGCCACCATCTGGACCTGCGCGCCCGGCGTCGACAAGCCCCTCGAAAACGCCGCCATCCGCATCAAGGACGGCAAGATCCTCTTCGTGGGCGATCTCTCCGCGGTCCGCCTCGCCATCGACCCCAGCACCATCGTCATCGACGCCGCCGGCAAGCACATCACCCCGGGCATCATCGACGCCCACTCCCACACCGGCATCTCCAAGGGCGTCAACGAGGGCGGCCAGGCCGTCACCGCCGAGGTCCGCATCCAGGACGTCACCAACCCCGACGCCATTAACTGGTACCGCCAACTCGCCGGCGGCGTCACCGCCGTCCTCAACCTCCACGGCTCCGCCAACGCCATCGGCGGCCAGTCCCAGACCAACAAGATCCGCTGGGGCGTTCAGCACCCCGACCAGATGCACCTTGAGGGTGCTATCCCCGGCATCAAGTTCGCCTTGGGCGAGAACCCCAAATGGGGCAACTCCTCCGGCGAACGCGGCTGGCGCTACCCACAGACCCGCATGGGCGTCGAGGCCATCATCCGCGACCGCTTCACCGCCGCCCGCGAGTACGCCGCCGCTCGCGACGCCAAGGCCCCGGGCTTCCGCCGCGACCTCGAACTCGACGCGCTCGCCGAGATCCTTGCCGGCACCCGCCTCGTCCACTGCCACTCCTACCGCCAGGACGAGATCCTCATGCTCGGGCGCCTCTCCGCCCAGTTCGGCTTCAAGATCGGCACCTTCCAGCACATCCTCGAAGGCTACAAGGTCGCCGAGATCCTCCGCGAGCACAGCGGCGGCGCCTCCGGATTCGCCGATTGGTGGGCCTACAAGGTCGAAGTTCAGGATGCCATACCCCAGGCCTTTCCCATCATGTTCGAGCAGGGCGTCCTCGTCTCCTTCAACTCCGACTCCGACGAACTCGCCCGCCGCCTGAACGTCGAGGCCGGCAAGGGCGTCAAGTACTCGGGCGGCTCCGTCTCCCCCGCTGAGGCCCTCCGCTGGGTCACGTACAACCCCGCCAAACAACTCCGCGTTCACGACCGCACCGGCTCGCTCGAAGTCGGAAAGGACGCAGACCTGGTGATCTGGTCCGGCCCGCCCACCAGCAGCCTCAGCCGCTGCGAGGCCACCTATGTCGACGGGCGGGAACTCTTCTCCCTCGCCCGCGACGCCGACCTCCGCGCCCGCGACGCCAAGGAGCGCCAGCGCCTCATCCAGAAGATCCTCGCCGATGGCCGCCGGCCCGGCCGCGCCGCCGATGCACCCGCCGGCGACGCCCCAGCCGGAGGCCCGCCCCCCGGCGCTCGCCCCCGCCGCGCGCGCCCGCCCCAGAACGCCAGCGACGACGCCGATCACCCCCGCGGCCTTATCGTCCGCATGGTCGACGACTCCGCCGTCGCCCGCCGCAACCACTACCTCGACCTCGTCCGCCGGGGCATCAACCCCGCCGACCATCGTTCCGGCGACTGCGGCTGCGAAGAACTCATGTTCCGCTGACCCGCTCTCCCTCCCATCTCGAGCCCCGCCCGCCTCCCGCCTCCAGAGTCACCCATGCCCACCACTCGCCTCGCCCTCGCCGCCGCGATCCTCGCCCCGATGCTCGCCGCGCCCGCCGCGATCGCTCAGGACCTCGAACGCCGCCCGCCCCCGCAGGACGCGCCCATCGCCATCGTCCACGCCACCATCCACCCCATCAGCGCCCCAGCCATCCCCGATGGCTACGTCCTCTTCGACAAGGGCCTTATCACCGAAGTTGGCTCGATGACCGGCGGGGGGGGCGGTGGGGGCGGGGGGGGCGGGGCGGGGGGGGGACGGGCCTTCTCCGCCACTACCCGCCTGGTGGACGCCAAGGGCAAGCACGTCTATCCCGGCCTCATCAGCCCCTGGACCCACATGGGCCTCATCGAGATCCAGTCAATCCGTCCCTCCAACGACACCAACGAGATAGGCGACTTCTCCCCAGAGGCCCTCGCCGTCGTCTCCGTGAACCCGGACTCCACATTCATCCCCGTCGCCCGCGTCAATGGCGTCCTGGCCTGCGGCGTCTTCCCCACCGGGGGCACCTTCCCGGGCCGCGCCAGCGTCATCCGCATGGACGGCTGGACCACCGAGGACCTCGCCGTCCGCGCCGACGCCGGCATCATCCTCAACTGGCCCGTCATGCGCACCATCTCCGCCTGGTGGATGGACCAGAACGAAGACGAGCAGCGCCGCAACACCCAGCGCGCCCTTGACCAGATCAAGGACACCCTCAAGGCCGCCCGCTCCTACCTCGCGCAAAAGGACTCCCCGCTCCCGCCCGGCGCCGCCCCGATCCCCACCGATATCCGCTACGAGGCCCTTCGCCACGTCCTCGCCGCGCCGCCCACGCCCCCCGGCGCGCTCCCGCTCCCCGTCCTGATCACCGCCAACGACTACGACCAGATCACCGCCGCCGTGACCTGGGCGGCTCAGGAGAAACTCCGCGCCGTCATCGTCGGCGGGCGCGACGCCCCCCTCGCCGCCGCCATCCTCAAGAAGCACGACGTCCCCGTCATCATCAACTCCCCGCTCCTCATGCCCAAGCGCGACGACTCCCCCATCGATGAGGCCTACACCATCGCCGCGCGTCTCGAAGCCGCCGGCGTCCGCTGGTGCATTGCCTCAGGCGAAGAGACCGCCCACGAACGAAACCTCCCCTACGCCGCCGCCCTCGCCGTCGCCCATGGCCTCGACCATGACGCCGCCCTCAAGGGCATCACCCTTTCCGCCGCCCAGATCCTCGGCGTCGACGACACCCTCGGCTCCCTCCAGCCCGGCAAAGAGGCCACCCTCTTCATCGCCTCCGGCAGCCCCCTCGAAGTCACCACCGCCATCGACGCCATCTACATCCGCGGCCGCCCCATCGCCCTCACCACCAAGCAGACCGAACTTGCCGACAAATACCGCGAGAAGTACCGCCAGATCGGCAAGCCCGCGCCGGCCCCCGCCACACCCTCCGCGCCGGCCAAGGCCCCCTGATCGCGCCTCGTCACCCGCCCCGCGCTACTCCTTCACGCCCAGGTCGGTCTTGGTGAACAGCGCCTCGAACCGCAGGCCCGCGCCCTCCACGTTCTCCCGCGCGCCCTCCTGCCGGTCGATCGTCGCCACCACGGCCAGCACGTCCGCCCCAGCGTCCCGCAGCACCTTCACCGCCTCAAGCGCCTGTCCGCCCGTCGTCGCCACGTCCTCCACGAACACCACCGCCTCCCCCGGCTTGAGCGCCCCTTCCATCTGCTTGGCGGTGCCGTAGTCCTTCTTGGCGTTCCGCACGAAGATGCACGGCAGCCCCGTCGCCATGCTCGCCACCGTCACCAGCGGAATCCCGCCCAACTCCGCCCCCGCCAGCCGCGCCACGGTCTTGCCCGTCGCCCGCTCCACCTCGCGCACCCGCTCCGCGAATAGGCCCCCCAACTCCCGCAGGATCTCAGGCCGCGTCGAGAACAGGTACTTGTCCAGGTAGTACGTGCTCGTCCGCCCCGAACGGAGTGTGAACGTGCCTCTCAGCACGCACACGTCCGCGATCTTCGCCGCAAGGTCCTGATTGGTCATGGGCCAAGCATAGAGGGCGCTTGCAATCCCCCGGCTCCGCCCTGCAACGCCCCGCGTGCCGGCCCCAACAATCCTGTACGCATGGCTCCCGCCCTCATCGCCATCGTTCTGCCCGTGCTCCTTGGCTGTGCCGCGCCACCGGCGCCCGCAGCCGCGCCCGCAGCCCGGCCCGTCGGCCCCGCCGACCTCCGCGGGCCCAAGGTCGCCGAGGCCCGGGCCACGCTGGTCGATCGCGATGCCAATGGCCTCATCCGCCGCCTCGACATGCCCCCCGCCGAGGCCGCCCTCCCGCTGCTGGGCCTCGATCCCGTTGCCCGCGCCCGCGCCGATGCCATCCTCGCGGACCGTGCCCGCGTCCTCGACGGCCTCATCCAGCGCCACTACGACCTCCTCCTCGAACTCTTCTCCGCCGGCCAATCGGGCGACACGCCCGACGCCGTCCGCCTTGCCGTGGTCCTCGCCGGGCGTCTCGCGCCCCTCCGCGCCCGCGGCCCTCTCGAAGATGAACTCGCCCGCGTCCTCCCCGAGCCCGCGGCGGTTCGCCTCCGCGCCCTGGTGGCGGAGTACCGCAATGCCGTCGTCGCCGAGGGGGCAATCGACAATGGGCGCGTCAAGCCTGGCGCCTCCCGCTTCGAGGCCCTCGCGAGCGAGTCTCTCCGCCTTTGGGGCGAGCAGATCCGCCGCTCCTTCGAGCGCCAGGCCGCCGACGGCTCGCTCTTCTTCGAGCAGGTCATCCGCGCTCTCGCCCTCAGGCCCGACCAGGAGGCCCGCGTCCGCGAGCGACTCGCCAGGTTCGCCGGAGAGGTAGACCTGAACGCCGCGACCCCCGAGCAGACACGCGGCCTCGTCATCGATGTGGCCGCCTGGCTCGACAAGGACCAACTCGCCCGCCTCGCCCGGCTCATGCAGGGCCGACCGCTCCCCCCGCCCAAACCGTCCGCGGGATCGACGACAGCCGCGCCGCCCGTGACGCCTCGTTCGCCCTCGGTCACTTCGCCTCCACCCCAGCCTCCGCCAGGGCCTTGAGCAGTCGCGCCTCGTCCCACACCTCCACGCCCAGTTCCCGGGCCGTGTCGAGTTTGCTCCCCGCGCTCTCCCCCACGATCACCAGGCTGGTCTTCTTCGACACCGACCCGCTCACCTTCGCGCCGAGCGATTCAAGAATCGCCTTCAACTCCTCGCGCTCGTAACGCTCGAGCGTCCCGGTGAGCACGATCGTCTTGCCCGCGAACGGGCCCTTCGCCAAGGGCGCCCCGAGCGGCGCGTAGTCGTGGCTCGTGAGGTCGACGCCCAGCGCCTTCAGGTCCGCGAACGTCCTGCGCGCCGCCGGGCTGTGGAGGTACGCCCGCACCACCGGGGCGGTGTCGATGCCCAGGTCGGTCGGCACGCCGCCGATGGGCTCGACGCCCACGCCCAGGCGCTCGGCCTGCGCCCGTGTCAGTTTCGCCATCGGCATCAACTCCCGCAGGTCCGCAGCGAGCAGCGCATCGAGGTCCTTGAAGCGCCGGGCCAGGGCCTTCGCCGTCGAGTCCCCCACGTGCCGGATGCCCATCCCCGCCAGCACCTTCGCCAACCCGCGCTCCTTGGCCGCCTCGATCCCCGCCAGAAGGTTGTCCACCTTCTTCGCGGCCATCCGCTCCAGCCCCAGCAGCGCTTCCCGGTGGTCCTTCAATCTGAAGATGTCCGCGAACGAGGCCAGCGGGATCCTCGGCACGCCGTCGGGCACGCCGGCAGCAAGCCGTGCCGGGTCGCCCGCCGGCAGCGCCGTCGCCCGGATTTGGTCCACCGTCTTCTCCCCCAGCCCCTCGATGTCCATCTGCTTCCGGCCCGCGAACCAGATGAGTTTCTCCCGCACCTGCGCCGGGCACTCGGGGTTCACGCACCGCCGCTCCGTCTCTTTCGCTGGTTCGGCCTCCGCCCCCGGCGGTTCGATCTCGACGGTGCCCCCGCACTCGGGGCACGCCTCGGGAGCCTCGATGCGCCGGGCCCCCTCGGGCCGTTTGCTCAGCACCACGCCCGCGACGTACGGGATGATCTCCCCGGCCTTTTCCACGTACACCGTGTCCCCGATGCGGATGTCGGTCGTCTCGCCGTCGGGCCGCTCCGGGTCCACCGGGGCGCTCCGCACCCGCCCGTAGTTGTGCAGCGTCGCGTGCCGAACCACCGTCCCGCCCAGTTCCACCGGCTCCATCACCGCGCGGGGCGTGATCTTCCCGCTCTTGCCCACCTGGTGATCCACCCGCACCAGCACGGTCGTCTTCCGCTCCGCGGGGTACTTGTACGCGACGACCCACCGCGGGCTCTTGCTCGTCGTGCCCAGACGATCCTGCTGCGCGAACGAGTCCACCCGCACCACCACGCCGTCGATCGCGCAGGGCATCTCGCGCCGCTTCGTGTCGAACGCCCGGATCGCCTGTGCCACGTCCTCGATCCGCTCCGACACCGCCAGCGGCTGGTTCACCGCCATCCCCATGCCCGCCAGCGCCCGCAGAAACGCCGTGTGGCTTGTCGCGAAGGCCGGGTCGCTCACCTCGCCCCGCCCGTGTGCCACGAAGCCCAATCGGCGCGCCGCGACCAGCCGGGGGTCGAGTTGCTTGAGGGTCCCCGCGGCGGCGTTCCGCGGGTTGGCGAACGGCTCGTCCCCCGCCGCCTCGCGCTCCGCGTTCACACGCGCGAACTCCGCCAGCGGGAAGTAGACCTCCCCGCGCACCTCGAGCACGTCGGGGGCTCGCCCTTCCAGCACGAGCGGCACCGCGCGGATCGTCCGCACGTTGCTCGTCACGTCGTCGCCCTTCACCCCGTCGCCGCGCGTCACCGCGTGCCGAAGCCGCCCCCCCTCGTACCGCACGGACATCGCCACCCCGTCGATTTTCGCATCGGCCACGAACACGATGGGCTCAACGGCGCGTCCGCCGCGGGCGGCAAACAGCCCTTCGTCCCCGTCCCCCCCGCCCGCCCCGCCGCGCAGCGCTTCGACTACCCGCGCGTGCCAGTCCAGCAGGCCCTTGTTGTCCTGCCGACCCAACTCGTACGTGTTGTCGATGCTGAGCATCGGCACCGCGTGCCGGACGGTCTGGAACCCCGCGATCGGCTCCCCGCCGACGCGGTGCGTGGGGGAGTCGGGATCGTCCAGTTCCGGGTGAGCCCGCTCCAGGTCGGCCAGTTCGGCCAGCAGGCGGTCGAACTCGGCGTCGCCCATGATGGGCCGCGCGTCCACGTAGTACGCGCGGTTCGCCCGCGCCAGCAGATCCCGCAGTTCCCGCACACGCTGGGCCGGTCGTGCCATCGGGCCCATCCTACCGCCCTTCCTCCCTATCCTCCGGCGATGTCCGACTCGGCCCGCATTCTTGATGGCAAGGCTCTTGCCGCGCAGTACCGGCAGCGGATCGCCGACCGCGTCGAGGCCGTGCGGGCCCGGGGCGGGCGGGTCCGCCTCGACGCCCTCATCGTGGGCGACGACGACGACCCCGCGCACGTCTACGCCCTCAACCAGGGCAAGACCTGCGAGTCCCTGGGCATCGAATATCGCCTGCACGAACTGCCCGGGGGCGCGGGCTTCGACGACGTCGCCGGCCGCGTCCTGCTTCTGAACACCCAGGACGACGTCACGGCCATCATGCTCCACCTCCCTCTGCCCGCGGGGATCGACCCCTACTCGATCCAGCGGCTCATCGCTCCCGAAAAGGACGTGGAGGGCGTGAACCCCGCCAATATCGGCAACATCGTGTACGGGCGCTCGTCGCTGGCACCCTGCACCGGGCTGGCGGTGGTGAAGATGATCGAGGCGACGGGCCCCGTTGGGCCGGGGTCGCTCAAGGGCAAACTCGCGGTCGTGGTTGGGGCGTCGGACGTGGTGGGCAAGCCCATCGCGGTGTTGCTCATGCGGACCGACGCCACGGTCGTCTCCTGTAACAAGTGGACGCCCGACCTGCCGGACATGACCCGACGCGCCGACGTGCTGGTGGCGGCGGCGGGGGTGCCGAATCTGATCCGGGCCGACATGGTCAAGCGCGGGGCGATGGTGCTGGACGTGGGGGTGAACCGCGTGCCCGGGCCGGACGGGAAACTGCGAACCGTGGGCGATGCGGACTTCGTGCCCGTGGGCAAGGCGCTGGGCCCGGAGGGGTGGATCAGCCCGGTGCCGGGCGGCGTCGGCCCGATGACCGTGGTGATGCTGCTGCTGAACGTGCTGCACGCCGGGGAGCGGGCGGTCGGGATCCGCGCGGATCAGCCGACGCTGTCGGCGGAGCCCGGGCTGTTCGGCGCGGGCGCCTGAGCGGGGCGGGAGTTGGGCGAAGTGGGGGGCCACGGTGAGGCAGAGTGCCCGCGCGGCGGGGCTGCCGCAAGGGCCGCTGGATGGCCGGACGCGCCTTTGCGCGCAGGGGTGGAGTTATCCACGTCTCGCCCCCATGCTGGGGGCTTCGGGCGGGCACCCCGGTCCCGACGGAGCGTCCCCGGGCCGGTTCGGCACACGGCTGACGCAAGACGGGCCGCCCCGGGGCGTTCTACAATCGTGCTGGAGCCCGACCCATGACGCTGCCCCCATTCAACCTGGCGATCCTGCAGAACATCGGCACGATGGAGTGGATCATCATTCTGGTGATCATGCTCCTGCTGTTCGGGCGCCGGTTGCCCGAGGTGGGCAAGAGCCTGGGCAAGGGGATCGTGGAGTTCAAGCGCGGACTGAAGGGGGTTGAGGACGAGATCGACCACGAGTCGAGCAAGCCGGCGAGCAAGAAGGAACTGCCGGGCAACCCGTACGCGAGCGCGGACTCGGGGAAGAACCCGTACGCGGGGGGTGGGGCGGAGCGGACGGTGAGCCGGTCGGAGAATGCCGAGGGCTGACGGGTCGCGCGGGGTGAGGGAGTGGGGGGAGGGGGGTAGGCGGGTAGGGGGGGGTGCAGTATCCTGTGATGGCGGGCTGACGCGGACCGGCGCGATTCGTGCGCGGTGCGTTGCGCAGGAGGACGGGCCATGAGGAGCGCGTGGGTGCTGGCGGCATCGGCGGGGTGTGCCGGGTGGGTGTCGGCGCGCCCGGATCGCGACGAGCCCGCAGCCCTGCCCGAGGTGGTGGTGACGGCCGACAACACGCGGTTGGAGAAGCCCTGCCGGGTGGTGATCCCGCCCGGGACGGTGATCGCGGACGCCGACGGGAACGGGGTGATCCATGTGGCGTTCGAGTGGGGCGTGGTGGAGTTCGCGCCGGGCTCGGTGCTGCGCGGCGCGGCGGAGGGCGCGGCCCCGGACACGATGAGCGGGACCGGCATTCGCATCGAAGGTCGGGAGGGCGTGACGATCCGCGGGGCTCGGGTGTCCGGGTACAAGGTCGGCCTGCACGCGACGCAAGCCGACGGTCTGGTGCTCGACGGGTGCCGGTTTGAGGATCTGTGGCGGCACCGGCTCAAGAGCACGCCCAAGGCCGAGGACGCGGGCGATTGGCTCTGGCCTCATGAGAACGACGGCTCGGAATGGCGGCGAAACTACGGCGCGGCGGCGTGCGTGGAGCGGTCGTCGGGCGTCGCGGTGCGGGGGTGTATCGCGCGCCAGGGGCAGAACGGCGTGATCCTTGACCGCGTGGAGCGGTCGGAGGTGTACGACAACGACCTGTCCTTCCTGTCGGGCTGGGGCCTGGCGCTGTGGCGCGCGTCGCACAATCTCGTCTCGCGCAACGCCCTCGACTTCTGCGTCCGCGGGTACAGCCACGGCGTGTACAACCGCGGGCAGGACTCCGCGGGCATCCTGTGCTTCGAGCAGTGCGTGGGCAACACGTTCATTGAGAACAGCGCGACGCACGGCGGGGACGGGTTCTTCGGCTTCGCGGGAAAGGAAGCGCTGGGCGAGAAGCCCGCACCCCAGCCGGACTGGCCGTACCTCGGCCGGGGCAACAGCCGGAACGTGTTCGTGGGCAACGACTTCTCGTACGCCGCGGCGCACGGGCTGGAACTCACGTTCTCCGTCGGGAACGTGATTGAGCGCAACCGGTTCGTCGAGAACGCCATCTGCGGGATCTGGGGCGGGTACTCGTCGAGCACCACGATCGTCGGCAACACGTTCCAGCGCAACGGCCCAGCGGGGTACGGGCTGGAGCGGGGCGGCATCAACATCGAGCACGGTTCGCACAACCTCATCGCCTCCAACACGTTCGAGGGCAACGCCTGCGGCATCCACCTCTGGTGGGACGAGGACGCGGGCATCGCCAAACTCTCCTGGGCCAAGGCCAATGGCGTGGAGTCTGCCGACAACTGGCTCCAGGACAACACCTTCAAAGGTGACGCCACGGCGGTGCACCTGCGGGCGACGAAGCGGACGACGATCCGGGGGCAGTCGTACGAGGGGTGCGCGAAGGAGGTGCTCGCGGAGGGGGGCAGCGACGTGGCCGATTCGCCCAAGGCCCGACCGATCGGTGAGGCGCGGGCGACAGCGAAGGGCGAGACGAAGCCGGTGGGCGCGCGGGCGAGCCTCGCGGGCCGCCAGAACATCATCATGACCGAGTGGGGCCCGTGGGACCATGCGTCGCCCCTGTTCCGGCTCGATGACGCGGACGCGTGGATTCATCAGTACGACGCCTTCAACCTGTCCGACGGCGAACTGACCATCGCCGTCGAGTCCGGCGCGCCGGCGGTGGAGGCGCGCGTGCGGGCGGTGCCGGACGGGGATCCGCGGTCGCTGATGCTCTTCGCGGTGGCCGAGAGCCCCGGGCTGCACGAGTATGCCATTCGGGTGCGCGTCGGCGCCGTGGACCAGCGGCTGTCGGGGGTGCTGTGGAACTGCTCGTGGGATGTTGCGTTCTTCCCGTCGCCTTGCGACCCGCGGGAGGGCCTCGCCGCCTGGCGCGCGGGGGCGAGGTCCGACAAGTCGGTGAAGGTGGAACTGGCGACCCTCAGGTTGCCGTTCGGCATGAAGGGGCCGAGCGACCTGGTTTCGCGCGAGATCACCCAGGATCTGCGGGACGCGAAACTGCCGCGGGACCGCTTCGGCACGGTGGCGCGGACGGTGGTGCCGCTGGCGCCGGGGACGTACAGGGTGACGACGCTGAGCGACGACGGCGTGCGGGTGCGGTGGCGCACCGGGGGCGTCGGGCGCGACGAGTCGCCCTGGCGCACCGCCATCGAGAACTGGACCCACCACGGCCCCACGCGGGACACTGGCGAGATCGTCGTGGAGGGCGGTGGCGCCGGTGGGGAGGGGGGCGGCGGCGTGCCGGCGGGGGTAGAGATCGAGGTGGAGCACTTCGAACTCGACGGGTACGCGGTGCTTGAGGTTGGATTGGCGCGGGTCGTGGGAAAGTGAGCCGGTCGGAGTGGGGGTGGCGCGCCGGGCCGAGGGCGAGGTGGGTGTGGGAATGAAAACGGGAGGCGCCGAGCGAACGGCGCCTCCCGGGAGGTGTGCGTGGTCGGCCCGTGTGAGGCGTTGGGCCGGCCGGCGTCAGGCGTTGGGTTTAGCAGCCGCCGAAGTAGAGGGCGATGTAGTCGGAGAGGTCGTCGGGGTCGATCTGGCCGTCGCCGTTGATGTTGGCGGCGGGGCAGGCGGGGACGGAGAAGTAGCAGGCGATGTAGTCGGAGAGGTCGTCGGGGTCGAGGTTGCCGTCGCCGTTGAAGTCGGCGGAGCAGGCATCGGCGGCGTACTGGAGGTTGACCTGAAGGACGCCGTCACCGTTGCCGTTGGGAACGAATGCGTTGCGGGAGGCGACGAAGATGCGGTAGGTGGTGTTGGCGGAGACGGGGAAGTTGAGGACGCGGGAGTCGAGGTCGGCGCCGCTGATGTTGTCGTTGCAGGCGAGGCTGGTGCCGCTCAGGCAGAGGACGCCGCCGCCGGGTTGGAGGATGGCGGATGGGCAGGAGGAGCGGATCTGGAGGACGGTGTCGTAGCCGCTGCCCGAGGTGGAGAGGTTGATGCGGCCGTTGAACTCAGGGCGGAAGGAGAACCAGACGGAATGGAAGAGGGTCTCATTGCCGGCGATGCAAGCGGCGTCGGGGTCGCAGAGGCCGGCGGCGGCGTAGAAGGTGTCGAAAGTCTCGTTGTAGTTGGTGATGCCGCCGGGCTGGTTCTCGCCGGGGATCTCGATGGCGGAGCCGCAGGAGTCATTGGAGGGGACGGTGCGTGTGTAGGCGAAGTTAAAGTCAAGGTTGAGGGCGGCGGTGGTGGTGCCGATGCCGAAGCGTGCGACCTTGATGAGGTAGGTTTGGCCGCGGGAGACGGGGAAGTTCTGGATGCGGGACTGGAGGCTGCCGCCGCCGATGTCGTCGTTGCAGGCGAGGCGTGTGGGCTGGAGGCAGAGGGGCGGGTTGGGGGGGAGTTGGAGGATCTGGAGCGGGCATCCGGAGTTGATGGAGAGGACGGTGTCGTAGGAGGAGCCGACGGTGTCGATGGTGATGGTGCCGTCGTGGGCGGGGACGAAGCGGTAGTAGACGCTGTCGCTCTGGCCGTTGGAGGAGCCGCAGTTCTCGTCGATCTCGCAGGAGGAGGTTCCGGAGTGGAAGACGTCGTAGACGGGGGGGTTGAAGGAGAAGTTGCCGGTCTCGGGGTCGGGGATGACGGTGGCGTTTGAGCAGAGGTCGTTGGCGGGGACGGTGAAGTTGAAGGCGAAGTTGAAGTCGAGGGTGCCGCCGCCGGAGGTTGTGCCGAACTTGGAAACGCGGATGAGCGCCGTCTCGCCGGCCTGCATGGAGAAGGAGACCTGCGACTGGAGGGTGCCGTTGAAGTCGTCGTTGCAGGCGACCTGCGCGGGGGAGTTGGTGAGGGTTCCTGCGGCGTTGAAGGAGGGGCACCCGTCGAAGACGGAGAGGACGGTGTCGTAGGCGGAGCCGGCGGTGTGGATCACGACGGTGCCGTCGTGGTCGGCGGTGAAGCGGAAGAAGACGGAGTTCTGGTCCGCGCCGGTGCAGGAGGGATCGGGCTCGAGGCGGGAGGGCGTGGCCCAGGTGGTGTCCATGATCCAGTGGTAGACGACGTTGCCGCCGTTGGGGCTGATGATGTTGGGGGTGGTGCAGGCGTCGTTGCCGGGGGCGTTCTCGGTGAGGGCGCCGAAGGCGTTGATGTGCCCGCGCTGGAAGGTGGTGTCGATGCCGGCGGCGCCGATGTCGACGCAGGAGTTGAAGATGGCGGTGCGTGCCTGGCTGGGGGTGGCGAAGCCGTGCTGGGAGAAGAAGAGGAGACCGACGCCCGCGGCGAGGGGGCTGGCGGCGGAGGTGCCCGAGAAGTAGGTGTAGTCGCCGGCGGAGCCGGCGGTGGAGTTGTACCCGTTGGAGCCGGTGCGGTCGGTGGCGCGGACGACGGTGCCGCCGGCGCAGAGGTCGCAGTTGGTTCCGAAGTTGGAGAAGGAGGACTTGGTCCCATCGGGATCGACGGCGATGACGGAGATGGTGAAAGGGGCCGAGCCGGGGAACCCGGAGCCGTTGTCCCCGATGCTGTCGCTCCCGCCGTTGCCGGCGGAGGCGAAGTGGAGGAGGCCGGAGTTCCAGGTGTCGGTGTACATGTCCTCGACGGCGTCGCTCTGGGAGACGCCGATGGAGGCGTTGGTGACCTTGGCGCCGTTGTCGCGTCCCCAGTCGAGGGCGTTGACGAGCCACTCGTTGGAGTAAGCGGAGAATCGGCTGGAGCAGGGGTCGGTCTCCTGGTCGCCGATCTTGCCCGACATCACCTGGCACGCGCCGCCTGTCCCGGCGACGCCGACGCCGTCGTTGATCGTTGCCGCCGCGCAGCCTGCCACGGCGGTGCCGTGGTTGTCGCAGGCGTTGCCGGGGGAGCCGTCTCCCACGCCGTTGGCCGCGCCGGTGGTGAAGTCACGCCCGCTGGCCCAGTCGTAGGCCGGGTGGGTGGTCTGGACGCCCGAGTCCATGACGAAGACGCGGATGGCGGCCCGGCCCGTGGTGATGTCCCACGCCTGGTCGGTGTCCATGTCGAAGTCCACCTGCCCGGTGACCGTCGAGCCCCCGATGTTCCAGTTCAGGCCCGTGTTGCGGTGGGCCCACTGCACGCCGAACTCCGGGTCGTTGGGCGTGAGGACGTGCTGCTCCATCGTCTCGATGGCGGCGGGGGTGCTCCAGGCGAACAGGCCGCTCTCGAAGAGCGCGTTGGCCCGCGCCAGCACGTCGAACCCGTTGGGCGAGGCGCTGCGGAGCGTCATGGCCCCGGGCATCTTGCCCAGATTCGGGTTGGCGATTTCGAAGTCGCTCGCGACGGCCTTGAGGACCGTCGCGGGGTCATTGCCTTCCTTCACGCGGACGAGGACGCGGTCGGTGGGCATGTAGTACCCGCCCTCGATGAACGCGTTCTCGAAGACCGGCGACGCCATGGAGACGCCGGGCGTCTTGGCGAGACGATCGATCGTCTCCCTCGCACCGGCGAGCCCTCCCATTGGCGCAGCCAGGCGCAGCCGAGCCCAGTTGTTCACCGCGTTGTGGCCGTCAGCGGCGACGGGGACCCCCGCGGCCCGGGCGGCGGCGAGCGCCCGCTCGATGACCTCCGCCTTCGTGCCCGGCGCCTCCACCTTGATCCCGATCTCCGTCCCGCGGAGCGCCATGGGCAGCGCCCGGCCGCGGATGTACTGGTAGTTGGGCGTCGCTCCCCCGACCAGGGCCGGCGCGCGGGCGATCACGCCCTCAAGAATCACATCCTGCCCGCGCCGCTTGGCGGCGACGATTTCCTCGTCGGTGATAAAGGGCCGATCGCCCCGCACGGGCGCGACGGCGCTCCCGTACGCCAGGCCGATGTCGGCCTTGCCCGGGGCGATCACATCGTCCGCGCTGGCGAGCGTCCCGGCCATCGCGGACAAAAACGCAGCGAGCATCCACGTTCGTCTCACACTCATCACACGCCTCCTGATATTCGCCGGTCTTCCCGGCTGCGGGCCCCACTCGAGCGCGCCTCGCGTCTGGCGCGATCCCTCCGCCCTCCACCTTGACTAGCGATCTCGTGGTCCTTCCCGGCTAGGTTTTCGGTCGCTGCCCCCTCAGTTCGGCGTGCGGTAGGGTGTCGGGCGGCGCCGAACCTTGCGGGCCCCGCGGCGTACAGCCCCAATGCTGTTCATGATCGTTGAGCGTTTTCGAGGCGGGAGCCCTGATGCCGTGGGGGAGCGGTTCCGCGCGCAGGGCCGACTGATCCCCGATGGCTCGCCCCTTACCTATGTTGACAGTTGGATGGCGGCAGACGGGACCGCGTGCTATCAGGTGATGGAATCGCCGGACCGGGCCCACCTGGAGCCTTGGCTCGAGGCCTGGCGCGACCTGGTGAACTTCGAGGTCGTGCCCGTGCAGACCTCGGCCGAGTTCTGGGGTGCTCGCCGGGCGTCCGAATCTGCATGAGCCTGAGTGCCGCGCGAGGCGTGCCGGCATCGCGCGTCAATACGCCTTGCGCAGGCGGCCCGTCGGGATGCCCAGTTGCCCGCGGTACTTCGCGACGGTCCGCCGCGCGATCTCCAGCCCGCGCTTCTTGAGTTCCTCGGCCAGTTGGTCGTCGCTCAGCGGGTTCTTCTTGTCCTCGCCCGCGATGATCTCCGACAGGGCCGCACGCACCGCCTCCCAACTCACTTCCTCCCCGCCCTCGGTCACCGTCCCCCCGGTGAAGAACTTCCGCAGCGGGACGATCCCCCGAGGCGTCTGCAGGTACTTCTCCGCCACCGCCCGGCTCACCGTCGCGACGTGGATCCCCAGTTGCTCGGCGACCTTGGTCATCGGGAGCGGCTTGATCGCCTGCGGCCCGTAGTCGAAGAACTCCCGCTGCGCCTCCACCACCGCCTCCACGACGCGCAGCACCGTCTTGTTCCGCTGCTCGATGGCTTCGAGGAGAAACTGCGCGTTGCCCAGGTTGGTCTTGATGAAGTCCTTGGTCGCCTTGGGGACGGCCTTGTCGCGCGACATCCGCGCGTACTCCTGGTTGATCCGCAGGTTCGGCAGCCGCCGATCGTTCAGGTACGCGTAGTAGCGGTCCTGATCCGCGTCGTACTCCACGAACGCGTCGGGCGTGATGGGCGACTCGGCCTCCTGCACCAGCGCCCGCCCGGGCGACACGCTCAGCGTCCGTACCCGCTCGATCGCCGCCTTGATCTCCTCCACGCTCGCGCCGGTCTTCTGCGCGATCCGCGGGAGCCGGTTGTTCAGCAGGTCGTCGAGGTGGTCCTCGATGATCTTCCGCGGGAGTTCCCACGCCCCCGGCTCGTCGCTCTCGGCCTCGTACGCATCCACCTGCAGCAGCAGGCACTCGCGCCGGTCCCGCGCGCCCATCCCCGGCGGCTCCAGCATCAACTGCACCGCCCGCAACGCACGCTCCATCTGCTCCAAGGTCGGCTTCACCGAACCGTCGGGGCCCGCCAGCGGCGGGGACTTCTCGATGATCGTCTCCAGCGGCGTCCGCAGGTACCCGTCCTCCTCGATGTACCCAACGATCATCTCCCCCAGCGGCCGCAGCGACTCCTCCACCTCGACCAGGCCCCACTGCTCGCGGAGTTGCTCCGAGGGTGACGCGGGCCGGGCCGCGGTGTTGGCCATGGCCTCGGACTTGGCGTCTCCTTCGCCGTCCCCGCCCGACCCCGAGGAGGGTCGGCGGTCGGCGTAGTCGTCCTGGCGCGCGCGGAACGGGTCGGAGTAGTCGTTCTCCGCCGCCTCTGGATTGGTCTCTTCGAAGGAGCCCAGGCGTTCGAAGTCCGCCGCGCCGGAGCGCTCATCGACCTCCATGGGGCGGGTTTCGTCGGTCCCGCGGGCGGGTCCCTCGCCCGGCCCGGGCTCGACCTCGCGGTCGGCGGGGTCTCCCCCGTCGCCCTCGGCCAGTTCGAGCGTGGCGTTGGACTCCAGTTCCTGCTCGATGCGCTCCTCCAGCGCCGCCAGGGGCATCTGGAGGATCTCCATGGATTGGATCATGTGCGGCGCCAGCCTCATGTGCTGGCCCATCCGCATCTGTTGGGAGTGATCGAATCGCATGGAGAGGCGCCCGGTCCCCGAAGAGAGTGCCCGCGCGGGCGCTCGCGCCCGCCGACGGCGATGCTAGGGTCGCCCGCTCCCCCGGAGCCCGCGTCGGCCCGGATTCACGCGGGTTTTCCTCCCGGCGCTCATATGCTTGGGCATGACCCAGGCCCTGCACGCCCCGACCAGTGAGTTCGAGAAGAAGGACCGGTGCGCCGACCTCGACCACCGCCCGCGCGTCCTGCTCGGGAAGATGGGCCTCGACGGGCACGACCGCGGCGTGAAGGTCATCGCCCGCGCCCTCCGTGACTCGGGCGTCCACGTCATCTACTCCGGCCTGTGGCAGACGCCCCGCAGCCTCGCCATCTCCGCACGCGATGAGGACGTTGACGTCATCTGCTGCTCCATGATGAGCAACTCCCACCTGGTCCTGGGCCCGCGCCTGCTTGCAGACCTGAAGGCCCTCGGCCGGCCCGATCTGCCGGTGTACATGGGCGGCATCCTGCCCGCGGAGGACCTCCCGACGCTCAAGCGCATGGGGATTGCCGAGTGCTTCACCACCGGCACGGGGCTGCTCGACATCGCCGAGGCCGTGCGGGCCGCGACCAGGCCGTATCAGCCCGTGCTGGCCGGCGCGTCGCCCACGGCCCAACTGGCTCGCGACATCAGCCTGATGCACCTGGGCCGCCCCGTCCGACCCGACGCCCCAAGGGCCCGCCCGGCCCGCGTCATCGGCGTCACCGGCTCCCCCGGCGCCGGCAAGAGCACCCTGGTGGCGGCCCTGGCCAGCGAGTACAGCCGCCGGGCCAAGGACAACCCGGCCATGGGCCGCGTCGCCGTCGTCGCCTTCGACCCCATGAGCCCGCTGACCAGCGGCGCGCTCCTGGGCGACCGCCTCCGCGTGGACTTCAACGCCCTCGACGAGTCCATTTATTACCGCTCGCTGGCCATCAGCGGGGAGGACTACCACGCCCTCAACGAGATCCTCGACCTGATCGGCGGCGCGGGCTTCGGCACCGTCTTCGTCGAGACCGTTGGGGCCGGGCAGAACGAGACGCGCATCCGCCAGCACGTGGACAAGACCGTGGTCGTCATGACGCCCGGGATGGGCGACGCCGTGCAGATGGACAAGGCGGGGATCCTCGAGATCGCCGACGTGTTCGTGTGCAACAAGGCGGACTACCCGGGGCAGAACGAACTGGTGCGGAACCTGCGCGACTCGGCGGGCCGCCGCCCGATCGTCGAGACGGTCGCGACCCTGGGCAAGGGCGTGCCGGAGTTGCTGGACATGGTTGTGTGAGCGTTCGGCGCGCCAAGCGGCTGGTCAGGGGGCCTCACGCCGCCCCGCCAGCGAGCCCCGGAACTGGGATTCCAGGCGTTGCTCCTCGATCCGCTGCGGGTCCAGCCGCTGCGGCAGGATGACGCTGAACATCGAGCCCCGCCCCACCTCGCTGTGGACCTGGATCTCGCCTTGCAGCAGCGTCGTAAGTTCCTTGCAGATGGAGAGGCCCAGGCCCGTGCCGGCGTGCTTGCGGGTGAGGCCGCGGTCGACCTGTGTGAACTTGTCGAAGATCACGCCCAGGTGCTCCGGCGCGATGCCCGGGCCGGTGTCGAGCACGCTGATGCGCACCCGGTCCTCGCCCGGGGCCTGCCCGCCCCCCCGGCTCGGCAGGCTTTCGACCCTCAGCGTGACGACGGCCTGTCGCGGCGCGACGGCGGGCGCTGGTGGGAGGGGTGATGGCGGAGGCGTGCCGCCCGTCGAGGCAGGGGTGTCGTCCGGGGCCGCCCCCGTGCCGTCGTCCGCCAGGGCGCGCTCGGCCCTCTCCGCGGCGATCTTCTCCGCCGTGTCCCCCGTGAACTTGATCGCGTTGCTCAGCAGGTTGAACACGATCTGCTGGAGTTTCTTCTCGTCGGTCTCCACGGTGATCGGCCCGTCCCCGGCGACCTCCAGCCGCAGATCCACGCCGCGCTTGTCGGCCAGCGGTCGCGTGAGGGCCGTCAGCCCCTCAGCGAAGGCGCGCAGGTCGATCCGCTCCAGCGAGAGGTCCACCTTCCCCGCCTCGATCTTGGCCATCTCCAGCAGCCCGTTGATGAGGTCCAGCAGCGAGCGCCCGGCGCTGAGGATGTTGTCCAGATACCGCCGCCGCTTCTGCAGCCGGGTCGAGTCGTCACCGGACTCCGCCTCGCGCATCGCGCCCTCGGCGAGCAGTTCGGCAAAGCCGAGGATGGAGTTCAGCGGCGTGCGCAGTTCGTGGCTCACGTTCGCCAGGAACTCGCCCTTCACCCGGTTCGCCTCGTTGAGCGCGACGTTCTGCGCCTCGAGCACGTCCACCTGCTTGTCCAGTTCCGCGTTGATGGCCCGCAGGTTCCGCTGCGCCTCCTGCTGAGCCGTCAGCATCGCGTTGAACGTCTCGGCCAGTTCCTCGAACTCGTCGCCGGTCTGGATCTCCGAGCGGATGTCGAGGTTCCCCTGCCGCACCTGCTCGGCCGTGTCGCGCAGCGTCCGCACGGGGCCCAGGATCAGCCGCGTCGTGATGAGGTAGAACACCAGCACCGCCAGGCCCAACGCCACCGAGCCGGCGCTGAGCAGCCACACCGTGTTGCCGATCATGTCCCGGGCCGCCAGCGCCGATTGCCGCTCCAGCACGATCAGCCCGGTCAGGGCGCCTCGGTCGCCCCGCTCCCGCAGGGCTCGGGCGTACTGGTAGTGCCTCACCAGGAACCGCCACGACGCCTCCGCGTGCTCGTCGGCGTCGGCATCGCCCAGGAACCTGTCCCACGCCTCGCCCACGAACGCCGACCGCGCCCGCTCGGCCCCCGCCAGCGCGCCGGGGACGAGCCGGATCCGCCCCCCTTCGATGTCGGTCGATTCGATCGCCGCCTGCCCCTCGCTGGGCGGGCCCGCCGACCCCCCACCGCCCCCCCCGCCTCCCGCGCTCCCCGCGCTCCCCGCCCCCCCCCCCGCGGTCGGTGCCGGGCCCTTGGACCGCATCGCCTCCCACACCCGCACCATCTGCCGGGACGTCTCGACCCCGTCGTCCTCCGCCACCGCCCGCAGCCTGAGCCAGGGCACCGTGAGCGCAGCCAGGATGATCAGCACCACCGCGGCACCGAACAGCAGCAGGCACTTGTTGGCCAGGGAGATCCCGCGGAACACTCGGGGAGTCTACCGCCCCAGCGGGCCCGCCCCCTCTCGCGGTGGGCGTGGTCGGTGTTCACGCTTTCATGCACACGCCCGAACGCTCTCCCCAATCCCCCCGCGGCGCGGTATCCTTTCCCCGGAGGCCATCGCCCGAGGGTGTGGCCACCCCGCGTCAGCGCGCGGTCCATCGGGGTGGTGTTTCCTGCCGGCGTTCGGTTCTCATCTCAGCCGGCGGTGCTGTGGGTGTGGGTCTTGGAACGGAGTCATCGCATGAACTCGAAGTGGTCACGGCTCTGCCTGGGCGGCTCATTCCTGTTCGCGACGCTCGGCGTCCACGGCCCCCGCCTGCTCGCCGACACCATCGGCTCGACCGGTGCCAAGACCGCCTCGGCGGCCCTCTTCGCCGCCGCCGGACGCGCCGCGCAAGCCCAACCCGAGGTCCAGCCCGCCGCGACGCCACCTGCCTCCGCGGCCACGCAAGCCTCCATCGTCGCCTTCGAGGGCAAGGTGCGATACCGCCTCGGTGCCGACAAGGAATGGCTGCCCGCAAAGGTCGGCGCGATCCTTGCCGAGGGCGCGGAAGTCGAAACCGGCCTCCGCTCGGCCATCCAGATCCGCATCGGCACCGGACAGGTCCTCACCATCGACCGTGCCTCCCGCGTCGCCATCCGCGAGGCCATCGCCCGCGCCGGGACCGAGAAGACCACCGTCGATCTCCCCTATGGACGCGTCAAGTTCGAGGTCTCCTCCGCCTCCGTCGCCAACGACGTAAAGATCCAGGCCCCGGACGCCACACTCGCCGTCAAGGGCACCAAGGGGTACATGGAGGTCACGCCCGGGCAGCCCACCCTCGCCGCGGGCGACGAGGGCAACACCGGCTCCTTCGAGGTCGCCTACGACGACACCGGCACCACCGCCACCGTCGATGAGCAGCAGGCCACCGACGCCGCCAACCCCGACCCCGCCTCCAACTCGCTCACGATCACCCAGATCGACGTTGGCGCGCCCACCGCCCGCTCGGGCGACGAGCGCCAGGTCATCGCCCGCGCCCCCGGCGGGGGCGAGGCGCTCGGACTCATCGCGCCCGGTGCCGCTCAGGGCATCCGCAACACTCCGCCCGTCGCCGTCGGCTCCACCGACTTCCTCTATATCAACGGCGCCCAGACTGAGAACATCGCCCTCCTCCGCGAGAGTGTCCTCACCAACGAGACCCTCGTCCTCCGCAGCGACCCCACCTTCGCCAACTCTTTCAACGCCTCCAACGGCCTCGGCCTCGCCCTGGGCCGCTCCGCTTCCGGCACCGAACGCGAACTCTTCCGTCTCGAACAGGGCTCCTCCGGCGGGGGCTTCACCCTCCTCGGGCTCACCCTCGGCATGCCCGATACCGCCTTCCAGATCCGCACCTCCGGCTCCGACAACATCACCGGCCTCGCCGCGCTCGGCGCCCGACTCTTCTCCTTCGGTACCGGCGGCCCCATCAACAACCACCTCGTCGAACTCAACCTCCCCTCCGGATCCGTCACCCCGCGCATGTTCCTTCCCTTCGGCCAGGTCGGCGGAGACCTCGCCGGTTCCAACGAACGCGGCTCCGTCTGGGTCTTCGGCTCCGGCACCTCCCGCGCCAACGCCCCCTTCATCCAGGGCACCTTCCTCGAAGTCGATCCCCGCACCAACCACGTCCTCCGCACCTCCGGCCCCCTTGCCGTGGGCGACACCACCTTCTTCGACGCCGGCCTCTCGGGCAGTTCTCTGAACGGCGCGCAGGTCGTCGGTCTCGCCTTCGCCGGCGGGAACATCATCGCCCAACTCTCCACCGAGGGCGGCACCCTCTTTGTCACCATCAACCCCAACGCCGGCGGCACCGTCTCCAACCCCACCATCACCCGTGTGACCCGCTCGGCCGACGCCTTCTTCGGGCTCGCCAGCGAGACCTTCAACCTCCCTGTCGGATCCGCTCCCCTCGCCCCGCAGGGCACCGCCGTCATCGATCCCTCGCTCAACGCCCTCTTCGCCCAGATGGCCTTCGGACCCGCCGCCGTCACGTCGTCGGTCTTCCGGCAGATGCTCATCGCCCAGATCATCGACACCGCCGTCGATCCCGCCGCCTGCGCCTCGGCCAACCCCTTCTCCTCCTTCCAGTCCTTCCTCGCCACCAACACCAACCGCATCGGCGGCACCGGCATCGCCATCAACCAGTTCCGCGAGTCCCTCGGGCCAGGCCACCCCTGCCTCTACCCCGGGCAGGTCATCGCCATGCCCGACTTCCTCTACCTCACCGACATGGGCCAACTCATCGGCCGCAGCCTCTCGGGCGTCGAGACCATCCTCCGTTCAGGCCTCGAGTACAACCTCGATCCCTTCGAAACCGGAGGCCTCGCCCTCGTGCAGGCCGGGCAGTCCACCCTCCTGTTCCGCCTCGAGTCCTTTGGCATCGCGGAGGGCGGCAGCGGACAGGTCCTCCTCTCCCTCGATCTCAACAGCGGTACTTCCCAGTTCATGCCTCTCGGGTCCTACCCCGTCAACGGCCCGCTCCTCGGGGGGCTGGGCGCGATCGGCTCTCGCCTCTTCGCCGGCGGCATCCCCCGCGGCGGCGGGAATGCCTTCGCCCAGTACGGCATCTACGAACTCATGCCCACCGCCGTCCAACGCATGAACCTCCCGTTCGACTTCGCCGACCCGGAGATCGCCGGCTCCAACGAACGCGGCTCCATCTTCATCACCGGCGAGGTGGATCTCCTCGCCGACAACGCCGCGATCTTCGAGGTCGATCCCCGCAACAACTTCGTCCGCAACGCCGTCCGCCTCGAGTTCGGACCCTCCACCGTCCTCCCCCCGGGCTTCGATCCCGCCATCTTCGAACTCCACGACATCGTCGTCACCGGCTCGGCCTTCGCCGGAGGACGCTTGCTCCTGGCCATCCGCGACCAGACCACCGGCCAACGCTTCTTCGTCGAGATCAACCCCGACGCGCTCGGGACCCCCGCCAGCCCCACCGTCGTCCGAATCTCCCAATCGACCCGGCACGTCCTCGGCCTCGGCGCCGCGGCCGGCGTCTCTCCCCCCGCCAGCGTCTCCCTCTCGTCCCCAACCAGCCCGATCGACGCCAGCCTCGGCTTCTTCGGCACCGCCGCGTACTCCTCCCTCGCCGCCGCCAGCGACCCCTTCCGACGCATGGTCGCCGAGGCCATCGCCGCCACCGCCGTCAACCCCACCCTCTGCCGATCGCAGATCACCCTCTCCATCCTCGGCGGGTTCCTCGCGTCGCACGCCAACCAGATGTCCGGCGTCGGGCAGGCCTCCAGCGACTTCCGCGCATCGCTCAACCCGGGCCACCCCTGCCTCTTGCCCGGCACCGCCAGCCTCGATGACCAGGTCTTCTACTTCGACCCTGCCTCGGCCGTCCTCCGCGTCCTCTCCTTCACCGGCCCCGACCTCTCCTCCGACGCACCGTTCGCCAACACCCAGTTCCCCGGCGGCTTCGGCAACGGCGTCGGCATCGCCATCGACCGCACCGCCGCGGGCTCCATCTACCACCTCCAAACGTCCGGCTCCCCCGGCTCCCCCACCTTCGCCATCAACAGGGTCCCCCTTGCCACCCCCACCGCCGCCCCAACGCTCGTCACCAGCGCGTCCGGGCCCGGGACGCCCTTCCTCTTCGGCCTGGGCATCATCGAGGAACTCGGGCAGACCCGTTTCTTCTCCCCCGGCTTCGACATCGACTCCGTGAGCGATGGCATCTACGAGATCAACCCCTCCACCGGCTTCCAGCGCGTCGCCTCGCTCCCAGGCTTCGACCTCTCCCTCGCCTTCACCGCATCCACCGTCCGCGGCACCATCCTCACCGTCGCCGCCGACTCCTCACTCAGCACGCCGGCCTTCACCGATCATGTCATCATCGAACTCGACCCTCGGAACAACCACCTCGCCAACGTCTTGAACATCGTCATCGGCCCGAGCACCCAGATTCCGGGCGGTTTCGATCCCAACCTCATCACCGACGTCCTCGGCATCGCCGTCATCAACGGGCGGTTCTTCCTCTCCGTTGTCGATGACTCCGGCAACCGCGCATTCGTCAACTTCGACCCCATCGCCGCGGGCAACTCGGGTGACCCCAGCGTCCGCTCCTTCACTTCCACCACCAACTTCCCCGTTGCCTTTGCCGCCAACCGCCCGGGCCCCGCGCCCGCGCCCAACGCCCAGGGGACCGAGACCAGCGCCGTGGACCTCCGCGGCGACAAGATCTTCGCCGAGATGAGTTTCGCCGGCACCGCCCGCGTCCTCGCCGCCGTCAACACCATGCTCACCGAACGCATCACCTTCGACGCCCTCGATGCCATCGCCTGTCTCCAGAGCCCCGACTACGCAAGCCTCCCCTCCATCACCGCCTCCCACGCCGGACAACGCCGCGGCATCGGCCAGACCCTCAACGACTTCTATAACGCCATCGACTACCTCCACCCCTGCCAACTCACCCCAGACCAACTCCGCTTCGCCTACGTCGACGAGTCCACCGGCAACGTGCTCGCCGTCGATATCAACGGGAACGTCCGCGGCTCCCGCGCCTCCGGCGCCAGCATCAACCCCATCGACCGCGCCAACGCCTTCGGCGACGCCTCCGACGGCGGCTTCACCATCGTCCAGCCCGCCTCCCCCGCCCTCGCGCCCTTCTTCCTCCGCATGGAGACCGTCCGCACCTCCGCCTCCGTTGCCGACCACACCTTCCGCATCTTCAACGACGGCGCCTCAGCCTTCGTCCAGGCCGGTGCCCCCATCCAGATCACCGGCGGCGACATCCTCTCAGGCCTCGGCGCCGTCGGCGACCGCGTCTTCGCCGGCCGCATCGGCTCCACCGGTGCCTCCATCGTCGAGATCAACTCCCCCTTCAGCGCGCCCACCCTCGGTCCCACAAGCATCGACTTCCCGGGCCTCGGCTTCGGCGGCGCCGTCGCCATCGGCTCCGCCCCCGCCCGCGGCACCCTGTTCGCCTCCGCCACCATCAACGGCCTCGTCGCCATCGTCGAACTCGACCCCCGTAACAACTACCTCGCCGACGCCTACTCCGCCTTTGGCGGCCAACTCGCCATCGACCCCAACACCGTCAACGCCGCCGCGCTCCCCTCCTTCAACTCCGTCAACCTCGTCTCCTCCATCGCCTACAACAACGGCCTCCTCACTGTCGCCGGCACACGCTCCGACACCATGGGCCCCGTCGTCTTCACCGTCGATACCGCCGGCACCAACGGCACATCACGCCCCATCGTCGGGTCCACGCGCCTCAACAACCCGGCCGGTGGTGCCACCGGCCCCATCGGCGCCGCCACCACCCTCTCCTCGCGACCCCTCGCCCCGCTCAACCTCAACGACCCGGGCGGCGCCATCGACATGCGCGGCCTCTCCGTCCAGTTCGCCGACCTCGCCTACTCCCAGCGCGCCCTCAACTCCGGCGCCGTCAACGCCATCGCCCGCGCCGCCATCCTCAACTCCGCCTCCGACCCCGCCGGCTGCGCCTCCAGCCCCGAGATCGTCAACAACCTCGGCCCCGCCCTCCAGAACCGCGTCGCCCAGCGCGCCGGCTTCGGCCGCGCCATCACCGACTTCCGCAACAGCCTCACCGGCGGGCACCCCTGCCTCCCGCCTCCGTAGTCCGCCGCCCTCGATGGGCGCCTTCTCCCCACGCCGGGACCGCACTCCCCCGCGATCACCGCGCACCGATCGCCCACGCGGCTCACGCAGCGCTTGCGTACCAACTCCACTCAGTGCTTACTGCTCGCCCCCGGGCCGCGACGCCGCCTTACTTGCCGCGCATCGGCTTCCCGCCCGCCTTGTCCGCCACGTTCAGCGAACGCCCCACCCGACGCTTCCGGTTGATCATCGCCCGGCCGTTGGCCGTCTTCATCCGGGCGCGGAACCCGATGGCTCGCTTCCGCTTGATTCGGCTGATTCGCTTCGGATAGTGCGTCGACACGGGTCTGCCTTTCTACGCGATCTGAGGGCTCCGGGCGGCGTGCCGATCCGGCCACGCCACCCCTCCGGGCCTTCCGGAATGGGTTGAGATGCTAGCCGGATCGCCCTCCGTGTCCACCCTCCGGCGCCCCTTTCGGTCCGTACATCACCCGTACGCATCCCTCACCGTACGATTGCGGCAAGCCCCTCACGCAGTCCCCGGCCCTTCGGCCCGATACTCCCCTCCGGCAGCCCACGCCACCTTCCCGCCGCTCCACCATGCTCGACGAGACCCGCGCCCAGATCGAAGCCGTCATCGGCTACCGCTTCCGTTCCCCGGATCTGCTCGACCTCGCCCTCACCCACGCCTCCGTTGCCGAGGCCCGCGTCCGCTCCAACGAACGCCTCGAGTTCCTGGGCGATGCCGTCCTCGGGCTCGTCGTCTGCGAGCGCGTCTACGCCATCTTCCCCACCCTCCTCGAAGGCGAGATGACCAAGATCAAGTCCACCGTTGTCTCCCGCCAGTGCTGCGCGGGCCTCACCCAGCAACTCGACCTCGCACGCCACCTCGCCATCGGCAAGGGCATGCGCATCCACGAGACACTCCCCCAGAGCCTCGCCGCTGCAGTCCTCGAGGCCATCGTCGCCGCCATCTACCTCGACGGCGGCCTCGAACCCGCCCGCGCGTTCCTCCTCCCCCTCGTCGAGCCCCTCATCCAGAAGGCCTTCGACAGCGGCCACCAGGAGAACTTCAAGAGCATCCTCCAGCAGCACGCCCAGCAACGCCTCGACGACACTCCCTCCTATGTCGTCCTCGAGCAGAAGGGCCCCGACCACGCCAAGCACTTCCACGTCTGCGTCCAGATCGGCGACCGCCGTTTCCCCAGCAGTTGGGGCACCAGCAAGAAGCAGGCCGAGCAGCAGGCCGCGCTCCTCGCCCTCTACGAACTCGGCGTCACCGCCGTGGACGACACCGGCAAGGTTCGCGTCGTCCCCCGCGCCAAGCCCGCCCCCGACGCCAACGGCCTGGGAGACACCCCGCCCACCCCCCTCGACGCCCTCGACGGCTCCGACCCCGCCGACGCCGCCGACGCCGCCGACGCCGCCGACGACCCCGCGGCCCCGGGCATCCCCTCTCCGTCATAAGACGCGCCGCCACCGCCGACGCCTGATGCCGCGCGCCCACGCGCCCACGCGCGCACCCACTCCCCCTACAGCCGCTCGTCCTCATCCTCGAATGGCGCCTCGTCGTCGGCGTCCAAGTCCGGCACCGGCTCGGGCGGCTTCCGCGCCGGCTTCGCCTCCGCCATCGTCGCGCCGGACGCGCCCGTCCCCTCAGCGTCATCCTCCGCGCCCGCCTCCGCACCCCTCCCCTCGCCCGCGGCCTCCCGCGCCGCCGCCGCCTCCTGGTCCGCCCGGATCTGCGCCTTCATCGCCGCCCACTCGTCGGGCGTGATGAGCACGTCGCGGTCCACCGTCCCCTTGTGCTCGCCCACGATCCCCGCCTGCCACATCGCGTCGATCAGCCGCGACGACCGCGTGTACCCGATCGCCATCCGCCGCTGCAGCATCGACACCGAGCCCTTCTGGCTCTCCAGCACGATCTCCACCGCTTTCTCAAACAGCGGGTCGGCCTGACCCTTGGCGATCCCGTCGTTGGTGCTCAGCCCGTCGCCCGCGTCGATCGCCGGCGCGTCCCCGCCCATGCTCCCGGCCGCCTCGCTCCCCGTCCGCAACTGCATCAGGCTCCGCTCGAACGTCGGCTCGGCAATCTCCTTCATGAACTTCGCCACACGCCGGATCTCCTTGTCGTCCACCAGCGTCCCCTGCGCACGCGTCAACTTGCTCGTCCGCGGCGACAGGTACAGCATGTCCCCCTGCCCCAGCAGCAACTCCCCGCCCTTCTGGTCCAGCACGATCCGCGAGTCCATCCCGCTCGACACCTTGAAACTGATCCGCGCCGGCATGTTGCTCTTGATCAGCCCCGTCACCACGTTCGCCTGCGGCCGCTGCGTCGCCAGGATCAGATGGATCCCCACCGCCCGGGCCTTCTGCGCGATCCGCACGATCGACGCCTCCACCTCCTTGGCCGTCATCATCAGGTCCGCCAACTCGTCGATCACGAACACCATGAACGGCAACTTCTTCGGGATCCGCGCCTCCTCCGCCGCGTCGCTCGGGTTGAACCGCTCCTTGAGTTCCTCCCACGTCAGGCTGTTGTACCCCGCGATGTCCCGGACGCCCGCCTCCATCAGCAGTTCGTACCGCTCGTCCATCTTCCGCACCGCCCACTCCAGGATCGCCGCCGCCTTGCCCATCTCCGTCACCACAGGGCACATCAGGTGCGGGATGTCCTTGAACTGGCTCAGTTCCACCATCTTCGGATCCACCAGCACCAGCTTCAGTTCGTTGGGCTTCTTGGTGTAGAGGAAACTCATCAGGATCGACGACATGCACACGCTCTTGCCCGAGCCCGTCGTGCCCGCGATCAAGAGGTGCGGCATCGACGCCAGGTCCGCGATCAGCGGGCTCCCGCTCGCGTCCTTCCCCAGGAACATCGGGAGTTTCATCTCCGCGAAGACCTCGCTCTTGGTCATCAGTTCCTTCAGCCGCACCTTCTCCTTGTGCGGATTCGGAACCTCGATCCCCACCGTGTCCTTCCCCGCCGTGTTCGACACGATCCGGATGTTCACCGCCTTGAGCGACCGCGCCAGGTCGCTGCCCACCGCCGACAGCGCCGCCACCTTCGTCCCGGGCGCCAGCCGCACCTCGTACAGCGTGATCACCGGGCCCGACTCCATCCCCACAACCTCCCCGTCGATCCGGAACTCCTTGAGCGCCCGCTCCAGCGCCGTCGCCTGCTCGCGGATGAACTGCTCCATCTTCTCGGGGTAGTTGGTCTCGGGCTCCTCCAACTGGTCCAGACCGGGGAACTTGTACCCCTCCAGGTCCTGCGTGTTCTGGATGTCCCGCAGGTCGTCCTGCGTCGCGCTCCGCCGCTCCGTCGCCGCGAACTTCAGCGGCAACTTGGCGATCTTCGCCCGCAGCGCCTCGGGGGAGAACGTCCTGGGCCCCGCCGCCGCGCCGCCCCCGCCGGTCTCCGCCTCCGTCCCCTCGTCGTCCGCGTCGTCGCTCGTTTCGCTCGGCTCCTCCTCCGCCGGCTCGGCCTTGGCCTGCTTCGCCGCGGCCTTGGCCGCCTGCGCTTCCGCCTTCGCCGCCGCCTTCGCCCGTGCCAGCGCCTCCTCCTCGTCGGCCGCGTCCAACTCCGCATCCTCGTCCTCGTCGGCCACGATGTGATCGTCCGGGTTGAACGCCTCCGTTCCCCCCAGCCCGCCGGCGCGCTCGTCGATCATCTCGCCCGGCTCATCCTTCTCCGCCGCGCCCCCCGCCCTTGTGCCCTTCCGCCCCTTCTTCTCGGGCTTCTGGCTCGGCGTGCCCTTCCAGGCGCCGCGACGGGCCTGGTCGCTCCCGCGGAACCGCGCCACGAGTCGCGCGATCAGCCCCGCGCCCTTCGCCGTCGCCGACGCCGTCACCTTCACCGCCTCCGCCGTCGGGCCCGCCGCCGCCTTCGCCTGCTTGAACGCCCACAAGGGCGCCAGGATCACCCAGATGTCCACCGCCACCGTCGCCCCGACCAGGAACGTTGCACCCAGCCAGATCAGCGTCCCCAGCGGCCCGAACCGCGTCCCCAGTTCCGCCACCGCGACCGTCCCCACCATGCCCCCGCCCAGCGTGCTCACCGGGCCCGAGTTGGGCAGCGCCAGCGCCTGCAGGCCCGACGCGGCACACACCATCAGCAGCACCCCCAGCGCCCGAACCGCCGCGTGCCCCACGCTGGTCACGAACGCCGACACGAACAGGTGCACCGCCCACAGCGCCATCCCGATCCACACCCCGAACCCGAACAGGTTGTAGAGCGTGTACGCCGCCCACGCCCCGACGGCTCCGCACCAGTTCGCCGGCGCCTGCGCGTGAGGGAAGACCACCCGCGACGGCGCGTCCGCCGCGCTGAAACTCACCAGCGACAGCACCAGGAACGCCCACCCGCCCACCTGTGCCAGCAGGCCCACGTACCGCCACACGCTCAGCCCGGCCTTCAGCCCAGACACCGTGAGCACCCCGGGTTGGTCGCCAGAGGAACGAGAACCCGCCTTCGAGGCGGCGCGCGCAGACAGCGTAGCAGTAGCCATATCCCGCCACTATCGGCCCGCCAAGCCTCCCCGGCCCAACATCCATTTCTGGCCCCGTTCCGCCCCGCTGGCCGATATCCGTCCCGCGTCGGAGACCGCCATGAACCTCCTCATCTGGAAGGCCCTCACCCTGGGCCCCGCGCTGGCGGGGTGCGCGGTCCTCGCGCTGGGCATCGCTCTTGCCTGGCGCTCCCGCGTCCCCGACCCGCACTGCCGACACCGCCCGGGCCCCCTCTGGCGACGCATCCTCCTGCCGTGGGTGGGCCGATGTGCCTACGCGCTCGACGGCCTCCGGCCCGACTCGGCGGGCCTGCTCACCTGTCCCGAGTGCGGCGGGCGCTGCCGCGCCGACCGCGTCGCCCGTCATTGGGCCATCCCGCTGCACCGCCGATGGTGGTGCCGCGCGGGGATCGCGCTCGTCCTCGCCTCCTCGGCCGCGCCGGCGACGTGGTGGGTCCGCCGCGGCGAGTGGGTCGAGCACCTGCCCGATGAGGCGGTGTTCCGCGCCAACGAGTGGCTCGGGCAGCGCACGCCCCGGATGCTCCGCGACGCGCTGGTTGCCCGCGCCGATCCGCGTGGGCTCTCCCCCGCCGACTGCCGTCGGATTGCTCGCGTGCTGGTCCAGGACCTGCGCAGCGACGACATCCCGTGGAACGCCGACCAGGCATCGTGGGCACTGGCGCGGCTGGGCCCGGATGCGCTGGGGCCGATCGAGGCCGCCCTCGCGTCGCCCGACGTGCAGCAGCGCGAACTAGCCGCCGCGACGCTCATGCGCATCGACGGGTACACATACGCCCCTTCGGACGCATTCCTGCGTGTGCTGGTGGCTCGACTCGCCCGCGCCGGTGCCGGCGAGGCCGACCCGTGTGCCGGCGCCACCGACCGTCTGACCGAAGCCCGCGCGATCACCGAACTCGCGCCCCACGTTGGGCGCGTCGCCAAGGACCTCTCCAGCGTGCTCGACGGGCCGAATCCGCGTGCCCGGCTGCTCGCGGCCATCGTCGCCGTCCACGCCGGGCTCGACGAACTCCGCCCGCACGCCGTCTCGCTCCTGGTCGGGCACCTGGGCGACAACGACCTGGAGGATGACGCTGTCCTGGCGACGGCGGCGCTCGTCCGGGCGGGTGAGGCGGCACGGCAGGACCTGGAGCAGGCCGCCGCGAGGGGTGATGACCCCCAGCAGCGCCGGCTCGCGGCGCTCATCCTCCGGCGGATCGTCGAGCCGGGCTCCGCGATGGCGCAGGTCACCAAGGACGACCCGGCCCGCATTACCGCGCTGGCCCGCGACCCGACGGTGCTCACCGTCAATCGATTGCTCGACCGCTGACGTCCGGCACCAACGAAACGCGCCCGTGGGAGAGCGTTCCTCGTTCGGGCGTTCCCCGATTGCGTCATACCCGCCACGCCCCGCCTTGCGCCGGGGCCTCTGTCTTGGGCCCCATTTTGGTGATTGTGTAGTCCGTGTAACTCCGCGATTGCGCGCGCACCTCGTTGCCGGGCTTTGGAGGGGTCGCTGAGCGGCCCTCGCGCAGACCCTCCGACCCCCCCACCCGACCCATCAGAATCGATCCTGGGGCATCGTAGAAGAAATGACCTTTTCCCACATGGGATACGCGAGGTTCTGTGCGCCTGCGCGCAATCTTGCGTACACGACACCGATCCAGCGCCGCGGCACGGGTGCTGAGCGCGCTTGCGCGCAATCCTCGCGACGGCCGCGCGATTCCGGGAACCGTGGACGAGTGGGGCCATCCATGCCGGCGTTCGTACCATCGCCCATGCCCGGATCGGATCAGGCGTGGTGGCTGACGGCCTTGGCGCTCGCGGTGCTCGGGCTCGCGTGCGGGGCGTGGTGGGCGCGGGGGGATCCGGCGCGCGGTCGGCGGCGGTGCCCGCGGTGCTGGTACGACATGGTCGGGTCGCCCGGGCTTCGGTGCCCCGAGTGCGGGCACGCGGCGCGGCACGAGCGGGCGCTGGGCCGCACGCGGCGTCGCCGGCGCTGGCTTGTCGGGTCGCTGGTGCTGCTGGCGCTGGGCGTCGGGACGGCGATCGTGCCCGATGCGCGGGCGGGCGGGGGCCGGTTGTGGCGGCGCGTGCCGACGACGGTGCTCCTGGGCGCGGAGTGGCTGATCGGGCACGACCGCTGGCGCGACTTGACATGGCATCGCGGGCTTCGGCTCACGGATCCCGGGCTGTGGGACTGGCAACTGCGGGTGCTGGCACTGCGGCGCGCCCGAGACCTGGGGCTGTGGCGGGAGAACTGGCCCGAGGGGATGGCGGTGGGCGTGCACGGGTTTGTGGGGCGTGAGAAGGACTTCACGCTGCTGGCGCCGCGGTTTGAGACGGATCCGGATGCGCGGGTCGAGCCGCCGGCGGCGCCGCCCGGGGTGAGTTACGAGATGCTGTGGCACCCGCCTTGGAGGATGGTGCGCGAGAGTGCCGGGCTCGCGGCGCTGCCTGTGGAGTTCGAGCGGTGGGAGAACGGGCGGTCGGCGGGCGTGGTGCGGGTGGATCTGCCGATCCGGCGCGTGGGGAGCGTTGACGAGGCGATTGCGCCGGTGCGGGACGCGGCGCTGGACGCGGCCGTCGCGACGACACTGGGGCCGACGCTGGTGTGGCTGCGGGAGCGCGGCGTGTGGGCGGTGGCGGTGCGAGAGCCAACGTACGACGCGTCCCCTGCGGTGGCGCTGGGGCTGGTGATCACGATCGAACGAGACGGCGAGGTGGTGGGCACCGCGCGGCTGGCGACGCGGACGACGCGGGCGGTTGGGGACATGCTGCCCGGCGCGGTGGTGGTGGGAGAGGGATCCGGGGTCGCGGTGGCGCTCGACCACGCCGACGCCACGGACCCGCGGTGGCGCGTGCGGGTGCGGGGCGACGGGGCGCTGGCGCTGTGCGTGTTCGGATGCGACCGGTACTGGGCGGGGGAGTTCACCCTGCCGCTGGGCGCGGTGAAGAAGTAGCGCGCGGGCGAGTGGTCGGGCGCGTCGCGCGAGCGCCGCTATTTCTTGGGCTTTTTGAAGAGGTCGCCGATGTCCCTGACGGCGTCCTGGATGCCCTCGATGGTCTTGGCGGGGCTCTTGGCGAGTTCCTGGAGGAGGTTGCCGGAGCGGACGCCGAAGAGGTCGACGTCGACGTCGAACCTGGGGCTGTTCATGGGCCCGCGGACGCGGACGGGGACGCGGATGCCGCGGGACTTCTGGGCCCGGGCCTGCTGGGCGGAGTCGACGGCGGCCTTGGGGTCGCGCTCCATGAAGCCCAGGAGGTCCTTGCGGATATCGCTGACGCCGATGGGGAGGACGGAGAGGACGGTGCTGGAGACGAGTTCGAGGGGGAGGCTGGCCTCGGCGTCGATGGTCTCGTTGACGAGGTCAACGCGCCCTGAGAGGGGGATGTTGACGATCTCTTCGCCCAGGCCGATGCCGACGCGGATGGGGATCTCGACGCCCGAGTACTCGGCGACGCCGTCGCGGATGGTAACGCGGAAGGGCTTCATGGGGGGCTGCTGGGCGGAGCGGGAGACGTCCTTGAGCATGGAGGAGGAGATGAGGTTTGAGAAGCCTGTGCGGAGGCGGTAGTTGACGGTGCCGAGGGCGACGTCGATATCGCCATTGAGTTGCTGGCGTTCGCCGCGGCGCCAGCCGAGGGGGAGGCGGAGGTTGGCGGAGGTGATGCGAGCGGGGTTGGGTTGGCCGGCGGGGTCGAGGCGGTCCTTGCTCATGGAGGCGACGATGCCGAGGGTCTGAATGAGGGGGGACTGCTCGCCGACGTTGAACTCGGCGAGTTCGAGGCGGACGGGCTTGGCGGGCTGGATGAGGACGACGCCGTCGCGGGTGGGCGCGTCGAGGAAGACGAGCGCGGCGGGTTCGGAGGTGGGGGGTCGGAAGGAGCGGATGTCGATGGCGACCTGGCCCTGCGAGCCGGGCTTGCGGGAGAGGTTGGTGGTGGTGAGGGCGGCGCGGAGGTTGGGACCGAGGAGTTCGGCGAGGCGGCCGTTCATCCCGGCGACCGAGTCGATGAGCGCGGTGGGGACGGCGGGGGCCTGGAGGTTGAGGTCGGCGGCGAGGTGCTCGGTGTCGAGGGCGCCATTGGAGGCGGCGGCGTCCTTGAGGGCGCCTGTGAGGGTGACTGGCTGGGAAGCGGGGGCGCCGGCCGCGGCGGATGCGACGGAGGCGGCGCGGAGGGTGAAGGTGATCTGGTTCAGAGGGTTCGAGGCGGCCTGGATGGCGACGCCTTCGAGGGTGACGGGAGGCTGCGGCGCGGCGGGGGTGGCTGGGGGGGTCGCGGCGTCGAGGGGCTGGATCTGGAGGCGCGGCGCGGTGGCGCGGGCGTCGAGGGCGAAGATGCCGGGCTTGAAGGGCCCGGTGAGGACCAGGTCACCCGCGGACTCGGGCTTGGAGATGCTCAGCGCGCGGAGATCGACGGCGAGGGCGGTGGGGCCGATGAGGCGGAAGGACTGGGGCTTGTCGGGCGTGCCGGCGAGGAGGTAGCGGTCGGCCCACGCGGGGTCGAGCGTCCAGTTGAGTTTGGCGGGTGCGGCGAGGGCGATGCGTGTGTCGTCGATGATGACGTCAAGCGGGTCGGTGGCGAGGCGCGGGGACTTGGTGACCTGGACCTTGGCGCGGAGGGGTTGCGTGGAGGGGGCGGTGGCGGTGGGTGTGGCGGGGGTGTTCGCCGCGGCAGGCGCGAGCGACTGTCGAGCCTGTGCGGAGAGGTCGGCGGTGGCGCCCAACGCGCCGGAGATGAGCCCGGGGCGGTCGAGCATGGTGTCGATGGCGGCGGTGTCGAGGCCGGTGAGCGTGGCGGTGAGGTCCACGGCGGATCGGTCGGGGGCGACGGTGGCCTGGAGCGCGGCGTCACCGACGGGCTGGCCCTCGGCCTGGAGGAGGGTGGCGGAGAAGTTGGCCTTGGCGCCCTGGCCGGGCTGCGCGCCGGCGCGGAGGCTGGAGAGGGGGAAGGTGGCGGCGGCCTGAGCGTTGCGGAGCCCGCCGGAGAGGGCGCGATCGCCGGCGGGAATATTGGTGAGGAGGAGCGGCTCGCGGATGGCGAGGGCGAGTTGGGCGTCGGGGGCGCGGGACCAATCGGGGTTGAGCGTGCCGGTGGCGAAGGGGATGGCGAAGGGCTGCGCGGAGAGCGCGACGCGGGCGGGTCCGCGGACGCGGATGGCTCGGGGGTCGTCGGCGGTCTGACCGGCGGCGCGGAGGACCGCGGCGACGGTGTCGGGGCGGACGGTGGCGTCGGCGGAGAACGCTCGCACCCGGGCTTGATCCGCGGCGAGGTCGGCGGTGAGGGAGGCGGTGAGGCCCTCGCCGGTGACGGCGAGGAGGACGGCTTGCGGGTCGGCCGGCTTGGTGCCGGGCTCGAAGGTGAGGGTGAGGGAGGTCTTGGTGCCGACGAGGCCGTTGACGAGGGTGGGGAGGAGGGCGGGCGGAGAGTCGGCGGACCTTGCGGCCGGGGGGGTGGGGCGTGAGTCCTGAGGCGCGAAGCGCGCCAGGGAAGCGGGGGCGTCGGTGACGCGGATGGCCCCCTGGATGCGGAGCGGGCCGACGCCGGGGATGAGGGCGTTGGGCGCGGTGGAGGCGAGGGCCTGCGAAAGGCCCGGGAGGGCGAGGTCGGTGTCAAGAGTGAAGGGTGCGGCGGCGTGCGTGAGCGCGGCCGAAGCGCGGGCGCGGGTGACCGCGCCCGGGGCCATCGCGAGGTCGGCGGTGAGGGAAGTTGCGGCGATGGGCCCGGCGGCCGGGGCGGAGGCGAGAGAGGCGTCGAAGCGGCCGATCTCGACGCGCGCGTTCAGGGCGGCGCGGTCGAGGGGCGAAGTGCCCGGGGCGGCGGCGTCGAGCGGGAAGCGGAGGTCGGCGACAATGAGCGTCACGGGGGGGTCACCCGCGAGGGCCAGCGCGGGCGACTGGCCCGCGGGCGTGCCGCGCGAGAGGACGCGGCGGGCGAGGTTGCCGGCGGCGCGGAGTTCGGCGCGGACGGGCTCTCGGGAGGTCAGGACGTTCGAGGCGAGGCGCAGCGGCGCGGTGACGCGGAGGTTGGCGGCGTCGAGGAGGAGATCGGCGTCGATGGCGCGGTCGGCGGGCTGGCCCGAGGCGGGCGCGGCGGGGGCGGGCTGAGCGGCGGCGGCGCGGAAGGCGAGGGTGAGGTCCAGGGTCGGGCCGACGTCGGAAGGGAGGTCGATGGGCAGCGCGGGCGAGGCCGAGTCGGCGGCGGGCGGCGAGAGGCCGTCGAGGATGGCCTGGGCGAGCGCGGTGGAGACGCGTTGTGCGGAGAGGGAGCCGGTGAGTTCGGCGGGGAGGCCGCCGGCGAGGGCGAGCCGGCCCGAGGAGTCGAGGAGGCCCGCGGCCTCGGCCTGGAGGGCAAGGACACCCGCGGACTGATTGTCGAGCGACGCTGAGGCGTTGGCGGTGACGCGGATGCCGGAGGCGAGGTCGGCGGTCTTGATGGAGAGGGTGGCTGGGGAGAGGGCGAGGGGGCGGCCCTTGGCGGCGGCGGCGACCGCGGGGGGGAGGGGCTGGGCTTGCGGGGGGGGGGGGGGGGGGGGGGCGGCGCGGGGGGGGGGGGGGGGGGGGGGGGGGGGGGGGGGGGGGGGGGGGGGGGGGGGGGGTGTGGCGTCGCGGAGTCGGGCGGCGACGGCGGTGGTTTTGATGTCGATGTCGAGGCTGACGCCGCGGAGGTCGGGGCCTGCGGCGGTGCTCGCGGGCGCGGAGGGCTTGGGGACGGGGAGGGTGAGGGCGGTGATGGTGGCGTCGAAGACGGGCCAGGCCTCGATGGCGATGCCGGCGCGGGCGAGGCCGTCGCGGACGGCGGGGATGCGTCCGAGGAAGGCGGTGGACTGGACGCGGACGGTGCCGGGTGACTCAGCGACGAGCGTGCCCTTGTCGAGTTTGAGGGTGAGGGCGGTGGCGAGGTTGGGGCTGTCGATGCGGATGCGCGCGGAGCCTGCGGCGGCGTCGCCCTTGGCGGCGAGGTCGATGTCGGCTGTGGGGCCGAGGGCGTCGATGAGGAGGCCGTTGAGGTTCGCGGCGGCGTCGATGAGGGCCACGGGGAGCGCGCCGGACTGGAGGGACAGGTCGGCCTTTGCGGCGTCGGGGGTCAGGCGGCCCTGGGCATCGGCGAAGTTGTCAAGGGTGAGGATGAGTTTGAGGGAGCCGGAGCGGGCGCCATCGCCCACGGACCCGGAGAGGTCGGCGGAGGCCTTGGCGGGCGTAGTGGAGAGGGCGGCGGAGCCCTTGAGGTTGGAGAGAGTTGAGGTGGAGACGACGGCGCCGGCGGCGTCGAGTTCGCGAAGGGAAAGATCGACCCTGGTGATGTCGAGTTTGGCGGCAAGGCCGGCGGGGAGTGCGGAGGAGCCGGAGGCGGGCGCGCCGACGGCGGGGGCGATGGCTTTCTGGAGGTTGGTGGAGCCGTCGTGTGATTTGACGAGGTCGGCCTTGCCGGAGAGGGTGAGGGTGCCGAGGTCCTTTGAGCCGCGGAGGAGGGACCACAGGCCAGCGGAGAGTTCGGCGTCGAGAGCGGCGACGTCGTTTCCGGCGGGGTCTTTGAGGCGGATGCCGGTGAAGCGCTGGGGGCCGGACCAGGAGAGGCTAGCGGAGGCGATGTCGAGCCCGCCGGCGATGGAGGACTTGGCGGCGGAGCGTGCGATGGAGGGGACGAAGCCGGAGGCGATGGCGGGGGCGAAGGCGGCGAGGACGCCGAGGCCGAGGAGGAGGAAGACAAGGGCGAAGGCGACGAAGCGGAGGACGCGGCGTGGGCGTGGGGCGTTGCGCGACGCGGGGGTGGTGGTGCCGGACGAGTCAAAGGGCGGGGATTGCGCCACGTCGGAACTCCTCGAGAGAGAGCGAAGGACGGGCGCGAAGCGAGCCCGACCCCGTGCCGAGCCCGCCGCGCGGGGCGACGGAGACGGATTCGCCTGGCGTCGGTCAGGGGATTCGCCCTGAATCGGGGAGGCGAGGGGCGTGGGATTGTTCGCGTGTGGCGGCGCTCTGGCGTGGGGAAGGTGCGAGGGTCGGCGGGCACCGGGGCGCGGGGTGGGTCAGGGGTTGGTTTCGATCCATCGGGTGATGCGCGGGGCGCCGGCGGAGGCTGGGTTGTCGGTGAAGGCGAACTGCTCGATGCCGTCGGCGGTGGCGAGGTTGGTTTCGAGGCGCGTGGCGTCGGAGAGGGCGGAGCCGGTCCAGCGCGCGGCGTAGAGGTCCTTGGACGAGGTTGAGGCGAGGACGAAGATGGTGGAGCCGATGGTGGCGGGTCTGAGGAGGACGACATCGGGGTCGCCGCTGAGGGTGGGGCCCTTCTGCTCGGCGGACCAGCCGGCGGCGGGGGTCCAGGTGCGGAAGTAGAGGTCATCCTTGTTCTTGTGGGAGTAGACGGCGAGGGCGCGGTTGCCGGTGGCTTCGAAGGCGACGTCGAAGCAGCGGCGGTTGTGGTGTCGGGCGTCGTCGGAGAGTTCGGTGACGGATCCCCAGGAAGAGGAGGCGCCGGACCAGAGGAGTGCGGAGATGTCCTTGTCCTTGTCGAGGCAGACCATGAGGATGTCGTCGGTGCCGGGCCGTGGCGCGAGGCGGATCCAGCGGGCGGTTTTGCCGATGGAGGGCGCGGCCATTTCGGCGGAGAAGCCGGAGGGGCCGAAGGTGCGGTAGCGGGGCTGGGCGTGGTTCTTCTGTGCGTAGGCGACGAGGGCGCGGCCCGAGAGGCACTCGTAGGCGGCGGCGTAGTTTTCGTCGCCGTCGCTCTCGCAGTCGGACTCGAGGACCTGTGGGGGACCCCAGGATGAGCCGTCCCACTGGACGGCGAGAAGGTCCTTGTCGTCCTGCATGGAGAGGAGCATGATGCGGTTGGAGGCGGGGTCCGGGGCGAGGGTGATGTAGCGGACCTTCTGGTCGTTGTTGTGGTCTCCGTGCCCGCCGTTGGGTGCGCCCAGGGAGAGGGTGGACTCGCCGGAGATGGCGCCGCCGGTGGCGGTGCGGTAGCCGAGTTTCTTGGCGTCGGAGTTCCAGTAGACGGCGAGGAGATCGCCCGAGACGCGTTCGTAGGCGGCGTCGAAGCAGCGGTCCGCGGCGGTGGCGGTCTTTGCGCAGATGAGGGAGGGAGTGGTCCAGGCGGCGTCGCGGTGGAAGGCGAGGCGGATCTTCTTGTCGCTATCGAGTGCGACGGTGACGAGTTCGTCTCGGGTGGGGCAGGTGCGGGCGACGATCCATCGGGTGTTGGAGGAGAAAGCGGGCAGAGCGGCGGGGCTGCCCCAGGAGGATCCGGAGTAGGGGGAGGAGATGGGCGTGTTGGTGCCGCCACGGGCCCAGATGGCCATGGTCGGTGGCGCGGCGGATGCGGCGGCGGCGCTGAGGATCGCGGTGCCCGCGGCGGCGAGCGCGTGGGAGGCGGGGCGTGGAGAGGTCATGAGAGGGAGATCGGGGCGCGCGGGGGGGCGGGTCGCGTGGCGTGTTGGATTCTCGGACGCGGCGCGTGCCGGGCGAGCGTTCGGGGCAAGGGCGGCTAGTCGAGGCGGGCCTCGACGCGGCGTCTGGACTCTCTGCAGCGGCCCTGAGCGGAGAGAACGGTGGAGGAGCCGTCGGGTGCGGAGGAGACGACGACGCGGCCGCCGGAGAGGTCGGGGTCGTCGGCGGGGGTGTTGTTGTCGGAGATGGTGCCGATGGAGCCGTCGTTGTCGAGGTCGAGGCCGAGCATGGATTCGCGGAGGGCCATGTTGAGGCCTGCCTCGGCGGCGTAGAAGGCGCGTGCGGTGTCGAGGCTTCGGGCGGCGAGGTCCTGGTCGCGCGCGCCGGAGAGGGTGACGGCGGCGACGGTGAGTTGGAGGGCGACCAGCGCGATGACGATGGCGACGGCGACGGTGCCGCGGCGGGCGCGGGGTGAGGGCCCGGCGCGCGGGCGCGTGGGCACGGCTGCGAGTGGGGTGCGGCGCGTCATGAGCCGGCCCCGGTCATGGTGGAGCGGAGGAAGATGCGGGTGCGGAGCGTGTCGGAGCGGCCGTCGCGGGCGACGGTGATGGAGAGTTCGATGCGGCGGACGGCGTCGCAGGCCGCGCCGGCGATGGGGAGGGCGATGGGTGAGCCGGAGGCGTCGAAGGCGGCGAGCGTAAGGGCGGAGACGTTTCCCAGGAGGGCCGCCCGGTTGCCGCCGGCGTCGGCGAGAAGAAGGGTGGAGCCCGAGAGGGTGAGGGAGCAGGGCCCCACGGCCTTGTTCCAGGAGATGCCGGAGGCGGAGAGGGCGTCGATGTCCGGGGCGACGGCGGGGGAGTTGGGGCGCAGGCGGATCTCGCGGAGTTCGCGGTCGAGGCGTTCAAAGGCGGAGGTGAGGGCAGTGTGGAGTTCGGCGGCGCGGGCCGAGTCGATGTACTCGCGGGAGGCGCGGAGGATGAGTTGCGACCCCATCCCAGCGAGCGCGGCGACGACGACCATGCTGGCGATGGCCTCGACGAGAGTGAAGCCGCGGCGGGTGATGGAGGCGTGGGCGGTCATGGGTGGGGAAGAGAGGTGCGGTGTGCTAGTAATCGGTGAGGATGGTGGACAGGGCGAGGGAGCGGAGGGTGCCGCCTTGATCGCGCCAGGCGACGGTGACGGCGACGCGTTTGTAGCCGGTGCCGGGGGAGGAGAGGTTCGCGGCGGTCTCGGTGATGGCGACGGCGCGAGAGAACGCGGGAAACCCGGCGACGGCGGGCTCGGTGGGGTAGTTGGCGGGGGTGATGAAGGCGTAGCCGCGGGCGGGGCTGTGGCGATCGGCGATGAGGTCTTCAAGTTTCTCGGAGGCGAGCCAGCGTGCGCGATCGGCGAGCACGGGCGTGGCGCGACGGAGCGAGGCATCGCGCATGGCCAGGAGCATGGGGGGCGCGGCGATGGCGACGACCACGATGGCGACCAGGGCCTCGACGAGGGTGAGCGCGCGAGCCCGGCGGCTGGAGGTGGTCTGGCGGGAGATCATGGGGCGACCCCGCTGTTGTCGGCGATGCGGCCGGTGGGGACGAGGACGGTGACCTGTCGCGAGCCGGAGAGGGTGACGACACCATCGGAGGCGAGGAGCGCGCCGGTGGTGGCGAGGGGTCGGCCCAGGCGGTCGAAGCCCAGGGCGGAGGAGCCGGCGAAGGAGGCTGCGAGGAGGGAGGTGCCGGCGAGTTCGGCGGTGCCGAGGCGGACGGACATGGGGCTGCCCGAGGCGGGGTCGGTGAGGGCCCGGGCGCCGGCGAATCCGGGGGCGGCGGGGTTTTCGGCGAGGAGGGAGTAAGCGTTGTGCTGGACGCTGAAGGAGACCCAGACGGGGGAGCCGGAGGCGATGGCGCGTGCGCGGGCGTAGGCGAGGTCTCGGGCGACGGTGCGCATCGCGGCGGCGTGGCGGCCTGAGGTGAAGGTGAGCGAGGCGGGGACAGCGAGGGCGGAGAGGACGGCGAGGATGACGATGACGGCGACGAGTTCGATGAGGGTGAAGGCCGCGGGGTGCGGACGTGCAACGCCCCGGGCGCGGGGGCCCGGGGCGGAGTGGTCGGGTGGAGTTGTGGAGATCGGCTGAACCATCGCACCGTCCGTGGCGGGCGGGGTCAGAGGTTGTTGGCGGTGACGGCGGCGCCGTTGGCGTTGGTGGAGGTGGTGTTGTTGGTGCTGTTGGCGAAGAAGCCGCAGGCGGGCGGGGTGGTGGTGTTGTCGACGTAGTAGCGCCAGCCGGCGGTGCCGGAGACGGTGCGGTTGGTCCACTCGTTGGCGGTGGCGGCGGTGACGGAGTTGAGGTTGTTGTAGGGGTTGACGGGGAAGGCGTCGGTGAGGACGGTGCCGGCGGTGGTGAGTTGGGCCAGGGTGGGGTAGGCGGGGGTGCCGGCGATAGAGGCGTTGGCGTAGAAGCTCTGGATGGCGGAGCGGACGTTGCCCAGGGTGCCCTGGAGGGCGGCGGTCTTGGCGCGGTCGGTGTAGTCGAAGTATCGCGGCACGGCGACGCCGGCGAGGATCGCCAGGACGACGATGACCGCGATGAGTTCGATGAGGGTGAAGGCCGGGGCGAGGTGGCGGGACGAGCGATGAGCGCGCATGAGGGTCTCCACAGTTCTGCGGACAGAAGGGGAACCGAGGGGCTGGTCCGGCGATCGGGGAAGCCCCATCGAACACCCGCGATATCGCCACGGAGAGGCGCGGGCATGAGGGGAGTCCGGGCGTTGTGGGCGGTTCAGGCCGCATAAGCGGAAGAGTCGGCAGGGGCGGGCGCGAGTTCGCCTTGCATCGCGGGGGATGCGGGAGAGAGGCGGCGCTCGAATTGAGGGGCTTGCCGAGTCGCGTCGCGTCTGGCCGCCGCCAACGATGCGGCGGCATGGCGACGGGCGCGAACCAACCAGAGCGGGCGAGCGGTGGGCCGGGGGCATCGGCGCTGGCCGCGTGGGCGGGTGACCTCCGGGCGTGGAAGGGGCGGTTTGTGGTGTTGGAGGGGCCGGACGGGTCGGGGAAGAGCACGCAGTATCGGCGGCTGGCGGAGGCGTTGGTTGGGGCGGGGGTGCGGGTGTGTCAGGTGCGGGAGCCGGGGGGTACGGTGACGGGGGAGCGGATCCGCGAGGTGCTGCTGGACAAGGCGAACACGGGGATGACGGTTCGGTGCGAGATGCTGCTGTACATGGCGAGCCGGGCGGAGTTGGTCGAGCAGGTGATTCTGCCGGCGCTGGGGCGGGGCGAGTTGGTGCTGGCGGACCGGTTTGTGCCATCGACGCTGGCGTATCAGGGGGCGGCGGGGGGTCTGGCGGCGGCGGACATCGCGGCGGCGGCGCGGGTGGCGACGCGGGCGGTGCAGCCGGACCTGATCCTGCTGTTCGACGTGGACACGGAGACGGCGCTCAAGCGGATGGGCGGCGGGGATCGCGCGGCGGGGATGGACCGGATGGAAGCGAAGGGCGCCGCGTTCCATCGGGCGGTTCGCCAGGGATATCTGGACCAGGCCAAGGCGGACCCGAGGCGATACGCGGTGATCGACGCGCGGCAGGACGCCGACGGGGTGTTCGCGCAGGTGCTGGCGGTGCTGCGGGAGCGGCGGCCGGCGTGAGGGGGGTGAGGGGGGCTACTGGCCGGTGGTTTTTTTGCGGCGGAGCACGTGGTGGTAGGACTGGGCGAAGCGGTGGGCCTCGTCGCGGATGGCCATGCACATGCGGAGGGCGGCGTTGGACTTGGGGAGGCGAAGGGGCTCCTTGGCGCGCTGAACGAAGATAAGTTCCTCCTTCTTAGCGAGGCTGATGACCATGGGGGGCTTGATGTCGAGTTGGTCGAAGGCGTCGAGGGCGGCGTGGAGTTGGCCCAGGCCGCCATCGATCAGGATGACCTCCGGGTAGAGTTCGTGGCCCGTGCCGGCGTCGCGGTAGCGGCGTGAGACGACCTCGCGGATGGCGGTGTAGTCGTCGTTGTCGGCGGAGGTGACTTTGAATCGGCGGTACTCGTCCTTGAAGGGGCGGCCGTCGACGAAGCAGACCTTGCTGCCGACGGTTTCGGAGCCTGCGAGGTGGGCGATGTCGATGGCCTCGATGCAGCGGACGGGCTCGGGGAGGGCGAGGACCTTCTGGAGCGCGTCGCACCCCTTGCGGGGGTCGATCCAGGCGATCTCGGTCTCGGGCTGGAAGCCGTCGGCGCGGCTGCCGCGCTCGTCGAGTTTCTGGATGGCGCGGATCTGATCGCGCAGGGCGGCGGCCTGCTCGAAGTTGAGGGACCGGGCGAAGGCGTCCATCTGGTCGGTCATCTCACGGAGCATCACGGAGCGCTTGCTGCCCAGGAAGCGGAGGAAGCGGTCGATGTCGGCGGCGTAGGCGTCTGGGGTGATGCGGTCGGCGCACGGGGCGGTGCACTGGCCGATGGCGGCGAGGAGGCAGGGGCGGAAGTGGCGGTTCCTGGGATCGCCCGCGACGATGTCGAGAGAGCAGGTGCGGAACTTGAAGACCCGTTGAAGGACCTGAACGGCCTCGCGGAGGGCGCCGGCGTTGGTGAAGGGCCCGAAGACCTTGGCGCCCTTGAGGATCGCGGCGAGGTGCTCGTCGCCCGCGCCGGAGGGGTTGCGCGTGACGAAGACGCGCGGGAAGTCCTCGCGCTGGGTGATGACGAGGTAGGGGAAGGTCTTGTCGTCGGTGAGTTTGACGTTGAAGCGGGGCCTGAGGTCCTTGATGAGGCGGTTCTCGGTGAGGAGGGCCTCCCACTCGCCCTCGCATTCGAGGGTGTCGAAGTCGGCGACGCGGTCGAGGAGGGGCTGCTTCTTAAAGCCCAGGTCGGCGGAGCGGACGAAATAGGAGGCGACGCGGTCGGGAAGGCAGGCGGCTTTGCCCACGTAGATGACCACCCCCTTGTCGTCCTTCATCAGGTAGACGCCCGGGACGGGGGGGAGGGCGCGGGCCTTCTCACCCAGAGCGACGAGGATGTGCTGGCGGGAGGTCATGCTGCGGGGGCATTGTTGGATCGAGTTGGGGCGATTGGCTCACGGTCCCACGGAATCGTGCGACTCTCGGGTATGATGGCGCGCGAACCCGGTAGACCGATCCGCCAGACTCCCCGTGCGTCGCCGACGCCCCCGATCGCGGGTGTGCACGGCGGGACCCCGATCTTCGGGCAGGACGAGGCTGCGGGGGCGATGGGCGGAAGCGGGGATAGGACGGACAGGGCGCGGGGGCGTGCGAGGAACCAGATGCAGCCGAGCGAAGCGGAGTGGATGGGGTCGCTGGTCTCGATGCTGTCGGCGCACCTTTCGACGGTGTTCCCCGAGGGCGAGTCGGCGATGCGGGTGGAGTCCGGGGTGAACCTGGCGGCGGGGTACCAGATTCTGGACTACGCGGAGAAGTCGGCGCGGCACAGCGTGCTGTTTCACAAGGCGGATCTGCTGGTGCGCGAGGAGGGGGCGGGGGGCCGGTGGACGCCGCGGGTGGCGATGGAGTGCAAGTACGGGGAACTCAACAGCAAGGAGGCGCTGGCGTACAACGCGCGGGCGGAGCAGTTCAAGAGCGTGCACCCGTACCTGCGGTACGGGCTGTTGATTGGCGGCTATGACGGGTTGAGTCTGCCGGTGCGGGTGCTGAAGAACGGGGCGAACTTTGACTTCATCATCGCGTGGGAGGGGGCGGAGCCGCGGGGGCTGACGCGGGATCGGTTGGGGGCGATCGTGGTGGCGGAGATCGATGCGTCGCGGGTGCTGAGCACGCTGCTGCTGAAGGAGGGCGGGGCGGTGATGGGCCCGGTGCGGATGATCCACCGGCCGCTGACGCTGGCGTGAGGTCGGTGGGCGTGTGTTAGATCAGCGCGTAGCGGGCGGACTGGGGACGGGGAAGAGTTGGAAGTCGAGGCCGGAGCCTTTGCGGCGGAGAGCGCGGAAGGGGTCCTTCGCGTCGATGGTGGCGTCGTTGTCTGCGGCGTCGAAGCCCAGGGAGTAGAGGACGTAGCCCGGGGTTGGGGCGGCGGGGTCGGCGGCGCGTTTGTAGCCAAAGGGCCGGCCGCTGACGGCGTCGATGGGGAGCGCGGGGAGGATGGCCGGGGCGAGTTGGTCGAGGGCGTCGGGGGGAGCGCCGTGGGTGGCGCGGTGGAGTTCAGTGGCGAGGGCGAGGCGTGTGCCGTCGCGGAGCATGGCGGCGGAGTCGCTGCTTTCGAGCGCGCGGCTGAAGGCCGGGACGAGCATGTGGACGACGACGAAGTTCGCGGGGAGCGCTTCGAGCCAGGACTCGGCGTCGAAGACGGCGGTGCGTTCGCGGGCGGGGATGCCGGGGGCGATGCTGCGCTGGAGGCCTTCGAACATCTCGTTGGCGCGGCGTGTGGTCTGGCGTTTCGTCGGGAGGAACCAGCCGGCGAGGTTGCCGAGCGGGGCGGGCCAGCGAGCGGGGTGGAGCGCGCTGGTGGCGGAGCCGGTGACGAGGCCCATGGCGGCGGCGGCGCGGGCGGGCTGGAAGTGACCGTCGTTGTTGGGGAGATTGCTGTGGGTCCACTCGATGGTGTCGAGCAGGCCGAGGCGTTCGCCCTCGATGGCGGTAGAGATGGAGGGGAGGGGTTGGCGGTCGATGGCGGCGAGGGCGGCGCGGAGGTGCTCGGGCGGGAGGGGGTGGTTCACGAGGTCGGCGCGGAGGCGTTCGAAGGCGAGTTGGTGGATGGCGACGCCGACGAGGTAGTCGATGAGGGTGAAGTTGGAGGCGCAGACGCGGCCGAGGGCGAGGGCGTGCTCGAAGGCGGCGGCGCGTTCGGCGTGGTCGCCGGTGCGGGCGGCGAGGGCCATGCGGCCCGCGCAGTAGCGTGCGAGGTATCGGCAGTACCCCAGTTCCGGAAGCAAGAAGCCGATGACCTCGCCCTCGGGAGATGGGCGGACGACGCGGCGCGCGGCGGCGATTCGGTCGAGGACAGCGGGGAGGCCCAGGTCGGCGGCGATGCGGATGGCGTTTTCGGCGCGGTCGATGTCGTCCTGGGTGGGCCCGCGGTTGTCCAGAAGGCCGCGAGGGGTGTAGAGGGCGTCGAAGCGCCAGTCATAGTTCTGACCGCCGGAGGTGGGGTAGGCCTGGGTTTCGAGTTGGCCTCGGAGGGTGATCGCGGTGGCGATGTCGGCCCATGCGTCGGGCCCGTCGCCGGCGCGGTAGGGCTTGAGGAGTGCATCGAAGTCGGCGACGTAGCGGCCCGCGCGGCCCGGCGGGGCAAAGGCGACTCGAGTGCCCCTTTCGATGAGGACGGCAAGGCCGAGGAGGCCCAGGGCGAGGATGATCCACGCGCGGCGGCGCGAGCGACGCGGGGGCTGGGGGGAGGCGAGCGGGGGTGGGGCGGCGTGACGCGGCATGGGAGGTGTCATTTGTTCGGTGGGTTCAGGATGTAGTCGAACCCGGGCACGGCGGTGGCCTTGAGGGGGCCGAAGGGGTCGGGGGAGTCTTTGCCGTGGTTATCCTGCTTGTCTGCGCCGGGGGCGTAGAGGAGGAAGGAGCGGCCGGCGGGGTCGGTCGAGAGGCGGCGGTAGCCGAGGGGGAGGCCGGAGAATGGATCGATCGGGATGGCGGGGAGGAAGTCGGGGACGAGTTGAGAGAGATGGTCGGGGTAGTCGTTGTGGGCGAGGCGAAAGCGTTCGAGGGCGAGAAGGGTGTGGATGCCGCGGCGGGAGACCTCGATTTGGTCGCAGGACTGGAGGAAGCGACCAAGGGCGGGGGCGAGTGTGCGGACGAGGATGAGGCGGGAGCGTTCGCCGATGTCATCGGCGACGACGGCGTGGTCACGGTCAACGAAGTCCTTGGCGCCCTCGTGCTGGATGGCGGCGAAGTAGTCGCGGAGGGTTTTGAGGTTGTCGTCGAGGCTGCCGAGGCGGCCCGAGGGCCCGTCGCCGAAGGTGAAGACTCCGCCGCCGGTGAACTGCTGAACGGTGGCGGAGGCGGTGCCGCGGCGGACGCGGTCGGGATCGGCGAAGAGCCAGGCGATGGTGTCCTGGATGGCGATGGACTCGGTTTCGAGGGCGTAGGCGGGCCCGGCGGGGAAGCGCTGCCGCTGGAGGGCGGCTTCGATGGCCTGCACGACGTCCGCGGGCGGGTGGGCGGCGAGGACCTGGCGGATGCTGGCGTGCGTGAGTGACTCCACGGCGATAGCGACCAGGGTGCTGATGAGCATGGGCTGCTGGGCGACGGCGCGGGCCAGGGCGAGGTTGATCTCGATGGGCTCGACGGCGTCGGCGGGCTTGCCGGCGGCGAGGGCCTCGCGCACGCGGGCGGCGTTGTAGCGGGCGAGCCTGCGGGGCTGGCCCAGTTGCATGAGTTGCATCTGGCCCATGGGCTGGCCCGGGGTGAGGGTGGGGTCCCAAGCGAAGGATGGGGCGGGCGGGGCTTTGCGGAGGAGCGTGTCAATCTCCGCGCGGGGCAGGCGCTGCATGACGCGCGTGCTGAGGGCGATCTGGAGGGTCTCCTCCTCGCGGCGAGCCTTGAGGGCCTCGTTGTCTTCTTCGGTTGGAGCGGGCAGGGGGAGAAAGGCGTACGCGACGTCGGGAAGGACGGGCTGGCTGTTGAACTCGACGGGGGGCTCCTCCGAGGCGGCGTTGGCCCAGTTCTGCTCGAGCAGGACCGCGGCGTCGGTGAGGAACGTCCAGATATTGCCGTGGCCCCCGGGTGCGGCGGAGGTGTCGGTCGCGCCGGGTTGTGGAGTGCCGGGGGCGGCTGGGAACCACTTGGCGCGGGCGGCGGCGAGGTCGGCGACACTCTTGCGGAGCGTTTGGGCGCGGGCGGCCTGGCGGGCGAGGTCCCACTCGTAGAGCCCGTATGCCGCTGCGGCGAGCACCGGCAGGGCGATGGCGGTCCAGAGGACGGTGCGCTTGGTCCAGCGAACGCGCGCGGGTGTGAACCAGCGCGGTGTGCGCGTCGGCAGAGGCCTGGGCTGGAAGCGGGCCTGGCCGGCGTCGTCGGTGGCGAGTTCGCCCAGCGAGGGATCGACCTCGGACTCCATGGCGCACTCGGGACAGTGGACCTTGAAGGCGGGGCTGACGGGGAGGCCGATGAGGGAGTAGCGGCAGTTGGCGCAGACGCCGCGGGCGCGGAGGACGTAGGCGATGCGTCGGCGGAGAAGCCAATCGCGGACGAGGTAGACGGCACAGAACCCGAGGAAGGCGACGAAGACGAAGGCGAGCGCGGAGATGGCTTCCGCGAGGGTGAAGGCCGCGTGGCCCGAGCGGGACTGAGCGAGGGTGCCGACGGTGAACGCGGCGGCGGTGAGGGCGAGCGCGGCGGTGAGCAGAGAAAGCCCGCCGAGGAGGGTGAGGATGCCGAGGGTGCGCCAGAGGCCGCGGCGCCGCGCGGCGCGGACAAAGCGCTCGCACTGCTCGTCGGTGTAGCGGTCGAGTTCGGGGAAGGCCCGCCAGAGGCGGCTTCGGACGATGATCCGCATGGAAGAGCGAACTCCATGAAACAGTGGACGGTTGCGGAATCGCCGCGTGAAAGTCGGGGCGCGGGCCCGGGGACTAGACACCGCGGGCGGGTGGGTTGGTTGGGTGGAGAAGGGGTGGGGGGGAGGGGGCGGGTGGGTGTCCGGGGGCAGAATACGATTCGAGTGCCCTCTAAGGAGGATCCCCATGAAGAAACTCGCGAAGCGTCTGTTCATCGCCGGTCTGCTGCTGGTGGTGCTGGTGGTGGGCGGGGTTGTGTATCTGCTGATGTCGGTGAACGCGCTGGCGAAGAAGGGGATCGAGGCGGGCGGGACGTATGCGCTGGGGGTGCCGACGACGGTGGACTCTGTGAGCATCGGGTTGCTGTCGGGGCAGGCGTCGCTAGCGAACCTGAACGTGGCGAACCCGCAGGGGTTCGCGTCGCCGCACTTCTTGAAGTTGGGCGGTGGGAGCGTGGCGGTGTCGCTGGGCTCGTTGCAGTCGGAGGTGGTGGAGATTCCGTCGTTTGCGCTGTCGAACATCGACGTTCGGCTGGAGCGGAAGGGTGATGGCGGGAACTACCAGAAGATCCTGGACAACCTGAAGTCGGTGGCGGGGAGCGGGGGTGGGGGGGGCGGGGCGCCGCAGCCCGCGCCGTCGGGCGGGCCGGAGAAGCGGTTCATCGTGCGGGATCTGACGATCACCAACGTGCGGGTGGAGTTGGACATGCTCGGTGCGGGCGGCGCGGTGGGTGAGGCGCTGAACTCGGCGACGAAGATCCCCGTGTCGATCGACAAGATCGAACTGAAGAACGTGGGGAAGACGGGCGAGGGTGTTGCCGGCTCGGGCGTGACGATGGGGCAACTGGCGTCGATCATCGTGCAGGCGGTGCTGTCGGCGGCGGCGGAGAAGGGCGGAGGGTTGTTCCCGGCCGACGTGCTGGGCGACCTGCAGGGCCGCCTGACGAGCCTGGGCGGGCTGAAGGACCTGGGGATGGCGGTGTCGGGGCAGGCGGGTGAGGCGGTGAAGAAGGTCGAAGAAACGGTGAAGGGCGTCGCCGACGAGGGGAAGAAGGTGGTGGACGAGGGCAAGAAGGCGGTCGAGGACGTGAAGAAGGGGATCGAGGGGCTGATTCCCGGGAAGAAGAAGGACGGGAAGTAGGCGCGCGGCGACCCCCGCGTGGTCCCGCGCTACTCGGCGCGGAGCGTGGCGATCTGGAAGGGGCGGAGGGTGAGCCGGGTGGTTCGGTGCCGTGGGTCGTGGCGCAGGCCGGAGAGAGTCTGGCCCGCGCCTGGCGCGCGCGGGTCGCGTTCGAGCAGGTCGGCGGCGGTGACGTGCCGCGCGGGGATGTTCCAGCGGACCGCGACGTCGGTGCCCGCGCCGGCGGTCTCGGCGATGCGGAGGATGACGCCCCGGCCGTCGTGGGCGGGCTTGAGGGCAGTGACCTCGACGTACGCGGGTGTGTCGGACTCGATCTCGACGGGGGCCCACTCGGTGGGGCCGGCGCGGCGTGCCGAGCGGGCCGGCAGAGGGAAGGCGAGGAGCGGGCGGTGCATCGCCTCGGCTTCTTCGTCCACGTTCGCCCACGCGAGCGGGCCTTCGTGGGGGAGAAGCGCGAGATGGATGTCGTGCCCGCCCTGGTCGGCGGCGGGGTCGGGGTAGGTGGGCGAGCGGAGGAGGGAGATCGCGATGACGCAGGTGCCGTCGGGGGCGGCTTGGGCCGAGCCGCCATAGGTGGAGGCGTTGAGGAGGGCGACGCCGTGGCGCGCGTCGCTGGCGTCGATCCACCGGCGGATGGGAACCTCGAACGCGGCGGCCTCGGTGGGGGTGTTGGCGTGGACGGGGCGGGTGTGGCGGCCGAACTGGGTCTGGAAGGTGGCGCGCTCGGCGCGGATGGAGGTGGGAAACTCTGCGCGGAGGAGTCGGCGTCGCTCGCGCCAGTCGATGTGGGCGTGGATGGCGAGGCGGCGCATGCCGCGGGCGAGGGCGATGGAGAGGCGGCAGGTGCTGTGCTCGCCGATGGGGCGTGTGATCTCGATGCAGCCGCGTTCGCCGCCGCGGGCGGTCACGCGCCAGCGAGTAGCGGGGGAGGTCTGCCGGCGTGTCTTCCAGGCGTGGGCGTCGTCGATGTCCCATGCGTCCCAAGCACGGGGGCGGTCCTCGTGGAGCACGAGGTCGAGCATCGGGGCGCGCGGCGCGACGAGTTCGGGCCCCGGCGAGCCTTCTTCGTCGAGCACGCGGAGGCTGGTGATGCGGCCGAGGCGGTCGATGCGGGCGCGGAGGTGGTCGTTGGCAATGACGGCGGTGCGGGAGTCGGGGTCGGCGGTGACGGTGACTCCCGGCCCGCCCGGGGAGGCGTCGGCGGCTGAGCGGCCGGCGGGTTGCCCTTCGACGACGCGCGCGCCGAGTGCCGGGGCGCAGACGACCCGACGGCCGCCCGGGAGTGCCGCGTCGGCCACGGTTCTGGCGCTGATGGGATTGACGACCATGACGGGCGAGGCTCGGCCCCCGCCGCCCAGCGCGCCGGCCCAGCGGACCAGACCCTCGGCGATGAGGTCATCGGCGATATCGAGGGCGCGGGCGTGGTCCGCTTGCGCGTCGGCGTAGACGGGGGCGATGGAGGAGCCCGGGAGAATGTCGTGGAACTGGTTGAGGAGGACGAGTTTCCAGGCTTCGTCGAGGCGGCGCCTCGCGCGGGCGAGCGCGGCACGGGGCACGGGCGTGGGGCTGCCGGCGGTGAGGAGTTCGGCGAGGCGGAGGCGGTCCTCGGCCTCGCGGTTGGCACGCTTGACGGCGGCCTGGGAGGTGAGCGTGCCGCGGTGGCGCTCGAGGTAGAGTTCGCCCGACCAGGTCGGGGTCGCGGTTCCCGCGCGGCGAGCGGCGAGGACGTCGCGGTGGAGGGCGCGGGCGAAGTCGCGTGCCGTGGTCATGCGCACGCGGGGGAGGCCCTCGCACTGGGCGCCCCACTTGGCGTAGTCGATCATGGCGTCGGTGGGTCCGCCGCCGCCGTCACCGAAGCCGAAGGGCTGGAGCCAGCGAGCGCCGGCGAAGGGGCGGCCGCGGTCGTCGCGGGCGGGGATCTGGAGTGTGCGGTGGTTGGTCTGCCCGCGGCGGAGTTCGCGCGGGGAGTTGGCAGCGTTGTAGTCGTTGCCCGGGGTGAAGTGGGCGAGGACTTCGGAGCCGTCGAGCCCGCGCCAGGTGAAGGTGGTGTGGGGGAAGGGGGTGGTGTCGTTCCAGGCGATCTTGGAGGTGATGAAGGTGTCGAGTCCGCAGCCGCGCATGATGGTGGGGAGGCACGGGGGAAAGCCGAAGGTGTCGGGGAGGAAGAGGACGCGTTGCGGCGTGCGCGGGCCGAAGCGGTCCGCCCAGTAGGCGCAGCCGTGGAGGACCTGGCGGATGAGGGACTCGCCGCTGGGGATGTTGCAGTCGGGCTCGACCCACATGGCGCCAGCGGGTTCCCACTGGCCAGAGGCGACGCGGCGGGTGATCCGGCGAAAGAGCGCCGGGGCGTCGGCCTCGACCATCGCGTACTGGGCCGCCTGGCTGGCGATGAAGCGGAAGCCCGGGTGGCGATCCATGAGGCTCAGCACGTTGCTGAAGGTGCGGAGGCACTTTCGGTGGGTTTCGCGGAGCGGCCAGAGCCACGCGGTATCAATGTGGGCGTGCCCGATGGCGTGGCAGAGCGTGGTCGAGCCTGCGGGCGGTGAGCGAAGAGCCGATTCGAGGACGCGCAGGGCGGCGCCGGCGCCGCGGCGCGGGTCGTTCGGGTCGATTAGGCGATGGGCAGCGCGAAGCGCGGCGAGCAGGCCCTCGCAGCGCGGGGCTTGCCACGGCAGGTTCGCGGGGAAGAGGTCGCTGTGGGTGGTGATCGGCGGCGGCGGGGGGAGGAGTTCGCGGGCCAGTGCGATGGCAAAGGCCCAGGCGCGGTCGAGGCGCTGGAGGGCGGGATCGACGATGACGAGTTCCGCAGCGGTGAAGTGGCCGGGCGCGGAGCCGCTCCAGCGCTGCGCGAGGTCGGCGTGCTCCCAAGGCAGGGGCGCGGCGCCGAGCGGGTGGTTGCACGCGGCTTCGACCAGCAGATCGAGGGGTTCGTCCGGGCGTGCGGCGAGGGGTGCGATATGGCGGTTGGCGTCGAAGCCGTGGGCGGGGTCGCCCGGGCCGGCCCAGAGGAGGGCCTCGGTGCCGGAGTTGAAGTGGAGGTTGGCGGGCAGGCCGCGCCAGGAAGAGGGCACGCTCCCGCGGAGTCGGAACCAGCAGGTGCTCCAGGCGGGACCCCAGTTCCAGCCGACGCGGACGGGCCTGAAGCGTGCGCGGCGGGCGGCATCGAAGCGGAGAGGTTTGGCGGACTGGAACGCGGCGGCGTCGAGCGGGGCGCGGTCGGCGATGATCGCGGGAGCGATGACCTCGCGTCGAAAGACCTCGAGCGAGGCGAGATGCGACTCCGCGGGCATGGGCATGCCGGGAGTTTACCGGTCGGGGGTCGGATCCGTGGGCGGCTGCTCGGTGCGGAGCCGGGCGGCAGCGCCGACTCGGGCGGGATCGGTCGCGGCGCGGACGAAGCCGGCGAGGCGGTCGAAGAGGGCGGGGTCGTCCCGGAAGATGGAGCGGTGCCCCGCGCCGGGGACGATGTCGAGGCGGACGGGTAGGCCGGCGCGGGAGGAGGCGGCGGCGAGGGTGTAGGCGTGGTACACGGGGAAGGCGGAGTCGGACTCGCCGTGGAAGATGTAGAGGGGCGTGGAATCGAGTCGGCGGACGGTGTCAACGGGGTCGAAGTCGTTCCCAAGCAGGAGGCGGAGGTGGGAGAGTTCACGGTCTTCGAGGGCCGCGGCGGCGCTGGAGAAGGTGCCCCCGATGATGACGCCGGCGACAGGCGAGGTGGCGGCCGCGGCGAGGGCGGGGGGGCCGCCCAGGCTGTAGCCCATGACGACGATGCGGTCGGGATCGATGTCCGGCCTGGCGCGCAGGGCGGCGAGGGCAGCGGCGGCGTCGGCGGCGGTCGAGGCGCGGGAAGGCCCGTCGATCGGGCTGGATCGTCCGAAGCCGCGGTAGGAGACGAGCATGAAGGCCGCGCCGGCCCGCTGGGCCATCGGGGCCAGCCCGGGGCCGATCTCGTCAATTTGGGTGCGGGCGCCGTGGCAGAAGAGAATGGCGGGGGAGCGCTCGGTGGAGTCGACGCGGGCCGGTGCGGGGTAGAGCCAGCAGTGCACGAACGGGCCGTCGGGGGGTGGCGCCGCGGAGGCGGTCGGCGGCGCGCTGGCCCGAGGGCCGACGCGCACGTAAAGGTCTTCGACCCCGGCGGGCGTGGGGTACTCGCGCTGCTCGGCCCCGTAGAACCGTGATTCGAGGGCGCACGCGGGTAAACCGAGTGCCGAGATGGCGACGAGGAGCCAGATGGCGAGGGCGGAGAACCGGCGAGGGAAGGTCATGCGAAGCATCACGATGCGCCCGGGGCGAGTGTCCGTCACGCGGTGGTCCGCCCGCGAGAGGGAGGGGAAAGGTGGTCGGTGGGGGCTTGTGCCCCGGTCGAGTTCTGGGATACTACCCGGGAGGGCGGCACTCGCCGTCGGGGTGGGCCGGTCCGGAACAAGGAGCAGGCCATGCGCGCGATCCCGCACGTTCAGCAGTCGCCGGATTCGGGAGCGGGTGGACTCGGCGGCGATCAGAAGCCCAAGATCAGTTTCTCGGGCGGCGCTGGAGGGACGGAGCAGATCGAGTCGCGCTGGAAGCGGCCACTGCAGAAGACCGGGCAGGGGGCGACGCACGTGCGGACGTTCACGGCGAAACTCACTCCGTCGAGCATCGAGTACATGGATAAGCACATCAACGACTGGCTCGACGCGCACATGGAGGCGGAGGTGAAGTTCGCCACGATGGTGGTGGGGGAGGTGGCGACCTCCATGGGCAAGGAGGCGACGCTGGTGGTGCAGGTGTGGATCTGACTTCGCGAGCGAGCGGGGGTGCGAGGCCGGTGCGTCGACGCCCCGGCGCGGCGTGGGTCGCTGCGCCTCTGATTGCTGTCGCGTCGGCATCGTCGGCCCCGGGCCAGGCGACGACGAACCCAGTGGCAGCACCGGTGCTCGCGGGCAATGGGCTGCCCGCGCCTCAGCCGCCCCGGCGCGGGTGGTGGAACGAGGCGGTCTTCTACGAGGTGTTCGTCCGGTCGTTCGCCGACTCGACCGATGGCCCGCTCGCGGGCGACGGCATCGGGGACTTCCGCGGACTCGCCCAGCGTCTCGACCACCTGAATGACGGAGACCCGGCGGGGGGCCAGGATCTGGGCGTGACGGCCCTGTGGCTCATGCCCATCCATCCCTCGCCCTCGTACCACGGGTACGACGCGACGGATTACACGGGCGTCAAGCCCCAACTTGGCACGATCGAGGATTTCAGGGCCATGCTCGCGGCGTGCAAGGTCCGCGACGTGCGGGTCATCATCGACCTGGTGCTCAACCACCATTCGCGGGAGCACCCGTGGTTCAAGGGGGCCGCGGACCCGGCTTCGCCCAGGCACGACTGGTATCTGTGGGCGGAGACGGCGCCGGACTATCGCGGGCCCTGGGGGCAGCGCGTCTGGCACAGCGCCCGGCGGAGCCCGGCGGGCGAACTCGGGCCCGCGTTCTACTACGGCATCTTCGGGGGCGACATGCCCGACCTGAACTATCGGAACGCTGCCGTCACGGCCGCGATGAAGGACGTCGCCGCGTTCTGGCTCCGCGACGTGGGCATCGATGGCTTCCGGCTCGACGCCATCCGCCACCTGTTCGAGAACGGCCAGGCCCAGGAGAACGTGCCCGAGACGTACGCCTGGCTCGCCGACTTCAGCGCGTTCTGCCACGGGCTGAGGCCCGATTGCTTCCTGGTGGGCGAGGTGTGGTCAGATGCGAGGACCAGCGCCAGTTACGTCGGCCCGTGCATGGAGAGCACGTTCGACTTCCAACTCGCGGGCGCGCTGGTGCGAGCGGCAAGGTCCGGCGACGCGGCGCACCTGGCGCGCGAGGTCCGGGCGTGCGTTGGGGCGTATCCGCCGGGATCTGCGAGCACGTTCCTGACCAACCACGACCAGCCCCGCGTCGCGTCCCAACTCGCCGGCATTCCGGGCGGCCCGGCCCTCGCGGCGTCGCTGCTGCTGACCCTTCCGGGCACGCCGTTCCTCTACTACGGCGAAGAGATCGGCATGACCGGCGACAAGCCCGATCCGCGCATCCGCACCCCCATGCGATGGACCGAAGCGCACGGCGCAGGCTTCTCGACCGGTACCCCCTGGCAGCCCCCAAGCGGTGACCGGCCGGGTGTCTCCGTCGAGGCCCAATGCGGCGACCCGCGCTCGCTCCTGAGCCTCTACCGGCGGCTGGTCAGCCTGCGGCAGGCCCAACCGGCGCTGCGCAGCGAAGAGGTCGAAGTGCTTGACGTGGCCGACGCGGGCGTCTTCGCGGTCGTTCGGCGGGCGCGGGCCAGTGAAGGGGAGTCCGGTGCCGCGGCGGGGAATGATGTGCTCGTGCTCGCGAACCTCACGGGCGAAGCGATCCCCTGTCCGGCACTGGCCGGGCTCCCGCAAGGCACTGCCGCGCCGGATGCCGAACTGCTCCACGGCGCGACGGTGACGGGGGATGCCTCGCGCCCGCTGGGGTCGCTCGAGCCCCGGACGGTCTATCTGCTGCGCGTGCCGCGGTAGCGGGGGGGGGGGGGGGGGGGGGGGGGGGGAGGGGGAGAGGCTATTTGCCGTCGAGCGGGCGGACCTTGATATTGCGGAACCACACCTCGTCGCCGTGGTCTTGAAGGGCGATGCGCCCGCGCATGGGCGTGCCGAAGTCCTTGGCGATGCCGGGGAACTTGCTCTTGGCGAGCGTCTCGGCGTACTGGGGCGAGGCCGTGTCGATGTCCACCACCTTGAAGCCGTTGAGCCAGTGCTCGATGCGGGTGCCGCGGGCCACGATGCGCGCGGTGTTCCACTCGCCGGCGGGTCGGCAGACGTCGGCGGCGCAGGGGAAGAGGTCGTACATCGCGCCGGCGGAGGTGGAAGGCTTCTGCCCGTCCTTGTGCCGGGCGTTGTCGAGGATCTGCATCTCCCGCCCGGTCTCCCAGGGGTAGGTGCGGTCTTCGAGGCAGCGGTACATGATGCCGCTGTTGCCACCGGGAGCGACGCGCCAGTCGCACTGGAACTCGAAGTCCCCGAACTCGTCGGTCGTGGTGATGTCGCCCCCGTTGCCTTGGGCGGCGTGGCGGAGCGTGCCGTCGGCGACGCTCCACCCCTTCGTTGGGAATGCGGGCTGACGCCAGCCCTTGAGCCCGACGGGCTTGGTGCCGTCAAAGTGCAACCTCCACCCCGCGGCCTGCTCGGCGGGGGTGAGGGTGTTGTGTGTGCGGATGTCGCGCCACTCGGGGGGGAGGGTGACGGTGCCGGTCGCGGCCCACTCGCCGCCGCGGCAGATGAGCGTGCGGAATCCTGGCGTGTGGATCGAGACCTTGGTGGCTTCCTGGTTCTCCCACACGTGGCCCAGGGGCGTGGCGAAGACGCGACCCTTGCCGAAGTCGAGGGTGATGGCCATGGGCTCCTGCTTGCCGGAGCCGCCGATCGCCGTGCTGTCGAGCGCCCGGGCCAGCAGGCTGTAGCGGGCGTTCCGGGGGTTGGTGAGATTGTGGTAGAGTTCATCGGTGGTGGCGAAGTCGGCGAGCCCCTTCATCACCGGGTGATCGGGTTGCACGATGTTCACGGTGAACTCGTGGAACTTGCCGTGGCCCGCGCCCTCGCGCCACAGCAGGCCGACCATGGACTCGTAGTCCTCCCACCCCTTGAACGCGTTGTTAGCCGAGTGGATGACCAGCACGCCCGCGCCGGCCCGCACGGCCTCCACAAAGTTCCGCTGTGCCGCCTCGGGCCAGGGCTTGGGCTGGTGCCAGTCGTTGTAGTCCAGCACGAAGAGTTGGTAGCCCGTGAGTGCCGCCGAATCGGCGAGCGTCGCGCCCGGGTCGTCGGTGACGTCCACCGTGAATCGGCCCGTGGCTTCGAGCGTTTCCTCGTGCACGCGGCTGGTGTAGCGCCAGTTGTGGTTGTTGTGCCCCGTCAGCAGGAGCGTCTGGATCGGCGAGCCGGCGGCCTCCGCGTTCGGGGCTGTCAGCGCGAGCGACAGGACGGCGGCGAGTGTGATCATGCCGGATCGTACCGCGGGGGCGGATCAGCGGGCCCCGCGGACGCCCGGCGGGCAGGAGGAGGGGCTGGGCGGAGCCCGACCGTACCATTGCTCCGGATGCACCCCGCCTTCGATTCACGCCGATACCTGATTCCCTTCCGGTCGAGCCTGCTCCCGCAGATTTTCACCGACACGCTGGTGATCGGCGGCGGAGTGGGGGGGCTGCGTGCCGCGATCGCCGCGGCGGAGCACGGAGAGGTGATCGTCCTGGCGAAGGAGGACGCCGCCACGAGCAACACGGCGTGGGCCCAGGGCGGGATCGCCGTGGTGCTCGACGAAGCGGACTCGTTCGCCTCCCACGTTGACGACACGCTGACGGCCGGGGCGGGCCTGTGCGACGCGTCGGCGGTGCGAGCGATCGTCGAGGCCGGGCCGGAACGCATCCGGGAACTGGTCGAGTGGGGCATGCGGCTCGACTCGGCCCCGGGACGACACGGGCCGGCGCTGGGCCGGGAGGGCGGGCACCACCACGCCCGGATCATCCACACCGATGGCGACGCGACGGGGCGTGAACTGGTCCGCTGCCTCGGGGAGCGCGTCGCCCGGACCGCGGGTGTGCGCATCTTCACGCGCTGCTTCGCGCTGGACCTGGTGACAGCGGGTTCCGCGCCCGGCGCGCCCGTGATGGGCGCAATCACCCACCACCCCAAGCACGGGCTCCAGATGATCTGGGCGAAGGCCACCATCCTGGCCTCCGGCGGGGCGGGCATGATCTACCGCGAGACGACGAACCCCAAGACCGCCACCGGCGACGGACTCGCCATGGCGTATCGCGCGGGCGCGACGCTCGCTGACATGGCCTTCATGCAGTTCCACCCCACCACGCTCTACCTCGCGGGCGCAACGCGGGCGCTCATCACCGAGGCGGTGCGCGGCGAGGGGGCGTATCTGATCGACGAGCAGGGCGACCGCTTCATGCTCGACGCCCACCCGATGGCCGAACTGGCCCCGCGCGATGTCGTGACCCGCGGAATCGTCCGGCGGCTCGCCCAGCGCGGCGGGACCCACGTGTTCCTCGACGTCCGCCACATCCGCGGCTTCGCCGACCGCTTCCCGGGCATCGCCCAACTCCTCGCCAAGTTCGACCTCGACCCGGCGAAGGACCTCATCCCCGTGCACCCGGCGGCGCACTACATGGTCGGGGGCATCGTGACCGACGCCGCGGGGAGGACCGACGTGCCAGGGCTCTATGCCGTCGGCGAGTGCGCCAGCACCGGCCTGCACGGGGCGAACCGCCTCGCGAGCAACTCGCTGCTGGAGGGGCTGGTGATGGGCGAGGTTGCGGGCCGCGCCGCGAGGGAACTCACGCAGCACGGCCGGTGCGGGCCGCCTGTCTCCATCCCGCCCCCCAACGGATGGGCCGCGCCGCCCAGGCCCGCGCCGATCCCCGTGGTCTCCGATATCCGCCCGTCCGAGCAGGCCGAGCTCGACCTCACGGACGTTCAGAGTTCGCTGCGGTCGTCGATGTGGCGGAACGTGGGGATCGAGCGCACCGGAAACCGCCTGCACGACGCGATCGACATGGTCGACTTCTGGGCCCGCTACACCCTCGACAAGATCTTCGACACCGTCGAGGGCTGGACCGTGCAGAACATGCTCACCGTCGCGGCGCTCATGGCCCGATCGGCTGCGTGGCGGGCCGAGTCCCGCGGGTGCCACTGGCGCAGCGACGCGCCCGAGCCGCTCGACGCCTTTGCCGCGCACGACCAGTGGCGGCGCGGGCGGGCCGAGCCGATGCCACGGAGGGTCGAGGCATGAACGCGCTCCATCGCTCCGGCCCCGCGGCACTTGTGCTCGCCGTGATGGGCCTGTGCGTGCTCTCGGCGTGCGAGCAGGAGATCCGCGTCATCAAGTACGACCCGTTCCTCGCCAGCCTCCCCGGCGCCCAGGGCGGCCAGCCCCCGGTGGGCGAGCGGCCCGTGATTCCCGACGACCCGCACGCTCTGCCCGCCGACCAACTCATGGTCAAACGTCCCGACGGGGGCGTGACGTTCGTCGCGAAGGTCACTCGGCACCTTGTCGCGCACCTGGGCCGGCTCATGGAGGCCGAGGACAACCGCCTCATCTTCGACGAACTCATCAGCAGCGCCACCAAGGCGCACTTCCAGGCCATGGGCAAGGACCCGCGCGCGGAGGTGGACACGTTCTTCACCGAGCGCCGGGGGGACATCCTGGCCCTTCTGGCGCGGATGCCCTCCGGTGAACGCTCACCGGGCGTGCAGATGGAGAAGGTCGGCCCCCGCGCGCTCCGGCTCACGGTTTCGGGCACCGGAGCCCGAGGCCTGCGCCTCACCGAACTCTGGGTCGTCATGGAGGGCGGGAACTGGCGCGTGTGGTGGTTCTCATGAGTGTCAGTCTCAGCGTCGAGCGGCGCCACCGGGCCCTGACCTCCGTTCCCGCCACGCGTAGAATCTCGGCATGAGCCCCGCCGGCACCGACATCAGGATCGTCGAGCCGCTCTGCTCGGTCTTCCGCCGCAAGCTGCGCAGCGAGAGCCTGAAGTACACGCCCGAGCGGGCGAAGATCCTTGACGCCGTGCTGGGCATGAAGGGCGTCTTCCAGGCCGAGGAACTCATCGACGAGGTTCGGGCCTCCTCGGCTCGGGTCTCGAAGGCCACGGTCTACCGCACGCTCAAACTGCTGCTGGAAGCCGGGATCGTGCAGCAGGTGCTCGTGGACCCCGAGCAGGCGCACTACGTCATGGCCTACGGCCGGGGGTCGCTCGGGCTGCTGGTGCGGGTGGATACTCACGCCGTCACCGAGATCAATCTGCCCGAACTCGACGCCCTCCGCGACCGCGTGTGCGCTGCCTCCGGCCTCAAGGCTCTCGGTCACCGGTTCGTCGTCTACGCCACGGCGTGATCGGCCTTTGTGGGCGCAGCAGATCGCTCGGGGCATGCGTCGGCCTCCACCCCTCCTTCCAGCGCCCGCTCGTGCAGGTTCCAGAAGTGGTCGATCGATGCAGCGATCGTCTGCGGGGCGATGTGGGCCCGCGCCGCCGCTCCCATCTTGCCGAGCCGGACCCGGTCGGACGCCAAGGACTCGATCGCCCCTGCCCAAGCCCCCTCGTCGGTCCCGGGCAGCACCAGGCCGGTCCGCCCGGGCAGCACCACCTCCCGCGGCCCGCCGTCGTCCGACACAAGCACCGGCAGCCCCGACGCCTGAGCCTCCATCACCACCTGGCCCAGCGTGTCCGTCCGCGACGGGAACACGAACAGGTCCGCCGAGGCGTAGAGCGTCGAGAGTTCCGGGCCGGACCGGAACCCCAGGAAGTGCGCCCGCGCGCCCGCCAGCGCCCGGACCATCTCCGCGTGGTACGGGCCGTCGCCCAGCACCACCAGGTCCGCTTCGATGCCTCGCGACGCCAGTGTCGGCGACACGCGCCGCCACACCCGCGCCAGCATCGGGAGGTTCTTCTCCACGCTCACCCGCGTTGCCGAGAGCACCTTCACGCTCCCCCGAGAAATCCCGAATCGGTCCCACACGCCATCATCACGGTGGCGCGGGTGGAAGACCTCCACGTCCGTCCCGGGGCGGAGTTTCACGATCCGTCGGCATGAGAAGCCCATCTCCAGCAGGGGCCGGGCGTACGCCGCGGAGCGGGTCAGGAGTGTCCTGAACGGCCCGTAGAACCAGCGCATCACGCGCCGGGTGGCCCAGGACATCGCATCGTCGTCAAAGAGCAGGCGGACGTAGGTTGGAAAGTCGGTGTGATAGACGCCCACGAGCGGGACGCCGCGCTTCAGCGCGGCCCGACGGCCCGCCAGGCCGACGGGCCCGGGCGTCGAGACGTGCACCACATCGGGGCGGAGCCGATCGACCAGCGCCAGGGCTCGACGCAACGGCGGGGTGACGACTTCCAGATGGGAGTACCCGGGCATGGACCGTCCCGCCCGCGGACTCAGGTTGACAATGTTGGGCCCGTCGGGGCACGGAAGCCGCGTGCTGGTGACGATGGTGAGATCGCGCCCGGCCTCGCGCGTGTGCCGGGCCGCGTCGCGCAGGAATCGCGAGACCCCGTTCACGTCCGCCAGCGTGTCGGTGAACAGAAGAACGCGCACCCTTGCGTCCTCCCCGCGGGACGTTGGCCGCCCGCACCCGCTCGTTCAGCCGCCCCGCGCTGCAGCGTTACTTCTTCTTTGCGGGCGGGTCGTCGTCGTCCTCGCCGAAGTCAAAGTCCTTCAGAATGTCGCTGATGTCCTCGTCGTCATCGTCGTCGTCGCTCTTGGCCGGGCCCTTGGCCATCGGACCCGTCGCGGGCGGGCCACCGCCGCCGTGGGTCGAGCCCGCCGGCGCGGGCGCCCGTGGAGGGGCTGCCTTCGTCGGCGCCACCGGCGAGAGCAACTCCCCCGTGTCGTCGTTCTCGTCGGTGATGCTCCCCGCGGCATAACTGTCCTTCGCGTCGATCGACTTGGGGTGCCCGTCGATCCGCACCACGAACACCACCGGCCCGATGCACAGCAGGTCGCCCGGGGCCAGTTCCGCCTGCCTCACCCTCTTGCTGTTCACAAACGTCCCGTTCGACGAACCCAGGTCCGCGACGGTCAGCGCGTCCCCGTCGAGCCTCACTTCACAGTGCCGGCGCGAGATGCTGTTGAGCGGAATGCGGATCCGGCACGCCTCGTCCCGGCCGAGCGTCGCCGACTCCCGATCCAGCCGGATCTCCTTGCTCGACCCATCCGGCTTCACCATCACCAGGCTGACGTCCACGGGAAGAGCCCTCCGGGGAGGTTCGCGTTGCGCCCGCGCCCGGGCCTGCGGTCGGCCCTCGCGGGCCCCAAGCCTAGGCTGAGCCGTGCCCCCGGCGTTCGGCGACATCCCGCTCCTTCAACCCCGGGCCCTCGGCTCAGCGGGGCACGCGCTCCGCGCTTCCCAGGCCGCCGGAGCGCCCCCGGCACGGTCCCTCTACATCCACATCCCCTTCTGCGTCCACAAGTGCCACTACTGCGACTTCTACTCCTTCGTCGACGCCAAGGACCAGCAACCGGCCTTCCTCGACCGGCTCCTCGGTGAACTCGACGCCCTCGCCCCGCACGCCGCCGGGCTTCCCCTCCGAACCATCTTCGTCGGCGGGGGAACGCCCAGCCTCCTCCGCCTCGATCTCTGGCAGCGGCTGCTCGACCGCCTCGCCTGCCTCTTCGACCTCTCCCTCGTCCGCGCGGGCTCGGACCCCGCCACCGAGTTCACCGTCGAGTGCAACCCCGAGTCGGTCACGCCCGAACTCGCGAGCCTCCTCCGTGCCGGCGGCGTGGACCGCATCAGCATGGGCGCCCAGTCCTTCAACCCCACGCACCTCAAGACCCTGGAGCGCTGGCACGACCCCGCAAGCGTCCCCAGGGCGCTCGACATCCTCCGTGCCGCGGGCATCCCGCGACGCTCGATCGACCTGATCTTCGCCATCCCGGGCCAGACCGAGGCCGAGTGGGCGGCCGACCTCCGCGCCGCCCTCGATCTGGGGCTCGACCACCTCTCCTGCTACAACCTCACCTACGAGCCCGGCACGCCCATGACGCATCGACTCCACCGGGGTGATTTCGAGCCCCTGCCCGAGGATATCGAGGTCGCCATGCTTGCCGCCGCCGCCGCCGCGATGGCGCGGCACGGCCTCGCCCGCTACGAGGTCAGCAACTTCGCCCGACCCGGGCAGGAGAGCCGGCACAACATGGCGTACTGGCGGTGCGATCCCTGGCTCGCCGCGGGTCCCAGTGCCTCGGGCCACCTGGGTGGATGGCGCTGGAAGAACGTGCCACGCCTGTCGGACTACCTCGACTCCGATGGCTACGCCCCCGCGGTCGATATCGAGCCCCCGGACCCGGCCCGGGCCGTGCGTGAGCGGCTGATGATGGGCCTGCGCATCGCAGAGGGACTGGACGAGCGAGCGCTCCTCGCTCAGGCCGATGCGGCGTCGCCGGGCGCTGCCGCGGCGCTGGCGCGGGCATTCGACCGCCTCGCCGATGAGGGCCTCGCCGAGCGGGCGGACGGACGAGTCAGGCTGCTCCCGGCGGGCCTGCTCCGCGCCGACGCGCTCGCCGCCGACCTCATGGCCCTGGTGCACTAACCCCGCCGCTGGCCCTTGCTCGGCCCGGAATCCGCGATATCGTTTTGCGCACGGCCCCGTGTGGGCCGCGTCGCTCCGCGGCGGCCACGACCGCGTCGCTCTCCGGCCCGCGCGCCACTCGCGACGCCGACCCACCTCCCGCCCACAATGGCCACCCTCACAACTCCGAAGAACGCGTTCCTCCACGGCCGCTGGACCGTCGAAGAGTCCGCACGCCTGTACGGCATCAACGACTGGGGCAAGGGCTACGTCGGCGTCAACGCCGCCGGGCACGTCACCGTCACCCCAACCAAGGACCCCGCCCGCGCCATCGACCTCTTCGACGTCGTCAGCGGCCTCAAGGAACGCGGGATCCACACCCCCGTCCTCGTCCGCTTCAACGACATCCTCTCCCACCGCCTCCGCGAGATCCGCAAGGCCTTCGACGACGCCATCACGGACCAGCAGTACGCCGGTAAGTACTCCTGCGTCTACCCCATCAAGGTGAATCAGCAGCGGCACGTCTGCGAGCAGGTCGCCAATCTCGCCGTTGAACTCGGCTTCGGCCTCGAGGCCGGCTCCAAGCCCGAACTCCTCGCCGTCCTGGGCCTCTCCGCCGTCGCGGGCGGCCCGGGGGTCAACGGCATGCCCATCATCTGCAACGGGTTCAAGGACTCCGAGTTCATCGAGACGGTCATCCTCGCCACCAAACTCGGCCGCAACATCATCCCCGTCGTCGAGAAGTTTTCCGAACTCGAACTCATCGTCCGGCACGCCAAGGCCTACAACGTCCGCCCCAAGATCGGCCTGCGCGTCAAACTCTCCTCCCGCGGTGCCGGCCGCTGGGAATCCTCCGCCGGAGCGCGGTCTAAGTTCGGCCTCTTCGTCTCCGAGGCCCTCCAGGCTGTCGAGTACCTCAAGAAGCACGGCTTCCTCGACTGCCTCAACCTCCTCCACTGCCACGTCGGCTCCCAGTTGTACGACATCCGCGTCCTCAAGAACGCCGTCAACGAACTCACCCATATCTACTGCGAACTCCACCGCCTCGGCGCGGGCCTCACCATGCTCGACATCGGCGGGGGCATGGGCGTCGACTACGACGGCTCCCAGTCCGCCTGGCCCTCCTCCATCAACTACTCCGTCCACGAGTACGCCGCCGACGTCGTCTACCGCATCAAGTCTGTCTGCGACGACGCCTCCGTCCCTCACCCCATGATCATGAGCGAGTCCGGCCGGGCCATGGTCGCCTACTCCTCCGTGCTGGTTCTGGACGTCCTGGGTACGAGCCGCTTCGAGGCGAACCTCGACGCCGTCGCCGTCGAGGCGCAGATCAAGGCCGAGCCCGAGGCTCCCCAGCCCGTGCTCGACCTTCTCGAAGCCCTCCGTAACCTCACCGACCGCAATATCGTCGAGACCTACCACGACGCCACGCAGGCCCGCGACGAGGCCATGAGCCTCTTCTCCCTGGGCTACATGTCTCTCCCCATGCGCGCCGTCGCGGAGCAACTCTTCTGGGCCATCGGGCACAAACTCCTCGAAAAGTGCGCCAAGCGCGGCGAGGTGCCCGAGGAGTTCGAATCCCTCCCCGAACTCCTTTCCGACATCTACTTCTGCAACTTCTCCCTCTTCCAGTCCATGCCCGACTCCTGGGCCATCGACCAACTCTTCCCCATCGTTCCCATCCACCGCCTCAACGAGGAGCCCACCCGCCGCGGCATCCTCGCCGACATCACCTGCGACTCCGACGGCAAGATCGACCACTTCGTCGACAAGCGCGTCGACAAGAAAGCCCTCGAACTCCACGAGGTCCGCGAACTCCCGGGCGAGGAGATCGGCGTCGAGCCCTACTACCTCGGCGTCTTCCTCCTCGGCGCCTATCAGGAGATCCTCGGCGACCTTCACAACCTCCTCGGCGACACCCACGCCGTCCACCTGACCCTCGATCAGCAGGGCGGCTGGAGCATCGACGAGGTCATCGAGGGTGACACTGTTGAGGAAGTCCTCCAGTACGTTCAATATGACATCGCCGACATGAAGCGGGCCATGCGCCAGGACATCGAGGCCGCCTGCAAGCAGGGGCGCATCACCTTCGCCGAGGGCAAGAGCCTCCTCAAGTTCTACGACGACGGGCTCGAGGGCTACACCTACCTCGAAGAGTGACCTTTCGCCCCGCCCGCACGCCCGCACGCCCCTCCGTCACCCACACCACCGAGAAACCCGCGATGACGCAGCGCCCCCGCACAACGTTTTCATCGCGCGCCCGCGCCGCCGCGGTTGTTGCACTGGTCGCCGCCCTGGCGCCCGCGATCCACTGCCCGGCTCAGTCCGCGGGCAAGTCCAAGCAACCAGCCGCGAAGCCCGCGACCAAAGCCCCATCCAAGCAGCCTGCTTCCGCTCCCGCCGCCCAGCCCGCGTCGGCCGCCGACCCGTCGACCGCCGAGGCGATGCGCGGCATCCTCACGCCCAAGGACGAGGCCGCCCGCGTCCGCCTCGTCCGCGCCCTCCGCGCACTCAAGGACCCCGCCCTCGCCCCGGTCTTTACCTCCGTCTCCGCGGCCAAGTCCGCGCCCCTCCGTGCCGAGGCGATCCTCGCCCTGGCCGAACTCGAGCCCGCCCGCGGCGTGGACCTTTTGCTCGTCAAAAAACTCGACGCGCGCCACCAGGCTTACGTCCTCTCCACCGCCCTCGACGCCGGCCTCCTCCCGAGCGAGCAACTCGAAGACCTCGCCAGGTGGACCGACCTCCAGCCCGGCATCTACATTTCCGTCGCCTCGCGCCTCGTCGCCTCGGGCAAGCGCGTCGAGGTCGGCCGGCTCAAGCAGGCCGCCGCTGGGGATGACCCCATCGTCGCCGCCGTCGCCGGCGTCCTCCTGCTCCAGTCCGGTCAGGCGGACGGCTCGTCCAAACCCCTTGACGCGATCCTGGCCAGCAAGGAGCGTGGCTCCTCCGACGCCATCCGCCGCGTCCTGGGCGTGATCCGCGACCGTCAACTGCCTTCGGGCGTGCCCTTCGCCCGCGCCGCCCTTGCACGGGCGACCGCTGATCCGCTCCTCCGCTACGAAGCCGCCGCCGCGCTGCTGGTCGTCGAGCCCTCGGGCGAGCGCGTCGCGTCGCTCCTGGCGGGTGAACTCGCCGCCGCCTCCGACACCGCCGATCGGGTCCGCCTCGCCCTCGCCGCTGCCTTTGCCGCCATCGAACGCGACGCAGGGCTCCCGGCGTCCGCCATCGCGCCCCTCGCCCAGGACCGCGACGAACTGGTCTCGACGCTCGGCAAGTGCCTCGAAGCCCTCGCGGCCAAGACCAGCCCCGTCGAGCCCATGGTCAGGCTCGCCGCGCGCAGGAATACCGCCGCCTCCCAGTGGGTCCTTCGCGCCGCCAAGCGCCTCCCCACGGACCAGGCCCGCGCCGTCCGGCTGGCCATCATCTCCCACGCGCTCTCGGGTGACGGCCGCGCCGTCGAGGACCTCGCCGCCGACGCCGCCACCGCCCTCGCCGCCGACGATCCCGCCATCCTTCGCGATCCGCTCCTCGCCGCCATCGACAAGCGCGACACGCCCACCTGCGTCGGGATTCTCACCGGCGTCCTCCGCGCGGGCAAGCCCGCGGGCGAAGCACTCACCGCCCTCGCCCGCCCCATCGCCGCCGCGGGCGACGCGCCGCCCTGGCCCTCCGCGCGGGTCGAGGCCGTTGCCCTCCTCGTCCGCGCCCGCTTCGCCGAGAAACTCCCCAAGCCCGACGTTGAACGCCTCGGCTCCGTCGCGCGCGGTGCTGGCGGCCTCCCCGAGATCGCCTGCACACAGGCCGCCTGGATGACCCTCAAGGCCCTCACCGACGACCGCGCGGCACTCTCCCGCCTCCTCGCAGACCTCGCCAAATAGCCCAGCGCAGCATCCTGCGCGCATTCCCGATCGCTCGTGCACGCCCCGCGCCCCGCGTTCAGTGCCGCTCCGCGTCGGTCTTGGGCGCCATCCCCCACGCTTCGCTCGTCTCGCCGTTGATCGTCGTCCCGCCCTGGAACACGGGCCGAACGTTCCGCAGGAACTCGAACGGGAAGTGGAACGTCGGCCGGGTCAACTCGTCCAGCGTCGCCAGGTGCTCCGGCAGCAGGTGCACGTCGAAGCACTTCAGGTTCTCGTTGAGTTGCTCCACCGTCCGCGCGCCGATGATCGTCGAGGTCACGCCGAGCCGAGAGTTCACCCACGCCAGCGCGATCGCCGCCGGCGTGCTCCTCACCTGCCCCGCGATCGACCGCAGCGCGTCCACCACCGCCGCCGACCGCGCGTTCCAGTGCCTCGTCACCCACTCCCCCCGCGTCCCCTTCTGCGGGCCAGCCGCGACCGTCTCCGCCGTGTGCTTGCCCGTCAGCAGCCCGCCCTTCAGGGGCGACCAGGGCGTCACGCCCAGCCCCATGTCCAGCGCCATCGGGATCAGCGCCCCCTCCACCGTCCGCTCCAAGAGGGAGTATTCGATCTGCAGCGCCACCAGCGGCGTCCAACCCCGCATCTCCGCCAGCATCTGCGCCTTCACGCACTTCCACGCCGGCGTGTCGGAGAACCCAAGGTATCGCACCTTTCCCGCGCGCACCAGATCGTCCAGCGTCCGCATCGTCTCGTCGATCGGCGTAAACGGGTCCTCAAAGTGCATCCAGTACAGGTCCACGTAGTCCGTCTTCAGCCGCCGAAGCGAGTTGTGCAACTGCTGGTGGATCCCCTTCCGGTGCGCCCCGCCACCGTTCGGGTCGCCCGTGAACAGGTTCCCCATGAACTTCGTAGCAATCACCGCCCGTTCACGCTTGAGCGGGCTCGTCCCGATGTGATCCCCGATGATCTTCTCGCTGTGCCCCTTCGTGTAGATGTTCGCCGTGTCGATGAAGTTCCCCCCGCGGTCCATGTACGCGTCGATGATCCGCTTCGACGTCGCCGCGTCGGCGCCCCAGCCCCAGTCCATCCCGAACGTCATCGCCCCCAGGCACAACGGCGACACCCTCAGCCCGGACCGCCCCAGCGTCGTGTAACTCGTCAGCCCCATGGTGCGCTCCTTGTCCCGCCGCGCCCCCGCCCGCAACCCCCGGACCGATCCATCCTACCCGCGCGGCCCGGCCACCTCGGCTCCACTCCCCACGCTCGGCTACAGTCCCCAGTCCCGGTCGGTCGCGCACCGCGTCGGCCATCTTCGCCGGGTGTGTGTTCCCACCCCTTCAATCCCTCATTCCCCCGCCGATCGCGGCTCTCTCTCCCGGAGCGATCATGACCAATGCCCAGGCCCTCCCGGTCACCCAGCGTGGCTGGAACTCGTGGAAGCACCTCGATCCCTCCCGCGCCATCCCCATCGGCCTCATGCACCTGGCCTGCCTCGCCGCCCCCTTCCTCTTCACCTGGGAGGGCGTCGTCGTCGCCCTCGTCCTCTGGTGGCTCTGCGGCGGCATTGGCATCTGCCTCTGCTACCACCGCCTCCTCACCCACCGCTCCTTCAAGTGCCCCAAGTGGTTCGAGTACCTCATCACCCTCATCGCCACCACCAACTGGCAGGGCGGCCCCATCGAGTGGGTCGGCACCCACCGCATCCACCACCGCCACTCCGACCACGACGAGGATCCCCATTCCCCCAAGCACGGCTTCAACTGGGCCCACGCCCTCTGGTGCGTCACCAAGCACGAGGGCCAATACGACCCCGCCTCCGCCGCCAAGGACCTCGCCCGCGACCCGGGCATGGCCCTCATCGATCGCTACCACTACCTCGCCCAGTTCGTCCTCGCCGCCATCCTCTTCGTCATCGGCGGTCTCCAGTGGGGCCAGGGCTGGTCGTGGATGAACGGTCTCACCTGGGTCGTCTGGGGCATCTGCGTTCGCATGGTCTTCACCTACCACGCCACCTGGTTCGTCAACTCCGCCGCCCACACCTGGGGTTACCGCTCCCACCAGACCAAGGACGACTCTCGAAACCTCTGGTGGGTCGCCTTGCTTTCCTTCGGCGAGGGCTGGCACAACAACCACCACGCCTGCGACCGCGCCGCCGCTCACGGCCGCCGCTGGTGGGAACTCGACCTCACGTACCTGACGATCCGCGCCCTGGCCGTCGTCGGCCTTGCATGGGCCATCGTCCCCGCGACCGAGTCGAAGCGCGCCCCGCGCGTCGATGGAGACGCCGCGCTCGTCGATGCAACCCCTGAGCATGCCGACAAGGCCGCCTAAGGCTGTTTCCACGTTGGTACGCGGCTTGTGAGGGATTTTATCTATGCTGAATTCGTGTAAGCGGTTCGCATTTGCACGCCCATTTCAGGCAGTAGGTCTTGATTCCTAGGTCTTGCCCCGATATACCAATGGATGTCTCTGGAAACTGTCCTGGTAAACCTGATTCGGGGGTCATCTATGGGGTCCATCACGATGAACGAACGTGAGTCTGTGTCTGCGCCTCACGCCGCTTTTGATCCCAAGTGGGGGTTTGCCTGGGACGTGCTGACGCAGCACGCCGGTTGCGGGGTTGCGATTGTCGATCGCCGGGGGTTAGTCCGGTTCGCCAACGACGCCGCCAAAAGCCTCCTGTTCGATGCCACCAACGTTGTGGACCGGGCCCTGGACGCCTCCATGCCCCCGGCCCGGGTCGCCGACTGCCTCTCGCACGTTCAGCACGTCTCCCGCACCGGCGAGGTCCGGGAGGTCAGCACGATGGTCCGCGGGCGGCTCGTTCGCACCACGTACGTCCGCACTCCCGACGACGGCGGCGAGTTGGTCGCGCTGATCATCAAGCCCGGCTCCATCCCCCGCGAGTCGATGCCCTCCGACGAGGTAGTCCGGATCCACTCCCAGCACCAGGACGCGGGCCGTCTGGGCAAACTCTCCAAGCGGGAACTCGAAGTACTCCGCCTGATCGCCGCGGGGATGCCCTCGAAGGTCATCGCCCAGCACCTGGGCCGGACGGTGAAGACCGTGGAGGCGCACCGGGCCAGCCTGGGGCGCAAACTCGGGGTGATCAACCGCGTGCAACTGGCCCGCATCGCCATCGACGCCGGTCTGGTCACCACCGTGTCGGGCGACCACGGCGAGCCGCTGGCCTGACCACTGGCCTTACCACTGGCCTGAGCCTCGCCCGAAAGCCGACGCGCCGAGAGCGCGACGGGGCTGCTACCACGCCCCGTCGAGGATCTGCCGGACGGCGTGGGCCACACCGCCCCGCGTTACCGCGTGGGTGTGCCGCTTCGCCGCGGCCTTGATGGTGTCGTTGGCGTTGCCCATCGCGATCCCCAGCCCCGCGCCGGTGATCATCGACAGGTCGTTGGTCTGATCGCCGATGGCGGCGGTCCGCGCGATCGGCACGCCCAACCGGGCCGCGAGCCGCGCCAGGGCCTGCCCCTTGCACGCGTGGGGATGGAAGAGTTCGGCGATGTGGACGCTGGTGATCCCGTGCTCGTTGCGCTCGTCGGGCAGTTGCACGCCGTTGAAGTGCTGCACGACCACCTCGCCCGCGAAGGCGTGCTGGACGTCCTCGACGAGGTCGTTGATGGGCCGGTTGGCCGCGTACGCCCCGATGCGGATGGTGTCCTCCGGGTGCTCGTCGTGGTCGATCGACGGGACGTGACGGACGCGGGCCCGCATGTTCTCGAACCACCAGCGGGAGGCCGCGTCGAGCGCCCCCGGCCCGCGCGGGCTGACGGCGAGGTAGTCGTAGCCCGTCGCGTCCGAGTCCTTGAGCACCACCGCCGGGTGCTCCCGCTCATGGAGATACGCCGACACGCGCGCCACCAGCACCGGGGGCATGGCGAATCGCTCGAGCGTCCGTTCCGTGCCAGGGCAGGCCACCAGCGAGCCCCCGGAGACGATCACCGGATCGGTCTGCTCGAGCCGCTGGATGACCTCTCGGCACTCGATCAGGGCCCGCCCGGTGCAGATGGTCACGACCATCCCGGCCGCCCGCGCCTCGCGCAGGGCCGCCAGGTCCACGTCCGACACCCTCCCGGTGTGGTCGATGAGCGTGCCGTCAAGGTCCACGGCGAGAAGGTCGTAGCGGCGTTCGGGCATCTGACCCAAGGGTAGTACGCTTGGGCATGGCCCACGCCCCGCGGATCGACCTGACGCGAGCTCGCTGGACGCTGCGTCTTGTCGCGCCCGCGGCCGCGACGCCCGATGGTGGCCCCGCCCACCCGCCTCCCGGTGTCCTGGGACGGGTGTTTCCCGCCTCGGTCCCCGGGTGTGTGCACACGGACCTGATCGACGCGGGCGTGATCCGCGATCCCGCGCTCGGCGAGCACGAGGCGGCTTGCCGATGGGTCTCGCTGGTGGAATGGCGGTACGAGTGCGCGTTCGAGGTTTCCGCAGAGGGGTTGGCGAGCCTGGGCGACGGGCCCGGGCTGCGCTTCGAGTGCCTTGACACCATCGCACGGGTCGAACTCAACGGCGTCCACCTGGGCGACGCCGCCAGCGAGTTCATCCCCTGGAAGTTCGCCACGCGCGGCACGCTGCGGGCCGGCCTCAACACCCTGGCCGTGACGTTCGCCAGCCCCGTAAGGCACGTCCGGCGAGAAGCCGCCCGCCTCGGCCCGCGCCCCGTCAACGGCGACTGGGAGCCCTTCGTCTTCATCCGCAAGTGCGCCAGCAACCTCGAGTGGGACTGGGGCCCACGCGTCGCGACCTGCGGCATCACCGGCCCGGCCTGGCTCGAACCTGCGGACTCAACGACGGCCCATGCCCCAGCGCCCGCGCGCCACATGCCGCCAGTACTGCGAGCGCTCGTGCATCAATCTCCCGCACGGCCCGACGGGGGGGCCAACGGGCCCGGCGCGGGGCAAGCGCCGCTGGCCTTCGCCGACGCGCACGGCCCGCGCTTCATCCGCGGCGTGAACTGGATCCCCGAGGGCCTGTGGCCCCGCGACCGTACGCCCCAGCGCGTTCGCGCTCGCCTTGCCGCCCTGCGCGACGCGCACGTGAACATGATCCGCGTGTGGGGCGGCGGGCGCTACGAGCCCGACTGGTTCTACGAGGCCTGCACGGAGATGGGCATCGCGGTCTGGCAGGATTTCATGTTCTCCTGCGCGCTCTACCCGGAGGAGGAGCCGATCCGCATGCTCGTGGAGGCCGAGGCCCGCTTCCACGTCGATCGCCTGGCCCGCCACCCGTGCGTGGTGCTCTGGTGCGGCGGCAACGAGTGCATCTGGGCGTACGACAACTGGGGCTTCAAGGAACGCCTCGCGCCGGGCCAGTCCTGGGGCCGCGGCTACTACCTTGAAACTCTGCCGCGCGTGGTGGGGGAGGTGGATCCCTCGTGCCCCTACTGGCCCAACTCGCCCTGGAGCGGGATGGAGGCCGCGCTGCCTGTGCCGTCCGCGCCCGATGGGCGCAGCGCTCAGAACGGGCCCGCGTGGCGCGCCTGCAACGACCCGGACCTCGGCGATCGGCACACGTGGGACGCCTGGGGCGATGGCTACCGCGCGCAGGTCCCCCGGTTCTGCTCGGAGTTCGGCCAACAGTCCCCCAGCAACTGGGCCACCCTGCGCGATGCCGACCTCCTGGCCGGCGAGGGTCCCCGCGAGTGGCCCGCCGTCGTCGCGGCGGTCCCCCTTGGCGCGACCGGAGGCGATCTCGATTCGTCGCGCCTGCCCGCGGCGCTCCTGGCCCGGCAGCGCGGCCCGGGCGACCCGCTCGCCTCCCCGCCCGTCTCGCCCATGGCCCGGTGGTACGACCGGCCCATGGCGGCGTGGTTCCCGCCCGCGCGGGACCTCTTCGAGTGGTGCTTCCTGGCGCAGGTGCTCCAGGCCCGCTCGCTGGTGATGGGCATCGAGTGGTTCCGCGCCAACATGAACCGCTGCGCCGGCGCGATGCTCTGGCAGGCCAACGACGCCTGGCCCGGGTTCAGTTGGTCGATCATCGACTCCGCGGGCCGGCGGAAACTCGCCTGGCACGCCGTCCGACGTGCGTTCGCGCCGCGCTTGCTCACCATCCAGCCCATCGGCGGCGTCCCGATGTTGCTGGCCATCAACGACGCCGACAAGCCCTGGCGCGCGACGGCTCAGGTCCGGCGCGTGCTGCTGCGCGACGGCGCGACGCTCGCGCGCCGGGCCGTTGCCCTCGGCGGGGCCGACGGGGTCCCCCCCCGAAGCGCCGTGCGACTCGGCTCGATCGCCGACCTGGTCGGCCTGATCGGCGACCCCAAGGCGGAGGCGGTGTGCGCGCTCGTCGATGGCGCGCCGCTCGACGAGCGCGCGTGGTGGTTCGCCGCGCCCGATCGTGAACTGCTCGGGGGGAGCATCGTCCCGACCGACCCGCTGTGGCGGGCATCAGTCACGCCGGCCAATCCGTCTCCCGGCACCCGCCCGCGGGCGGTCACCGTCGAGGCGCGGGCACTATGCAGGGATCTGTGCGTCCTCGCGGACGCGGCCGATCCGTTCGCCGCGTCCGAGGCCCAACTGGTCACGCTCCTGCCGGGCGAATCGTTCGAGTTCACTGTCGGGCATGATCCCGCGTTCGGGCCTGGAACGCAGGGGCCGCGCGTGGCCTAGCACCCGGCGAAGTACGCCGCGATGAAGTCGGAGAGGTCGTCAGGATCCGTGGTGCCATCGTGGTTGAAGTCCGCGGCCGGGCAGCGGGACAGGCCGAAGTAACACGCGATGTAATCGGCGAGGTCGTCGGGGTCGAGGGTGCCGTCGCCGTTGAAGTCCGGCGCGCAGGCGGGGGGCGGGAGCACGCTGCCCGAGAGGGGGACGACAACCACCGGCGCCTCGGGGTCGTTGGACGTGATGACCATGGTCCCGACTTTGGGCCCCGCCTCGGCGCTATCCATGAACACCACGTGCGAGGCCGGCGGGCCGCCCGGCGCGATGGCGAAGGGTCCCGGCGCGGTGGTGAACGGGCCGGTGATGCTGACGGTGTACCGGAGCGTGTCGAGGCCCGCGGCCGTCCACCGGGCGACGTCGCCCGCGTGCGCGATCGCGACGCTGGCTGTCGACGTGCCGCCGGGCTCCACGGGCGGGAGCGTCACGCTCTCCGGCGCGGCAACGCGGGCTGGCACGCGGAAGTCCGCGATGATCGGCAAGTGGCCCCCGGTCGCGACGCTGCTGATCAGCGCCTGCGCGATCGCGGGCCCCACCATGGTGTTTCCCGTGGTTCGCAGCGGGGCGTTGTACGTCGTCCCGTCGTTGCCCCACGCGCGGTAGGTGTGGTTCGAGTCGTTCCATGTCGCCAGGGCATAGGGCTGCGGCTGCCCCTGTGCGTTGGGCGTAAAGATGTAGTCGAGCCCCGTGCGGTCCAGCAATCCTGCGCCGACGAGGATCTGGTCGTGCCGATCGTCCATCTGCGTGGACGGCTCCTGCGTGTGGATCACCCGGAACACCCCGTTGTTGTTCCACGTGCCGGGCGTGACGATGGGGTCGAACACCTGACCCGCCGGCGAAGGTGACGCGCCGACCAGTGCCTGGTAGTCCGGGCGCGAGGCGTTCTGGATGTTCGTGTCACCCGCCACGATCACCTGGTACCCAGCCGGCAGCCCGCTGGAGCCGCCCGGGTTCGATCCGCCGACACCGCCCACCCAGTTGGGATTCGTGTCCACGCCCGAGGCGTTGTCGCGGATGCGCCGGCACTCGATCAATCTGCGTCCCTCGGCGTTCTCACCCCCGGGGCACGCCGTGTTGCTGCCCTGGGCTTTCAGATGGATGCTGTAGAGCCCGATCGTCGCTTCGGGGGCGGTGTAGCCCACGGGGCGGAAGTCGTATCGGCGCGTGTGCCGGGGCTGGTTGCACGTGCTCGATGAGCCCAGGGCCACCGTCCACGTGCCCAGGTACTGCACCTTGCTGGTGCGGTAGAAGAACGCGCTGTCGGTGTCGGGCCCGTCGAGGAACGGTGCCGCCGCCCAGTCACCCGGGCTGCCCGGCGCGGTGTTGAGCACTTGCACGAAGCGAGCCACCGCCGCCGCGGAGATGAACTCCTGCCCCACGAACACGTCGGGAGACATCGAACGGCCCGCCAGGGGTAGGCCCGCCGGGATCACGCCGTAGATCACCGTCTGAAAGTCGGCATCGCGCGGGCTCGTGGGGGGCGAGCCGCTCACGCTGTAGTTGGTCACGTTCCAGGTGCAGATGCGCAGTTGCGCCTGCGCGGCACCCGCGAGCGCGCACACCACCGCCGCCCCCATCCGCGCACACGACCGGATGTGCCAAGCCGTCCCCATGACCTTGATCATTCGCACCCCAGGAAGTACCCGGCGATGTAGTCGGCCAGATCGTCCGGATCGATGATCGTGTTCCCGTCCCAGTCGGTGAAGGGCGCGGGCGGGTCCATGAAGTAGCCCGCGATGAAGTCCGCCAGGTCGTCGGGGTCGAGGATGCCGTCGGCGTTCAGGTCGAACGGGCAGTCTTGGTGTGCGGGCAGGACGACCATCCACGCCTCGGGACGACCCTGCGCGTTGGTCCCGTTGCCCACGATCACCCGCCCGTCGGCCGACACGCCGTTGGCCACCAGCAGATCGAAGCCCTGGAGATCGACCCCCGCGGCGATGAGTTGGTCCATGATCGAGTTCACCCCGTGGTGGTCCCAGTAGACCGCCTCGCCCAGGAACCCGCTCGACGCGCTGCTCCCATAGCCCACGATCACCTGCCCGTCCATGCTCGACGCCAGTGCCGACGAGTTGAACACGCCACCGGGCAGGTCGCCCAGCGGGAACGCCTGCCCTTGGGCCCAGTAGCACGCCTCGAGCCCGTTCTCGGATTCGGAGTCGCCCACGACGATCATCCCGTTATGCGAGACGCCCCACGCCTCCGCGCCGACAAGCCCGCCCGGCAGATCCGGCAGCACCATCGAGGTAGTGTTCCCTTGCGCGTCGGTCGTCCACACGATCGCCTCCACGGTGTTGAGCGACTGGCCCACCGCGACGGTCCCGTCCGCCGACACGCCGTACGCGGTCGTCCCCGCGCCGCCGATGGCGACCATCTGGCCCGTCGCGGCGTTGTACCGGAACGCCTGCCGGCCGTTCGCGCCGGTCCCGAAGCCCACCACGATCGAGCCGTCCGCCGAGCAGCCCAGCGCGTTGCTGATGAGCGCGCCGCCCGGCAGGTCGCCCAGCCCGTCGCCGGGGTTGATCGACGGGCCCGGAGCCCTGAACGCCTGGAACGCCACGCCCGTCGTGTACCGGCTGAAGCCCACGACCACGCCCCCGTCGGCGGAGCAGGCGTTGGCGACGCTCGCGAAGTTGTCGGGGTTGAGCGCCCCAAGACCCTGCATCACCCCGCCAGACCACCGGAACGCCTGCGTCTGCGACCCCGACGCCAGCGAACTGCTCTCGCCCACCACGGCCGTCCCGTCGGCGGAGACGCCCCACGCGTAACTCTCCAGGTTCGTCCCATCGAGGAACCCGAGGCGAATGAACTGGATCTGGCCCAACGCCGGGACGGCACACGCCGCGGCGGCAAGGACAACGGGCGCGAGAATGGCGCGACGCATGATGATCTCCCTCTGGCGCACAGCGCCGGCAGGCACGGCTAGCCGCCCGCGGGATCCTCCCGCGCGCGGATCAATAGCCGCCCCGCACAGACTGATTATCCCTCACAACTTCGCACTTGGCACCCGATCGAAGGCCAAATGCCGTCGATCCGCGCCGGCCGAGTTCTCGGACGATGGTTCACCCCATCGCGCTCAGGCACCGTTCTGGGGAATGAACGCGACGTACCGGTTCTCAGGCTCCTTCAACTCCACGTGCCAGTGGCGCAGAACGTCCATACCCAGGATGACCTGATCGAAGCGGCGTCGCTCGCCCCGGTGGTTCGGCACTGGCGGGTCGTAGTCCCAGGCGAAGCAGGGGGTGCTGCGCCACGCGCCGTCGGCACGCTTCCCAAAGGTTGAAACGGTCTGCACCGAGCGGGTGTTGGAGTCCGCGGCGGAAAGGCCCTGAAACTCGAACGCCAGTTCGAAGGACGGGATGCCCGGCCTCGGCGTGCCGTCCGCGAGGATGAGCATTCCCGGCGTGCTCCTGACCAGTCGTGCCTGTGTCTGGGTCTCGAAGTACTCCGTCGCGACGAGTGGTACGACCGTCCGTTCCGCTCCGGTATCAATCAGGGCCTTGTACTGCGCGGGTGGTTTCGCGCCCGCTCGTGGGTGCACGATCCGCGCCTTCAGGAACACCCGGGCCGTTGCGTGCTCCATCCTGCCATCCGGCGTCGGATAGTCCCGGTAGTCTCGATGAAGGTACAGCGGCGTGAACACGATCCTCAGCGCTTGCCGGGAACGCCGAACACCACGCACAGCGAGAGTTCCGCCGGCTGCTCATCCCAATGGAACACGGCGCAGTCCGCCAGATTCGGGCGGTACGCCAAGAGCCGATCCACCGCTCCGTCCTTGGTTGCGAAGCATCCGAGCACCTCGCTGCCGGCGACGGCCATCCAGGGTTACCCCTCGGTACGCCCTCGCGACGCCCGGAATCTCTGAAACGCCTCCCACTCAGCGAATGCGGAAGGCGACGAAGCCGTCGTCATGCTCAGCCCTCGCGCGCAGCCCCCTGATCAGCATATCGAACCCGAAGGGGGCCCAAGCCTACATCCTGCACCGATTCGGCGCTCTGTCAAGGAAATGTTCGGGAATTCTGCGTCAGGCCGAGAAACTCGACCCGCACCCGCACGAGGACGTGGCGTTGGGATTCTTGAACACGAACCCCCGGCCCATGATCTCGTCCTTGAAGTCGATCACGGTGCCCGAGAGGTACAGGGCGCTCTTGGGGTCGCAGATCATCTTGATCCCTTCGCACTCCCAAGCGTCGTCGGAGTCCTTCTGCGTCTCGGTCAGGTCGAGCAGATAGGAGAACCCGGAGCACCCGCCGCCCTTCACGCCCACGCGCAGGCGGATCTTCGAGGCGTCGAGTTCCTGCTCCTGAACGATCCGCGCGATCTCCTTGGCGGCCCCGGGCGTCACGCGGACAGGGCAGTCGGTCGCGGGAGCGGGCGAGTTGGTCGTGGCGGCATCGGTGGTCATGGCAAGGTCCTCTGTCTAATCGGGGGCGGCTGAAAGGCCAGCCCCGTGCTGAACACTACGCTCGAACCCGGCCCTCGGTGCGAATGAGTCTCAGGGTTCTCGGACGCGCTAGGGGCCGCGCCCGGCACGGCACGAGGCTCAGGCGGAGTGCGCGTGGTCGGGGTCCTCGACGGGCAGGCCGTTCTTGCGCTTGTAGTCGGCGATGGCGGCCTTGATCGCGTCCTCGGCGAGCACGGAGCAGTGGATCTTGACCGGGGGCAGGGCGAGTTCCTCAACGATCTCCGTGTTCTTGATGGCCAGGCCCTCGTCGATGGTCTTGCCCTTGAGCCACTCGGTGGCAAGGGAGGAGGAGGCGATGGCCGAGCCGCAGCCGAAGGTCTTGAACTTGGCGTCCTCGATCCTGCCGGTCTGGTCGTTGACCTTGATGCACAGTTGCATCACGTCGCCGCACTCGGGCGCGCCGACGAGCCCGACGCCGATCCTCTTGTCGGCCTTCATGCTGTCCCCGGTGCCGAAGTTGCCGACGTTGCGGGGGTTTTCGTAGTGGTCGATGATCTTGGGTCCGTATGCCATGGCAGGGCTCCTTTGGAACCAGCGTCACGCGCTGGGAAAGGGACATTGGAACGGGGTCGCTCGCGATGTGGGCTGAGTCGTCTGGCTTGGGTGATCAGGGTGCCCGCTGCGTGGTCCGTGGTGCCTAGTGGTGCGCCCACTCCACCTTCGAGAGGTCGATTCCTTCCTTGTGCATGTCGTACAGCGGGCTCATCTGGCGGAGTTTGGTGACGGCCTTGACGATCTCGGCGATCGCGTAGTCGATCTGCTCCGGGGTTGTCCACTTGCCCAGCGAGAGGCGGAGCGACGAGTGGGCCAGTTCGTCCCCCACGCCGATACCCTTGAGGACGTAGGAGGGCTCGAGGCTCGCGCTGGTGCAGGCGCTCCCGCTGGAGCAGGCGATGTTCTTGACGGCCATCATGAGCCCCTCGCCCTCGACGAACCCGAAGGAGATGTTGGCGATGTGGGGGAGGCGCTTCTCGCGGTGCCCGTTGATGGCGCAGGAGTCGAGTTGGGCCGTGATGCCCGACTCGAGGCGGTCGCGGAGAGCCCGGAGCCGGGCGGCGTCCTGATCCATCTCGCGGAGGGCGATCTCGCAGGCCTTGCCGAACCCGACGATGCCGGGGACGTTGAGCGTGCCGGAGCGGAACCCGCGCTCCTGGCCGCCGCCATCGACGAGCGACTGGAGGCGGACCCGCGGGCGCTGCCGGCGAACATAGAGCGCGCCGACGCCCTTGGGCCCATAGATCTTGTGCCCGGACCAGGAGAGCAGGTCCACCGAATCGCGGTCCACGTTCACGGGCATCTTGCCCGCCCACTGGGTGGCGTCGGTGTGGAAGAGGATGCCCTTCTCGTGGCACAGGCGGCCGATCTCGGGAATCTCGTTGATCGTCCCGATCTCGTTGTTGGCCCACATGATGGTGACCAGGATGGTGTCGGGGCGGAGGGCCGCGCGGACCATCTCGGCCGTCACGATCCCGTCGGCGGGCGGCTCGATAAACGTGGCCTCGAAGCCCTCCTTCACGAGGCGCTTGACGGGGTCGAGCACGGCCTTGTGCTCGATGGTGCAGGTGACGATGTGCCCGCGGCACTTGGCGCCGGCCGGGGCCTTCTCGTACATGTACGCGGCACCCTTGATGGCGATGTTGTTGGACTCGGTCGAGCCCGACGTGAAGATGATCTCCTTTTCATTGGCCCCGATGAGTGCCGCGGCGTGTCCGCGGGCGATGTCCACGCCCTCCTCGGCCTGCCAGCCGAACTGGTGGTTCCGCGAGCCGGAGTTCCCGAACTTCTCCGTGAAGTACGGGAGCATGGCCTCGACCACCTGCGGGTGGCAGGGCGTGGTAGCGGCATGGTCCATGTAGATGGGCAGTTTCAGCATGGAGAAAGCGTAGCACCCCAGCAGTTTAGAATCATTCTCATTCGCAATAGCAACCGATTCAGGGGATGCGCGGAGCCCCCGGCGAATCTCGCCTTCGCGGCGAGATTCGGGCCCGGATGGTCGCCAGAATGATCTCCGGGGGGGGGAGGGGGGGAGGGGAGTCAGGCCTGCGGGCGCTTGTAGATCATCCGGACGCGCCGGCCGGACTGGTCATGGGCGACGCTGGACATGTAGGCCCGCATGAGCATGAGGCCCCGGCCCGAGGGGAGTTCGAGGTTGGCGTCATCGGTGGGGTCCGGGACGCTGGAGGGGTCAAACCCGGGCCCCTGGTCGGTCACATCGATGCTCACCTCGTCGGCCGTGACGGAAAATCGAACGGTGACGGTGGTGTCGGGGGGCAATCCACGGTGCCCGTGCTGGAACGCATTGACGAGCGCCTCTTCGAGGGCGAGCCGAACGGCGAACTTTGAAGGCTCGGGGTACTGGCAGGCGTCGAGGTTGGACAGCACCGCGGACTCGACAGCGTCGATGTCGGAGCGCTTGTTGGCCGGGTGGAACTCGTGGACCTGCATGGGGAGGGTCGAAGGTCTAGGCGGTGCCCGGTGCTGAGCACCCCGCGTCGGCGGGCTGAGTGGGGCCGGGGAGGCTGTGGCGACGACGCGGGGGGGGAGGGGGCTCGCGGCGTCGGATCAGGCGAAGGACGCGACGGCCTTCTCGGCCGTCTCGTGGATCTCGAAGAGGCGGTTGAGTTTGGTGATCACGAAGACCTGGTAGATCTGCGGATCGATGTTGCAGAGGCGCAGTTGGCCCTGGAGTTGGCGGACGCGGTTGTTGACGGTGATGAGCGTGCCCAGGGCGGCGGAGGAGAGGTGGTCCACGTCCTTGAAGTCGATGAGGAGGCGGGGCTTGGGCTCCTTCTCGATGAGGGCCTTGATCTCCTCGCCGATCTGCTGGATGTTGGCTTCGTCGAGGATGTTGCGGTCGCGGAACTGGATGGAGATGACGCCGCCATCCTGCTTGACCTTCAGACGCGACTCGCTGGTGGGCATCGCTCGAACTCCTTGGCCGGGCCGGGGATTCAGGCCGACGGCACGGCGCGGACTAGGGCAGTAGCGTAGACGACTTCCCCTCGCGAGGTGAAGCGGACCGGGTGAGTGGGTGGTCGGGGCGTGGGATTCGGGGGGAGTCTGGGGGGAGGAACGAAAAAGGGGGCCGGCCGAGGCCGACCCCCTTGGGTCATTTGGCGGGGAGGCCGGGGCTCAGCCGCCCAGGCCGGTCTTCATCGAGTCGGAGAGGCCCGGGAAGTTGCGTTCCTCTTCCTCGGTCTGGATGAGGACGGTGGGCTTGATGAGGATCATGAGCGTCTGCTCCTGCTTGGATTGGACGCGGTTGGTGAAGAAGCGGTTGATGATGGGGATCTTGGAGAGGACGGGGACGCCCGACTCGACGTCGAGTTCGGTGACGAGGCGCTGGCCGCCGAGGAGGACGGTGCCCTCATCGGGGACGGTGACGGTCGTCTGGACGCGGGTGGTGTTGATGCTGGGCAGTTCGATGAACGACTGCACGTCATCGGAACTGACGAGTTGCCCGCCCGCGACGGCGGAGACGGCGACCTGGCGGAAGGGCCGCTCGGCCTGGCTCACGGAGGTGTCGATGTTCAGCGTCACGTAGCGGCGGTCGGAGGAGATGGCCCCCTCGACCTGCATGACCACGCCCTCGGTCAGGACGCCCGGCTGGGGGTCGAAGCCGACGGCCGACTCGCCCGTCACCGGGGTGAGGTCGGAGATGAAGGAGCGCTGGGTGGCGACGTAGACGTTGGAGACCTGCCCGTTGGTGAGGGTGAGGCGGGGCGCGGTGAGGGTGCTGCTGCGGCGGTCGGCCTGGGTGGCCTTGATGAGGAAGTCCACCTGCACGTCATCCAGGAACTGCCCGGCGATGCCCAGCGCGGGGCTGCTGGTGAGGATGTCGGCGGCGAAGGGGCTGAAGCCGGACGCGAGGCCCTCGGCGATCCCGAGGGAGTTCTGGCCGGTGCCGATCGGCGACCACTGGTTGGGGTTGACCGAGCCCTGACGGATCCGCGTCTGGTCGGCCTGAGCGGGCGGAGAGGTGCCGGCGGGGGTGACCTGGCCCGTGATGTCGCGGCGGATGGGCCCGCGGGTGGCGTCGCCGGCCGAGTTGATGTTGAAGTTCTGGCGGAAGTCGAAGAAGTCGGAGGGGAGGACGGTCGGGTCGTTGAGTTGGGCGTTGCGGACGATCGAGGAACCGGTGTTGAAGTAGACGTCGAGGTCGAAGCCGATCTGCTCGAAGAAGTCCTGGTTGACGGTGAGGAAGCGGGTCTCGACGTTGATCTGCATGGACCGCTGCTCGCGGAGTTTGCCGAGCAGGCCGGCGATCTCGCGGTGGTTCTGCGGGGTGGTGGTGATGATGAGCGAGCCGTTGAGTTCCTGGATGGCGGAGGTCTCGCCGCCCATGTCGCGCCAGCCGTCGGGATCGACGGAACGCTGGACGACGTTCATGATCTGGCGGACGCGGGCGTCGCGGTCGGGGCGGAGGTCGCTCTTGGCCTTCTGGGTGAAGGGGCTGGAGGGGGCGATGTTGCGACCGTCGGCGGAGGCGATGACGCGGCGGAGGTCCATGTCCGGCACGTCGGTGAAGTTCGGGGCGTCCAGCAGCAGGTCGGTGATGTTGTAGGGCTGGGTGATGGTGGTCTTGCGGAGCGAGAGTTCGGAGCCGACGGTCACGATCCCGTCGAGGACGGAGAACGCGGCCTTCTCGCCGGTCTCGGCCCGCCCGGCCTTGGCCAGGGCCCGCTCGAGGACCACCTTCGCCGGGGCTTCGCCGATCGAGAGCGAGATGGTGGAGGCGGGGGTGATGCCGGCGGAGCGGAGGGAATCCCAATCCACGTCGAACTCGGCGCCGCTCATCTGGCGGATGTAGTTGACGACGTCGCCCAGGCCGGCGCTCTCGAAGGTGCCGGGGATGCGCCGCTCGAGGGCGGCCATGGCCTTGCGGTTCTCGGGGCTGTCGTTGTACGCGGCCATCTCGCCGCGGGTGAAGGACTTGCTGGGCCAGTCCGTCGGGTAGGCCATGATGCGCGTCGGCGGGACGGACGCGCCCTCGTTCTCCAACTGGATCTTCTGCATGTTCAGCCGCTTGGTGCGGTAGAGCGAGTCCTGCGCCCGGTACATGATCACGTCGCTGATCACGTCGCGGAGCAGCAGGCCCGAGGGGTTCGTCGGGTCGAGGAAGAGCACCTGCTCGACGACCTGGAGGGCCTCGTCGTACTTCTGCTCCACCTGCAGGGCCCGCACGCGGCTGATGGCCTCGCGCACCCGGCGGTCTTTGTCCTCGCGCAGGGCGCGCTCGGCGTCGGCGGCCTTCTCCTTCAGTTCCTTCTCGCGGGCCGCCGCGTCGCGGACGCGGATCGACTCCTCCGCGGCGGAGATCTGCCGGTTCAGGTCGTCGATTTCCTTGGTGAAGGCATCGTTCTCGGCTTGGCTGAAGTACTGGCGGGCGGAGCCGACCGTCACGCGGGCCCGGCCCGACAGATCGCGGGCCTTGGTGGTCTCGCCCGCGGCGAGGGCCTTACGGGCCTGCTCGAGTTCGTTGCCGTATTCGGCCTTGGTCTTGTCGCGGATGATCGCCTGGCGCTCGAGTTCCTGCTGCGAGAGGTTGGCGGGGCCGCCGGCGGCGCCGATGCGGGCCCGGCACTCGGCCAGACGGTTCTCGGCGTGCGTCACCTGCTCGGCCGAGAGGTGCTTGCGGCCCTGGTCGAGGGCCACGCGGTACTTGTTCAGGGCTTCGTTGTACCGACCGGCGGTGAAGGCCGCGTCGGCCTCAACGATGTGGCGCTCGGCGTCGGCCTTCATGGCCATGGCGATCACGTCGTCGCCCGCGGGGGCCGCTGCGGGTGCCGGGGCCGGGGCGGGGGCGGGGGCGGGGGCCTGAGGCTGGGCCTCAGGGGCGGCCGGGGCCGGGGCCGGGGCAGGCGCCGGGGCCGGCTGGGCCGGCTGCTCAGGCTGAGCGGCGGGGGCGGGGTCACCCTCACGGCGGACGGTGCCGGGCTGCAGGAGGCCCAGGGCCGGGGTCGCCGGGGCGTCGAAGGACGTGCCCTGCGTCGTCTCGATCTCGACGAGGCGCATCTGGTGCTGCACGACGATTCCGCGGAGCGCGGGGTTCAGGTCCACGCCGCTGCGGGTGATCTGGCTCAGCCCGGCCTTGGCCTGGGCGTAGCGGCCGGCCTGGAAGTCGGCGACAGCCCGATCGACCGCATCGGCGACCAGGGGCTTGAACGCCTCGCGGGAGGACTGGATCTGGCTCAGGATCGTGCTGGCCCGGTCGCGCTGGCCCGCGGGGATGCTCCCCCGGGCCATGACGGCAAGGGCCTGACGCTCGGCCTGCACCAGGTCGCCCTCGGCGAGGAAGAGGTCGGCCTTCTGGAGGCTGATCTCGCCCACGTCGGCGGACTTGATCCGGCGGTCGGCCCGCTCAAGCAGTTCGGCGGCCTGGAGGCGCTGGTCGCCCGACAGCCCTTCGTTCCGGAGCAGGCTCCGGAGGGTGGCCTGGGTGGCGACGAGTTTGCCGGCGTCGAGGGCCGCACGGGCCTGGTCGATCGCGGCGGCGGCGGCGAGTTGGCCGGCCATCGGCGTCGGAGCGCCGGCGGACTGGGCCAGCAACGTGGTCGCGGCAAAGTGCGCGACGGTGAACGCCATGGCCCCCGCGAGCAGACGACGAGCCGAGACAGCGTGTGGAACCGGCATGAAGAGCCTCCGAAGCGCGAGCGGGCCCAGGTGTGCAGCCGCTCCTGTGCGATTCACTGTGCGAACGTCAACACCCGACGCACTCACCAGAGCCCACGAGGCCGCCGCGGGCGGGCCTCTGCACACAAGCCCGCGACGCAGCGCGGCACCGAGCGCCGGTGAGTGCCCTGCCGCCGTCCGGGCGACAGAGGGGGGGAAAGATACCCGAAGCGATTGGCAAACGCAAACCTCGTTCCGCGATATTCCGCCGCTTGCAAATCATGGTGGTGCCGAGACTTGGATCGGATTGGAAGGTGTTCGGGGGAACCCCTCCGGAGGCCTATCGGAGCCTGAGGGGCAGGCCTGTCCGCAGGGGTTGCCTCAGCGGTTGCAGGGGAAGCGCCGACTCCACGAAGTTGGGCCTCGGGGAGGAGGGGACTGTGGGTTTCCTGTTGGCATCTCGTGGGCCGGTGGCGCGGCTAACGCACGTCGCGCCCCCGGACGCCGTCGGCGGCGTGGCGGGGGGCCCGTCGCCGCCGCGGTCCCCGGCGTAGAAGTCGGGAATGTCGCCGTCGGCCGTCCAATGGCCGGGCAGGCGGTCGGCGGGCGGAAACTCGCCGGCCCGTCCATCGACCATGGCGCAGGCCGCCAACTGCCGGGGATCGTCGGAGCGGGGGGTTGCGAAGTCGACCAGCAGCGACTTGGCGACAGGGAAGAGCACCTCCGCGGCTCGGGTGGCGCGGAGTTGGTGCGGGGGGACCGTCCGGGTGAGCGCGTCGTAGTACTCGGGCGCCGCGAGGAACGAGCAGGCCATGATGTAGTGGCCCGAGATGCCGGGCGGGCCGAACGGGGACCTGTGCATAGGCCCGAACACGCGGCCTTGGTAGTAACCATCGGCGAGGCCGACGTGCCACAACTTGGCCCCGGCGAAGTAGCCCGCCTCGATGGCGACTCCGGCCGTCTGGCATCGGATCACCGAGACGGTCGCGTACGGGTCAGTCAGCGCGGGGAACTGGTCGGCGAAGTCGCTGGTGTAGGTGGCGATGATGGCGGCGTGCTGGCGGAGGTTCAAGAGCGTGGACGCGGCGCGGGCGGAAGTCTGCACGCCCGCGAGGGCCGGGAACAGGATCGCTATGAGGATGGCCAGCGCGGCGATGGTCAGCAGCATTTCGAGGAGCGTGAACCCGTGCCGGCTCGAAACTGGGGAGCGGGCTGACCGTTTGGGACTGGCCGTCGGTCGGAGCGAGACAGCCAGGAGCAGTGCGAGGATTCCATTGCGACCCAACGCGGCCGGGATCCCCTCGGCGAGCAAGAAGTAGCGGGACAACACTCCCAAGCATCCGCACGATGCGCTCGGGCGCACGGCCCACTGTGCGGCGAGCGCCGCGGTCGCCAACGTCAGTCCGCCCAGCATCACTCGGGTGCACGCAGGCTGAGCAACATTCAGTAACCAAGCCAGGCCGAGCACCAACTCGAAGGCTGGCACAATGACGAGCACCGCAGGCTGCGCCGAGGGCGGGATGATCGTCCAGCCTGAGAGGGCTTCGTCGAAACGGGCGAGGTCGAGGAACTTCGCGAGGCCCGCGAGAGTGATGGCGCCCGCCGCGATCATCCCGGCAAGAACGTGTGGGAGTCGGTTCGTCATGGTGGACCGATCAGTCGGGTGAGCCGCCGCCTCCGCCGGAGGAGTCCTCAGTCTCGCAGTACGAGCCTCCGCCGGGTATCAGACCCCGTGGGCTGTGTTCGTAGGGGTTGAGGAAGTTGACGCAGACCCCGCCCATGCAAGTTCGCTGTTGAATCGTGAAGGTGCAGGTGAGTCCCGGGACGCGCGACGTGTTGCCGAATCCGCCCGGGGGCAGGTTTGCGAGGTGATCGTTGACCTGCCCGCCTGCGTAATGGGCGTCGAAACAGTTCGAGCAGGGCGGGTGGGCGAGGGGCGGCGGCGCGAGATCGATGCAGTTCTTCGTCTTGAGCGTGTAGCAGACAGCCAACGCGGCGGAGCCGCCGAACGCGGAGATGAAGGCTGCGAGCCCCAAGAGCGTCGAGGCATTGCGACTTGCCGAGTTCATGTGCTTCGTCCCTTACCCGGCGACCTGCCGGCGGAGTTTGATGAATACGAGAAACGCAACGATGCCGGCGGCCGCGATCCAGCCGGCAACGCGAAGGCGGAGCGACTGCAAAGCAGAGCCTTCGGGGATGGGCGCGGCCAGGATCTCTCCAGTGGCGAGGTCTTCCTGACGGATCCGGTCGGGGCGCTCGTCGACGATCTGCTGATAGGTGACCGGGCCGCGGATCGGGTCCACCCCGTTCGGTGGGGGCGGCGGGGGCGTCATCAGCGCTCGAAACTCGGCCTGCGAGACCGTGCCGCAGCCCGTGAGCGTGACTTCATGAGTTGGGCGCCCGTTGACGGTCACGCGGGCGGTGCGGGCAATCCACTGCGAGCCAATGGGCAACGGGACCCAGTCCTTGGTCTGCAGGAGCATCCTGCCGACTGGGGTGTCGTCGGGGCCGATCTCGGTTGTCACCGATTCCTCAATGGTCTTGGGGCCGGATTGGGACCAGCGGCCCTTTGCCGACCAGCGGCGGGTTATTCCTGTCGCGTCGGCGGGAGCGGATCCCTCTGCCGACCAGACCTCGCCTTCGAGCCTGGTGGTGAGCGCAGCCTTCGACATGGCGAGGCCGCCGTTCAGAAGAAGGCCGGTCTCCCACGCGGTTGAGGTGGCGTATGCGCGGAAGGCGAGCATCTTCTCGTCGGCAAGCGGGAGGTACGATCGGGTGAGTTGCCGGGGGCTCAGAATCCACGCGCCGGAGTCCGACCAGGCGAGATCCGAGTAGCCATCCTCGAGTGTCTGGTTGAGCCGCCAAGCAGAACCGCTTCGCCAGACGGAGGCCACGCGGAGGTTCTTTCCCGCGGCCATGCGCTCGGCGTTGGCCAGCCGGCGGCGATCCGGGTGCTCGGGCTTTCCATCGACGCGGCGACGCATCTCGGCGATCTCCTCCAGGGAGGGCATGTCGAGATAGCGAGCCTGGAACTCCAGCCGGAGGCCATCGGTGGCCCGCGATGCCCCGTCTTCCGCGCTGATCTCCGCGAACCAGGCCACGAAGCCCGCATCAGCCGAGCCCGCCTGGGCGAGTGCTCGAGACCCGATCGAACCTAAAGCAGCGAAGGAGGCGAGTATGGTGGAGACGCGGACCATGACCATCAGTTTACGGGGGGGCATGCGTCAACCAGCCGAGCCCTTCTTCGCATTTGTTTTAGACGGAGGGAAGCGAAACTGTGGCGTTGGGATTCGTACCTATTGTGTGAGTATGCCCTGTGGAAAGCGGATCTCCGGCGTGGGGAGGATGGCGGCGGTGCTTCGGCGCGCGGTGACCGCGTGCGCCGGGGTTCTTTTTGCCGCCATGACGCTAGGGGGCGCGGCAACGCCACCCGGAGGCGGATCCGCCGGGACCCCTTCGGTGGTCCCCGCGTTCCGGCAGGCCAAGAACGTCGCGATCATCACGATCAAGGAGCAGATCGATGCCGGGACGGCCCGGAGCGTGCAGAGGCGGCTCGACGAGGCGGTCCGGGCCAAGGCCGACGCGATCGTGCTCGATATCGACACCCCCGGGGGCGAGGTGGGGGCGGTGCTGGAGATCTGCACGGCCATCAAGCGGTGCCCGGTGGGCAATGTGGTGGCGTGGGTGAACCCGCAGGCGTACTCGGGCGGGGCGATCATTGCGCTGGCTTGCCGAGAGATCGTGGTGTCGAGCGCGGCGACGATGGGCGACGCGGCGCCGATCGCGGTGGCGATGGGGATGTTCCTGAACTCGCTGCCCGAGACGGAGCGGGCGAAGTTGCTCGCGCCGCTCTTGCAGGAAGTGGTGGACTCGGCCCGCGAGCGCGGGTACGACGAGAAGTTGGTGCAGGGGCTGGTGAGTCTGGGCGTTGAGTTGTGGCAGGTCGAGAGCGTGGAGCGCCCGGGCGAGGTGTTGTTTGTGGATCGGCGGGAGTACGAGGTGCTGTTCGGGCAGCCGCCGCCGGCGATGACGCCGACGCTGGTGGGCCCCTCCGAGCGCCCGGCCGACGCGAAGTCCGCGCCGCCCCCGCCGGACCTGGCCAAGGACCTGGCGCAGGGCGTCAAGCGGGCGCTGCAGGGCCCCCGGCACCGAGGCAAGCGGAGCGCGAACTCGCCGGCCGAGGCGGGTGCGGGTGGCGAGGGTTCGGCGGGTGGGGGGACGCCCCAGCCGGCGGGCGCGGAGGGTGAAACGACGTTCATCCCGGCATCGCCCGGGATGTCGGCGGGGTTGGCGCGGGACGTGTCGTTCGGGCTGGGAACGCCCTCGAAGCGCCCCGTGCTCACCGAGGCGGATCGGGGCAAGTGGAAGGTCGTGGAGTACGTCTCGGACGGGCGGACGCTCTACACGTTTAAGCAGCGGGACCTCTTCGCGTTCCGGCTGGCGTCGCGCGGGCCGACGAGCGATGGGACGGTGAACACGGATGAGGAGTTGAAGGCGTTCTTCGGGGCCCAGTATCTTGCGCGGCTGGACCGCACGGCGATGGAGGCCCTGGCGGCATTCCTGAATAACTTCCTGGTCAAGGGGCTGCTCATCGCGGTGTTCCTGATCGGGCTGTTCATCGAGATGATCCATCCGGGGTTGGTGGTGCCCGGGAGTGCCGCGGCGATCGCGCTGCTGCTGCTCCTGGCGCCGTCGATCATGCTCGGAATGGGAGCGTGGTGGCAGGTGGCGGCGATCGTGGCGGGGATCGCGCTCCTGGCCGTCGAGATCTTCATCATGCCAGGGTTCGGGGTGTTCGGGGTCGTCGGGCTCGTCGCCTTGTTCGGAGGGCTCGTGGGGACATTCACCACCGGCGGGGCGCTCTTCCCGGACTCGCCCGGACAGGGTGACGTGCTCTTCAGCGTGGTGACGGTGCTTGTGGCGATGACCACGGCGATGGGGGTGTCCTACGGCGTGACGCGGCACCTGGGCCGCCTGCCCGTCCTGAGCCGCCTTGTGCTCCACAGCCCGCGCGACGACGACGCGGGCGCGGGCCTGCTGGGCGCGCTGGATCTGACCGGCGGCGTGCTGGTGAGCCCGGGGGACGTGGGCGAGACGGTGACGCCCCTTCGGCCCTCGGGCCGGGCGCAGTTCGAGGGTGTGATGGTGGACGTGGTGACGCAGTCGGGGTATGTGGGCGCGGGGCAGACGGTGCGCGTGGTGGAGGCGGACGCGTTCCGGGTCTTGGTGGAGCCGACCGGGGTGGCGAGGCCGACGGGTGGGCTGGCCTGATCGGAGGGCGGGGACGTGCGGCTTGTCGCGGCGGGCCTGGGGGCCGATCGACTTCCGGGGCGCGGGCCCGTACGTTTAGCCGTTCGCCCGGGTGGTCCGCGGCGCACGCGTGCGCTTTTGCGCGGAGAAGGCCATGGAGCCGCTGCTGCTGTGGGGATTGGGGCTGCTGGCCGCCTCGCTGCTGATCGTGGTGATCGAGTTGTTCCTGCCCTCGGCGGGTGTGTTGGCGCTGGTGGCGACCGCTGTGGCGATCGCGGGCGTGGTGTGCCTGTTCCGTCATGACACGGCGTGGGGGCTCGCGGGCACGGGGGTGGTGCTGGTCGGGGGGCCGACCTTCCTGTTCTTCGGGCTGCGGATGATGCCGCACACGCCGATCGGGCGGATGCTGGTGTTGTCGAGCGATCGGGAGGAGGAGCGAGAGGGTGACGACGAGCCGCCGCCCCGGGCCGCAGGCGTTGCGGCATTGGCCGCGATGGTCGGTCAGGAGGGCGTGGTGGTGACGGACCTGCGTCCGGTGGGGACGATCCGCATCGGGGAGAAGCGGTACGACGCGCTGTCGGAACTGGGGATGATCCGAGCCGGGACGGCGGTTCGCGTGACGGGCGTTGAGGGGACGGAACTGCGCGTGCGTGCCGTGTAGCGGGTCGGGGGGGGGGGGGGGGGGCGCGTGTGTGTCGCGGGCCCGAGCGGCCCGCGGGAAGGGCGAATCAGGAGGATTATGACAAGCGCTGCCGACGCCGCCGCGAACCCGCCGATTGTGACGCGCTTTGCGCCGTCGCCGACCGGGCACCTGCACATCGGGGGCGCGCGGACGGCGCTGTTCTGCTGGGCCTTCGCGAAGAAGACCGGCGGGCGGTTCATGATCCGCATCGAGGACACAGACCAGGCCCGGTCGTCGGAGGCCTCGGCGCGGGGGATCCTCGAGGACCTGGCGTGGCTGGGGATCGAGTGGGACGACGGGCCGGAGATCGCGCGCGGCGAGCGCGTGATCGGGGGCGATGATCGGAAGGTGGCGCCGTACTTCCAGTCGAAGCGGCTGTCGATCTACAACCGCGTGTGCGACGTGCTGATCGAGTCGGGGAAGGGGTACGCGGACTTCACGCCCGCGGCTGCGATCGAGGCGATGCGCAAGGAGGCGACGGCGAAGAAGGAGACGTTCCGCTACCACCCGCCGGCGGAGTCGATGCTGCCCGTGGAGGAGCAGCGGAGGCGGATGGCGGCGGGCGAGCCGCACGTGGTTCGCCTGCGGGCGCTCGACGAAGCGGTCACGGTGGTGGACCAGGTGCTGGGGGAGGTGAAGTTCGCCGCGGGCGAGGTGGACGACTTTGTGCTGCGCAAGGCCGACGGGTTTCCGACGTACCACTTCGGCGTGGTGGTGGACGACGAGTTCATGGGGGTGACGCACGTGCTCCGCGGGCAGGAGCATCTGATGAACACGCCCAAGCACGTGATGCTCCAGAAGGTGCTGGGGTATCGCACGCCGGTGTACGCCCACATGCCCCTGATCTTCAACGACCAGGGGGCGAAGATGAGCAAACGAGAGCGCGATCAGGCGGCGCGTGCGGCGGTGAAGAAGGCGGGGCTGGCCGAGCCGCCGGCGCCCGCGGCAACGTTGATCCCGCGGGAGGCGTTCACCGCGTGGCTCGGGGACACCAAGCGGCAACTGGAATCGGAGCAACTCGAGGCCCTGGCGGAGGCGATGCACCCGCCGCTGGCGCTGCCCGAGGTGAGCGTGGACGACTTCCGCAGGGCGGGGTATCTGCCTGAGGTCATCTGCAACTTCATCGCGCTGTTGGGCTGGAACCCGGGGATGCGCGACGAGGCGGGCAAGGAGATCGAGAAGTTCGGGATGGACTTCCTCGCGGCGCACTTCTCGATCGAGCGGATCGGCAAGACCAACGCCCGGTTCGACCGCAAGAAACTGCTGGCGTTCAACACCGACGCGATCACGCGGATGGCCGCGGCGGAGTTCGCCGAGCGGTTCCGCGAGTGGGCCGGGGCGCACGCGCCGGCGCTGCCCGCGGCGGTCGAGGGCGCGCGGTGGGCGCACCTGTGCGCCGCGCTCCAGCCCCGGAGCAAGACGTTCCGCGATGCGGCCGACCGGGCGGCCTTCGCGCTGGTGCCCGATGACGCCGTGGTGTTCGACCCGAAGGCGGTGCAGCAGCACGTGGCGTGCGACCTTGAACTGAAGGGCGAGGGCCTGCCCGCCGGGGCGAAGGTGAGCGGGCGCGACGTTGTGCGCGAGGCCGGCGCGGTGCTGGGGGCGCTCCCGGCGTTCGAGCCGGCGGAGATCCACCGGGCGCTCGAGGCGTACGCGGCGGGGCGCGGGCTGACGATGGCCCAACTGTCGCAGGTGCTGCGCGTCGCGGCGACCGGGGGCACGGTGAGCCCGCCGATCGATCTGACGCTCGCGATTCTGGGGAAATCCAGCGTGGGGGCGCGGCTCGCGAAGTGCGCGGGGCTGTAGGGCCGCGCTATCCTGAGCCGTGGGCGAGGCAGCCGAGAGCATCCAGCAAGCCGGTGACGCATCGGGCCATGTCGAGATCGCCGCGGAGGGCGTGCGCAAGGGCTTTGCGGGCCGCGCGGTGCTGCGGGGGGTGGACCTGTCGATCCGCGCCGGCGAGATCGTGGCGGTGGTGGGGGGGTCGGGGTGCGGGAAGACAGTGCTGCTGAACCTGATCACGGGGCTGCTGCCCGTGGATGCCGGCCGGGTGCTCGTGGCGGACTACGCGGCCCCGCGCGGGCCAAAGGGCGACCTCCCGCTGGTGGACATCGCGACGCTGGGCGATGAGGAGTTGGACCGCGTGCGCCTGCGCTGGGCGGTGGTGTTCCAGAAGAACGCGCTGTTCTCCGGAACGGTGGAGGAGAACATCAACCTGTGGCTGCGGGAGCACACGGTGATGGCGGCGGCGAAGATCCGCCAGCGCGTGCGGGAGAGCCTCGCCGCGGTCGCGCTGGACGTGGACGACGTGCTGGGCAAGCAGCGGGAGCAACTGTCGGGGGGCATGGCCAAGCGTGTGGCGATCGCGCGGGCGATCGCGGTGGACCCGGGCGTGATCTTTTATGACGAGCCGACAACCGGGCTCGACCCGGTGGTGAGCGGGCACGTGCACGAACTGATCTGGAGCACCCACCACCGTCCGCGGGAGGACGGCACGCGTCGCACCACGGTGATCGTGACGCACGACAAGGACCTGCTCCGCCGCCTGCGCCCGAGGGTCGTGATGCTCGACCACGGGCTGGTGGCCTTCGACGGGCCGTACGAGGCGTTCACGGCGTCCACGGTCGAGGCGGCGCGGCAGTACCTGGCGGCGATGCCCGTGCTCCAGATGCGTGGGGCGGAGTAGTGCCGGTCCGGGGCGCGCAATGGGGCGGTCCGGTTGTGGCGAGGGTTACCAGTCCCACGCATTCACGCCGTGGGGCGTGTGGCTCAGTTTGTTCAGGTCGGCTTGGAGTTGTCGCGCGAGGGCAGGGCGACCGGCATCGAACACGACGCCCGGCACCCAGTCCTCGCTCCAGCGGTAGCGTGCCGAGCCATCGACCGAGGCCACCATCAGGTGCCTTTGCGTGGTGGGGCTGGGCACGCCCGGTTCATACGTTGGCTCGTGGAACGGGACAGCCTCGACAAGCGCGGCCTCTCGATCCGGGAACTGCGTCTCGCCCGGCGCGTGACGCGGAAGTGCCTCGGGTGCCACTCGGGGCGCTCCGGGTCCAGGGCGGCCGGATCCAGATAGAGCGCGAGCGACAAGGCGCGCGGCGTGAGCGCGGCGACCCGCCCGATCGGCACACCCCGCGCGGCGGCGAGGCGCGCGCGCTCGGCCTCGGTCTGACGGTCGGCCGGGCAGAGCAGCGACGCCGTGAACGCCCCCTCGCCGTACTCGTCCTTGAGCGCCATGAACCACATCGCCGGCGTGGCCTCGTACCAGCCGAGGTTCGACGGCGGCGCCAGGTCGGGCTGCACGCTGGTGCCGAAGCCCCGAGGCAGCGCGAACGGCCAGACGTCGCGGTAGTCGTTCGTGTACGCGTGAATCGTGACCAGATGCGACGCCATCTGCTGCTGGCAGACACTCCGCGCCCCGGCCCCTCGGGCTCCGGCGATCCACGGCATCGCGAGCCCGGCAAGCACCAGGATGATGTCCATCGCCACGAGCACCTCCACCAGCGTCCAAGCGGAGCGCACAGCGGGGGCTCCGCGGGGTCCTAAGTGTGGCCGGTACTGCGTGGGTTGATCCTCACCGTTCACATGACTGGAAGATGACGCTTGGCAAGTCTATGGGGGGGGGGGGACGCTGATTCAAGTCCCCGAAACTGATGTGCCGGCGTCATTGGATGTGGAGCACAGGAGAACAGGCATGCGAAGGAAGCGTGGAACGAGCGTGTGGTCGGCGGTGGTCGCGGTACTCGCGGCGGCGCCTGTCGTGATGGCGTGTTATCAAGTGATGGTCAGCCCGTCGTACGTGCCCGGGCTGGAAGCCGCCCCGTGCACCGGCTTGTGCGTGACGTACAAACACTGCCCCGCGAGCCAGGCGTGCGATCCGACGCTGTTCTGCGCAGCGGCGACGAGCGCGTGCGCGACCGGCGCGGCGCTGGGGCTTGAGTATGTCAACGGTGCTCCCAACGCAGCGGGGTGCTGCATGGCGGGCGTGCCGTCAGGCAGGACGATGGGAACGTGTTCGATCACCCTGTGTGGCACAGGCGGGACGTGCTGCGGGTGGATCATCCCGGTCTGGCCGTTCTGACGGGTGAGGAGGCATCCATGCGCGATGTGCCCCCACGTCGTTTTCGGTTGATGCTGATGGTGGGCGCCGCGGCCCAGTTTGCAGGGTTTGCGTGCGCGCAGCAGCCGGTTGAGGACCGACTGGCCGCGATGGAGATGTGCATCTCACGGGCGTTCAAGGGGATCGCCACGGGGGATGTCAAGCAGGATGATCGATCCGTGGCGACCTGGAAGATCGAGTTCGCCGTAGGGTCCGAGTGGTACGACGCCGCGCAGTTGTTCAAGGAGGGCGACTTTGGGTGGGTGCCCCGTACCTACGCCCACCTCACCGCGGAGAGCGGACAGTACTTCGAGTTCTCTTCAAACCGCTGCGTGCTCGGGCGCGGGTTGGATCGGGTCGCGATGGGCGCGGCCGAGCCGTGGATCTCCGTCCGTGGTTGGTTGCGTTCGGTGCGGTTCGCCCAGCGACAGGGACAGAAGATCGACATTCTGTCCGATCGGATCATCATTGTCGATCCTCGACAGCGCGTCGAGATCGAGCACGATGAGAGGATGCGGGTCACCGCCGCCACCGTTCTTGGCGCGGACGGAGCGCGCCTGGCTCGTGATGAGTACAGCGAGTGGCAGCCACTGGGCGAGGGGACGGCACACCCGCGTCGGGTCGTCGATCTCCGCTACAGGGAGGGTGGTCGGGCCGACGAGATCCACATCACGTTGAGCGACATGGTCGTCGTGGACGACAGCGCGCCCCCAACGCCGCGGACTCTTCCCGCTGATGCCATATACCTCGACGAACTTCGGGGCGAGATGCCTCAGGCCGGGAAGATCATCGGGCCGTGGCCGCCACCGGCGGCAGGCGCTGCGGGCACCGCCCTGGGCTCGTGGCTGAGTTCGCGAACGGTGACGATCGCGGCGGGGATCGGCCTGCTTCTTCTTGCTGGCCTGATCTTCCAGTTCAAGCGGCGGGCGGCATGAGCGCGATGCCGCGCCGTCTGACCGGTGCCTTCGTCTGGGCCGTGCCGCTGGGTATGGCCATCGCGGCCTTGTGGCTGTGGACGGGGGGCGGGAAACTGGCGGACTTTGCAGGTCCGGGCTCGACGGCCGCTCCGGAGACCTGGGCGCAGAGGTTCCCTGCGTGGCTCGTCGGCACATCAGCCCTGGCCGAGGTCGCGATCGGGCTCTGCGGCGTCCTGGGCCGCTGGCGAACGATGGTGCTGGCGGGTCTGGTGATGCTGGCGTTGTTCTCGGGGGCGCTGGTGATGTGGCCGCCTCGCCCGGGCGAGGCCTGTGGCTGCATGGGCTCTTCTGGAGCCGCGCGGGCGGTCGAGGGGCTCGACCCGCTCATTCGAAATGGCGTGCTTGCGGCGGGGCACCTGCTGCTGTGGGTGCTGGTCATGCCGTCAAAGCGAGGCCGGGCGCGCCAGGGGGAGTGAGGGCCGCGCGGGCTCAGGTCTCGTCGGCCTTGCCGATCTGCCACTCTTCGAGGTCGACGGGGGCCTGCCGGCCGAAGATGGTGACGAGCACGCGGACGATGCCCTTGTCGGGAAGGAGTTCGTCCACCGTGCCCTCGTAGCCCTGGAACGGGCCTTCCTTGATGGTGACGGTCTCGCCCTTCTGGAAGACCATCTTGATCTGGGGCTGGTCCTCGGGCTTGAGGCTGGCGGCGAGCATCTTCTCGATCTCGTGCTGCTTCATGGGCGTGGGGCGCCCCTTGGTGCCTACGAAGTCGCCCACGCCGGTCGTCTCCTTGATGAGGAAGAAGACGTCCTGGGGGATGCGCCCGTCGTCTTCGAGTTTCATCTCGACGAAGACGTAGCCCGGGTACAACTTGGTCTCTTGGATGCGCTGCTTGCCGCCCTTGATGGTCTTGGTCTTCTCGGTGGGCACGAGGATGCGGCCCACCAGGTGGCTCATGTGCTCGATCTGCACCTTGCGGAGGAGCGTGTCGCGGACGCTCGACTCCTTGTTGCTGGCGACGCGGAGCACGAACCAGTTCATCCCCGGCCGGACCATGGGGTCACCCGGGCGGAACTCGGAGTTGGGGATCCCGTCGGGCCCGACGGTGTGCAGCACGCCCTCGGCGGTGGCCGCGGGGGCTGGATCGGCGGGGGTGCTCGGGGACGTGTGGTCCGGGTGCTGTGCCATGGGCGTCTCGAAGGTGTCGAGCGGAGGAGGAACTTCGGAAACAGAGGCCGCGGACTCAGGGCGCCAGCACGCCGCCGGCCTTGAAGAGCGCCTGGAAGATGAGGTCGAACAGGAACAGGGCCCCGGCGATCGTGAAGCACGCGCCGATGACCACCAGCGTGGACCCGCGGATCTCCCGCGGCGTGGACCAGTTCACCCGCTTCATCTCGGAATCAGTGGCGATGAGGAACTCCACGGTGCCCTGGCGGAGCCCGCAGATGTAATAGGCGAAGGCAGTGCCCGCCAGGATCGCGATGCCCGCGAGGGTGATCTGGATGTAGAGCGGCTCGACGAGGTCCTGTGCCTTGACGGTGCGGGGAATCACGCCCGCGGCCAGCGCGTCGCCGGCGCGGATGCCGGTGATCTGCGCGGGGTCGTACTTGTCGTCCATGACCAGTTTGGTCACCTTCAGGACGCGCCCGTCGGGGTTGTACGCGAGCGCCTCGGCGGTGCCGATCTTGGGCGCCGGCGCGTCGGGCGTCGGGGCGACCCCGAGCAGTTCGATGGCCTGCGCGGGCTTGGGCTCGCCGATTGTGACGTTGATCGCCATCGCGTAGATCGAGCGTGGCAGTTTGTCGGCCAGTTGCGGGCCCAGGTCCCACAGCCAGCCAGCCGTGGCGAGGGTGACGGCGGCGACCAGGCACGCCGTCAGGACGCGCATCCAGTAGCCTTGCTCGGGTTTGTAAATGCCAAGGGCCATGGAAGTGTTCCGCAATCCGGGGGCGGCCCCGGGGTTCGCCTTTGGGGAGAAACGACCAGAGACGCCGGCGCGGCACGCGGGGCTCGCGCGGGGGGAGTTCTGGAAGCACGCCGGGAGGGACTTGAACCCGCAACCTGCGGATTTGGAATCCGCTGCTCTACCAGTTGAGCTACCGGCGTGTGGGGGACGGCCGCGCGCGGGCGGGGCCGATCACTTCCGCTTGATCTTGTGCAGCGTGTGCTTGCGCAGACGCGGGCAGTACTTCTTGAACCCGGCCTTCACCTTCTCGGAGATGCCGCCCTTGGTCTGGATCTCCGTGCGATAGTTGAGGTCGCCCGTTTCGGAGCACACCAGCCACACGTATTCCCGAGCCACGCCCTTGCCCTTCGCCATGAGAACCTCCACTGGCTGGCCGGTTGTTGGGAAACCGAGCCGCCACTCTGACACAAACGGCCCGCGGCGTGCCGCAGGCCGAGCCTGTGAACCCGATCACGGCCGACCGGCCTTGGGGCGGGCATCCGAGCCCGATCCGCCGCCGATCCGCGCCGCTGCTTGCGGAACCGGAAACTATAGACCGGTCCCGCCCAGGCAACCACGGGGGCAACCGAATCCAGACTCATGCACCCCTGGTTTGGGTGATGTCCACCAGTCCAGGGCGGGGCGTTGGGAGTGCCAACGATGGGGCCGTGCTGCGAACCGCGGATCTCGACTATGCGTTGCCGTCGGAGTTGATTGCGCGGGAGCCCGCGCGGCCGCGGGACTCGGCCCGGCTTCTGGTGGTGCGGCGCGGGTCGGGTGGCATGACCCTGACGGATTCGGTGTTCCGAGATCTTCCGGGTCTGCTTGGTGCCGGCGATCTGATGGTGGTGAACACCAGCCGGGTTTTGCCCGCGCGGCTCCGGGGCGTGCGTGCCGACACGGGAGGCCGGTTCGAAGGGCTGTTCGTGGGCCAGGTGCAGCCACCCCAACGGGGCTGGCGGGTGCTGATCCGGGCCAAACGGCCCCGCCCCGGGGTGGTGCTGGTGCCCACCAGCCCGGATGGCAAGCCCTCGGCGACGGTGCTGCGTCTAGTGGAGCCGCGCCCGGAGCCGGGCGAGGAGGGCGCGTGGCTCTGTGTGCCCGAGGGCGAGGGCGCGGGGGACGACGCTCCGTCGATCCTGGCGCGGATCGGGTGGACGCCGATCCCGCCGTACATCCAGGCGGCGCGCAGGCGGGGTACGGACGGGGCCGGCGGGGGTGATGCACCCTCCAGCGATACGACCGACCGCGCCGACTACCAGACTGCGTACGCGGATATCGATCCTGCGCGAGCCGGTTCAGTGGCGGCCCCCACGGCGGGTCTGCACTTCACGCAGCCCGTGCTCGACGCGCTGACAGAACGGGGCGTCGGGCGGGCCAGTGTGACGCTGCACGTGGGCGCGGGCACGTTCAAGCCCGTCGAGACCGAGTTCGTGGAGGAACACCCCATCCACGCCGAGTGGTGCGAGGTGCCGGCGGAGACGGCCCGGGCCATCGTCGCAACACGCCGCGCCGGGAGTGGGGGGCAGGAGGGGCGCGTGGTCGCGGTGGGCACGACCTCGGCGCGGACGCTGGAGTCCTTCGGGCCGGCTGCGGAGCTGGTTGACTCCGGTGCGGCGGGCTGGTCAAGTTTGCTGGTGACGCCCGGGTACCGCTGGCGGAATGTCGATGCCCTGCTGACGAACTTCCACCTGCCGGGCTCAACACTTATGGCGCTTGTCGCGGCGCTGTTGCCCGGGGGCGTGCCGGACCTGCTCGCGGCGTACCGGCACGCCATCGACGCCCGATATCGCTTCTACTCCTATGGGGACGCGATGCTGATCCTCTGAGCCCGCGAGGGCGTGCGGCGCTCGTCTACGCTCCGCCCATGCCCCCGGCGACGCGCGACCCATCTCGGCCGACTGACCCCCGTGCCGGTGCGTGCGCGCCGCGAGCAGGCGGCTCCGGTGATGCGGCGCGGACCATCGGGTTGCCGGTGCTTGGGGGAGTTGGGGGGGGCGGACACATGGGCTCGAAGGCCATCCGCGCCTCGAAGATGGGCCGGTGGCGCGCGACGGTGCTGATCCTGGTTCACGTGGCGATCGCGGCGCACATCGTCCAGTGGATCGTCTCGGGCATGAGCGACGGCGAGCGGCGGACGCTCTCGCCCGTCGAGCCCTCCGAGTCCATGTACACGCTCGAACTCGGGCGGGTGAACGCGGGGTTTGTCTTCTTCGCGGCGGCATTGGCGGCGACGGCGCTCTTCGGGCGGTTCTTCTGCGGATGGGGGTGCCACATCGTCGCGCTGCAGGACCTGTGCGCGTGGATGATGCGCAAGGTCGGCATCCACCCCAAGCCCTGGCGCAGCCGACTGCTCGCGTGGGTGCCCCTGGGCCTGGCGGTCTACATGTTCGTCTGGCCCACGCTCCGGCGCGAGGTCATCGCCCCGCTCTGCGAGCGATTCCTGGGCGAGACGCCCGTGTGGCTCGGCGCGGTCGTGCCGCTCCACGGCTTCACCAAGGACCTCTTCGTCGAGGACTTCTGGGCCACCTTCGCGCCCTGGTTCATCGCCATCCCCTATCTGCTGGTCGTGGGCTTCGCGGCGGTCTACTTCCTGGGGTCCAAGGGCTTCTGCACCTATGGCTGCCCTTACGGCGGGTTCTTCGGGCCGGTGGAGCGCATCGCCCCGGTGCGGATCCGCGTGACCGACGCCTGCCACCAGTGCGGGCACTGCACCGCGGTGTGCTCCAGCAACGTGCGGGTCGCCGAGGAGGTACGCGACTTCGGTATGGTGGTGGACCCCGGGTGCTTCAAGTGCCTGGACTGCGTGAGCGTCTGCCCGAATGACGCGCTGTACGTGGGCATTGGGAAGCCCTCGCTGCTGGCGCGGCCGCGCGTGCCGGAGGCCGAGGTCGCGGCCCATCGCGAGAAGGCTCGAGCGCGGTACGACCTCACCTGGCCCGAGGAGATCGCCTGCGGCGTCGTGTTCCTGGTCCTCTTCCGGGGCTTTCGCGGGATGCCGCTCCTGGGCGACGCCATCCCGATGCTCATGGCGGCGGGGATCGCGGGCGTCGGTGCGTTCATGGTGTTCAAGACTTGGCGGCTGGCGCGCGATCAGGCCGTGCGCGGCCCGCGCGTGCAGTTGAAGCAGGCCGGACGTGTGACGCTCGCGGGATGGGCGTTCGCGCCGGCGACCGTTCTCGTGCTCGGCCTTGGCGCGCAAGGGACAGCGCTGTGGGCCGTGTCGGCGGCGGGTGATCAGTACGCCCAGAGGCTGGACCGGTTGAGTGTCGGCGAGGGGCACGCGAAGCGCCCGCTCCTGACGCACGACTCTGTGTATGCCCCGGGCTACGTGCCGACGCCCGAGGCGAAGGCGCTGGCGGAGCGAGCGATCGCGTGGTACGAGCGTGCCGCGCCGGTGTGGCGCGGAGGCGTCGGGCTGTACCGGCCGTGGGAGGCGGGGGCGCGGCTGGCGTGGCTGAAGGCCGTCGCGGGCGATCTGGAGGGCAGCGAGGCCGCGCTGCGCGAGACCCTCACGCTCAGGCCGCCAACCGATGACCTGGTGATCGGGCTCACGCGGGTCATCCGGCTGCGCGCCGGCGCGGCTCGGCGCGAGTTCGCCGACGATGAGCCCACGCGCGCCGCGGTCGATGCGGTGATGACCGGCCAACTGGCCCGGCGTCCCGACCTGCACGGCGTGCGCTACACGCTCGCCTCGATGCTCGCGGCCCGCGGGCAGCCCGACCGCGCGGCAGCGATCTACGACCAGGCGCTCGCGGCGATGCCCGCCGACGTGCGGGTCGCGCGCGACGCGGCGCTGCTTCACATGACGCTCAACCAGCCCGCGCGGGCTGCCGAGGCGCTCAAGGCGTGCCTGAAGCACCGCCCCGCGTCGGGCGAACTGAAGGCGGATCTTGCCAGCGTGCTGCTGTTCATGGGCCGGGCGGACGAGGGCCGGCTCTACATCGAGGAGGCGCTCGCCAAGCCACCATCCGAGCCCGCGGCCCTGGCGCGGCTGGCCGAGGCGCTCTTGGCGCTCCAGCGTGAGAAGGACGCGCTGGCGCTGCTGGAGCGGGCGGCGCGGTCGCATCCGCACGCCATGGCGATCGCGCGAGACGCCGTGGTGGTCCACCTGCACGCGGGCAAACAGGCCGAGGCCCTGGCGATACTCCAGCGCACGGTGAAGGCGAACCCGGGCGTGGTCGCCCTGCGGGCGGAACTCGCGTGGCTGCTCTCCCAGATGGGACGGCACGACGAGGCGCTGGTGGAGGCGCGGCGAGCGCTCCCGGGGGTCGGCCCGAATGTCGAGGTGCTGTCGCTGCTGGCAGGTGTGTTCGCCGCCGCGGGCAAGCCGGAAGACGCCCAGCCAATCGAGGAGGCGATCCGCGCACTGGGCGGGCCACCGCCGCAAGCCGCGCCCGAGGGACAGGGCCAGCCGCCGGGCCAGTAGCGGCGTTCGCGGCTACCGCGAGGGATGTGCGTTGGACTGCGCGGCGGCTTCCCACCGCGTCTTCAAGGCGTGCGGCACGTCGAGCAGATCCAGGCACTTGCCTGCGACGAAGTCCACGAGGTCGTCGAGTGATCGCGGCCCGAGGTACCACCCAGGGTTGGCCGGCGCGATGACGCCTCCCGCCAGCGTCACGGCTTCCATGTTGCGGATGTCGATGAGGCTGAGCGGGGACTCGCGGTGGACGAGGATCAGCCGCCGGCGCTCCTTGAGCGTCACCATGGCGGCCCGGCCCAGCAGGTTGCCCCCCGAGCCCGTCGCGATGTAGCCCAGCGCGGTGCTGGAACACGGAACGACCACCATCCCGTCGTGTAGGAACGAGCCGGAGGCGATGACCGCGCCGACATCCTTGTGTGGATGGATGACCAGCCGTGCCGCGGCGTCCGCGTCGCCGGCCAGCGCGGGGACAAGGGTTGAAAGGTCCAGCCGATCGACCGCGAGTTCGTCGGCCAGAAGCCGGCGCCCGAACTCGGTGACGACCAGGTGCACCTCGTGCCCGGCGGCGAGCAGGCACTCGAGGAGCCGGCGCGCATACACCGCCCCGGATGCTCCGGAGATGCCCACGACGAATCGGCGTTGTGTTGGGCCGGGCTGGGCCGGCGATGCGCTCACGACGGATCGTAGCGGCGTGCGGAGCGGGGCCGAGCCGCGATCATTGCTGCGGCGTGAACTGGACCCAGTCCGGCGTCCGCGCGTTGGCCAGTTGCAGGACCGAGGGGGTGAGTTCCGGGACCCGCTCGGCGTACTGCCGCCATTGGCCCGTCAGCCAGACCATCACGGCGCAGCACACCCACGCGGCGACCTCGCCCGAGCGCACGCGGCGGGCCGCGAGCAGGATCGAGCAGGTCGTCCCGAGAAGGAAGAGTTTCCAGACGCTCAGCAGCCAGGGGCAGTTGTAGTGCATGATGAACCGGGCGATCGGGTTGCCCTCGCCCATGCCGACGCCCTGGAGATAGGTGATGGTGAGGTACAGGTCGGCGACGCTCATGGCCGCGACCGCGACGACCAGGGCGATAACCCGCACGCTCCGCTGCCTGAGCGCGGCTTCCGCGACGCGGGCGGTGCGTGCGGGCAGGGTTCGGCGAGCCAAGATCAGGGTGTTCGCAGTCATTGAAGCCTCCCGGCCAACGGACCGATTTCGACGAGAAGCGCCCGAGAGTGAAGTTCGGGCGAAGGAAACTCGGCACTTTCCGCGCCCGTACAGTCCGAGTAACGGGGCGACCGTCCCCGGATCACGCGGCGGCCACCCCGAACCTTCCCTTTCCCGAATGACGGCGGGCGTCGGGCGTTCGGTCGGGAGGCGTCTGGAGCGGGCATGGCGTCACGAAGGCTGATGGCGCTGGTCGGACACGCCCTGTTGGGCGCGTGCGGGCTGCTGCTCTGCGCGCCCGCGGCGCGGGCGCAGAACGCGCCGGGGCAGAACCCGGTGTTCGTCAACGACTCACCCGCAGCCACCGACGCGCTGATCTCGATGCGCGACAGCCTCACGCGGGGCACCGTCGATCAGGCCGTCAGGCTGGCCCAGCGGCTCCTCGACGAGCACGCGGAGATCCTCGTCGCGGCGGAGGCCGATGGATCGTTGTTCACCAGCGTCCGCGCGCGGGTTCACGAGGCGTTGCTGGCGGACGGGGAGTTCCTGGCGCGCTATCGGCGCGCGCAGTCCGCCGCCGCGCAGGATGACCTGGCCGCGGGACGGGTGGGCGCGGTGGAGCGCTCGCGGCTGATGACCGCTGCCGGTTTGGAGGCGGCGCTGCGCGTCGCCGCGGAGCACCTGGAGGCCGGGCGTTTCCATGCCGCGCTGCTGACACTGCGAGAGATCGAACGGCATCCGGATCGTGCGGGCCCGGCGGGCGCCCGGGTACAGACCATCGCGCGAACGCTGTCGCGATACTTGCCCGAGGCGGCGTCGCTGCTGGCCGCCGGGGACGCGCCGGGTCGGATCGATCCGCCCAGCAGGCCCGCGTCGCTCACGCCGCTCGGCGTGCTCCCGCGCTCGGACACCGCCGCGATCGTGGCGCAGCCGCTCTCGACGACGCCGTTCAGCGCCGTGGACGCGGGGGACGGCCAGCGGGTGAGCGACGACGCGCCGGTCTTCGGCCGATCGCTCCGCTCGTTCCCGACGCTGATGGGCGACACGGTGTTTGTCTCCTCGGGCCGGCAGGTGCTGGCGTTCGACCGATTCACACTCTCGGCGCGGTGGGCGCGGAGCCTCTCGGAGGTGCCCGGGCTCGACCCCGCGCCCCGCGACGAGGATCGGGGAGCGTTCCGCGGGCGGGGGTTCGGCCCGTTCAGCGCCGACGACGCCCGCCTGCTGACCGTCTCGGGCTCGCTGCTGCTGGCCGTCGCGTCGAGCGACACCGACAACGCCGCCGATGCCCGGCAGGCCATGGCGGCTCTCGAACCGTCCTCGGGCCGGCTGCTCTGGAGCATCCCCCTGCGGGAGATCGACCCCGCGCTGGAGCGGGGGGCCATTCGTGGGCCGATCATGCTCGACCCGAGCGGGACCATCGCGGCGGCGTCGATCCGCAAGAACCAGCGCGACCGCCGGCTCCACGCGCTCTACCTGGCCGCGGTGAACACCACCGATGGCTCGCCGCGATGGGCACGGCTCGTCGCCAGTGTCGGCTCGCTCCCGTTCACGCAGCCCGGGCAGTTGGGAGACGGGGCCGTGCTGGCCGACGGCGTGATCTACGCGGTCGATCGGCTCGGGGTGGCCTGCGCCTACGAGGCATCGGGCGGCCGCCCGGTGTGGGTGCGCCGATTCCCGGGCGAGTCGTACGAGGCGTCGTTCCGCCCGTCGGCCTGGCAGGTGAACCTGCCGATCGTGCGCGGCGAGGAGGTCATCATCCTCTCGCCGGACCGGCGCTCGGTCGTGTGGATTGACCGCGCCTCCGGGCGCGTGCGCTGGACACTGGAGGTCACCCGCGAGAGCCCGGTGGCGTACATCGTTCCCGCGGGAGACTCCATCGCGCTGGTCGGCGACGCGCAGATCACGCTCGTTCCCGCGTTCAAGCCCGAGCCGAGGGCGGGCAGAACCGTCTCCTTCCGCGAGGGCGTGGTGCGGGGGCGCGTTGTCGCGTCGGGCGACACTCTGCTCGCACCGCTGGAGCGTGGTCTAGCAACCATCACGCAGGACGGCACGGCGAGCGTGCGTGCGCTCGACGAGTCGGGCAACTTCGTCGTCGCGGATGACCAACTCATCGTCGCCGACGACGCGCGGCTGCACAGTTACCTCTCCTGGGACGCCGCCGATCGCCTGCTGGCGCAGCGGATTGCCGACACTCCGGGAGACCCGGCCCCGGGAATTGCGCTCGCGGAGGTCGCGTACCGCGCGGGCAAGGACGACCGGATCATCAACGGGATCGACGCCGCCGCCGCGGCCCTCGCGGCGGGCGATGCGTCACCCTCCAATCTCCCGCTCGCCGCGGCGAGGGAGCGCTTGATCCTGAGCATCAGGCAGATGATCGACGCGGCGCAGGGCGCGGCACCCCAGGCCGGGCGGCCCGCGCTCGACCGGGCGACCACAGGCCAGATCATCGAACGCTTCGGACGCCTGGCGCAGACACCGGCGGACCGCGCGGCCCACCTGCTGGTGGCCGGTCGCCAGGCCGAGGGCGCGCCCGACCCGGTCGCGGCGGCCGCCAGGTACCAGCAGGTGCTCGACGACCCCGAACTCGCGTCATCGCTCTGGCAGGGGGCCCGCCTCGGGCTCCGGGCCGAGACCGAGGCGACGCGGCGCCTCGAACAGTTGGTCGCCAAGGCCGGCGCCGGTGCCTACGCGCCCTTCGACGCAGCCGCCCGTGCCGCCCTTGCGACGCTGCCCCCCGACGCATCGATCGACGCGATGGAGCGACTGGCGCGGCGGTACCCCGTGTCGGGCGCAGCGCCGGTGCTGTGGGGCCGGGTCGCCAGCGCGCACGATCTCGAGAAGCGGTCACGCGCCGCCGCGAGGGCCCTGGAGATCGGACTTCAGGCCGCCCAGCGCATACCGGGCATGGATCGAGCGGTCGCGGGCGAACTGGCGGGGCGGTTGATCACGAACCTGGTGGACCGTGGCCTGCTCGTCGCCGCCGACGAGAGCCTGCGCCGCGTCCGGGGCGTCTGGGGCGATCTGACCCTGACCAGCGGCGGCAAGCCCGTGGACGGGGCCGCGATCGCGGCACGCATCGGCGCGGAGCGGTCGCTCTCGCAGCGCTGGCCCTCGGTCGGGCTGCCGATTGCCGACGGCGCCCAGGTGCTCGCGGGCTGGGCGCTCATGGAGCCGGTTGGACGCGAACCGCTGCCCTCGGTGCAGCCGTACCTGGCGCTGAGGCATCAGGACGGGCGCGTCGCGGTCTTTGCGCGGGCCGCGGCCAATGACGACACGCTCGCGCCGGTCTGGGTGCGAGAGACGGAGGCCCAGCAGGCGGAGTTGCTGAGGCAGGACCGCGCGGCCGCGTACTTCTACCTGGCGCAGGAGAAACTCGGGGGCGTGATCGTGAAGGTCGATCCCGCGACGGGCAAGCAGGTGTGGGCGACCGAGGGCATCGCCTCGGCGTTCCCGCCCCCCGCGCGCCCGGCCGGGCCCGCCGCCGGCGTCGTGGGGCGGCCCGCGCCGCCCGAGCGCATCGCGACCCCGCTCGAAGGCTCGCGGCCCGCGTCGGAGGTCCTGTTCTGTTCCGACGAACGCACCCTTGCGATGATCGAGCGCGGTGCCCGGGGCGTGGCCTACGACGCTGACTCGGGCCAGCGCCTCTGGGCAGCAACGTTTCCGCTCTCGGGCGTCTTTGACTCGGCGGTGTTCCGCAACCTGCTGGTGGTCGCCGGCGAGGCCGAGCAGCCCGGCGCGGCGGGCCGCGTTCGCACGCCCACAGTGCTGGTGCTCGACGCCCGAACGGGTGAGTTGCTCCAGACCGTGCCGCTGGAGATCGGCGCCGTGCGATGGGTGCGCTTCACGCCTCGCGGCGAACTGATCGCGGGGCTCACCGGCGGGGTCGTCGCCATCGACGCCGAGACCGGCGGGGTGACGTGGCGCAACACGCAGGCCCCCTGCGCGGCGACGCAGAACGCCTGGGTCGTTGGCGACAGCGTGATCGTGCAGGCGGAGGGCCGGGTGCTGTGGCTGGTTGCCGCGGGAACGGGGCTGCTGCGTCCTTCTCCCGTGGATGTCCGCGATCGTGTGGACACGTCCGCTCCGCCGCGCGCCAGCCTGACCGCCGATGGCCGCCTGGCGCTCTCCACGCCCGCTGGCCTCGCGCTCATCATGCCCGACGGGAGCGTCGCGGGCGTTGATGCGGTGGGCCAGGGTGAGAGCCTCGTCCCGGCGGTGCCCGTCGAGGGCGGGTTCCTCACCATCGAACTCGAGACGACCTCGCGCGACCGAACCGTCGCCGCCGCATACGCCATGCACCTGCTCGATGCCGAGTCGGCGATGCTGAAGCGGTCGGTCTCGCTCGTGCTGCAGGAACCTCCGCAGCGGATCGCCGCGATGGACGGGCGGGTCGCGGTGACGGCCGGGCACTTCACGGTGGTCTATGCCGCGCCGGCGGGGCGATGAGCCCGGCCCGCGTACCCGCCGCGTTCACGCGCCTGGCTCGTCGATACGCGGTCGGTCGGTCTCGTCCGGGCTCGCGTCCGTGCCCCGATCCCCCGGGATCACGTGCCGCTCCGTGAGCCACTTGCCAAGGTCCACGAGTCGGCAGCGCTCGCAGCAGAAGGGCGAGGCGGGCCCGCTGGGGTTCGCGGGGCCGCGACAGGTCGGGCAGGCTGTGTCCAGAGTGCTCAGGAGTTCCAGCGCGGTCCAGCCGGCGCGGAGCGCCCAGGCCGCCGGCACGTCGAGATCAATCCGTCGCGCAGTCGTGCCCGTGGGGCTCAGGCGCGCCCGCGCCACGAAGTGCTCTGGTCCCAGCGCGCCAGCGACGCGCTCGCCCCACTCGACCACCACGATCGCGTCGCCGTCCTGCACGCGGTCCCACCCCACGCTCTCCAGGTCCTCGGGCCCGGTCAGGCGATAGGCGTCCGCGTGCGCCAGCCGCACCCCCCCGCGCCCGGCGTGCTCGGCCACGATGACGAATGTCGGGCTCGACACTTCGCCGCCCGACACCCCCAGCCCCGCCGCGATGCCCCGCACCAGACGGGTCTTGCCCGCGCCGAGCGGCCCGTCGAGCGTCAGCACGTCCCCCGGCCGGAGCACACGCGCCAGCGCCTCCCCGATCGTCTCGGTCTGCTCCGGTGAGGTCGAGTGCAGCATCAAGCCCACGCGGCTCATGGTGCACCCCTCTCCCCCCGCCCCCCCCGCCCCCCCCGCCCCCCCCG